>JACXTT010007585.1_pt1 | contig 15246 bp, 14 predicted proteins | sample 9270951 | NCBI WGS metagenome assembly JACXTT01 (sample SAMN15532306, study PRJNA645909) | rock metagenome | isolation source: weathered quartz diorite | place: Puerto Rico | collected 2017-06-21 | reverse complement strand
AGCAAAAAGTAATTTATTCATTCGAATATTTTAGTGGGCTAAAAATAATTTATACAGTTGTTAAAAAGTGTTAAAAGTGAAAATTTAGTTGACCTGCTCGCTGGTCATCCCAAAACGGCGCTCACGTTTCTGATAATCGAGAATAGCTTCATACAAATCCTCTTTCCGGAAATCGGGCCATAATTTTGATGTGAAGTATAATTCGGCATAAGCAATTTGCCAAAGCAGGTAATTACTTATCCGGTATTCACCGCTCGTTCTGATCAGCAACTCTGGGTTGGGCATGTTAGCGGTATATAAATTGTCTTCAAAAATTTCTTCGTCAATGTCATTTGTTTTCAATTCTCCGCGCTCAACTTTCATCGCAATATTTTTAACTGCCCGCAATATTTCACGGCGAGAGCTATAGCTTAATGCGAGTGTAAGTACCAAACCGGTATTCGCCGAAGTTTTATTAATAGCGCTCTGCAACTCTTCCCTGCATTTTTCGGGAAGCATATCCAGATCACCGATCGCCTTTAAACATACATTATTTTTCATTAACCGGTCAATCTCTTTATGGATGGTACTAACCATTAGTTCCATAATAGCCATTACCTCCAGTTTCGGCCGGTTCCAGTTTTCTGAAGAAAAAGTATATAAGGTTAAATATCCAATCCCAATTTCGGCGGCCCCTTCAACAACATCCCTAACAGACAGCACACCATTATGATGGCCGAAGATCCTCAATTTGCCTTTGTCTTTTGCCCAGCGGCCATTTCCGTCCATTATAATGGCGACATGCTTTGGCAATTTCAACAAATCGATGTTATCCTTATATCCCATGCTGGTTCATTGGTTATTAGTTCATTGAATATTAAAGCCAATAAACTTTTTGAAATTTAAATGGACACGGCTTTTAAAAACTGCCGTGTTTCAATGAATTATCAAACTTTAATCTAAAGTTTTCAGGGGACAAAGGTAAAACTTAATTGCGTTTTTTTTAGTATGCAGGGAGAAAGAAAATGGCGGACTGTTTTACCTTTAAAACCGGGAAGAATAAGTTATATATCACAATCGACCCTGTTTCAATTTATCGGCGGCGATTGAATACATTAAAGCCCGATAATTAGCTTTCGAAACTTAACCCGCTTTCAGATTTTCCTAATAAACTCCCTGCTTTTTCATCCAATCAATATCCGTTGCAGCAATGTTAACAATAGCGTAGGTTTTTACGCCGGCGATATCCAATTCATCGAGCGCGTCAACAAGATTTGCATAAACAGAGTTTTTATCCGGTTTAACCAAAACAATCAGGTCTTTTCCGGTAGTTGCGAACACCTGATTTTTGACGTCGATAATTGCTTTCCTAACACCCTCCTCATTATTTACAACCCTGGGGCCAATCAGCGGTTTATCGGCCATGCCCAAATAATACATTGAATGATTGTGATTACCAAGGCAAATGGTCATGCTTCGGGAAAGCGGCACCGGCCCTGCAGGTATATTTGCAGGCATTGCCACTTGCATAGATCGTGGTTTAGCCAGGGAAGTAGCCAGCATAAAAAATGTAATCAGTAAGAATGCAAGATCAACCATTGCGGTCAAATCAACGCGTACCGGCATTTTTTTTAATAAGTGCCTGCCGTTTTCTTTTCCGGGGGAATAATTTAGTTCGGCCATGATGTTAAAAGTTTAGTTTGAATTGGTTCGTTGTAATGGCATGGCTGCCATTTAATTCAAAACGAGTTGCACCCAATATTTATTGCAACAATGATGCAATAAATATTGAGATAGTTAAACATCAGTTTGTCAATATCAGTTCGATATATTGGGAAGAAGGTTTCATAGCCCTGAGGCTTTTTAGGAAAGTTTAACGTCTATCTGCTGAAATAGCACTTTTCGGTAACAAAGGTGTACGAAATGGTTACCTGTGTAAAGAAATAGGTATCTCGTGGATTCAGGTCACCTCTTTGCGATCCGGGCGAACCAATATAAACCCCTGTACGTTCACCGGACCGATCGGATAACAACCCTGAAATGGTGCTGAGTTTTCGCCTGTCGGGATATAGGCCGCTTACATCGTCCAGGTAATCGGTATTGGGGTGCCGGTAGCCTAAATCCGCAGCCAAAGTTAATTTGCCTGCGATATTATATTTAATACCCGCTCCATAAGGAAAAGAGAATGCCGTAGTTGAATAAGGCTTTTTTTGCCCTTCCGTTTGATAATTTACAAGCTCGTATGTGGTGCCATTGTATACCGTTGTCGGAGAAAAACCTAACGTGGCTATACCAAGGTATATATATGGCGTGAATTTATTTTTACCGGCCTCGGGTACATAGTGCATGAAATTAAATTCACCAATCAAACTAAACTCATTTAACGAAGTTGTAAAACTTAAATTCCGGGCGCGGAACTGCGGATTGTTCGAGGTACTGTCGGCGCCGCTGATCTGACCATACGAATAATTTAATTTAACAGACAAGTAGCCATTGAAATTTCGTTTTACGAAGCCGCCTGCCGATATACCGCTAACCTTAACCGGGTTATTTGCATTTAAGTCGCCCATGTAACCAGCTCCGCCAACGGCACCACCGAGTTCCCAGGTTTGGGCGCTTACTTTAAACGATAATAAAACTAAAAATACAAACAGTAGAAATTTCGTCATGCGTTGCTTCTGTCATAGTTGGCAGCTGAAAGTCCTTGATATAATTGAATTTAATCTTAAATCTAAGAACTAAAAGTTCAAGACTTACGGCTTAAATTAATAATTACGTGCATCAAGGCCCCACAACAATTTGTTCCTTAACGTTGATAAATAACTTTCATTATTTAAACGAACGAGATTTAGCTGGAAGCCGGCTTTTTTTATTGTAAATCGCATAGTCCGATCAATGATCGCTGTCTTTGAATCGCAAGATACGAGGTAATTTGAGCTCCTGCACTCCACCTCAATAGAAAGTGTACTGGTATCCGGTAATACAATAGGCCTGACATTTAAATTATGGGGCGATACCGGCGTTAAAACAATGCTGTTTGACTGGGGGAAGATGATCGGGCCTCCGCAGCTTAGCGAATACGCTGTTGAACCAGTTGATGTAGATATAATAATACCATCACCCCAGTACGAATTCAAAAACTCCTCCCCAAGAAAAACATGTGTGGTAATCATGGCAGAGTCATCCCGCTTATGAATGGTTATATCGTTGAGGGCAAAGTTATCCTTGCCAAATATTTCAAGATCTGAATGTATGCTGAGCAATTCACGGCTATCAAAGGTAAATTGTTTGTTTACCACAGCATGTATTGCAGCCGCGATATCGCTTTTATTGATGCTTGCTAAAAAACCAAGCCGCCCAAAATTGATACCGATAACAGGTATACCGCTGTCTCTGATCATTGTAACGGTATCAAGCAAGGTACCATCACCACCAAGCGTCAGAAAAAGGTCGATGACCCCGTTTATATTATCGTGCGGTTCAAGCACTTTATACCGCCCGGTGTGAATATGGCCCTGCAAATGATCATGAAGCTGACGATGCACATAGATTTCAACGTCATGCTGCGCCAGGTTGTCAAAAACCTGTTGTATATTCGGAAACACCGCGGGATCGTTAAACTGCCTTCCGTATATTGCTATCTTCATTTGACTCATTGGTTCTGGGTTGATTAGCTGCGGTTTAAGGCCTGCCAGATTTAACAAAATTGATTTATCAAAAAGTCCAAATAAACGATTAGCTGATTATAAATTAAGATAGTTCATCAAAGAATTATAACGGTCTCTTGAGTTATCGTTTTCGTCGTTATGATTAAAGGTTGCCTTTATATCGTATTCGTAACGCAGAAAGGTTGCAATAATAGCCGAAATGTCCTGTTTGTTCACTTTTAGGGTAACTTCCATCCGGGTGGAATCAGGGAAGGTTCGAACATATGAACTTAATATCTGGGCGTTATCTGATTCAACAATTTGTGACATGTGCGCCAGCGAATTGTTTTTATTATTGATCTCAAGCACAATTATACCACCCGGCCGATCCACCGCAGTAAGTTGAGCGAAGTATTCGGTAAGTGCATTTATAGAAACAAGCCCCAAGTAGTTTTTCTTGGCATCCAAAACCGGCACAACAGTTAACTTCAATTCGCAAAACATACGAATGACGTCATAAATATGTTGATCATCCAATACATACGGATTCACCAGTGATAGCGCCAGCGCACCTATCGGCGTTTGATAATCGGTTTCCGCAATCAAATCGTTTTCGGCAACAAGGCCTAAAAAATTTTCCTCATTAACAATCGGCAAATGCCTGACGCGAAATTCGACCATCCGGTCAAGCACTTTCTGGATACTATCAGAAGTATGTACCGGTTGTATCACATCAGAAATCAATTCGATTGCAAACATATTAACCTTCTATTTTTTCTAAAAATCCCTTTAACGCTTTGTTAAACTCTTTAGGCTGCTCCATCATTGGCGCGTGCCCGCAATGATCTATCCAATGAAGCTCCGAATCTGGCAGCAGCGAATGAAATTCAACAGCAACCTCCGGTGGTGTAATTTTATCGTTTTTACCCCAAATAAGCGAAACCGGTATAGTTATTTTGTGCAAATCTTTTTTCATGTTATGGCGAATGGCTGATTTAGCCATTGCCAGAATCCTGATTACACTATGCCTGTCGTTTATGATTCTATATACGTCATCTACCAGTTCTTTAGTTGCTATTTCAGGGTCATAAAATGTGTATTCAACCTTTTCCTTTATAAAATCGTAATTACCGCGCCGGGGAAAAGACCCGCCAAAAGCATTCTCGTATAAGCCCGAACTTCCGGTCAATACCATTGCCTTAACCATTGCCGGATGAGATAGTACATATATCAATGCCACATGCCCCCCCAATGAGTTGCCGAGCAGTGTTACATTCGTCAGCTTTTTATGAACGATGAATTTGTGAACATATTTTGCCATGGTTTTTACTCCGGTGGTTAATAACGGAAGGTCATAAATGGGTAGCACAGGAATAATTACCTTATACCGCGATTTAAATTCTTCAATTACTTCGTCCCAGTTGCTTAATGCGCCCATTAAGCCATGTAATAGTAGCAGAACCTCGCCTTCGCCCTCTTCAATGTAACTAAAACCTTTTTCTTGTTTAAGCGCGAAATTCATATCAATCTGTAAATTTTAACTTGTGATAACAGGTCTGTATTTTTATGTCAGCAAGTGTATGCTATATATCCGCCATAAAAATAGTTTATTGCTGTCGAGTTGCAACAATTAAAGGAATTATTTATAGCAGGGATTATTAAAGTTTACCAGTTATGGGAAACTACTATAACTATCCTAATAACTGTCTCACCACTTCCGAAATCGTTTTTCCATCAGCCTGTCCGGCTAATTCCTTATTGGCAATACCCATTACTTTTCCCATATCGCTTACCGAAGTTGCGCCAATACGATTTATCAGTTCCTGCAAATATCCTTCGATTTCAAAACGGCTCATTTGCTGTGGCAAATAGGGTTCTATCACCTGCATTTCAGCCATTTCTATCTGGTATAGGTCGTCGCGGTTTTGCGCTTTATAAATTTCAGCCGATTCCTTGCGCTGCTTTACTAATTTTTGCAGCACTTTGATTTCGGCCTCGTTTGTTAAATCCTCGGCTGCGCCCTTTTCAGTTCGAGCTAACAGCAATGCAGCTTTTATGGCCCGCAATCCGCGTAACCGGTCGGCTTGCTTGGCAAGCATTGCTTGTTTTATATCCTGGTCAACCTGGTTTATTAGTGACATGGGTGGAGTAATTAGTGATTTATTGAATTGGTGATTTATGTCGGATTTTCTGAATTTAAATTAATGTTTATCTGGACTATAGTCTCAACGAAATCCTTTAATAAAAAACACTGTCGTCTACTTCTTAAAAATATTTGTGGCCGACGCCTGGGCAGTTGGCATAACCACCATGTCGTTAATATTAACGTGTGCAGGGCGTGATACGGCAAACCAAATGGTCTCTGCAATATCGTCCGCGACCAACGAATCAAAACCTTCATAAACCTTTTTAGCCCTGGTTTTGTCGCCTTTAAACCGTACCTCCGAAAATTCGGTTTCAACCGCACCGGGGTGAATACCGGTTACCTTTATACCATATTCGAGCAAATCAAGCCGCATGGCCTTATTTAAAGCATCAACCGCGTGTTTTGTGGCACAATAAACATTTCCGTTCGGATATACTTCTTTTCCGGCGATTGAGCCCAAATTTACAATATGCCCGCTCTTATTATCTATCATCCAGTTTGATACTATTTTGCTTACGTATAGTAAACCCTTAATATTTGTATCAATCATGGTATCCCAATCGTCCAGATCGCCCTTTTGAACCGGATCGAGGCCCTGGCTCAAACCAGCATTATTAATCAGTACGTTTACCTTTTTCCATTTGGCAGGTAATCCGTCAAGATTGCTAACTACCTCCTCGCGGTTCCGTACATCGAATGAAGACACGGCTACGTCAATGTTATATTTAGTATTTAATTTTTTCGCCAGTTTTTCCAAACGGTCAAGCCGCCGGCCGGTAAGTATGAGGTTATAATGTTCGCGGGCGAACAAATTTGCGCAAGCCTCGCCTATCCCGGATGAGGCGCCTGTAATTAATGCAATTTTAGCCATAGATATATGATAACTATCGCAGCGAAATTATGTTTTTTCGAAACAGCTTTATGCAACTATTCGAAATATAAACTAAACATGATGGTATGCAGCGATAATTTGCTGATAGGACTGGAAAATGGGTGATTTTCGGGCAATAGCACGTTACCCATTGAGTTTGATAATTTTATTTCGGGAGAAAGCTTAAAAAATTCAAAATAAATATCGCATCCCATACCTATTTCATACGATGCGAAGCCACTAACGTTCTTAACCAATTTTTCCTGCAGCGCGAATGTTGCATCGCTGCTTCGCGATGAGCCAATCGACATAGAATATTTTACTCCACCGATAAGATATGCCCTAAAGTCTTCTATCCTATCTGATTTTAGTTTTATTGATAGCGGCAAATCAACCATGGTGGTTTGCACCTGCTTGGTTATGTCTTGTGCGGGTGTTGCATAGGCATAACTAAGCGACCTGTCAGCAAATACCAACGACGGCGTTGCGCGCATCTCCAGGTGATCAGTTAATCGATAACGGGTTATAAATCCAATGACAAAGCCCGGTAACGGACTTGAGCCAATACTGTTTAATGAATCAGTTATATTTCTATTTGTGGCGGGGTCGAAATACGGATTACGCCAGTTTGGTTTCTTAACAATTTTAAAATTACTTGAAATATAGCCAAAAGTAAAGCCAAAGCTAAGATCATTCTGATCGGCCCCGCCACCCCATGCCGGCACTTGTGCCAGCAACACATTACCGCAACCAAGCAATAAAAAAATAATAAGGTACCAGGTTTTCCTCATTTAACGCCTGTGTAAATTGAACAGATACCAAACGCAAGTGGCCGGCATTTGGTATTTCTAAATCCAGCTTTGTTCATGAGCGCGATAAAAGCCCCGCCATCAGGAAATGCTTCAACCGACTCGGGCAAATAAGCATAAGCCCTGGCGTCCTTTGAAAAAAGCTTACCAACTGCCGGGGTAATATAATTAAAATAGAATTTATAAAGTTGCTTAACCGGGAAAACACGTGGCTTTGAAAACTCAAGCACCACGGCTTTGCCGCCCGGTTTTAAAACCCTTTGAATATCGGCAAGTCCTGATTCAAGGTTTTCGAAATTTCGAACACCATATGCTACCGTTACAGCGTCGAATTCATTCGCTTCAAAAGGAAGTTTTTCTGAATCACCCAGCTTAACCTCAAAACGATCTGACAGATTTCGTTTATTTATTTTTTGCTGCGCAATATCCAACATGCCCTGCGATATATCGACCCCTATAATTTTTTCAGGTTTAAGTATGGATAAAGCTTCAAATGCAAAATCTCCAGTACCGGTAGCTACATCGAGGATTAATTGAGGTTGATCCTTTTTCAGTTCGTTAATCGCTTTTTTACGCCAGATGATATCAATACCAAGCGACAAAAAATGATTCAGGAAATCATAGGTTTTCGAGATATTGTTGAACATATCTGCAACCTGTTCTTTCTTTGTGCTTTGCTGGTTATGATAGGGTGTTATGGTTTTGCTCATATATTACGGCGATAAAGATAAGTATTATTGATTTCGGATATTTTCTGATTGTTATATTTATTGAAGCCATTCAATCACCTGTATAATTCGAGCCACGGACACCCGATCAGGACAAGAAAAGGACCGAAAGGTAATTGAAAGGATGACCCGGCTATCGCGCGGCTAAAAACCCGCCGCATGGCGTTGCAATACTACGACATAAGCAATATGACGATATAGTACTGTGTACTCAGGTGATCGTGCAAATCAGTTGCGCCTTCTAAAAACATTAATTTCCTACGCCCCAATTTTAATTACACGCAGGTAATCAACCATCGCCTGGTTAATTACGCGGTTCATATTTTCATTTGTTTCCTTAAATCGCAGGTTAATGGTATGAGGGCCTTTTGTAAGTTTTATTTTTACCGGGTTAGTGAATCCCCAGTTTGACCATTCACCCTTGCCTCTTTGAGGGAATACCATTGTGCCGGCGAAGTGTTTGTCGACCTCCAGGGTGCGTATGGCGCATTTGTTCTCAGTATTTATCGGGCCGTTTCCATTGGCATACCTAAAATCAATGGCATATATACCGTCTTCTTTTATTGTGACCGGTATAATTAAGGTAGTGTTGTTCGTTTTGCTTATTTCAACAAAGCCTTTTCCGGAAAATCCCTGGTAAGGTAATTCGGCAGTTTTAGCAGCAGTTTCAACCTCAATAATTTCTACCGTGCCCTTGTCCATTACTTGTGTGGGTTCGCTATTAAAAGAATTCACCCTTTTGGCATCGACAGATGATACCTCGTACTCGGCGTATGCACCCGGAACTATATTATAAACAGGCGTTGTGACCGAAGCAAAAGCTTTTCCATTCCTGGTAATGTTATAGTTAACAGCGCCGGGTACGGCAGTCCATACCAGGTTACCGTTGTGGTTTGTAACCTCCGGCGTTTCGGGCGCGGTATAATCAGGTTGTAAATTAACTATGCCTCCCGGTGAATTATCTGCCAGAACAATGTTGATCGTATGTTCGCCTTTTACATTGGCCGATAGGATACCATTTGTTAACGGTTCACCATCCATCAAAATACTTTTAACCTGGTTACCATAACCCCGCATGGTAATATCTAAAACAGCGTTGCGATATTTATAATGTTTTAGCTGGCGCATCCCTGCAAAGGCTTTTGGTACAAATGGCATGAATTGCATGCTATTCTCATTATAATGTATCCCAAAAAGCACTTTATAAACCAGCGCGATATTGCCCGACAGGCTCCAGAGCATATTGCTCGAGTTTATTTGTGTGCCTGCGTAATCACCATCGCTTGCCACGAAGTTTTCCTTATTCGTTAAAAATAAAGCAGCTGGCCTGTAAATCGCACTCATAGCCCTTAGCAACGAGGTTTCGTTTCCAGCCTTTGCTGATGCCATGGCCCAATAGGTTTCAACAAACGGCCATACAGCTTTATTATGGTAGGGTAAAATACCTGGTATTTGCGGATAAATACAGGGTATGCCGTATGCATTAACCGGTGTATTGCTAATAACCTGCTGTTCACGCCCGCCATCAGCCACTTCGAATAACACCGATAATGCTTCGCCGAGGGCCTCGGAGCGCGGCGACAAACTCTTGAAGTTACGTCCATACAAATATTGACCAAAATAACCCTTACCCGATAACCACAGGCTATTATTTATGCCATGCTTGATTGCGTTTGCCCTGCGGGCGTAGATTGAAGCGGCCGGATCGTTCAACAGTTTCGCCATTGCGGCAAGTGTTTTATTTACCTGGTAATGCACCACGTTTGTGCCAAGGCATTCTGATTCATAAATATCAGCGGGCTGCATCCATCTGGGATACGTTTCTTCCCGCCAGTCAAGAAACGAGGATTCGCCACGCACCAGGCCACTTTGATTGTCATACACGTTGTAAACATCATCGCCTGCCGAATTTTTGATAATTTGATAGGCTTTTTTCAACCAAACCTCATCACCGGTAACTTTATAAACCTCGAATGCCGCCACCGCCCATATCATCCGATCTGACGATACGGGATATGCGCCGCCTGTACCGGTATCCTGTATAATTCTTCCATTCTGCACTTTCCGCATCAGGCTATTAATCGCCACTTTAGGTTGCAGCACGGCCATAGATAATATAATGCTGTAGCTGATGTCTCTTGTCCAAACGCCGCCCCACTCCTTCCCCGTACGGAAAGTGCTGTCAGGCTCTACGGCTTTCTGCATTTCTTCAAGTGCCAGGTTATATATCGCATCGGTTATTTTATACGGAGAGTGATATTGCGGAAAAGCACTCACGTCCCGGCTTAATTTCCATGATGATGCGATCTTGTTTTCATCTTCAGGCTTATTAAGCACCAGGGTAGTTTCATAAATACCATCACCATCTGGGTCTTTTAGTTCGAGTTCCGGATGATTTACCAGGTTGTTAAAGTCCCATATCATGGGCGATGCATTTCCGGCTACAAAGATGCCTTTGAAATCATTTTTATAAATCTTGTCGCCGTTAAAGCATATAAAATAGCCTTGTTCCTTAAATGATTTAAAAACAGCGCGCATATCCAGCCTGATTTTAAAAATGGTCGACGGCTTAAGATAAGCATTGCCGGGCACCGCCTTCTTATCGGCCCAGGGTTCGCCAAATTTGATTAAAGGAGTTTCGTTTGACTGGGCTATACACACAAAATGATGGTCATTACCCGAAGGCATTTCATTATCCTTCCCGTTTATGCTGAATTTAAAATCGATAACCGGGCTTTTGTATAGATTCGCCGGGCTATGGTAATCGGATGTTAGTTCCCTTTCGGATAAAGCTCTTGCCGTATACTTACCTTGCACTACACGGTCGGGGTAAATACTATAAGCTTTAGAGCTGTAAATAGGTTGATTATTTTGAGCAGAGGCTAAGGCGGCCACCATCAAAAAGCTGGTTGATATCAGGAACGAACGATTCATCAGGTAAATTTAACGCTAAATAAAGCTTTAAATCACCTAAATCAAAACAAAATTCCTGTAACAGGGCGCTACTTTGATTGCGTTTATTTCTTCAATTCGCCAAGCAGCCCTTCTATGTCCAATCTCCTGGTATACATGGCCAGGTCACCATTTTCGTCCAGCGGCCAAAGCTCACGCGGCCGGTCCCAATACAATTCGACTCCGTTTTTATCAGGGTCGTCAAGGTATATCGCTTCCGAAACGCCGTGGTCAGATGCGCCTGTAACCGGATAACCGGCATCAATTAACCGCTGTAATATTGCGGCGAGGTCTTTACGCTCCGGGTATAATATTGCGGTATGGAATAATCCCGGCGCATATTCCGGCGCAGGCGGCGCGCCTTTACTTTGCCACGTATTTAAACCGATATGATGATGATACCCCCCTGCCGATATAAACGCAGCCTGGTCGCCATACATTACCATTTTTTCGAAACCCAATAATCCGCAGTAAAAATCAAGCGAACGGTTTAGGTCACTTACTTTTAAATGCACATGGCCAATACGGGTTTGAGTCGGAATTTTGTAATTATTCATATAATAGATGTTTAAACATACAAATATAACGGTATAAAATTTATTCCGTGTTATTGGGGTGTAATATTCCCCCTATCAAGCCGTCAAAGATATTAAGTAGCAGGCAGTTTAAACCATTAGCCAAATTAGCTTAACTTTGGGCATGATTATCAAATCGGCCGAATTCCTGTTTAGCAATACTCAAATCTCAAAACTACCGCCACCGGTAAAGCCTGAATATGCGTTTATAGGACGGTCCAATGTGGGTAAGTCATCTCTAATCAACATGCTTACCGGCAAAAAAGGGCTGGCTAAAACTTCGCAAACACCTGGCAAGACACAGCTTATTAACCATTTTTTAGTTAACGACAGTTGGTTTATCGTCGATTTACCGGGATATGGATATGCCCGGGCATCAAAAAGCAAAAAAGCCGACTGGAGTAAATTTATTCATACCTACTTAGATAAACGTGAAAGCCTGCAGTGCGTTATGGTGCTGATTGACAGCCGGCTGGAGCCACAAAAAATAGACCTGGAGTTTTGCAACTGGTTGGGTGAAAAAGGCTTGTCGTTTGTAATTGTATTTACAAAGGCTGATAAGCAGTCAAGCGTTAAGACCGACCAAAATGTGGCTCTTTTTAAAAAAGCGCTACTGGCCTGGTTTGATGAGTTCCCTCCGTATTTTATAACATCGGCTGAAACAAGAGTTGGCCAGGATGAGGTGCTTAATTTTATAAACGATGTAAATAGTAATTTTACGGTTCCTGAATTTAAGCCGGAAATCTATGGCCGGGAATCTTAAGTCTTAATTGATACAAACAATAATCGCTAAATTCGCTTCCAACAAGATAATATTTATTAAAAAACAAACCTATGAAACGTACAGCAAACGCCCATTGGAATGGCACCCTGAAAGATGGAAAGGGAGAAATCAGCACACAGAGCACAACACTGAAAAACACGCAGTATTCATTTAAAACGCGTTTTGAGAATGGAGTCGGCACCAATCCCGAAGAATTAATAGCCGCGGCTCACGCCGGTTGTTTTACCATGGCCGTTGGCGCTGCTTTAACCCAGGCTGGCTTTACCCCCGGCGACCTGACTACCGAAGCCATTTTAGACCTTGATATGGCCGCACTCAGTATCACGGGCATCCATCTTGAATTGAAAGGCTCAGCAATAAGTGGCGTATCAGAGGAGAAGTTTAAAGAAATTGCTGAAGGCGCCAAAGCAAATTGCATTATATCAAAAGCATTGAGCGTGCCTATTACGTTGAATGTAGAATACAAATAAAAAAAACCCGCAGCTAAGCTGCGGGTTTTTTCAAATCAAATTGGCTATCTATACCAATTCAAGTTTATTTTCGATCATAATACCTGCCGGAATGGTAAACGAAAACTCCGTTCCGTGGCCCGGCTGGCTTGTAGCCCATATCCGGCCATGATATTTTTCCACCAAATCTTTGCAAAACATCAGCCCCATACCGGTGCCTGATTCATTGTTGGTACCTGCCGCACTATTTACTTTACTTTTAAATAACCTGTTCAATTGATCGTTGGTCATTCCAGTACCGGTATCCTTTACGGTAATGATACTATTTTCGTCCAGTTGGCATGCAGTAATTTCAATGGTATCATTTGTGCGTGAAAATTTAATTGCATTCGTAATCAGGTTGCGAATAACGATACGGATAGAATTTGGATCAGCAGAGGCAATTACGTCATATGGCACACTATCCACAAGGTTTATGCCTTTCGATAAAGCCTGCTCATGGTAGGTTTCAGTTTCATGTGCCACTATGTCCTTTACATTAAATCCTTTCACCGAATTATCAAAATCCTCCATTTGGCTATTTATCCAGAATAACAGGGTATCGAGAAAATCTGATGTATAATCCAGGTTTTTTAATACCTCAGGTAACATTTCAAGCAATTCCCGATGCGAAATGGAATCGTCCTGAAAAAGTGTAAACAGGCCGCGCAGGGTACTTAGCGGCGCTCTAAGGTCATGTGCCAAAATCGACATTAACCTATCTTTTAAAACGTTCAGATCATTTAATTTTTGGGCCTGGGCATCAAGGTCAGTTTTTTGTGATAATATTTCCTTATTTTTTTCTTCGAGTACGAAATTTATTTTCTGCTGCGCCAGTTTTTGTTTATAATAAACCAGGGACGTAGCTATCATACATAAAAGCACAGTCAAAAAAATCACATTCATCAACCTTTGCTGTTTTATTTTTTGCCCATATAACAAATCCTTTTCGCGTTGTTGTTGAGCAAGCTGATATTGTTTTTTTGCAAAGTTAAGCTCCAGGTTATAGGATGTTAATTTTTGAATACTTTCATTATTGTTTAACTTATCCTTTAATAAAATATATTGTTTTAAGTAGGTGTAAGCCTGGTCAAATTTCCCCAATCCGGCCATGGTTTTATTTAATTGCAAGGCTGCGTTGGAGCGCACCGCCAAATTACCTAATTTAACCGCCAACGCCTGGCCTCTTAAAGCATAACTGTAAGCATTCTTATAGTCTTTCTGCATATTATACATCGATGCAATGCCAATCAATGTATAAGCCTGGTTGTACACTATCTGATATTTAGTTGCTATTTCCAACCCAGTATTTAAATAGTCCTGCGCCTTTTTAAATTGCCCCTTATTTGCATAACAAAGGCCTACGTCAGTATACACCGAGCTCATTCCGTCTTTATCGTCCTGCTTCTCGGCAATTTTAATTGCTTTAAATAAATAAATTAAAGCCAGGTCATATTTCTTTTCGGAAAGATATACTTCGCCAATATTTTCACTTACCGTACCAACGCCCAGTAAGTGATTGGTGCCTTCAAATATATTAAGCGCTTTTTTATAATAGTCGAGCGCTTTGGGGTAAACCTCCATCCCGTATAATACAAAACCTATATTGTTGTAATTGGCGGCTGCGTCGAGCTTGTCGTTTATCTTCAGGTTGATCAAAAGCGCCTTGTAATAGTAGTCAAGCGCGGTAGATAGTTGCCCCTGGCTAAAATAAATGATACCTATATTTTTATAACAGTCGGCAGTAGCTTTTTCATTTTTGATTTTGTTGTTAATATCAAGCGCCTGTTTCAGATAGATTAGTGCATACTGGTATTTTGCCAACAGGCCGTACATGCGGCCATAGATGACGTAGCAATTGGCAAGCCCTTTTTTATCGCCAATGCTTTTATATATTGCAATTGCGTCATTGAAATTTTGAATGGCAACACTAAACTTACCCTTAAAATAATAGGCATGGCCGGTTTGCACTAATCCATCGGCAATCCCGGCCTGGAAGTTGATTTTACGCGATAAAGAAATTCCTTTTCGCCCGTAATAAAGTGTACTGTCGGGATTAAAGTCGAAATAGTCGGCAGCAAGCTTATTTAGCCGGTTAATATTTAAGGTATCGGGGGTATTCTGATCCTTTAGCGCAGTTGTTACAACGATCTTCAAACTATCGACCTTGCCCTTATTTACTAACGCAAATACAGACATTGTAATGAATAGCAAAGGAATAGTCAAAAATCGTTTCAACATACTATCGTTAAAATAAAATATGGCGT
>JACXTT010007584.1_pt1 | contig 15247 bp, 1 predicted proteins | sample 9270951 | NCBI WGS metagenome assembly JACXTT01 (sample SAMN15532306, study PRJNA645909) | rock metagenome | isolation source: weathered quartz diorite | place: Puerto Rico | collected 2017-06-21 | reverse complement strand
GTCCGTCACTGGTGGCACGGAACGCTTGTGTGAGCGCGGCGACTTCAATGGGATCTCCGAGAGGCGTGCCCGTGCCGTGAGCTTCGACATAAGAGATCGTCTCGGCGGCGACACGAGCCATGGCGAGAGCTTCGGCGATGACTTCGCTTTGTCCTTCAATGCTCGGGGAGGTATAGCCGATCTTTTGCGAGCCGTCGTTGTTGATCGCCGAACCTTTGATCACCGCCAGAATGCGGTCTCCTGCAGCAACCGCTTCCGACAACCGTTTCAGCACGACAATGCCGACACCATTACCATCAAATATTCCCTGGGCCTTGGCGTCGAAGGCGCGACAATGCCCATCCGGCGACATGATCGAACCTTCCAGATACAGATGGCCCGATTTCTGCGGAACGCGAACCGCGACACCGCCCGCAAGCGCCATGTCGCATTCCCCATTCAACAAACTCTGACAGGCCATGTGCACCGCGACGAGTGAAGTCGAGCAGGCCGTTTGCACGGTGAGACTCGGCCCCTTCAGATTCAACTTGTAGGAAACCAACGTGCTCAAGAAATCCTTGTCGCTACCGATCATCACCTGATAGCCGCCAACAGCCTCCATTGCGGCGGGGTTGGAGTAGAGGTTGCGAAGGAGATAGGAGTTGATGCTCTCTCCGGCATAGACTCCAATTCGGCCAGAAAATCTTTCGGGAGCGTAGCCAGCATTCTCCAGTGCGTGGTGGGAGCATTCGAGAAAAATACGCTGCTGCGGATCGGTGATTTCCGCTTCGCGTGGATTGAGACCGAAGAATTCAGCGGCAAAAAACTCCGCATCCTCGAGGTAGGCCTTGGCGCGAACGTAATTTGGCTTGCGCAGCTCGGGGAGCTCGATTCCCGAGGCCAGGAGTTCTTCTTCCGAAAAAAACGAAACCAGTTCCACGCCATCGCGCAGATTGCACCACCAGGCATCCGCGTCCTTGCTCCTCGGGAAGCGGCACGAAAGACCAATAACAGCAATTTGCGAATGGAGTTCTTCCAGCTCCATGTGCTCCTCCTGCTGGCTGCGAATTCTTAATTAGTTCTGAAGTCTGTTGAGCCGGTTGCGGTTCAACGCCAGGCGGCGGCTCTCGGCGCGGTCCCGCACTTTGTCGAAGGAAAACTGACTCGGCGTACCCTGATTCAGAAACTCAGCCAAAGATTTAACAGTCGGGTAGCGAAAGAGATCGAGCATGGTCACAGTCGTAGAGACGTTCTTGAGCAAAGCACTGTGCACCTGAACCATCAGTAGAGAGTGGCCACCGAGATCGAAGAAGTTGTCGTTCCGGCCGACCTGATCCACCTGGAGAAGGCGCTGCCACATGGCGGCGACTTTCGTTTCCATTTCATTGCGCGGCGGAACAAAGGAAACTTCCAGTGCGGGACGCGCCTGATCGGGAAGCGGAAGGCCACGGCGGTTGACCTTTCCGTTGGGAGTGCGGGGAATGGCATCGAGCGAAACAAAAGCCGAGGGAATCATGTGTTCCGGGAGTTTTTGCCGAAGACGGTTACGCAGCTCGCCGACAGAGGGCTGCGCACCCGGCGCCGCAACAAAGTAGGAAACCAGACGCTTATCGCCGGGAGTATCTTCGCGAGCGACAACCACGCTCTCGCGGATGCCAGCGAAGCTGTTCAACGTAGACTCAATTTCTCCCAATTCGATGCGGAAGCCGCGAATCTTCACCTGCTGATCGATACGGCCCAAGAATTCGAGCGTTCCATCAGGGAGATAGCGAACAAGGTCTCCCGTCTTGTAGAGTCGCGCATCCGGGGCACAGCGGAAAGGATCAGGGATGAATTTTTCCGCCGTAAGTTCCGGCCGATTCCAATAGCCACGGGCCAAACCCACGCCACCAATGTAGAGCTCGCCGGGAACTCCGATCGGTACGGGATTCAGGCTGCGGTCAAGGACGTAGATTTGGGTGTTTGCGATCGGTCTTCCGATGACGACCAGACCCTTTCCAGCGGAAACCCTGTTGACCGCGGACCAGATGGTCGTTTCTGTCGGGCCGTACATGTTCCAGAGCGAAGAACATTTGGAGAGAAGCTGCTGGGCCAAATCCTGCGGCAGCGATTCACCTCCGCAGAGGATCTTCAAGCCCGGAAGACCTTCCCAGCCGGCTTCGACGAGCATTCGCCAAGTGGCCGGCGTGGCCTGCATGACCGTGGCGCCGGAGGAGACGAGCAAGTCCCGCAACTTTCCGGCGTCAAGGGTTGCTTCACGACCAGCGATGACCAAGTGCGCTCCCGCGGAAAGAGGCAGGTAGATTTCCAACGCGGCGATATCAAAGGAAAGCGTCGTGACGGCGAGCAGCGTATCTTCGCGCCGTATGCCGGGTTCGCGGCTCATGGAGTCAAGGAAGTTCACAACCGCGCGATGCGTGATTTGAACGCCCTTGGGCTGCCCCGTTGAGCCGGAGGTGTAAATCACGTAGGCAAGTTGGCCGCGAGTCGTGTTTGGACTCGGATTTCCAGAGTCCGCCTGCTCGATGCCGGGCCAATCGCGATCTAGGCAGATCGCATCGACTCCGTTTAGGTCCAACTTCTGTAAGCCTTCTTGGTGCGCAAGCAAGACCGGCATGCGCGAATCCGTGATCATGAACGAAATGCGTTCGGCAGGATAAGCAGGATCTAGCGGCACATAGGCGCCGCCGGCCTTGAGGATGCCCAGAAGACTGACGACCATGTCCAGTGAGCGCTCAAGGAAAAAACCCACCAAGGTCTCCGATCGCACACCTCGCGAACGGAGATAATTCGCCAAATGGTTTGCGCGCGTGTTCAGCTCAGCATAGGTCAGGGACTGCTCACCAAAGGTCACAGCGACCGATTGAGGGGCAAGCGCAGCTTGGTGTTCGATTAACTGGTGAATGCACTGGTCTACGGGGAAATCGCGGTCCGTGTCATTCCACAAACGGATCATGTTGTCGCGTTCGCCTGCGCTGAGGACAGGAAAACCCCAGATGTGTTGATCGGGATTCTCCAGCAGGTTTTCTAAAATGATGCGGTACGCTTTAGCCATGCGGTCGATGGTTGCCGATTCAAAGATGTCGGTGTTGTATTCGAACCTGCAAATCAAGCCGTCATCCGCTTCGGCGGCTTCCAGCGTAAGGTCGAGTTTGGAGAGAGCGCTGTCAATTTCGAAGGCCGTCAAAGCCAGGCCGGGCAATTGAACAACGGTTGAAGGCACGTTCTGCAAGACAAACATTACTTGAAAGACTGGGGGATGGCTCAAATCGCGTTCGGGTTGCAGTTCGGCAACAAGTTTGCCAAACGGCAAGTCCAGGTGTTCGAAAGCGCCAAGAACAACTTCGCGGACTCTCTTCAGCAGTTCACGGAGAGTCGGATCGCCACTGAGGTCGGTACGCATCACCAGGGTATTGATGAAGAGACCGATGAGAGACTCGGTTTCCGGACGGCTGCGGCCGGCGACGGGCGTACCAACAAGGATATCTTCCTGGTCGGTATAGCGCGACAGCAAGGCCTGGAACGCAGCCATCAGCGTCATGAAGAGAGTTACGCCTTCGCGCTTGCTCAGCGCCTTGAGACCCTCGAGCAGTCGCTTAGGCAGACCAAGCGCAAGGTGTCCGCCACGAAACGATTGAACTGCGGGCCGCGGGCGATCCGCCGGCAATTCCAGAATCGGCAGCTTTCCGCCGAGTTGCTTTTTCCAATAGGAGACCTGTTCCTGTAGAACAGCTCCCTGCAGCCATTCCCGTTGCCATTGCGCGTAATCGGCATACTGAATGCGAAGGTCGGGCAACTGGGCCGGACTGTTCTTAAGAGATGCGATGTAAAGCTGTCCGAGTTCACCGAACAGAACGTTAATGGACCAGGCGTCCCCCGCAATGTGATGCATGGTTAACAGTAAAATGTGCTCCTCGTCGGTCAACCGATATAACTTTGCGCGGAGCAGCGGACCGCGTTCCAGATCAAATGGGCGGCCAACATCGGCGGTAACCAGACGCTGTAGTGTGGCGTCCGATTCCTCCGGCCGTAGCGTTCCTAGATTCTCGATTGTGATGGAAACTGGGCAGCGATCCGCGATTGCTTGAACCGGTTTGCCGTCAAGAGCGAGAAACGTGGTTCGCAAGGACTCATGGCGAGCGACGATGGTATTTAGTGCCGTTTCCAAGGCAGGAATATTCAAACGACCGACAAGGCGAAGAGCACCTCCCATATTGTAGGACGCGCCTCCAGGTTCCAGTTGTTCCAAGAACCAGATGCGCTCCTGCGCGAGCGAAAGCGGAACATTTTCTCCCCGAGAAATGCGCTCGATCGGCTTGATCACATTGATTCCCTCTTTCTGCAGCAAGTACTCAAAGAGTTTTCTGCGTAGCTCAGACGACTGGGTGATGTCAGTGAAGGATTTCATGTTGGAACTGGGGCTCCTTGAGGGGAAACCTCAGCCTGCCGCGGCGCTTTTCTGTTGAAGTACCGCGGACACTTCTTCTTCGGACATGTGGTCTACGGTAAGGAATACCCGGGCGATCTTCGCCACGCGGCCGGGCGATTGCTCCAAACGAAGGATCGTTTCCTTCAATTGACGGATCGTGGGTGCTTCGAACAAGGAACGCAGCGGCAAATCAATCTCGAACAATTCGCGGACCCGGGAAAGCATTTGTAACGCGAGGAGCGAGTGACCGCCGAGCTCAAAGAAATTGTCATGGGCGCCAATCTTGTCCACATCGAGTACACCCGCCCAGATCCGTGCGAGCACGATTTCCTCCGGGGTGGAGGGTTCCACGTAACAACTCTCGAGTTCGGGCCGCGTCTGCTCCGGGGCAGGAAGGGCGCGGCGGTCCAGTTTTCCGTTGGGACCAAGGGGAAGCGAGTCCAAGAAAACAAACGCCGAGGGCACCATAAATTCCGGAACGCGATCTTTCATGAAATTGCGGAGTCTGGGAATGGGAATATTCGCGTTGGCTTCGGTCACCAGATAAGCGATCAGGCATTTATCGCTCGAGGAATCTTCCCTCGCGGTCACGACACTTTCGCGAATCCCCGGGAAGTCCTTTAAGGCTGCCTCGATCTCGCCGAGTTCGATCCGCTGCCCTCGAATCTTAACCTGAAAATCCACACGGCCCAGATATTCGATCGCCCCGTCCGCGCGATACCGGGCCAGGTCCCCGGTCTTATACAAGCGCGCGCCAGGGGCCGCACGGAACGGGTCGGGAATGAATTTTTCCGCGGTCAAATCGGGCCGGCGCCAATAGCCGCGCGCGAGTCCGAACCCGCCAATGTGCAATTCTCCAGGCACGCCAGGAGGCACTGGGTTCAACTCCTGATCCAGGATGTAGAGTTGTGTATTGGCGATTGGCCGACCGATCGGGACGCTCGCTCCACTGCTTTCGGGCGAGCACTTCCAGGAAGTAACGTCGATGGAAGCCTCGGTGGGCCCGTACAAGTTGTGCAACTCGCAATTAAACCTGGCAAAAAACTGTGCCTGCAAATCTGCGGTTAACGACTCACCACTGCAGATTACGCGATTTAGTGAACGGCACAGGTTCGTATCTGCGTCCTGCAGAAACGCGCGAAGCATGGAGGGCACAAAGTGGAGGGTGGTCACTTTTTCCCGGGATATCAGCTCCGCCAGATACTTAGGATCGCGATGCCCGCCCGGAGCGGGAACAATCACGCTTGCTCCGGTCATCAGTGGCCAGAAGAACTCCCACACCGAAACGTCAAAGCTGAAGGGCGTCTTCTGCATCACTCGATCTTCGTACGTCAATGCGTACTCCCGCTGCATCCACAAAAGACGGTTCGCCAGACCACGATGGGTATTCATCGCGCCCTTTGGCTGTCCCGTGGACCCCGATGTGTATATGACGTAGGCAAGGTCGTCCGGAAAAATTTCCGCGCTAAGCGACGCCGAGTTCTCGCGAGCGATCGCGTCCCAGTGACTATCCAGTGCGATAGTGGAGGCTGTTGCGCCCGATAAACGTTCAAGCAAATGATTTTGAGTCAGAAGCAGAGGGGCATCGGAGTCAGCAATCATGAACCGGAGCCGTTCGGAGGGGTAGTCCGGATCGAGCGGAACATAGGCCGCGCCAGCCTTCATCACGGAAACCAACGCTACCACCATTTCGATCGAGCGTTCCATGCAGACGCCAACCAGAGTTCCGCGTGCGGCCCCGCGGGCACGCAGGAAATTGGTAAGCTGATTTGTGCGTTCGTTGAGCTGCGAATAGGTAAGGTCCGTCTCTTCAAACCTGACGGCAAGAAGATCCGGTGTGCGGGCGGCTTGTCGTTCGAGGAGTTGCGGAACGAGTTCCGTAGTTTCCCAATCCGTGGCCGTGTCGTTCCACTGCACCGTAATCTCCCGAACTTCCGCGGACGTGAGCAGCCGAACCATGCGGAGCGGCGAAGCGGACAAGCCCGGCATGCTTTCCAGTACACTGCGAAAGTGACCCACCATCTGACGAACGGCCTCCTCGTCAAAGCGGGTCGAGTCAAAAGCAAACGTCAGGAACAACGGGTCCGTCAGAGATGCAACGACGGTAAGCGGGAAACTGGTCCGCTCACTCGGCTCCGTAAAGTGCAAATCAAGTCCGGCGATCCGCTGACTCAGGCCGGATGCAGGATAGTTCTCAAATACAAGAAGCGATTCAAACAGCGGCTGCGTGGCCGGAAAGCCGCTCCATTTGTGGATATCAAGCAAGGAGGTCCATTCGTATTCGCGAGCTTCCGATTGCTGATGCTGCAAGGCCGAGAGCCAAGATCCGACTGACGCATCTGGATTCACCGAAACTCTCACCGGAAGCGTGTTGATGAAGAGTCCAATCGCAGATTCTATCTCGGGGAGTGGGGCAGAGCGGCCCGCGACGGTGGTTCCAAACAGGACGTCCGACTGGCCGCTATAGCGGCTCAGCAAGATCGCCCAAGCACCCTGAAGCACAGTGTTAAGGGTCACGTGCTGGCTCAGCGCTAGCGATCGAAGCCTGCCGGTTAGGTCGGGATCGAGTTCGACACGAACTTCCTTGTAGAAATGCGCTTGGTTTCGCACCATTGGTCGATCAACCGCCAGCGAAGTGGGCAGTTCGATTCCCCGCAGATATTCGCGCCAGAATGTTTCCGCTTTTGCCGCGTCCTGCACTCTGAGCCATGCAACAAACTGCTGAAAGCGAAGAGCCGGTGTGACTGTAATTGGTTTTCCTTTTTGCAAGGCGTCGTAGCGAACAAATGCTTCCTGAAGAGCCTGAACAATACTCCAGCCGTCGATGAGGATGTGATGGAAGCTCCAAACAAAGGTGTAGCAGTCGTTATCCATGCGAAGGAGAGCCATGCGCATCAAAGGCCCGCCGGAGAATAGAAAGCCACGTGCGTCGTCTTCCTGTAGATACCGCTCTTGTTTCGCTTCGCGCTGGGCGGGAGGTAGTGATGAGAAATCCCGCAGCTCCCAAGACAGCTTCGTACCCCGGTGGACCACTTGAACGGGAAAGTCGACGCCCTCCCAAACAAGCGAAGTTCGTAGAACCGAGTGCCTCACCACAACCTGCTGCCACGCCAACTGGAAGTCCTCGACGTTCAGATCGCCCTGCAAAATGCAACAGGCGCGCTTGGAGTATTCGCCTGCTTCGGGTGCCAAGAGTGTATGGAACAGCATACCGGCTTGCATGGAGGAGAGCGGGGAGACGCTCTCGATTATCTCACCGTTCAATCGACCGTTGGATTGCTCGATGGCGCACGCGATGCGCTCCGTCTGAGAGGGCGTCCAACCGAAGAGTTTTGCGGATTCACGATCCCAAGTGATTTGGGCGGCGCGCGGGCAAGCGTCGATCAAACCGCGCAAACTGGAAATGTAGTTGTTGGCAATCTGGGTGATGGTCTCGCGCCGGAACGAGGTGCCGCTGAACATCCACGTAACGCGCAATGCGCCATCCATGACCGCCGCTATGATCGCGAGACGATAGGCAAGCTGTGCCCGCGGCGAGCGTGTGTTGCCGCTACTTTCCATGGCGCCGCGCAAAATCGATTCCTGTTTGCTAGTACTCAGATTGTGACCTTGATACAAGAAGCAGATCTCGGATTGCGGCAAGTTCGCAAGGTTTGCGCCCTTCGCCGACAGGTACCGCAAGGCTCCATAGCCGAGACCCCGATTCGGAATCCGACGCAAGAGCTCCTTCACTCTTGCGAGCGCTTCTTTCTGGTTTTTCACTCCTTGCGTGTCGATCACCACCGGGTATAAGGCCGTGAACCATCCGACGGTTCGCGACAAGTCGAGGTTTTCTGTCGGCGTCTCACGACCCATTCCCTCCAGATCAACGCGGATTCGCTTCTCTCCGGTCCATTCGCCGATTGCTTCGGCCAAAGCTGTAAGCAAAGCGTCATTGACGTGCGCGTTGTAGACCGACGGAATTTCCTGCAAGAGTGTGCGGGTCTCCTCGGCCGTAAGGGAAACGTCAATGATTTCCACAGTGGCTTCCGTTTCTTCGGTACGCGGCACTTGTGTGTCGACGGGAAACGCCTTTATTTGCTCGGCTCCTTGACTCTGCCAGTATTCCAACTGCGCATCGAAAGCCCCCGCCGCGACCTGACTCGTCAAGTGCTCCGCCCATTGCTTGAAGGAGGTCGTCTTCGCCGGAAGCTGTATGGTGTGTCCGTCGGCTAACTGCCCGAGAGCGGTTTCAAAATCTTCCAACACCACGCGCCAGGAAACGACATCGATCACCAGGTGATGGATCACCACGAGCAATCGCTGCGGACGCTCCGCACCGCAATTGAAGAGCACAAAGCGCGCTAAGGGCCCAAGCGTGAGATCGAGACTAGCCTGAATTTCTTCCGCGGCGTTGGTAATGGTTTGCGCAAAGTCGGTGTCCGAGACTGCCGTGAAATCCCTGATGGAGAAAGGAGCTGGATCCTCTGCGCCGGCGCAACGCTGCCTCCATGCATGGTCAGTCTGTTCGTAACGCATCCGGAGTGCATCATGGTGATTCACCAACGCACCGACGGCCGTCCTGAGATGGTCCTCGGGCACAGGCCGCCGAAGCTCAAGCATCACCGACTGGTTGTAATGGCGAGAATCCACAAACCGTTTCTCGAAAAACCATTTTTGAATTGGTGTGAGGGCGACAGGTCCCGTCACCAAGCCTTGTTCCGCACTGGTTTGGTCTCCGTGGTCGACGGCTGCAGCTAGCTCAGCAATCGTCTGATGCTGGAAGACCTGCTTGGGGGTCAAGGAGAGACCCGCTTGACGCGCTCGGCTCGTCAATTGCAAGCTTAAGACAGAATCACCGCCCAATTCGAAGAAGTTGTCCTCCACTCCGATCTTTTCGATAGCCAGAAGTTTTTGCCAAATGGATGCCAAAGCCGATTCCACGGGGTTTCTAGGAGGTACGTAGGCGGTGCGAAGCTCAGGGCGCGCATGGGCGGCAGCCCCTACCGAGCCGCGCTGCTTTTCCGCTTCGGCGAGAAGAGTCGTAACTGTTGTCTTGCGGAATTGCTCGACACGCGATGGGAAATCCTCGGTCGAAACGATTACCACAGGAAGTGGGTGAACAAGGATGCGCTCGAATGCGGCGATGCCTTCGCGGTTCGAGATGGCACCGTTCTGAAATTGGGCGGCCACCGCGGCATCCTCTGAGAGCTTTCGCGAGCGAGCGGCCATGCCGACCTCTGACCACGTATCCCACGCAACGGAAATGGTTAGCGGACGACGCGAGCCGGCGTGGGCCTCCGCATACGAATCGAGAAATGCGTTGGCGCCACAGTAGCTCGCCTGGCCGGGGCCTCCAAGGACCCCGCGCTGCGAGGAAAAAGAAAGGAAGAAATCCAGATCCGCATCATGAAGCGCTCGCCGAAGAGCCTTGGTGCCTTCTAGCTTTGGCGAAAGGACATGCTGTGCAAGTTGTGGCGTCTCCCGCAAGATCATCGTGCCGCCGGAGACACCGGCAGCGTGGATCACGCCGTTGATTTCGCCGAACTTCTTCCGTGCAATCTGAATCGCCGAAGCGACCTCGTCGAAATTCGTGACGTCCGCGACCAGAGGCAGAAACTCAATTCCAGAGCGCTCGAGCTCCAAGAGTTTCTCGAGGCGTTGGGAGAGTTCAGCGTCACCATTTTTAATGATGTGGTTCCATTCGGCTCTCGCGGGCAGTTCGGTGCGTCCGACCAACACTAATCGCGCGCGTAACTTCTGGCCCAAATATCTGGCGATTTCCAGACCGGCACCGCGCGTTCCCCCCGTGATGAGGTAAACACCATACTGGCGCAGAGGAAGCGGAGCGCCGTTTGTTGCCGGCAGGCGGACTGACTTAAACTCCCGCAGCCAACGGTACCCCTTGCGATGAGCCACGAGGGGGTCCTGATAACCCGCGTAGGTTTCTGAAATGAGGTTCGCGGCGATCCTGTCGGGGCCGTCGCCGGGATCGACATCAATTGCATGGCAACGCAGATGAGGATATTCCTGAGGAATCACGGTGCAGAGGCCGAGGACCGTGGCTTTGTCCGGGCAAATGCTTTCGTCGCCGAGCACGTTCTGCAAGCCCGCTGTGACAACTGAGATTTCCACGGAGTTGCCCGCCAACTCCGCTTCCAGCGCTTGCGCGAGAGACAGAAGCGATTGGAACCCAAGGGACAGAAAATCGTTGGCCGCAGCTTCGGTCGATGCCAGCCAAGTGTGCAGAATGCGATCGGGAACCCAGCCACGTTCTCGCAGGCAATGCAAAAGAGCGTCGTAGTCTTCGCGTGCGCTCGGCCGAAGCGAAAAACTGCGCTCATCTAGCCTCGCAAATGCATCTCCTCGGTAAACCGAGATGATGTCGTGACCTTGCTGTGAACTCTTAGCCACAATCGCCTGCGCGACGCCGGAATCCTCCGCAAACAAAAGGCAACGGGAAGGCGCAGCGGTTCGGAATTCCTGCCAGCGGATCGGAGTGGTTCGTTGCCAAACAGGGAGGTAAAACCAATCCGCTAAATCAGGTTTTTTGCCGGACTTGAGTGGCGAAGAGGAGTCTCTGGTTGGCGGATCGATCCAATACTTCTGACGCTCGAAAGGATACGTGGGCAGGGCCAAACGTACGCGATGCTGTCCAGCGTACAGCGCTTCGCCGTCAATGTTTGCGCCCGCAATCCAGAGTTTTGCGAAGGATTGTCCGAGGGAGTCGACGTCGCCGGTTTTCTCGTTTGGATGTCGCAAAGAGGGAAAGACAGGACATGCGGAACGGCTTGAGACTTGTCTCCGAATCAAGCCGGCGAGGGTATTTCCAGGACCGACTTCGATGTATACGCGATTCCTGTCGCTCAGCAACTCGGCGACACCTTGGCCGAAGCGCACCGGCTGGCGGAGATGCTTGACCCAGTAGCCCGGATCCACCGCAGATTCCGGCGTTAGCCAGACGCCCGCAAGATTCGAGACGATGGGAATGGCAGGTGGGCGGGGATGAGAGTTTGCAACAGCGGCCCTAAATTCCTCCAGGATCGAGTCCATCATGGCCGAATGGAAAGCATGAGAGGTATGGAGTCGGCGGCCTTCGATGCCTTTTTGTACCAATGTCGTCTCGAACTTGGCAATTGCGGCCGTGGGCCCGGAGACGACGCACATGTCCGGAGCGTTGACCGCGGCGAGGTTCAGTTCCGAAGGCAGCACGGGGACGAGATCCGATTCCGCCAGGAGTACGGCCAGCATCGCTCCACCGTCCATCGATTGCATCAGCCGACCGCGCAGCGCCACGAGACCGAGCGCATCCGGCAGGTCAAAAACACCCGCAATAGTTGCCGCAACATACTCGCCGAGGCTGTGCCCGATCATGGCCTGTGGACGCACACCTAGCGCAGCCCATAGCTGCGCCAACGCGTACTCGACGACAAACAGGGCGGGCTGCGTGATCCGTGTTTCACGAAGCTGCTCCGCTGCAATGGCCTCTTGTCCGGTTGTTGGGTAAAGAATCGATCGTAAGTCCAGCCCGAGGAGAGGCGCGAGTACTGTCGAACAATTGTCAATTTCTCTGCGGAAGCAGAGTTCGCTCTCGTAGAGCTCGCGCCCCATATTCACGTACTGCGATCCCTGGCCGGGGAAAAGGAATACGACGGGACGGCCAGTGCGCTCCTGTTCGCCCACAAAAACCTGGGCGGAATCGCCATCATGCAAGGCGGCGATGGCTTGCTCCCGCGTGCGACAGATCATTGCCCAACGCTGAGGATAGATGCCGCGACCCATAAGGTGCGTGTAGGCGACGTCAGCGAGGTTGGCGTTTGGATCCTGCAGGAGATGGTTCGCGAGATTTTTTTTTGCCTGTTCGAGCGCGGAGGGCGTTTTGGCTGAAACCGTCAGCAGTTGCCAACCGCGCGCTTCCTTACCCGCTCGTCGTGGCGGCGCTTCCTCAAGAACCACATGAGCGTTCGTCCCGCCGATTCCGAATGAACTTACACCGGCGCGGCGCGGCACACCCGGCTGTGAATCCCACGCGCGAAGCTGGGTATTTACGTAAAAGGGTCCATTCTTAAAATCAATCTTTGGGCTGGGTTTCTCAAAATGAAGGCTGGGAACAAGCTCCTTGTGTTGGAGCTGTAGAACGGTCTTAACGAGTCCGGCAACGCCGGCAGCGGCATCCAAATGTCCGATATTTGTTTTTACCGAACCCAGTGCGCAATAGGTTTTGTTTGCGCCTTTCACCTGAAAGGCTTGCGTAAGAGCGGCAATTTCGATTGGATCGCCAAGCTGTGTTCCCGTGCCGTGTGTTTCGACATAAGTAATCGTATCCGGGGCGACCCCAGCGGCAGATTGTGCGGCCGAAATGACTTCCGCTTGCCCGGCGACGCTTGGCGCAGTGAAACCCACCTTTTGAGAACCGTCGTTGTTGACGGCCGAGCCTTTAATCACCGCAAGAATGCTGTTACCGTCGGCTTCCGCGTCCGAAAGGCGTTTCAGGACCACTAGGGCCACGCCGTTGCCGAGAATTGTACCTTGGGCCTTGGCATCGAACGCTCTGCAGTGCCCGTCAGGCGAGAGGATGCCTTCTTCTTGGTAGTGATAACCATGGCCCTGAGGAAAGTTGATTCCAGCGCCCCCGGCAAGGGCGAGATCACAGTCACCGCTCAGAAGGCTTTGACAAGCGAGATGCACGGCAACGAGCGAAGTAGAGCATGTGGTCTGGACGTTGACTGCCGGACCGCGCAAATTCAACTTGTAGGCAACGCGAGCGGGCAGGGAATCCGTGTTGTTTCCGGTGGTGGTCACGATTGCACTTGCATCGGCAATCGAAGGGTTGTCATGCAAATTGTTCAGCAAATAGGAGCTCATGCGCGCGCCAGCAAACACGCCGATACGGCCGGTGTATCTCTGCGGATCGAATGCCGCGCGTTCGAGGGCTTCCTGAGCGGAATCGAGGAAAATGCCATGCTGGGGGTCAATGAGTTGTACTTCCCGGGGGCTTACACCGAAAAATCTCGCGTCAAATTCGGCGGCATCTTCTAATACGGAGCCGGACTTCACATAATTCGGATCTTTGAGCGCTTCCGGATCAACGCCGGACAAAATGAGCTCTTCGGTGGTAAAGAAACGCACGGACTCGACGCCATTGCGCAAGTTCGCCCAGAACTCTTCCACATTCGAAGCTCCCGCAAATCTGCCAGCCATGGCGACAATCGCGATAGGTTCCTTGGGTTGCGGGCTTGTGCGCGTGTTGGTGCTCGATGGTGGCGGTGCTTCTTTGCGTTGATCGAGGAAGGCCGCTAGCCCCGCGACGGTCGGATAACGGAAGAGGTCCACGATGGACAATTCCCTTCCCAAGGTTGCGCGAAGTCGCTGGTGGATTTTTGCGATGAGCAAGGAATGACCGCCCAGGTCAAAGAAATTGTCTGTGCGGCCGACTCGCTGAATTCCCAGGTACTCTCTCCATATATCGGCAATGGTGCGCTCGAGGTCGGTGCCGGGCTCGTCTGCAAGATCTGGTGATTCGACGGAGGCACGATCCAGAGCGGACAGGGCTTTGAGGTTCACCTTGCCGTTCGGGCTGAGCGGAACGTGTTCCAAGGTTACAAAAGCCGCGGGAATCATGTAGTGCGGCAGCTTGCTCTTGAGGTGCTGGCGCAGTTCAGAAATGGCAGGCAGGCCGGCTTGAGCGAGCACGACATAGGCCACAAGTTGGCGCTCGCCTTTGGAGTCGTCTTCTACGAGAACAATCGCCTGACGAATGGATTTGTGCTCTTCGAGGACGGCTGCAATTTCGCCGGGCTCGATGCGGAAACCCCGAATCTTAACCTGCTGATCGGCACGACCGAGGAATTCCAGATTCCCGTCCGCCCGGTAGCGGACTAGGTCACCAGTCTTGTAAAGACGCGCTCCCGAGTCTGTGCTGAAGGGATGCGCTACGAACCTTTCCGCTGTAAGGTCGGGACGTCTATGATAGCCGCGCGCCAAGCTCGCTCCGCCGAGATACATTTCACCCGCAATACCAACGGGCACCGGCTGCATCGCTCCATCCAACACATAGACTTGCGTGTTCGAGATAGGCCGCCCAATCACAGGAACACCGGCTTGGTACGGACGCACCTCGCAATAGGTCGCCGCCACGGTGTACTCGGTGGGACCATAGTGGTTCATCAAGCGGAAGGATAGATTCTGTTGCGGCGCGCGGTGGAGCCGATCGCCTGCCGTAGACATGATCTTCAAGAGCAGATTGCCAGGTAGTTCCAGTTCCAGCGCCGCCTCAGCTAGTGGTGTCGGCAAGAATGTGCGCGTGATCTTCTCCGCGGCAAGCCACTTCACGAGGGCGGCAGGCGAACTGCGTACTTCTTCGTCGGGAATGTGGATGCTTGCTCCCATGGTCAGATTGGGCCACAGCTCCCATACGGAGGCGTCGAACGATTGCGCTGAGAGTTGCGTGACGCGATCGTTCTCGCTCACTTGATAGACGCGCTGGTGCCAGTGAATCAGGTTTAGCAACCCACCATATTCAATCGCGACTCCCTTAGGTCTGCCGGTCGAACCCGACGTGTAGATCACATAGGCGAGGTTATGGAGCTTTACCTCGGGAGCGGGGTTTTCCTTGCTCTGGACAGCGACCTGGCTCGCTCTCTCGTCGAGGCAAATCACCTCCGCGGAGGTTTTTGGCAACTTGTGCAGCAAACCCTTTTCGGTGAGCAGCACCGGGGCAGCAGCGTCCTCTAGCATGAACGCCAGCCGCTCCGCCGGATAGTCGGGGTCCAAAGGCACATAGGCACCACCTGCCTTCAGAACTGCGAGCAGCCCCATCACCATCTCTACGCAGCGCTGCACGCAAACGCAAACCAAGAC
>JACXTT010007583.1_pt1 | contig 15249 bp, 15 predicted proteins | sample 9270951 | NCBI WGS metagenome assembly JACXTT01 (sample SAMN15532306, study PRJNA645909) | rock metagenome | isolation source: weathered quartz diorite | place: Puerto Rico | collected 2017-06-21 | reverse complement strand
CGGGAGCCGCCGCCCGAGCGCATCCGCGGGCCGGCCGACGTGCGGCGCTTCTACGCACCCCGCCTCCGGGACCTGGCCGTGGAGGAGTTCCACGTACTGGCCCTCGGCAGTCAGAGCCAGGTCCTGGGCGACCTGCTGATCACCCGGGGGATCCTGAACAGCTCCCTGGTGCACCCGCGGGAGGTATTCCGAGCCGCGATTGCTGAAGCGGCCGCGGGGATCATCGTCGTGCACAACCATCCGAGCGGCGACCCGACGCCCTCCGTGGATGACCGATCGGTCACCCGGCAGCTGGTGGACGCGGGGCGCCTGCTGGACGTCCCCGTCCACGACCACGTGATCCTGGGGAGGGAGCGGTACCTGAGCTTCGCCGAGGCCGGGCTCCTGTAAGGGCAGGCGCGCCAAGGGACTACACCGCGTTGACTCGGCCGCCTGCCCTCGCCATCCTCCACAGGTGACCAGCACCGCCCCTCTCCTCGCGCCAGAGCTCGCCCGGGCGGTCGCGCAGCAGCGCGACCGTCTCGACCTCGATCTGTTGGCGCGGGCCTACCGGATGAGCGCGCAGGCGCATCGCGGCCAGAAGCGGCTCTCGGGCGACGATTACGTCTCGCACTCCGTCGCCGTGGCCACGATTCTCGCCGAGCAGCAGATGGACTCGATCACCATCGCCGCGGCGCTCCTCCACGACGTCGTGGAGGACTCCGATGTCTCGATCGAAGACATCCGGGGCACCTTCGGCCCGGAGGTGGCGGAGCTGGTGGACGGGTTGACCAAGCTGTCGACGCTCACGTTCCGGTCGACGGCGGAGGAGCAGGCCGAGAATTACCGGAAACTGTTGCTCTCGGTCGCGAAGGACGCGCGGGTGATCATCATCAAGCTCGCCGACCGTCTCCACAACATGCGCACGCTCGAGCACCTGGATCCGGAGAAGCGGCGCCGGATCGCGCTTGAGACCCGTGAGATTTACGCGCCGTTGGCCCACCGCTTCGGCATGGCGGGCGTGAAGGCCGAGCTCGAAGATCTGGCGTTCAAGTTCCTCGAGCCCGAGGACTATCGCGCGCTGTCGCGCAAGGTGCGGGCGCGCAAGGTCGAGCGGGAGCAGACCATCGAGCGTCTGCGGGAGCCGCTCGCGGAAGAGTTGACGGGCGCCGGGCTCACCGAGGCCGAGATCACCGGCCGCCCGAAGAACCTCTGGTCGATCTACAAGAAGATGAAGAAGCGCGATAAGCCGTTCGAGGAGATCTACGATCTCCTGGCGGTGCGCGTGCTGGTGAACAACATCCCCGAATGCTACCACGTGCTGGGGGTCATTCACCACAAGTGGACCCCGCTCCAGGAACGGATCAAGGACTACATCGCGAGTCCGAAGTCCAACGGCTACCAGTCACTGCACACGACGGTCTTCGGGCCGAGTGGGCAACTGTACGAGATCCAGATCCGCACGCGCGAGATGCACCATACGGCGGAGTACGGCATCGCCGCCCATTGGCTGTTCAAAGAGGGCGGGAAGAGCCCGGACGAGCTCGACCGCCATCTCGCGTGGTTCCGGCAGCTGCTCGAGCTGCAGCAGGATACGCACACGCCCGAGGAGTTCCTCGAGTTTCTGAAGGTCGACCTGTATCAGGACGAGATTTTCGTCTTCACGCCGCGAGGTGACGTCAAGCGGCTTCCCAAAGGCGCGACGCCGATCGACCTCGCCTTTGCCGTGCACACGGAAGTGGGCCAGCATTGCCAGGGGGCCCGCATCAACGGGCGCATCGCGCCGCTGCATCGGCCGCTCAAGAACGGCGACACGGTGGAGGTCATGACGAGCACGCAGGCGAAGCCCTCCCGGGACTGGCTCGCGCACGTGCAGACCGCGCGCGCGCGGCACAAGATCCGGCAGTGGATTCGTCAGGAAGAGCTTGAGAAGAGCCTCGAGCTCGGCCAGGAGATCCTCGCGCGCGAAGTACGCCGGCGTCGGCTCGATCTGCCGGACGACGCGCGCTTGCGCGCCGCGGCCGCCGCGCTCTCGGTGGGGAGCGCGGAGCAGCTCCAGGCAGCCGTGGGGCGCGGCGACATCGCGCTCGGGACGGTGATGCGGGCGCTCTACCCCGATCTTCCGGCCGACGAGCTGCAGGCGCCCAAGCCCACCGCCTTCGGACGCGTCATCGAGCGGTTGCGTCTCGGTCGCGGCATCAAGATTCAGGGCGTCGACGGCCTGATGGTCCGCTACGCGCAGTGCTGCCAGCCCGTACCCGGCGACCCCGTCGTGGGCTACGTCACCCAGGGTCGTGGCATCTCGATCCATCGCTCCGATTGTCCCAATCTCCTCATCCTCTCGGCGGAAGCGGAGCGGCGTCTCGAGATCGACTGGCAGGAATCCGACGGTGAGACGTTCGTCGTGCGCCTGGCCGTGGGGGGGGAGGACCGCCGAGGCCTCTACGCCGACATCTGCACGGCGATCAGCGAGTCGGGAACGAATATCCGGTCGGCGGAGCTGATCACCCGCGACGGAGCTGTCTTCGGCTCCGTGCTCGTGGAAGTGGAGAATCAGACCCACCTGAACAAGGTGATCCGGGCGATTCGCCGCGTGAAAGGCGTGATGGAGGTCTCGCGCCGCGAGGCAGGCCCGCAGACACAAGTCCCGACCAGTTAAGTTTCTCTGATGCCGTTCGACCTCGTCTCCCCGTTCGCGCCGGCGGGGGATCAGCCGCGCGCCATCCGGGAGCTCACCGCGGGCCTGCGCCGGGGCGACCGCTACCAGACCCTGCTCGGCGTCACCGGGTCGGGCAAGACGATGACCATGGCGCATCTGGTCGCCGCCTTCAACCGCCCCACCCTGGTGCTGTCGCACAACAAGACGCTCGCCGCGCAGCTCTATGGGGAGCTCAAAGCGTTCTTCCCGAGAAGCGCGGTCGAGTTCTTCATCTCGTATTACGACTACTACCAGCCCGAGGCGTACGTCCCTCAGACGGATACGTACATCGCCAAAGACTCGTCGATCAACGACGACATCGACCGCCTGCGCCTGCGCGCCACGTCGAGCCTCATGGAGCGGGATGATGTCGTGATCGTCGCCAGCGTCTCGGCGATCTACGGCCTCGGTGATCCGGAGCTGTACAAGCGCCGGCTCGTCACCGCGGCGGTAGGAGAGGAGCGCGGCCGTGATGCGCTGCTGGAGGAGCTGGTCGCCGTGCAGTACGTGCGCAACGATGTCTCGTTCGAGCGTGGGGCGTTCCGCGTGCGGGGCGACACAGTCGAGGTTTTCCCCGCCTATGACGAGCAGGCGGTCCGCGTGGAGTTCTGGGGCGATACCGTCGAGCGCATCGCCAAGATCGATCCCGTCACGGGAGACACGATCGCCGACTTGGCTCGGGCAGCGGTCTATCCCGCGACCCACTTCGTCACGGAGCGGCCCACCATCGAGCGCGCCGTGAAAGCCATTCGCGAGGAGCTCAAGGGGCGCTTGGCCGATCTGCGGGCGCAGAACAAGCTGCTCGAGGCGCAGCGTCTTGAGTCCCGGACCAACTTCGATATCGACATGCTGCTCGAGGTGGGGCGGTGCGCGGGCATCGAGAACTACTCGCGCCCCCTCACGGGTCGTGCGCCCGGGGAGCGGCCCGCCTGTCTCCTCGATTACCTCCCCGAGAATTACCTCTGCATCATCGACGAGTCGCACCAGACCTTGCCCCAGCTCGGCGGCATGTACGAGGGCGATCGCTCGCGCAAGCAGACGCTGGTGGACTACGGGTTCCGGCTGCCCTCGGCGTTGGACAACAGGCCCCTTCGGATCGACGAGTTCATGGGACTCGTGCCGCGGATCCTCTTCGTGTCCGCGACGCCCGGCGAAGACGAGCTCCGGCTGTCCGAGGGCGTGGTGGTGGAGCAGATCATCCGTCCCACGGGCCTCATCGACCCCGAGGTCCACGTACGGCCCGTGAAGGGGCAAGTGGACGACCTGTTACACGAGATCCGCTTGCGAGAGAAGAAGAGCGAGCGCGTGCTCGTCACCACGCTCACCAAGCGCATGGCGGAAGACCTCACCGATTACTTGCAGCAACACGGCGTGCGGGTACGGTACCTCCATTCCGAAATCGATGCCATCGAGCGCGTGGAGATCATTCGGGGCCTCCGACTCGGCGAGTTCGACGTGCTCGTGGGCATCAACCTCTTGCGCGAGGGACTCGACCTGCCCGAGGTCTCACTGGTGGCGATCCTCGATGCCGACCAGGAGGGCTTTCTCCGCTCGGACCGCTCGCTGATCCAGACGGTCGGCCGGGCGGCGCGCAACCTGCACGGTCTGGCGATCCTGTACGCCGATCGGGTGACCGGTTCGATGCAGCGCGCGCTCGACGAGATGACTCGGCGGCGGGAGGTACAGCTCGCGTACAACCAGGAGCATGGAATCACGCCCCGCTCGATCGTGAAGTCGGTCGATCAAGTGCGGTTCGCGACGCGGTTCGCGGACGCCAAGACCGCCAAGCCGGCCGACGGGCGCGTGCACCGGCCTGCCGATGCGCAGGAGCGAGAGACTCTCGTTCGGCTGCTCGAGAGCCAGATGCAGGCCGCCGCGGAAGAGCTCGACTTCGAGCTCGCCGCGGTATTACGCGACCAGATCCTCGAGCTCCGGGCCGACGGGGACGCGGTGCGTCATGCGCCTGTCCGCGGACGAACTCAACCGGTTCGGTGAAGCGCTCGGGCGCGACCTTCGGGCGCCGGCCGTGGTCGGGCTCTCGGGCGAGCTCGGCACCGGGAAGACGACTCTCGTCCAGGCCATTTGTCGGGGCCTCGGGGTCCGCGTCCCGGCGACGAGTCCTACGTACGCGCTCGTGCACCGCTACGAGACGCCGGCCGGGCCCCCCGTCTATCACGTCGACTGCTACCGGCTCCGCTCGTCCACCGAAGCTCGGGATCTCGGCTTCGACGACATGGTGCGCGAAGGCGCCGTCGTGCTGATCGAATGGCCTGAGCGGGCCGGACCGTGGACACCGGCGCTGGGCCGTCACCTGCATCTCACGTACGATGCTGATCCACAATTCCGCGTGGTGAACGAGGGATGAAGTCCGCGTGGCTCGCCATCGATACCGCGACCGACGTCGCGAGTGTCGTGGTCCAGCGCGCTCCAGACGGCGCGCGCCGGACCGGAGGGTCAGGGATCATCCGCGGGGCGCGTCGCCATGCGAGTGACATCGTGCTTCGCGTCGACGACGCCCTGCGCCAGGCCGCCACGACACTCGACGACGTGGAGGGCATCGTCGTGGGCGATGGCCCAGGGAGCTTTACGGGCCTGCGCATCGGCTGGGCCGTCGCGAAAGGGCTCGCCCAGGAGCGCGAGATTGCCCTGTATGCCGTCCCCTCGTTGATGGGATTGGCCTGGATCGGTTGGAACGAATTCGGGCTCGGCCCCGAAGCCACGATCGCAGCTTGTTACGACGCCCTCAGGGGGCAAGTGTACGGCGCGGTCTATCGGCTCACCGCGGACGGCATAAAGACCGTCGTTGCGCCGGGCGCCGTGACGATCCCGGAGCTCCGCCGGCTCGCGCCGACGGCGCCAGATGCCGCGATCGGCGATGGCGCGCGCCGGTTCGCGCAGGAAGTGCGCGTATGGACGGGTCGGCCGCCCTTGGACGAGGCTGCGCGCGTCAACGGGCATCCGAGCGTCGCCGACGGGTTGCTGGCACTCCGGCGATACGAGGGTGCCGTCCACCGGATCCCCGTTCCCGCCACCGCGGAGCCGGCGTACGGCAGACCCGCGGAGGCGCAGGTCAAATGGGAGGCGCGCCATGGCAGGCCGCTACGCGATCCGTCCCGCCCAGGCGGCTGACGTCGACGACATCAGCGCGATCGAGCGGGCCGTCTTCTCAGATCCGTGGTCGGCGCACGATTTCGGTGAGTGCGTGGCCTCGGGCGTCCCGTTTCTCGTGGCGGAGGAGCATGGGACAGTCGTGGGCTATGTCGTCGCCCACGACGCCGCCGACGAGGGCGAGATCCTGAACCTCGGCGTGGCGTCTGCCCATCGACGCCGCGGCTTGGGACGCGCGCTCATCCAGGGCGTCGTCGCGCTGCTGGGGAAGCGTGGCGTCCGGGTGGTGTACCTCGAAGTACGCGAGTCGAACGCCGGAGCCCGCCGGTTGTATCAGTCGCTGGGATTCGGGGAGGTGACACGGCGGGCCCGGTACTACCGCCGGCCGGTCGAGGACGCCGTGGTTCTCCGGGCTGCCATTGAAGCAGACGGGGTGTCTGCAAAACTTTAGCCCAAGTGGCGTATCTTTGATTGACAGAATAACTTGCGGGTCATATACTGTTGTCGCCCTTGGTCCCAGACCCGCTTAGAGTCTGGAGGTCCGTTGTGAGCCGGAGTCTCAATAAGGTCATGCTAATCGGGAACTTGGGGGCCGATCCCGAGGTGCGGAGCACCAACAACGGTTCCCGGGTCGCCACGCTCTCGCTCGCGACCAGCCGGCAGTGGACGGGGCAGGGAGGGGAGAAGCAGGAGAAGACCGAGTGGCATCGGGTGGTCTGCTGGAACAACAAGGCCGCCCAGCTGGCGGATCTGGCCGAGAAGTACATGAAGAAGGGCGACCGGATCTACGTCGAGGGGCGCGTCGAGTACCGAACCTGGGAAGATCGCGAGAAGCAGACGCGGTATACGACCGAGATCATCGCGCGGGAGGTGCTCCTCTTATCGTCTCGGGGAGGTGGCGAGGGCTCCGGCGATTTCGCGCGGGCCAAGGCCACCGCGAAGGTAGCGCCTGAGGGAGGAGCGAAGGCGGAATCGCTCGACGCGTTCCCGGAGGCCCTGGATGAGGAGGACGACGATCTGCCGTTCTGAACGAGCAGCCCTGCTCGCCCTTGTAGCAGGGCTGCTCGGGGGGGGGCTGGGGGGGCTGGCGCCCACACTCGCGGCGCAGGACACGACCAAGGCCCGGCCCGATACTGCGCGGCCGGCGCGGGACACTTCGCGAGCGGAGACGGCGGCGCCAGCCCTGCAGGGCCAGATCCCCGCCACCCACGTCGTCGCGCCAGGGGAGACGCTCTGGTCGATCGCAGTCCTGTACTACAGCGATCCGCTCCTCTGGCCCGAGATCTACCGCCTCAATACGTCGCTCATCGATGATCCCCACTGGATCTATCCAGGGGAGGAGTTGAGCCTGGCGCCGGGTGTGAGCGTGGCACAGGCGCCACCCGAGAGCACCGCGGTGGCACCGCCCACGCCCGGCGACACGGTCCACGCGCAACCGTCGCCCGACACCGTTGCGCTCCTGCCGCCCGACACGTCGATGGTGGTCGACACGACGGTGGCCGAGGCGCCCCCGCCTCCGCCTGAGCCCACGGAGTCCTACACCACCATCTTCGACCGCCGTCGCAACGCGACGCAGGAAGTGCGGGACGTGCTCCGGGCCTATTCCAACCAGCCGTACCGTCCGCTCCGCCGCGGTGAGTTTTACGCGGCGGGCTTCCTCACGGAGGGCGAGAAGCTCCCGTACGGGCGCGTCCTGGGCAACACGTCCATCCCGGCGATTCCGCGACTGACGGACCGCTCGAGCGCGACGACCTTCGACCAGATCGCGATCCAACCGCCCCGGGGCGCGTCGTATCACATCGGCGATTCGCTGCTCATCGTCCGGGTCGATCGCGATATCGCGGGGTGGGGTGGAGTGGTCGTGCCGACGGGTGTGGCGCGCATCACGGAGCTGCAGCGGCGGCAGGTGCTCGCAGACGTGGTCCTGCAATTTGCGCGGATTCACGACGGGCATCTGGCGCTCCCGCTCGAGCCGTTCAAGGATCCGGGTCAAGTGCGGCCGACCCCGGTGGAGGAGGGGCTCGAGGGCACGGTGATCGCCGAGCGCGACATCCACGTGCTGGCGGGTCCCCAACAGATCGTGTTCATCAATCGAGGCCGTGAGGAAGGTGTGACGCCGGGAGACCTCTTCGTGGCGTTCCGACCCGCGTCGGGCGTGCCCGGTTCGTCATCCGAGCAGGTCCAGATCTGGCTCGAGGTCGTCCACACGCGGGATCACTCGGCATCGGGCTTGATCCTCAACATCGAGCACCCGAACCTGGTCCCCGGCATGCCGGTGCGGCTCGTCCGGAAGATGCCGTCCTGATCCGCTCCGGCCCTGCTCAGCGGGGCCGGGTGGTGCGCCCAAGTGATTTCTGTTCTCCACCTCATCGCCCTGGGTTTGTACGCGGTGGGCACCGCGCTCGTCCTGGCGCCGTTCGCGGGGCTCCGGGCGGCGCCCCGTGCGCTCGTGCTCGTCGTCCCGCTACTCGGGATTGGCGCCCACGCAGTCGGGCTCGCGCGCCTGACGCCATTCCTGGGGGTCGCGCCGACGCTCTCAATGCTGGCGTTGTTCCTGGTCCTCCTGCAGGTTGCCAGCGAAGGGTTCTTTCGGGCGTCGGCGGTCGGCGTCTTCACGGGGCCCGTTGCGACCGGACTGGTCGGTCTCGCCCTCCTGATCGGGCTGGCGCCCGAGGCGGCCCCGGCGACCGCGCGGGGACCGTGGTCCATCCTGCACATCACGGTGAGCGTCCTTGGCCTCGCGATGCTGGCGCTCGCGTTCATCGCCGCGGCGCTGTATCTGCTGCAATTCCGCGAGCTCAAGGCGCGTCGCTTCGGTCAGGTGTTTCGGCTGTTCCCGCCGCTCGAGCGCCTCGATCAGCTGAACCACCTTTCGCTCGTGCTGGGCTTTCCGACGGTGACGCTGGGCGTGCTGCTCGGGTTCGGTGTGCGATACGCCGGCGGGGCGTCGGTAGACGCCGCCCAGGTGGTGTGGGGCATGTTGACGTGGCTGGTTCTCGGGTGGGCGGTGGGGGTGCGGGTGGTGAGCCACTGGGTAGGCCGACGCGCTGCATTCGCGAGCATCGCGAGCTTCGCTGCGGTCCTGCTGGTGTACCTCGCGTTGAAGCTCACGGCGCCCGGAACCCAACGGTTTCTCTGAGGGCCGGCGCGATGAGTATCACGGTACTGGGTGTCAACCATCGGACGGCGCCGCTCGAGGTGCGCGAGCGCTTCGCCCACGGTCCGGGCGAGATCCCGGCCTCGCTCGAGCGCGTGTTGGCCGCGGGCGCCCGGGGCGGCGTGCTGCTCTCCACGTGCAATCGGACCGAGTTCTACCTCACGGACCCCGACGACGCCGTGCCCGAAGCGGTGTGGTCGCTGCTTTCTGAGCGCCTCGGCGGCGCCCGCGGGGCGAGTGAGTACGGATACACCCAGCGCGACCGCGAGGCCGTCCGTCATCTGTATCGCGTGTCGGCCGGGTTGGACTCCATGATCCTCGGGGAAACACAGATCCAGGGCCAGGTCCGGGACGCCTGGGAGCTCTCCAAGGCGCAGGCCGGACCCGCGTTGCATCGCTTGTTCCAGTCGGCGCTGCTCGTGGGCGCGCGCGTGCGGAGCGAGACCGGCCTGGCAACCGGGGCCGCGTCCGCGCCCTCCGCCGCGGTCGCCGTGGCTTCCAAGATCTTCACCCACCTGGCCGGGCGCTCGGCCCTGATCCTCGGCGCCGGTGACATGGCGGAGCTCGCCGCGACGTGCCTCGCGTCCGAGGGCGTCCGCGTGACGATCGTGGCCAACCGCACGTACGAGCGCGCCCGGGCCATTGCCGAAGATCTCCACGCGCGCGCCCTCACCCTGGACGAAGCGTGGGAGCACTTCGCCGACGCCGACATCGTGTTGTGCTCGACGGCGGCCCCGCACACGGTGGTGACGTGGGATCGCGTAGCGCCCGCCGTCGCCCGGCGCGGGGGTCGGCCGCTTTGTGTCCTCGACCTCGCGGTGCCACGCGACGTCGATCCCGCGGTGGCGCAGCTCGAGAACGTGTTCCTCTACGATATCGACGATCTCCAGGCGGTCGCGGCCCAGGCCGCCGCTCAGCGGCGGAGCGACATCCCCGCGGCCGAGCACATCGTGAGCGAGGAAGTGGAGCGGTTCTGGGCGTGGTACGGTGGTCTGGCCATCCTACCGGTGCTCAAGGAGCTGCGCGAACAGATGGAGCGCGTTCGGGCGGACGAAGTAGGACGAGCGCTGCGCCGGATGCATCTGACCCCCGAGGATCGCGTCCAGCTCGAACAGTTCAGTCACGCGCTGCTCAACAAGTTTCTGCACCAGCCCACGATCGCGCTCAAGGAAGCCGCCGGCGCCGGTCGGGGGTACGGTCTCCTCGAGGCACTCAAACGCCTGTTCGGCCTGGAACCGCCTGATGGCGCGTAACATCCTGGTGACCGGCGGGGCGGGATACATCGGTAGCGTCGTCGTCGAGCTGCTCCTGGCGCGGGGCGAGACCCCGATCGTGCTCGATGACCTGAGCACGGGGCATCGGGCCGCCGTTCCCGCGGGCGTCGAGTTCATTCGCGGGAACGTGGGCGACCGCCCGGTGCTCGACGCGCTGTTCGCCGGGCGCTCGATCGACGCGTTGATGCATTTCGCGGCCTTCGCCCTCGTCGCCGAATCGGTGGCCGATCCCGCGAAGTACCACGCCAACAACGTCACCGCCGGCCGGGTGCTGCTCGAAAGCGCGCTCGCGGCCGGTGTGCGGCGCGTCATCTTCTCGTCGTCGTGCACGATCTACGGCTCGCGCGACGCGGAGCCGATCACCGAGGACGCGCCGGTCGCGCCGCTCAATCCCTACGGCGAGACGAAGGCGGAATTCGAGGCCCTGCTCGCGCGGCTGGCCCGCCGTGACGGGCTGGACTCGGTGAGCCTGCGGTACTTCAATGCGGCCGGGGCGACCGCCCGCTGCGGCGAGGACCATGAGCCGGAAACGCACCTGATCCCGAACGTCCTGCGGGTGGCGCAGGGTCGCGCCCCTACGCTCGAGGTGTACGGTGCAGATTACCCGACGGCGGACGGCACGGCGATCCGCGATTACATCCACGTGCTCGACCTCGCGGACGCCCATATCCGGGCGCTCGACGCCGCCCTGAACGGCGCCGTCGCGGTGAACCTGGGGACCGGCGCTGGGCACTCCGTGCTCGCGGTCGTCGCCGCCGCCCGGCACGTGACGGGTCACGCGATCCCGACGGTCGTCGCCCCTCGCCGGGCGGGAGATCCGTCCTGTCTGGTCGCGGCCCGCGGCCGCGCCGAACGGCTGCTCGACTGGCGGCCGACCCATTCCAGTCTCGAGGAGATCCTGGCGAGTGCATGGGACTGGCACCGTGAACACCCGCGCGGGTACCGGAACTAGGAGGCTGACAGCGTGCTGCTGCTACAGGTAGGCCGGGCAGTTCCGACGACGCCCTGGGAGCTGGTGCTCACGTCGAGTCGCGAGACCAAGTTCGTGCTCGCGATTCTCGTCGTGTTCTCCATCGCCTCTTGGTATCTCATCTTCCTCAAGTGGTGGCAGTTTCGGCGCATGCGGCACCAGGCCGATCGCTTCATGCACGAGATCGAGCGCGCGCCCCGGCTGGACGACGCGTACCACGCCGCCATGCGCCTGCCCTCCTCGCCGTACAACCGCCTGCTGCGGGAAGCGATCCACTTCTTTTCCGAGCTCAGGCCGGGTGGACTCAAGGAAAATGGCCCCGGCGTGACCACGCAGGCCACGCTGACGACGACGCAGCTCGAAGCCCTGCGGATGGTGCTCGCCAAGGAGATCGCCGCCGAGCGCGACGCCGCGGCCCGGTTCATCCCGTGGCTCGCGACCTTCGGCTCGGTGAGCCCGCTGCTCGGCCTGCTCGGGACGGTGCTCGGCGTGATGGACGCGTTCATCGGCATCGCGGTCGGCGGCTCCGGCAACATCGGCGCGGTGGCCCCGGGCGTGGCAGAGGCGCTGGTCACCACCGTCGGTGGTCTGGCGGTGGCGGTGCCATCGGTCATGGCGTACAACCTTTTCGTGAACCGTCTGGGCCTCTTCGCGGGCGAGCTGGAAGGCTTCGCCCAGGAGATCATCGCGACCATGGCGCGCGAAGGGAGGCTCTAGTGGCCGGTCTCGTGGGTGGCGGCGGCGGTTTGCGCGGGCACGGCGAGCTGCCGCTCAACGCGGATATCAACGTCACGTCGCTCGTGGACGTGGCCTTCGTGCTGCTCATCATCTTCATGATCACCGCGCCGATCATGCAGGGCGGCGTGGACGTGCGTCTGCCGCGCGCCGAAGCCCGCCCGCTCGAGCCCAAGTCCGGCCTGGTGGTCACGCTCGACCGGGAGGGCCACATCTTCATCGATCAGGCGCCCCTCTCCTATGAGGACTTCCGGGCGACGTTTCCCGCCTTCGTGCGAACCAAACGCCCGACCGGGGTGTACCTCCGAGCCGACAGTCGGGTGCCGTATGGCGACGTGGTCCAGGTTCTCGCGGTAATTCGGGCGGCCGGGGTGAACGACGTCGGGCTCGTGGCGGAGCCGGAGGTGGTGCAGCGGTGAAGTCCCGCTCGCGGGGCCAGGCAAGCGTTCGGGTGGGCCTGGCGGGCACGGTGGCCGTGCATGCGCTGGTGGCGCTGTTCTTCATCGCCTCGGCTGCGGATGCGCGCAAGACTACACCGCCGACGTATCGCGTGCACCTGGTGGCCGCCCCCGAGCCGACCCCGGAGGAGCGGAAGGCGCCCGCCGCGGTCGATCGCCCGGCAGAAGAGAAGCCGGTCCCGGCGCCGAAAGCGCCGACACCCAAGAGCACGGTGTCCAAGGCGGCGCCACCCCCGGTCGCGGACAATACCAAACGGGAGGCAGCTCCACGTACTACGCCGAACGTTCAACCACTGCCGGGCGAGCGACCCTCCACCGGTTCCGATCCCCTGACCGTGTCGACCGAGGGGGTCGAGTTTCCATTTCCGGAGTACACGAACAACATCATCGTCCAAATCGCCAAGCGCTGGCAGCGACCGTACCAGAGCACCCCCCTCGAGGCGGAGGTGTCGTTCTTCGTGCATCGTGACGGGTCCGTGAGCGGTCTGCAGTTCGTCCGCCGCTCGGGCAATTTCGCTTTCGACCTCGAGGCACAGGGCGCCGTCGAGGAGGCCGGGCGCTTCAAGGTGTTCGGGCCGCTCCCGGACGGATGGAAATCGGACGTGCTGTTCGTGCGGTTCTACTTCTCAGGAATACACCAATGAAGGCGGTCAGGCGGTTGGGCGGTTGGGCGGTTAGTGGTGCCGTGTTGTTACTGACCGGCTACCCGGCTGCCCGACTAACCGCCCAGGACACTTCCGCCGTCGACCGCGGCGTGCGGATCGGTCTCACGTACCGGCCGGGCGTGCGGCCGGGGATGGTCGTGCTGCCGGGTCGGGGGCCGGTCCTCGATTCGGTGCGCACCATCGTGGCGCGCGACCTGGACTATAGCGACCGCTTCGAGCTGATCACGTTGCCGGGCGGTGACTCCCTCAGGGCCAGTGTGGCCGCCCCCGCCCCGCCTTCCCCCCCTCCGGCGACGCGCGGCGGCGGCGCAGCGGCCGCCGGTGGACTGAACTACCCGCTGTACCAGGCGCTGGGAGCGGATTTCGCCGTGACCATCGCGCCGGCCCCGGGCGATTCCCAGGTCGTCACCGTGCACGACGTCGCCGGTGGCGGCGTCCGGCGCGAGTTCCGAGTGCACCTGCCGTCGCTCACTGAACCGGGATTCCGTATGGCGGTCCATCGGGTGTCCGATCGGGCCATCGAGGCGGCCCTGGGCGTGGGCGGCATCGCGGCGACCCGGGTGCTGTTCGTCATGGACGGGAAGGTGTACGCCATCGACCACGACGGAGCGGATCAGCGCCTCGTGTCCTCGAGCGATCACTCGGCGATGTCGCCCGCGTGGGCGGCCGACGGGCGGCGGTTCGCGTACATGGAGTTCTGGGAGGGACACGGCCGGTTGTTCATCCAAGACGTGGCGAGCGGGAAGCGCACCGCGGTCGCGACCAGCGGTCAGGCGCTGGACTTCACGCCGGCGTTCTCGCCGGATGGCAAGACGCTGGCGTTCAGCCGCGCAACGGAAGAAGGCACCGATCTCTACACGGTCAACATCAAGGACGGCTGTTGCTTGCAACGCTTGACCGTAGGCCGCTTTTACGACAACTTGTCACCGACCTACAGTCCCGACGGCCAGCGGATCGCGTTCGTGTCGACGCGCGCCGGGCTGCCGCAAATCTATGCGATGGCGGCGGACGGGACGGACCAACAGCTACTCGCGCCGTTCGATTATGGCGCCACCGGTTCGTCCAACGCGCCGGAGTGGTCGCCCGACGGGCAATCCGTCGCCTTCCACCGCGACGTCGGCGGTACCTTGCAGGTGTTCGTGCTGGACGTCCGGACGCGCGCGGTGCGACAGCTCACCTCGGTCGGGCGGAACGAAGATCCAACCTGGGCACCCGACAGTCGTCACATGGCCTTTGTGTCGGATCGTTCGGGGTATCGGCAGCTCTGGATCATCGATTTGGAAACCGGCCGCATTCGCCCGCTGCTCCAGAAGAGCGGTGCGCGCCTGCCGGCCTGGTCTCCGCGCTTACCGGAGACCGCTTCGTCGACCCCTTGAAATCTGAGAGGACAAGGAACCGATGAAACGCCTATCCTTACTGCTGCTGGGCGGTCTCGCAGTGATGGCAGTCGCCGCGTGCGGCGGGAAGAAAGCGGAGACGACACCGACTCCGACCGGTCCGAATACGGACTCGATTGCCGCAGCTGAGAAGGCGCGGGCGGATTCCGCTGCGAGGGCACAGGCCGAAGCAGACGCTGCAGCCAAAGCGGAAACCGAGCGCCGGCAGCGGATCGCCGATTCGCTGGCCGCCATGGGCCGCACCACGGAGGCGGTGAAGACGCTGCTCGCCACCATGATCCACTTCGACTTCGACAAAGCGATCATCCGGGGCGGAGACGCGGCGATCCTCGATCAAAAGGTCGCGATCTTGCAGGCGAACCCGGGGTTGCGCATCCGCCTCAGCGGGCACTGTGACGAGCGCGGCTCCGACGAGTACAACCTCGCCCTCGGTAACCGCCGGGCGACCGCGGCGAAGCAGTACCTGGTGAGCCACGGGATCGACGCCGGTCGGATCGAGACCGCGTCGTACGGCGAGGAGCGACCCATCGACCCCGGGCACAATGAAGAGGCCTGGGCCAAGAACCGTCGCGACGAGACCGATATCCTCGCCGGCGGGGACGCGCTGAAGCAGCCGTAATGGCGGCTCACTGGTGAACCGACCGTTTCCGCTGCTCCTCGGCTTGGGGCTCACCGCCGGATGCGCGCTCAAAGGCGACGTCCGGAAGGTCGAGCTCCAGGTCGAGGCGCTGCGCGTGGAGCGTGCCCGCGCCGACAGCCTCCACGCGGCGCAGATTGACACGGTCCGTGCCCTCCTGGCCGCGGTCCA
>JACXTT010007582.1_pt1 | contig 15251 bp, 15 predicted proteins | sample 9270951 | NCBI WGS metagenome assembly JACXTT01 (sample SAMN15532306, study PRJNA645909) | rock metagenome | isolation source: weathered quartz diorite | place: Puerto Rico | collected 2017-06-21 | reverse complement strand
CACCGTCTTTGCCACGCCATCCATTTGTAAGGCGGATGATTCGTTGCCCTTGCCGTGAATATGGTGGGTAACAAGTTACCCACCCTACAGCTGTGCCCACCGGTGGGCTCGAAGAGCCCACCCTACAGCCCACCCGCCGAAGTGACGAAAATCGCGTAATCGTAGGGTGGGCACTTTGTGCCCACCGGTGGGCTCGGAGAGCCCACCCTACAGTCCACCGCGCGCTCGAAGAGCGCGCCCTACGTGACAAACCCGGCTCAGGCCGGGTTTGCTGTTTCTGGGTCCAGGCCGGGCGCGACATCTTCGCCGTCGCCATCTTCACCGTCCTGTTTTGGATTGTTCTTGGCCTCAAGCTTGCGGCGGGCCTTTTCCTCTGCCTTCTTTTTCTTTTCTAATTCCCGCTGGCGCTTCTCATACTGGAAATTCGTCTTTGCCATGAATCACCTCTGGGTAGTCGATTGACATCGGATAGAAGCATTATGACTCAGTTACGCAAAGCGCATTTGAATTAACCACGTGGATGGTGCTCGGCGTGCAGGCGTTTCATACGCTCCCGGGCAATATGCGTATAAATTTGCGTGGTAGAAATATCTGAATGCCCCAGCAAAAGTTGCACAACGCGCAAGTCGGCACCATGGTTCAGCAAATGGGTGGCAAACGCGTGGCGCAGCGTGTGGGGCGATAATTTGGCCTCGATGCCCGCCTTGCTGGCATGTTTGGTGATGATGACCCAAAACATCTGGCGCGTCATAGGGCCACCGCGGCCGGTGACGAACAAGGCGTCATCGACCTGGCCATCGAGGATCAGGGGCCGGCCTTCCTTCAGGTAGCGCTCCAGCCATTCGCGCGCAACCTGTCCAAACGGAACCAGGCGGGTCTTGTCGCCCTTGCCCGTTACCCGCACGACGCCATCGTTCAGGCTCAATTCCACCAACTTCAGGCCGACCAGCTCGGACACGCGCAGGCCGCTGGCATACAGCAATTCCAGCATGGTGCGTTCACGCAAGCCCAAGGGGGTGGACACATCGGGGGCGGCCAGCAAGGCTTCCACCTGCCCTTCCGTCAGGGAATGGACAAAGCGGGGCGGCTGGCGCGCGGAGGCAATGTTCAGGCAGGGGTCGGCCTGGACTTGGCGCTGGCGCAGGGCCATGCCATAAAAGCGCTTGAGCACCGACAGCCGGCGGTTGGAAGAGCTGGCCTTGGACTGGTCACTGCGCTCGGCCAGGTAGGCCTGGATATCGTGGCTTTGCACCTGCAGCAGGGTCGCGCAACCTGGCCGCTTCACCTCAAGCCAGCGTGCAAACAGGCGCATATCGCGACGGTAAGCCTCCAGCGAATTCTTGGCCAGGCCATGCTCGAGCCACAGGTTGTCGCAGAAGGCGTCGATCAGGGGAACATTGTCTGCTGCAGCCATGGCGCCTGCGTCACTCCTTCGTGTTTGAGCAACCAGCGTTTGACGCCCAGGTGGAAGCCGTTTTCATCATCGTGGTTGGAAAATCCTCCCAGGCCGCCAGCGGCAGTGACGCGATGGCAGGGAATGGCGATGGGAAACCAGTTGGCGCCGCAGGCCTGGCCAACGGCACGGGGCATGGAGCCAATCTGGCGCGCCACGTCGCCATAGGTGGCGACCTTGCCGCGCGGGATGGCGCATATGGCTTGCCAGACCTTTTGCTGGAAAGCGCTGCCGACCGTGGCCATGGGCAAGTCAAACCTGAAATCCGGGTCGAGGAAATACTGCTCGAGCTGCCGCGCCGCATTTTCGGCCAGGGCATCCCGCGGCGCTTTTTCGGCAAAGTGGGGCTGCAGGTAAAACAGCTCGCGCACGCAGGCCGCGTCGGTACGTACGCCGACAAAGCCGAAAGGCGCCGCAACAATGGCGCTGAAATGTTCACTGCCTGCAGGATGTCTCATGATCAAAGTTCGTGGCGCGTGCCGGAAAGGACGGCGAAGTTGATTGACATGGTACGACAAAAAAAAACGCACCAAACGGTGCGTTTTGAATTTCTTCACGTTCCCGGCAATTTGTCGCCTTGTGGGCGCAATCGCATTCTGTAGAACGTGGTCTCCTCGTACTTTTCTCCGGTACCAGATACCGATTCTTCTAGCTTCTACTCCCAAATCCTTTAATCCTGTTCCATCTGTCCGCCAGTGGCTGGTGCAGAAGAGGCGCCATCATAGCCTGTTTGGGGCGGGACGCCGTCGCATTTTTACGACGCTACAGCAATTAAATAATTTCAATATGAGATTTAGCAAGCTTCTTACAAATGCTTAAGAGCAATTATTTAACACTACATCAAGCCCAGTGCCCGTGGCAGCCAGAGGGACAGGCCCGGCCAGTAGGTCACAATCATCAGGAAGGCCAGCATGGTCAGCAGCCAGGGCATGACGGCCACGGTCAGCTCCGAAATACTCATCTTGGAAATGCCGCTGGCCACATACAGGTTCAGGCCGACCGGGGGATGGCAGAGGCCAATTTCCATATTTGCATCAATCATGATGCCGAAGTGGACAGCGTCAATCCCCAGCCGGATGGCGGCCGGATGCAGGATCGGCGCCATCACGAGGATGATGGACGACGGCTCCATGACATTCCCGGCAAGCAATAGCAGGATATTGGTGAAGAACAGGAAGCCGGCCTGGCCCAGGTCCTTGGCCAGGATCCAGTCGGCCATTGCCTGGGGAATGTTCTCGTGCGCCATCAGGAAGCTAAATAGCACGGCATTGGTGATGATGTAGAGCAGCATTGCGCTGAGCGAGGCGGACTTTTTCAGCACCTCGGGCACCTTGCGCATCGGCAGGTCTTTATAGACGAACACCGAAATGAGGAAGGAGTACACGGCGCTCATGGCCGCTGCTTCCGTTGGCGTAAAGATGCCCTTGGTGATGCCGCCGATAATGATCACCACCAGCATCAGGCCCCATACGCTCTTGCGGAAGGCCATCCAGCGCTGGCCCCAAGTCGCCTTGTGCATGCGCGGGTAGTTGTTCTTCTTGGCCAATACCCAGGTGGTGCCGCACAACATCACCGTGAGCAACATGCCAGGGAACAGGCCGGCCAGGAACAGGGCGCCGATCGAGGTATTGGTGGAGATGGCGTAAATCACTTTGGGTATGGACGGCAACATCAGGATGCCCAGCGAGCCGGCAGTGATGATGACCCCTGCCCCGAAATGCTTGGGATAACCCTGCTTGACCATGGCCGGCAGGATGATCGAGCCGATCGCCACCACCGTGGCCACACTGGAGCCGCACACCAGCGCAAACATGGCGCAAGCAATGATGCCCGCCAGCGCCAGGCCGCCATGCCAATGACCAATCATGCTGGTGGCAAAGGCGATCATGCGGCGCGCCACCCCGCCATGGGTGAGGAAATTACCTGCGAGAATAAACAGCGGGATCGCCATGATCTCGAATTTTTCGATGCCGCTGAACAGCTTCAGCGCCACCGCTTCGATCGGCACTGCCGTCAGCAGGTACATAAACATCAGCACTGTCAGGCCAAGCGCAATCGACACGGGAATGCCGGTGAGCATCAGCGCAATGAGCAGTGCAAACACCACGCCGACCTTGCCACCAATCAGGCAGACCGACAACAGGATCGCGGCAATGCCGCCCAGCCATGCCGCAGCCCTTGGTTTCGACATGGTGGCAATGCCGTGGGCAGCGTGGGCGCTCATCGAGCTACTCCTTGGGTGGCGGGCGCTGCCGCAAACAGGGTGTCGTTCTCGTCATCGTCGAGGCCTTCCACATGGGCGTCGTCCTGGTGCGGCATCTCGCCGGTGCGCAGGAAGATGCGCATGACCTGGATAAAGCGGAAGCACATCAGGTAGGACCCCATGGGCACCACCGAATAGACAAACCAGGTGGGCCATTCCAGGTCGGGCGTGGTGGGGCCTTCGGGAATGCCGTCGACATTCATGCCAAGTAAATGGTAGGTGGCGTAATGCATGCCGTTTTCCCACACAAAGCGCAGGCCAAAGGTACCGATAATGCCGGTAAACAGCATGCCGCAGACCAGGGCAACCAGGGTTGCCTTCTTGCGCCATTCGGCCGGCAAGCGACTCACCAGTACATCGACACCCACGTGCACGCCCATCCGCACGCCATAGGCGGCGCCGAATTTAGCCATCCAGACAAACATGATGATGGCCAGTTCCTGCGCCCAGCCAAAGCGCAGTGATAACAGCCAGTCCTGCACATAGGGAATGGGAAAACCGGTGCCATAGCGGTGTAGCACGGACAGGAAAATGATCAAGGTCGCGCCAGCCATCAGCACGGTAATGATCCATTCCTCCAGGTGGTCGAGCACTTTTGACAGCATCGCAACGCCTCGTCAATTCAATAGAAAAGTAAAGGATTGCGCTCCCCTGCTGGGAAGCGCTTATTCAAAGCATGCCGGTTTATTTGCTGGCTTCTTTATTGATTGCTGAAATCAGCTCTTTGCCGATCCGGCTTTCCATTTCCTTTTGCACCGGCATCATGGCCTTGCGCCATTCGGCCTGCTCTTTAACGGACGGGTTATAAACCTCTGTCTTGCCTGCTTTCTTGATCATGTCGAGGGCAATGTCATTATCGCGCTGGGCGATTGCCTTTTCATACGTGGTCGCATCGGCCATGGCTTTTTCCAGCGCGGTGCGGATATCAGCCGGCAGGCCGTCCCAGAACTTCTTGTTGACGATGACGGCATAGCCCAGGTAGCCATGGTTGGACACGGTCAGGTGCTTTTGCACTTCATGCATCTTCTGGGTATACATATTCGACGGCGGATTTTCGGTGCCATCGACCACGCCCGTTTGCAGCGCCTGGTACACCTCGGAAAAGGCCAGCACCTGGGGATTGGCGCCAAGCGCACGCATTTGCGCTTCCAGCACTTTGGACGACTGGATCCGCATCTTCAGTCCTTTGAAATCGGAGACGGCATGCAAGGGCCGGTTGGCCGACATGATCTTGAAGCCGTTGTGCCAGAAGGCCAGGCCGGAAATGCCCTTTGGCTCCAGTTTTTTCAGCAGGCCTTTGCCGATCGGGCCTTCCGTTACGTTATACAGGGCCGTTTTGGACGGGAAGATATACGGCAGGTCGAAGGCCTCGAATTCCTTGATGCCCAGCGGACCGAATTTGGCCAGCGACGGGGCCAGCATTTGCACGGCGCCCAATTGCAGGGCTTCCAGTTCTTCTTTGTCCTTGTACAGCTGGCTATTCGGATACACCTCAACCTTGACGCGGCCCTTGGTGGCCTTTTCCGCCAATTCCTTAAAGCGTTCGGCCGCCTGGCCTTTTGGCGTGTCGACGGCGACCACATGGCTGAATTTGATGACGATCGGGGCCTGGGCCAGGGCCGATGTGGAAAGTGCAACGGCCAAAATGAAAAGCAGGGATTTCAGGTTCATCATGTCTCCAGTCCTTTGAAAGGCGATATTATTAATTGGTCAAAATTCTCGCCTGCACCCTACTGTACCGATATTGTGGAAAACCACAATAGGCGGCCAGCCGGTGGCGACTATCCTTGCACCATGAAAAAAGGCTCTTCCCTATTGTCCGGTCCGTGGCGCTGGCTGGTGCCCATCTTGCTGGTGTTGCTTTTTGTCGCCACGCTGTTGTGGCTGCCCTGGCAGGCACGCCAGATGGAGAGCAATGAGCGGCAGGAGCAGCTGATTGCCGACACGCTGTGGGTGGAGCAGACCATCCGTTTCCAGTTCACTCGCAACGAAGAGAACCTGGCGACCGTCGGCGCTGACATTGTTGGTGGCGTCCTGGCGCCCCATGCGGCGCATGAACGCCTGCGCCAGTTGCAGGCCAACGCCAAAGAGATCCATGCGCTCGCCTGGCTGGACGAGCACGGTGCCGTCAGCGCCAGCACCGAAGGCAGTGGCGCCGCCCAGGCGGTGGATGGCGCCGCCAAACCTGTGCTCGCGCCAGGCGCGGCGGCCGTCATTGAACAGTCCCGCAAGTTCCGCCGCGCCCAATACGGTGAGCCATATGCAAGGGACGGCATCACCTCGCTCGATTACTACCTGCCCTTGTTCCAGGGTGAGCGCTTTGTCGGCACCCTGGTCGCCAGCTACGACGTCAAGCAGCTGCTCGATGAAATGGTGCCCTGGTGGTTCGCCCAGGACAACCAGATCACACTGATCGACAAGGACGACAAAGCCGTCGCCAAACGGGCGGCAGCCGGACCTGGCCGCGGCGTGTACACGCACAAACGCCAGTTGGACCTGCCAGGTGCCAACCTGACCCTGTACACCGACAGCGTCAAGAGCGCGCCCCGCTTGCTGCCCAACCTGCTGGTGGGCTCTGTCATCCTGCTGGCACTGGGGCTCGCTGCCAGCCTGGCCGCGCTGTGGCGGCATATTGCGCGCCGCCTTGCGGCAGAAGGCGCCCTACGCCAGCAGATGGCCTTCCGCACGGCGATGGAAAATTCGCTGGTGACGGGGCTGCGGGCGCGCGACCTGGAGGGCCGCGTCACTTATGTCAATCCGGCCTTCTGCCAGATAGTCGGCCTGCCCGCGCAGGAACTGGTCGGCAAGCTGCCACCTATGCCCTATTGGGCGCCCGAGGCCATGGCCGATTACCAGATGCGTTTTGCCGAAGTCTTGTCCGGCCATGTCACCCCGCAGTTCGAAACGGTGTTCCTGCGGCCCGATGGCCAGCGCGTGCCGGTGCTGATCTTTGAAGCACCTTTGGTCGACAGCGATGGCAAGCAGACTGGCTGGATGGGATCGATCCTCGATATTTCCGATCGCAAGCGCATTGAGGAACTGAATCGCCAACAACAGGAAAAGCTGCAGCTGAGCGCCCGCCTGGCCACCATGGGCGAGATCTCGTCGATGCTGGCCCATGAACTGAACCAGCCGCTGGCCGCCATCTCCAGCTACGCGGCGGGCGCGCTCAATGTCGTCGGCCAGTCAGAACAAAGCGGCATCCCGGTCGACGCGGCCATGCTGCGGCCCGCACTGGAGCAAGCCAGCGCACAAGCCCAGCGCGCCGGCCAGGTGATCCGCAGCGTGCACGAATTCGTCAAGAAGCGCGAGCCGCAACGACAGGATGTGGAGGTGGCCGCCCTGGTCGAAGGCATCCGCGCCCTGGTGGAATTGCAGGCGCGCCGCTATTTCGTGACGATTAAGACGGAGTTTGCACCAGACCTGCCCGCGGTGAGCGCGGACCGCACCATGCTCGAACAGGTCTTGCTGAACCTGACGCGCAATGCCATCGACGCCATGCAAGACAGCGCGCCAGAACGCCGCCTATTGCAGATCAAGGCCAGCGTTGATCAGTCCATGATGGTGGTGTCTGTCATTGACCAGGGCCACGGCATCGAACAGCACGTCGCCGAACGCCTGTTCTCGCCCTTCTTCTCCACCAAGGCAGAAGGGATGGGCATGGGCCTGTCGATCTGCCGGACGGCGATTGAATTCCACGGCGGGCAACTGAATCACCGCCCGAACCCGGGCGGAGGTACCATCTTCTCATTCACCCTGCCCTTAACGCAGGTTCAACCCGGAGATTGAGCATGCTGCATATCGTCGATGATGAAGTGGTGATCCGTGATGCCCTGTCCTTCCTGGCGCGCTCACGCGGCATTGAATCCTGCAGCTACAACTCCGCGCTGGCCTTCATGGAACAAGCAGGCACCAGTTTCGACCCGCAAGGCGACTGCGTCCTGCTGGACGTGCGCATGCCGGACATGAACGGCGTTGCCGTGTTCGACAAGCTGACCCAGCGCGGCCTGACGGCGCGCCTGCCGGTGATCTTCCTGACCGGCCACGGCGACGTGCCAATGGCGGTCGACGCACTCAAGCGGGGTGCCTTTGATTTTTGCGAAAAGCCCTTCAACAACAACCAGCTGATGGATCGGGTGGCGCAGGCGATGGTGGCCTCCCGCAAGGCGGGGGCCAAAGCAGCCATTCATGGCCGCTTGGCCAGCCTGTCGGCACGCGAGCGTGAAGTGCTGGAGTTGATCCTGGCGGGGAAGATGAACAAGGTCATCGCCGACGAACTGGGCATCAGCATGCGCACCGTTGAAGTGCACCGCGCCCATATCTTTGAAAAAATGCAGGTCAAGACCGCTGTCGAACTCGCAGGGCTGTTGTAGCGGCCATGGGCTAGCGAGCCCGGGACCTTAGCGATGCTGGTCCAACGCCCATTGAATGTGCTCTCGCACCATGTCTGACGGATGGTCCAGTCGCGCCTGTAGTGCAGCCACGATCTCCGGATCCCCCTTGGCCAGGTTGGCCGCATTCCCCATGCCCACAGCCAGGTTGCGCAACCAACTCTCATGCCCGATGCGACGGATTGGACTGCCCTCCATCCTTTGCATGAACTCCGCCTCGGTCCAGTTAAACAAGTCAACCATGCTGGCACTGCCAAGGCCATTGCGCTCGTCAAAATCGGGCACCACAGCACGCTGGGCAAACTTATTCCAGGGGCAGGCGGTCTGGCAGTCATCGCAACCATAGATGCGATTGCCAATCAGCGGACGCAGTTCGACCGGGATGGCGCTCTTCAACTCAATGGTCAGGTAGGAAATGCAGCGGCGCGCATCGAGTTTGCCGGGACCCAGGATGGCCTGGGTCGGACAGACGTCGATGCAAGCGCTGCATTGCCCGCAATGGTTGCTGGCCGGTTCATCAACGGGCAGCGGCAGGTCCACTAGGATCTCGCCGATGAAGAACATGGAGCCGCCTTCTCGATTGAGCAGCAAGGTGTGTTTGCCACGCCAGCCCAGGCCCGCTTTTTCAGCCAGCGGCAGTTCCATCACCGGGGCGGAGTCCGTGAACACCCGGTAACCGAAAGGACCAATATCGGACTGGATGCGATCAGCCAGCGCCTGCATGCGCGAACGCAGGACCTTGTGGTAGTCGCGTCCACGCGCATAAATGGACACGACAGCGGCATGGGGTTCGCGCAGGCGCTGCGCTTCGCGCTCGCGCCAGCCGTCTTTGCCGTCTCCCCCTGCTTCTGCCAAGGAAGAGGGCAGGTAGTCCATGCGCACGCTGATGGCGCGCACAGTGCCGGGCACCAGTTCGGCCGGCCGGGCACGCTTCAGGCCATGGCTTGCCATATAATCCATCTCACCGTGGCTGCCCGCATCGAGCCAGGCGTTCAGGCCGGCCTCTGCATGGGCCAGGTCGACGTCGGCGATGCGCACATCGGCAAAACCGAGCTCCCGCCCCCAGCGCTTGATGCGCAGGGCCAGCTCGGCCAATTCGGATTCGGACTTAGACATACACGCATTTTATATGAAGCACTTCACCGCCCACCTGCATGACGAAGCCGGCACCGCCGCCCTGGGCGCCGCGCTGGCCCGCGCCATCCTGCCCGGCATGGCCATCTACCTGCATGGCGACCTGGGCGCCGGCAAAACGGCCCTGACACGCGCCTTGCTGCATGCGGCCGGCCATACAGGCACCGTCAAGAGCCCCACCTATACCTTGTCCGAACCCTACCGTGTGAGCGTGGACGGCAAACCGCTTGATGTCATCCACTTTGACCTCTACCGCATGTCCAGCCCGGAGGAATTCCTCGACGCAGGCTTCCGCGAAGACTTCAATGCCCGTAATGTCTGCATCATCGAGTGGCCGGAGAAAGCCGAAGGGGTGTTGCCGCCGCCCGACATGGCCGTTTTCCTTACCGTTGCTGGGGCTGGCCGTGATGTAGAATTGCGGCCAATGTCTCCCTTGGGTTTGCAATGCCTCGACCGCCTCAAATTCGCACCGAACCTGTAAGCCGTCGCACCGTGCTCAAGGCCGGTGGCACGCTGCTCCTGTCGGTCCTTGGCGTAGGCACTGCCCAAGCAGCCCAGATCCTCGCCGTGCGCGTCTGGCCGGCCGCCGATTACACCCGTGTCACGCTGGAAAACGACAGCGTCCTGAAGGTGACGCACTCCGTCATTCCCGATCCCGACCGCCTGATGGTCGATATCGAAGGCCTGGAACTCAATGCCACGCTCAAAGGCCTGGTGGCCCAGATCAAGTCGGGCGACCCCTACATCAAACAAGTGCGCGTGGGCCAGAACCGCCCCGGCGTGGTGCGCCTGGTGTTCGACCTGAAAGAAAAAGTCAAACCCCAAGTGTTTTCCCTGGCGCCAGCCGGCCCGTACAAGCACCGCCTGATCTTCGACCTGTATCCGGTCAACCCAGTTGATCCAATTGAGGCGATGGTGATGAAGGGCGAATGGTCGCGCGACGACGCGGCGCCGGCAAAACCGGTCATCGCCAATGCCACTCCGGGCGCGGCCGCCCAAGCAGGCACGCCTGGCAGCGCAATCGGCACTGGCGATGCGGCCAGTAGCGCCAGCAGCAGCGCTAAAGATGCCACTAAGGGTGACAGCAAAGCGCCTAAAGTGAACCGCATGATCACCATCGCGCTTGACCCTGGCCACGGCGGCGAAGACCCTGGCGCCATCGGCAAGGGCGGCAGCCGTGAAAAAGATGTCGTGCTGGCCATTGCCAAGCGCCTTAAGACCAAGATTGAAGAGCTGCCGAATATGCGTGTCATGCTGACGCGCGATGGCGACTATTTTGTCCCCCTCGGTACCCGCGTCGACAAGGCGCGCAAGGTGCAGGCTGACCTGTTTGTGTCGCTGCATGCCGATGCCTTCGTCGAAACCTCGGCACGTGGCTCCTCCGTCTTCGTGCTGTCCGAAAAAGGTGCCAGTTCGAGCGCTGCCCGCTGGCTGGCGGACAAGGAAAACCTGGCCGACACCATTGGCGGCATCAATATCAAGTCACGCGACCGCCAGTTGGCCAGCGTGCTGCTGGACTTGTCGACGACGGCGCAGATCAGCGACTCGATCAAACTGGGCAAGGCCGTACTGGGCGAGATTGGCGGCATCAACCGCCTGCATCGAGGTGCCGTCGAGCAGGCAGGATTTGCCGTCCTGAAAGCGCCGGACATCCCTTCGATCCTGATCGAGACAGCCTTCATTTCCAACCCGCAGGAAGAAGCCAAGCTGGCCGACGGCGACTACCAGGACCAGATCGCCGATGCCGTTGTCAAAGGCATCCGGCGCTATTTCGCCAAGAACCCGCCCCTGGCCAAGAGCCGGGTAAGCTAAGCAGAGAACTGTGAACCCATCATGATGACCCAATGGGGCGAACTGCCCGCCGTCCAGCTGGCTTTGCCAAATGGCGCCAGCGCCACCATCACCTTGTTCGGCGCCCACCTGGTGTCTTGGAAGGATTGCCGCGGCCAGGAGCAGCTATTTTGCAGCGCCTTGTCGCACCGGGACGGCAAGAAGGCCATCCGCGGCGGCGTGCCCGTCATCTTCCCCCAGTTTGCCGAGCGCGGCACAGGCCTGCGCCATGGCTTTGCGCGCGTGTCGACATGGCGGTTGGAGAGCAGTGGCGGCGCCGGCGACAATGTATTTGCCCGCTTTGTGCTGGCCCCCTCCGACCTGGCCACGCCATGGACCAATGACTTCCTGCTGCGCCTGTCGGTAACCCTGCGGGCCGACTCGCTGGCGATGGCCATGGACGTGATCAACAGCGGTGACAGCGAACTGGCCTTCTCCGCCGCGCTGCACAGCTACTACCTGGTCGACGCCCTGCACGAGGCGCGCGTCATCGGCGTAGAAGACGAGCCCTTGGCCATCACCGAAAAACTCGACAAGATCTATCACAAAGCGCAAAGCAGCCTGCAGCTGCGCACGGGCGGGCGCACCCTGGCCATGACCCAGAGCGGTTTTACCGATGCGGTAGTGTGGAATCCGGGCGCGGCTGACACCAAGGCCATGCCGGATATGGAAGACGAGGAGTACCTGCGCTTTATCTGTGTCGAACCGGCGCTGGTCGATCCGATGACGCTCGCGCCAGCACGCAGCTGGCGCGGTGAACTGGTGCTTAGTTCGATTCTTTGATGACGCGGCCAGCGCCAGCCTGGATCGGGCGGGCGTTGAGCGGATAGAGGCGGCTGAACAAGGCCATTTGCTGCGGCGACGCCTGCACAGGCTCTTTCATCACCAGCCACAGGACGCCTTCAGTGCAAGGCGGCGTGGTCAGCGAACCCATGAAGGTGTAATAGTCGCGGCGGTTTGGCAGCATTTCCGACACATCCAGCACGATGGTCGGGTTGACCGTATCGTTTTTCTCCAGTGGCAGGTTATTCCACACGGTCTGGATGGTTGGGTGGGTCTTGCCCCGTTCGAGCATCAGCGCCACCACGGCCAGCTTGCCTTCGGCGTCCTTGTGCACCAGGTGCACCACCATTTCAAAGCCGCGGCCATTGATGCGCTCTTCGGACGGGCGATGGAAATGGAACTGCACCAGCTCATACATGCGGTTCTGCAGCGTGATGTAGTTACCGCCACTGAGGCTCACCTGGATGGTGTGGCCGTTGTCGGTCACGCTGAAGGACGAAGGCTTGTAGTCGAACACGATCTGTTCCAGGTCGACCTTCATACCATCGCGGATATCGATGGGCGACTGGCGGTTGCCCGTGCTGCACTTGGCCCAATCCACATTGATCTTGCCCCAGTTGGCGGGTCCCAGTTCGCCTTCATAGCTCCAGTGGGTGCCGTGGGCTGGCATGGCGGCGACGGTGACGGCTTCGGTTTTCTTGGCGACGTTGGCCTTGCGCTGCTTTTCAGCGGCGGCAGCGCGAGCAGCCTGGTTGGCGCGCATGGCAGCAAGGCGGTTGGCGATCTTGATGGACAGTTCTGCTTCCGCTTCGTCTTCCTTGGCCTTCATGGCGGCGGCGCTCTGGGCTTGGGCGGCGGCCGAAGGTTTGGCGGCGGCAGCCGGGGCGGCAGCAGAGGCCGATGGCTTGGCAGTTTCGGCCGAGGCATGGGCGTCGGGCTTGGCTTCAGCAGATGCCTCGTGGCCGGCCGCTTTGGGCGGATCGTTTGCCAGGGCCGGCGGCAATACGAGGCAGCAAGCGATCAGGGCGATCAGGGTACGCATGGGTGTCCAGGAATGTTGATTCACAGACAGGGTATCGGCCTGCCCCTGGGAAAACTTGAATTTATGACTTTATTGTCTTATCTACCCAACACCCGGCGGCCGATGCGCCAGAGGGCCCCCAGGGCCACCGGAACGGCCGCGGCGCTGATACCGATGAGGACGATGGCGGTCAAATTGTCCCGGACAATGGGCAGGTTGCCGAAGAAATAGCCCCCGGTGACCAGCGAAGCCACCCACAGGCTGGCGCCGGTAATGTTATAGAGCTGGAATTTGCCGGCCGTCATGTCCGACACCCCGGCCACGAAGGGCGCAAACGTGCGCACAACGGGGACAAAACGGGCCAGCACGATGGTTTTGCCGCCGTGTTTTTCAAAGAACTGGTGGGTTTTCATCAGCGCTTCGCGGTTGATCCACCGGTAATCATGGGTGAAGACGCGCTGGCCGATGGCCTCGCCGATATGGTAATTGACGGTATTACCGCTGACCGCAGCGAACACCAGCAGCACAATCAGCAGGGGGTAGTTCATTTCGCCCGTGGCGCAGAAGGCGCCAGCGATGAACAGCAGGGTGTCGCCCGGCAGGAAGAAGAGGACGACCAGGCCCGTCTCGCAAAACACGATGGCAAACAGCACCGCGTATACATAGGTTCCGTATTGCTGCAGCAAAGTACCGAGAGACTTATCGACATGGAGCAACATGTCGAACAATTGCACAAGATCCATCTTTATTCCTGAGTTGTGGGCCGCCGCATCATATCATTCCTTGGACTGCCCGCACGGCTTCGCCTCTGTTATATTACGCGCCACCCCCAACCCCTTTTCCAGGATAGCCCGCCATGCCCGTTCGCCGCCTGCCGTTTGCCCTGTTGACCTCCTCCCTGCTGGCGCTCGGCGCCGCCCATGCCGCCCCGCCTTCCGCCTCGGCTTCGACTTCGGCCTCCGCTTCGGCTTCGGCGTCTGCTTCGGCTGCTGCATCCGCCCCTGCTTCTGCCAAGGCATCGGCCCCTGCTCCTGCCAAGGGGTCGGCCCCTGCTGCCGCCAAAAAGCCCTCGCTGGGTGAAGTTATTGCCGCGTCCAAGCCGGAAGAATGGCGCAGCCCGGACCCGGAGAACACCCTGTATATGCAGATCCCAACGGGCCGCGTCGTCATCGAGCTGGCGCCGTCCTTTGCCCCGAACCACGCCGCCAATATCAAGACCCTGGTGCGCGAAGGCTATTTCAACGGCCTGTTCATCCACCGTTCGGCCGACAATTTCGTCGTCCAGTGGGGCGACCCGGACGACGCCAATCCACGTAAACCCAAGCTGGGCAAGGACAAGCTGAAGGCCGAATTCACCGCCCCGATCAGCAGCGACAAGCACTTCACCCGCCTGAAGGACTTTGACGGCTATGCGCCGCAAGTGGGCCACTCGAACGGCTTCCCGGTGGGCCGCGACCCGAAAGAAGGCACCACCTGGCTGGCCCACTGCTACGGCGCGGTCGGCGTCGGCCGCGACATCGACAAGGACACTGGCAGCGGCGTGGCCCTGTATGCCGTGACGGGCCATGCACCGCGCGCCCTGGATCGCAATATCACCGTCGTGGGCCGCGTCATCCAGGGCATGCCGCTGCTGTCGGTCATGCCGCGCGGCCCGGCCCCGATGGGCATGTATGACAAGCCGGAGATGAATGTGACGATCTCGTCGATCAAGGTGGCGGCCGATGTGCCAGAAGCCGAGCGCAGCAAGATCGAGATCATGCGCACCGACAGCGCCAGCTTCCAGAAAGCCGTTGAATCGCTGCGCAACCGCCCCGGCCCCTTCTACATCCGCCCGGCCGGCTACATCGAGCTGTGCAACGCGCCTATCCCCGTCCGCAACAAGTAAGTGGTCACTCCGGGCAGCCGAGCTGCCCGTTTCACTTATAATCTTGGGATGAACGCCCCAATCCCAGCCCACCGCCCGATCCAGGCCCTGCCCGACCAGCTTATCTCGCAAATCGCCGCTGGCGAGGTGGTCGAGCGGCCGTCGGCCGTCGTCAAGGAACTGCTTGAAAATGCCCTCGACGCTGGCTCGACCCAAGTCGCGGTCAAGCTGGAAGAAGGTGGTGTCAAACGCATCTGCATTACCGACAATGGCCGCGGCATCGCCCACGACCAGCTGCCCCTGGCCCTGGCCCGCCATGCCACCTCCAAGATCGCCTCCCTGCACGACCTGGAAAACGTGGCCACCCTCGGTTTCCGCGGCGAGGCACTGGCCTCAATCGCCGCCGTCGCCGCCGTCACTGTCACCTCGCGCACTGCCGATGCGGCGCACGCCTGGCAGATTGAAGGCTCCCACCTGGGCACCGTATCGCCCTCGTCCGGCGCCCTCGGCAC
>JACXTT010007581.1_pt1 | contig 15255 bp, 15 predicted proteins | sample 9270951 | NCBI WGS metagenome assembly JACXTT01 (sample SAMN15532306, study PRJNA645909) | rock metagenome | isolation source: weathered quartz diorite | place: Puerto Rico | collected 2017-06-21 | reverse complement strand
ATCTGCATCGAGGCTTTGGCGAGCGGCTGCGCCCCCGCAGGCTCCACCGACCCAAACGATCGATAGCCGGCGGCCAGCCCCAGCGTCACCGCCCCGGCCCCTCTGACGAAGTCTCGGCGACTGACCCGCGGTACGACCAGCGTGACCTCATCGCGCTTCATAGACATCACCCTCCATCCACCCTCTGCGCCCTCAGACCTTGGGCGTCTTGGCCATCGAGACGAGCTCGTTGGTCATCACTTCGTCGGGCGTGACCGGACGCGGCATCTGTTCCAGGGCGACATACGCCTCGCTCAGATCTGCCCAGACCTTGGGATCCATGTAGCCCCACCCGTGCTGCTTGGTGGCGATGGAGGTAAAGTACGAGTACATGTTTTGCAGCGTCTTGATCTCCAGCGCCCGGCTGAGGCCCGTGGTGGCGCGCATCACGATGTCGATCGCCTCCTCGGGATGGTCGCGGGCATCCAGCCAGCCCTTAGCGCTCGCCGACAGAAAGCGCGCCAGCACCTCCTTGCGCTGCGCGTACACGTTGTCGGTCGTGAAGTAGGCGTAGGCGTACATGTGGATGCCGAGGTCCCAGAGCCGGAAATAGCGCACCTGACTTGCCAGGCCCTGATTCTCGAACAGCGGGACGCGATCGATGACCCACCCCGTGATCACGTCCACCTGGTGGGTGATGAGCGGGGCGATATCCCCGCCCACGAACAGCACCTTCACCCGATTTTGGGGAACCCCGTGCTTTCGGAGCACCGCATCCAGCAGCGGCCGGGCCGTGGGTTGAATCCCGATGGTCTTGCCCTCGAAATCCTTCGGTGTGCGAATACCCGACTGGTCGAGAAAGAAGAAGGCGAATGGGTGCCGCTGCAGCACGCTGCCGAAGGTCTTGATGGGCAGCCCGCGGCTCCGGGCGTTGAGCAGGACGCCGATGCTGGCCGCGTCCCCGAACATCGTGCCGCTGCCGGCCACCACCTGAATCGGATCGATGGCCGGGCCGCCGGGCTGCAGCTTGAGGTCGATGCCCAGCTCGCGGTAATACCCCTTGCTGATGGCCACGAACTCGCCCGCCGCCTGCGAGTTGAGGAACCAGGCAAACTGCATGGACAGGTTGGCGGTACCCTGGGCGTCGGCGGGGCCGGCAAGCCGGGAGAGCGAACCGCCCGCCCCCAGGATCAACCCCATGCCGGCGTACCGCAGAAGCGTCCTGCGGCTGACCCCCGGAGTCACCAGTGTCACCTCGTCGCGCTTCACCTGTGCCCCACCCCCCCCCGACCTACACGGCTCGTGCTGCCCGCAAACGCTCGATGTCGTCGTCGCCGTACCCCAGCTCGCGGAGGATTTCATCGGTGTGCTCCCCCAGCTCAGGGGCGCCGCGCCGCACGCGAGCGGGCGTCTCGCTGAGCCTGACCGGGTTGCCCACGGCCGTCAGGCTGCGCCCCCCATGCGGGATGGCGACCACCATCCCATTGCACGCCACCTGTGGATCGGCGAAAGCCTCGGCCAGCGTGCGGATGGGAGCACTCAGGATGTCCGCGCGCTCCAGTCGTGCCAGGGCTTCGTCCTGGGACAGCTCCGCGATGCGACGCCGGAAGATCGCCTGGAGCTCCTCCCGGTGCGCCATCTGGGCCTCTTCGGTGGCGAACCGCGGGTCCTCGTGCAGCGGCCCCAGGTCCAACGCACGGCAGATCTCCCGCAGGGGTTCCTGCTTGAACGCCCCCAGGAACAGGATCCACTTCCCATCACGAGTCTGGAAGTGGCCGTTGAGGGGCATCCGGCTCCAGTTGACCTCCTGCTCCGCGTTGAGCAGGCACGCCGCTTCTTGCTGCTGCATGTAGAGCATGCTGTCGAGCAGGGAAGATGAGACGAACTGGCCCTTGCCCGTGCGCTGGCGGGCGACGAGGGCCAGCAGGATGCCCTGAACGAGCAGCATGCCCGCCGCAAAGTCGCACACCGCCACGGTAAAGGGCTCCGGCGGTGCGCCCGGCTCGGCGCGCCGCATCAGGGCGCCACCCATTGCCTGTGCCAGCCAATCCTGCCCCCCTTTGTGACTGTAGGGGCCGGTGGGGCCGAACCCGCTGCCCATCGCGTAGATGATGCGCGGGTTGATCTCCTGAACTGCGGGGTAACCGTAGCCGAGCTTTTCCATCGCCCCCGGACGAAAGTTGTGGACGAGGACGTCGGAACTCCGGATCAGCCGGTCCATGACCTCGCGGCCTCCGGGAGTGCGCAGGTCTAATGTCATCGCGCGCTTGTTGCGATTGCCGGCGATGAAGAGAAAGCTTGTCCCGTCTGGTTGCGCGAGCGTCGTGCGGAGGAAGTCGCCCGCGGTCGGCCGTTCAATCTTGATGACTTCGGCGCCGAAGTCGCCGAGCATCTGGGTTGCGATGGGCCCGAGCGTAATCTGGGTGAAGTCCAGCACCCGGACGCCGTCGAGCGGCAGCGGTCGTCGGTCGTCCATCAGCGTCCCTTCCAGTGCGGGGGGCGCTTCTCCCGGAAGGCCCGGACGCCCTCGGCCGAATCCTCAGAGGCGATCGCCTCCATCGCCCGGCGCGGATACCACCGCGGGGCCGCCCACGAGGGCAGATCGCGCCCTTCCATCGCGATCTGCTTCGTGCCCTCGATCGACAGCGGCGCGCAGGCGATGATGCCCTCCGCCCAACGCTCCGCCGCCTGCGGCAGGTCGGGCGCGGCCACCACCTCATTGACGAAGCCCGCGGCAAGCCCGTCGCGGGCGCTGATGCGGCGCCCGGTCAGGAGGAGCCCCATCGCGATCTTGTACGGAATCTGCCGGGTGAGCATGGTGATCCCCCCGTCGAGGGCCATGTAGCCCACGCGCGGCTCGGGGAAGCCGAACTCCGCGTGCTCCGCGGCCACGATCAGATCGCAGGCCAGCGCGAGCTCGAATCCCGTCCCGAGGGCCAGCCCGTTGACGGCGGCGATCACCGGCTTCAACAAATCACGCCGGAGCGAGAGCCCCCCTGCCCCAAGCCGCGGACCGTCCCACAGGTATGGCACGCCGGCCTGCGCCTCGGGATCTTTGAGGTCGGTGCCGGCGCAGAACGCCTTCGATCCCACGCCGGTGAGGATGACCACTCGGATCTGCGGATCGTCCCGCACCTCGTCCCAGATTGAGGACAGCGACGCGTGCGCCGCCCGGCTCAGCGCGTTGAGCACGTCGGGCCGGTCGATGCTCACGCGGGCAACCGGGCCGTCCCTGAGGTAGACGATTCCGGCGCGACGGTGGCCGGCGTCGGTCACTCGCTCTCACCTCCGTACCGAACCGTGGCGGCGATCGGTGAGCCGAGGATGGCGCCCTGCGCGGCGAGCCGGTCCTGGAGTTCTCGCACCACAAGATGCCGGGGCTCGATCCCGGCCTGGACGGCCATGGCGGCGGCCGTGCCCGCCGCCTCGCCCATCACCATGCACGGCGGGATCTCCCTGCTGATCTTCTGCGCCTCGGACGTCGCGGAATAGTGCCGCCCGGCCACCAGCAGCCCGTCCACCTGCTGTGGCAGGAGGCTGCGGTAGGGCATGTAGTAGTCGCGGCCCCGGCCGATCACGTCGGGGAAGGTACGCCGCTCCACGATGTCCTGTTTGGTCAGCACGTACTCTCCTTGCAGGAGCCGCGTCTGCCGCACTCCGGCCTGCGGCGCGGCGTCCAGGGTATAGGCCCGCTCGAACCCGGGGAAGCGCTCCCGGAGCCACGCCGCGGCCTTGACGAACCGGCGGCGGGCTTCCAATTCCAAACGGGTGAGGTCCTCCACTTTCAGGCCGTCGAGCCCGTGGATATGCGGCGTGTTGCACCAAACGACGCCGTCTCGTGGAGTGCGCAGCCACCACAAGTCCCAGGATCCGCCGAAGATCCGCTTCACTTCCAGGTTGAGCGACCGCGCCTCCTCGGGGTGTTCGCGCTCGAACCGCATCACGCGGTCGACGTCCACCTCCGCGAGGCGGTGAACCAGGGTCATCATGTACGCGCCCTTGACATGCGGGGCTCCGGCGCTCGCGTAGAGGTCGCCGTCGCCGCTTGCATCGACGAAGACTCGCCCCTCCACGGCCTGCCGGCCTTCCTTCGTCTCCATCACGACGGCCTGCACACGTCCTCGCTCCACCAGCGCGCGCGAGAACCAGGAATGCATGCGCAGTACCACGCCGGCCTCCCCGGCCATCTCGTGAGAGACCTGTTTCCACACTTCTGGGTCGAACGACGCTCCATACGTTGTCGGGTGCGGTGACGTCCGGGCATAGAAATCTTCGAATCCCCACCGCGCCCACTTCCACCACAGCTCTTCATCCTGCCGGAAGCACTCGTCCAGAGGCGGGACCACACATCCCCCGGCCGCGACCATTCGCTCCACGATCTCGTGACCAATACCGCCGACGGTGCGCCCGCCGCGGTCGCACATGTCGTCCAGCAACAGCACCATGCCACCCGATGCCAGTCCCCCCAGGTAGCCATACCGCTCCAGGATGAGCGCCCGGGCACCGTTGCGGGCCGCGGCCACGGCCGCGGCGATCCCCGCCGGGCCGCCGCCGACCACGACGACGTCGGCCTCGGCGACGACAGGCACCTCGCGGGCGGGCTCTTGGATCGTCCTCATCGGTTACTCCCTCGATCCTTCCGCCCCGCGCCACGGCACCACGTAGCGCTCGAGCGAGGAGATCACGCCGAACAGCGCCAGGGCGAGCGCCGAGGCGACGGCCATCGTCGCGTAGAGCAGCGGGGTGCGATAGTCGTACGTGGCCGCCAGGATCAGGTACCCCAGGCCCTTGTTGGAACCGATCCACTCCGCCACAATCGCGCCGAGCAGGCTGGCCGTGCTGGCGATACGCAGCGCGGAAAACAGGTAGGGCAGCGACGTGGGCCAGCGGACGTAGCGGAATACCTCCCACTTCGTCGCGGAGAGGACGTGCATGAGTTCTTGCGCCTGCGCATCGACGGCGTTGAGGCCGTCCACCATGTTGACCAGCGTGGGAAAGAAGGTGATCAGCGCGGCGATGGCGATCTTGGGGGCGTAGCCGTTGCCTAGGAGCAGCACCAGGATCGGGCTGATGGCGACGATCGGCAGCGTGCGGACCGTCACCGCCAATGGATAGACCGTGTGCTGAAAGGTGCGGTTGTGGACGAACCCGATCGCGATCACCACCGCGATCACATTCCCGACCAGGAACCCGCCGAGCGTTTCCACGACGGTGGGCCAGGTGTTCACGGCGAGCGTGCCCGCCTCTACGCGCAGCGCCACCGCCACCTCGATCGGCGAGGGGGCGATGTACCGGGGAACCCGGAAGAGGACGACGACGCCCTGCCATAAGGCCAGCGCGACCAGCACGCCAAGCACGGCGAGGCCTTGCCGCCGCAGCGCTCTCCCGCGTTCCCGAGCCCGCCCCGCCGCCGCGCCGCGGAGGACCCCGCTGGCCGGCCGCACCACGGCCCTCATTCGGTCTCCCCGAGCGCCGCCCGGAGAGCGGCGGTGTACTGAGTGAACTCGGGAGTGTCCTTCATCTCCGGCCGGCGCGGGTACGGCAGGTCGATCTCAACCACCCGCCGGATCTGCGCCGGCCGCGGCGACAGTACCACCACCCGCATCGACAGGTACACCGCCTCCGCGATGCTGTGGGTGACAAAGACGACGGTGCGCCGGACCTGCGTCCAGATACGGAGCATCTCCTCGTTCAGCCGGTCCCGGGTGATCGCATCGAGGGCCCCAAACGGCTCATCCATCAGCAACACCTGGGGGTCGCTGACCAGTGCGCGGGCGATGGCCACGCGTTGTTGCATGCCCCCAGACAACTGCGTGGGGCGCGCCTGGTTGAATCCGTCCAGCCCCACCAGTTCGAGGAGCGAGGCGGGGGACGCCGCGGGCGCGTGGCGCCGGCCCCAACTCCCGATCCGCAGCGGCAGCGCCACGTTCGCCTCCGCGGTAAGCCACGGCAGCAACACGGGCTGCTGAAAGACCATGCCGAGGACGCGGTTGCGCCGGGCCTCCGCGGGAGACGTTCCCAGGACTGAAATGCGGCCCTGCGTCGGCGTGAGGACGTCGGCAATCAGGCGCAGCAGCGTCGACTTGCCGCACCCGGAGGGGCCGAGCAGGGAAACGAAGTCTCCCTGCCGGATGGTGAGCGTGATGCTGCGGAGGACGTCTACGGCGCCGTCGGCAAGCTCAAACGCCATGCTGACGCCGTCGAGCTCGATCGCATCCGCTCCGCCCGACATGCTTGAGCCCCCGCCGGACGCTCTGAGATAGGCACGAGACGGGCTTCCGTGACGCATGATCGCGCCGTCCGGAGCCATGAGACTGGTGTTTTCGGGATCGTCGAAGAGAGTCCTTTCCTAGCGGACGCGAAGCGAGGTACGCGATGGACCGATCGACACGGCAATTGCTGAGCGGCGACGTCATCGTGACGATGAACGCCGCCGGCCAGGTCTTCTCCCCGGGCGTCGTGGTCATCGAGGGCACGCGCATCCTGCACGTGGGCGCCGAGGGCTCCTGGGCGCCCCAAGGCGGAGAGACGGTCGTGGACTGCCGGGGTTGCCTGCTCATGCCGGGCCTGGTCAATGTGCACACCCACGCGTGCATGGCTCTCTTCCGCGGCCTCGGAGAAAAGCGGTCGCGCCAGCAATGGGTCGCTGCATCCTACGCTCCCCCGTACATGGAGCGGGCGGTGCCCGCCGACTTCTACTGGGGTACGATGCTCGGCGGCCTGGAGATGCTTACCAATGGGATCACCTGCACGGCCGACCGCTTCTCCCACATGGCCTTGATCGCCGAGGCCTTCGATCGACTCGGGATGCGCGCGGTGCTGTGCCACACGCTGCGGGATATCACCGGGGCCCCCGAATGGGAGGAGGCGCTCGCGCTGGTCCAGCGATGGGGGACGTCCCCGCAGTCGCGGATCCACTGTGGGATCGGGCCGCACGCACCCGACACATGTTCCGACGATCTGCTGCATCAGGTGCGGCGGGTCGCCGGGGAGACCGGCGGGCGCATCTTCATCCACTGCGCCCAGTCGGAGGCGGAGGTGACCGCGCTCCGGGCGCGCGGACACGCCGGCGCCGTCCGTTGCCTGGCGGCCGCGGGCGTGCTCGGTCCGGACCTCGTGGCCGCCCACTGCATCTACGTAGATGAAGAAGAGCTCCGCCTGCTGGCGGACAGCGGAAGCTGGGTCGCGCACTGTCCGGTGAGCAACGCCAGGATCGAGGGGCGGATGCCGCCGGTGGGGCAGATGCTTCGGCACGGCGTGAAGCTGGCGCTCGGCACGGACTGGGCGGTGAGCAACAATACCATGGACCTCTTCGATGAGATGAAGTGCGCGGGCGTGCTCGACAAGGTCGCCGCCGGCGATCCCGCGGTGCTCCCGTCGGCGGCGCTCTTACGGATGGCCACCGTGGAGGGGGCCCGCGCCCTCGGCCTGGAGGCGCATACCGGCAGCCTGGAACCGGGCAAGGCGGCGGATGTGATCGCGCTGGCCAGGGATGGTCTTCACCTCGAGCCCTGGCACGACATTCCGGCCGCGCTCGTCTACTCGGCGAAGGGACGGGACGTCCGTCACGTTTGGGTGGACGGCCGGCAGCTCGTGCGGGACGGCCGGCCGACCCACGTGGACGTGGGCGCGTTGCGTAAGGAGATCGACCAGATCGTGCGCCGAATCATGGACCCGGGGTTGCCCTACTCGACATAGCGCGCCAGCTTCTCGAGTGTCGACCGCGTGCCGGCCTCATTATCCGCCGGTCGAATGCCGGACGGAATGTCCGTGAAGACAATCGTCACTCTTGTTCCACCGTCTTCGGCCTCGAGCGTGACCACCATGATCATCTCTCCTGAGAAGGCCGGATCGACCGAATCAAAGGTGATCGCTTGGACAATTCTTCGAGGTGGCGTAAGTTCCACAAACCGCGCGGGTCGGCATGGCAACCCTCCCGACTGGTGGTATTGATTCCTACGTCGAAGCAAGAAGGCTCGACCGCGCCACAACGCGGCGGGCCATCGCGAGCAACGCGCTCATGCTGGGGCCGATTTTGTCGACCTGGTAGGCAACGTAGAGGTGTGGCCGGGCGATTTCCGGACGCGTCTCGACGATCTGCAGTGCGCCCAAGCGGAGCTCGGTCGTCAGAATCGCCCGGGGGAGCAGACTGACTCCTTCGCCAGCGGCGGTGAGGCGGATGATGACGGAAAGATCGTTACACGTGCTGACGTGCTCCGGCTCGAGGCCTGCGGACCCGAACCAGTTCATGACGAGGGCCATCAAATTCGACGGCTCTGGGTGCGTGAATACCTGATAGGGGAGCAGATCCTTGGGCTCGACCCCCCTCCCGCGAAGGCCCAGTCGAGGGCTCGCGACCCAGGCGTGGCGCATGGCGCCGAGCAGCTCAACCCGGACGTATGGCTCGACTGCCGGCTCGACCACGAAGGCCAGATCGAGCTCGCGACGATTGAGCCGTTCACGAAGCACCATGCTGTTGTCGATCGTCAGGGCCACCGTGAGTTCAGGGTACCGCCGCTTGAGCGCCCCGAGCAGATCCGCCATGCAGCTCAATGCAAAGCTGGCGGGGGCGCCGAGGCGTAAACGGCCTCGGAGTGGGTCCTGCAAAACGTGTTTCGCGGAGACCTGTTCGGCCAGATCCATCATGCGCCGGACGACGGGAAGAAGTGTGTCGCCCTCCCTTGTCAGCCGGGCTCGACGCCCGTCGCGCTCAAACAGGCGAAGCCCCAGCGCGCGCTCAAGGCTTCTAATGCGCAGGCTGATCGTCGGTTGGCTGACGCTAAGCTGCACGGCGGCCGCGTGAAAGCTTCCGAGCCGCGTGATCCAATAGAACGCCTCGATTTGATCGAGCGTGCCCCTCATCTGGTAAACAAATCTTATCAATCTGTTTAAGAGACCTCAACTTGTTCCAATGAGTGGTCCCCGTCTTATGATGGTGTCGACATCCGATCTCCTCCCTTCGGCGCGCCTCAAGTGACGCGCCTGGGGTTGTCGAACGAAAGGGGGCGGACCATGACGGCACGCTGGATGAGGCGATGTGCGGTGGCGGCGGCGCTGGTGATCGCGATAGCCCTGGGAGGCGCGCTGTCCAAAGCGGTTGCCGAGGACGTCACGCTGACGGTGTGGAGCCACGAGGCAGACGAACTCGGCAAAGTGGCGTTCCGTGAGCTCGCCGCGAAGGATCTCGAACACAGCCATCCGGGCCTCCACGTCAAGATCACGTGGTACGAGAAAAATCCGCTGATCGCCGCGCTGAAGACGGCGTTGCCCGCGGGCCAGGGTCCGGATGTGTTCTACGTGGAACCGGATCAGACGGAGTACATCACGGGCGGCTACGCCGCCCCCCTGGACAGCCTGGTGAATTGGAACAACATTCAAGAGTGGGCCCGCAAGGTATGGGTGCACGACGGGAAGACCTACGGCCTGCCCCAAGAAGCCTATACCAACGAGATCTATTACAGTAAAGACGTCCTCAAGAAGCTTGGCGGTTCCTTGCCGGCGACCGCGCAATTCACGCAAACGCAGTTCCTGGGGATCGTGAAGAAAGCGCGGGCGGCTGGGATCACGCCAATCGCGCAAGGTGTCGGCGACCGGCCGTTCCCCGGCGCGTACATTTTGGGTGAGGCGCTGCTGCGTAAGCTCGGCCCGGAGGACTACCGCCGCCTCTTCACGGGCCAGCTTTCGTTCCACGATCCCAGGGTGGGCGCGGTCTTCAACTGGGTGAAGGCGCTGGTGGACGCCGGAGCGTATCCGAAGAACTTCATGACGCTCAAGCTTGCCGAATCACACTACTATTTCTACCGCAAGCCCGGCTCGCTGATGCTCCCGATGGGCAGCTGGTATACGGGACGCGCGTTCGTGCCGGAAGACAAGGGCGGCCAACCCAAAGATTTCCCGCTGGGCATTATGCAATTCCCCGCGATGGACGGCGGAGCGTGCAACCGCTGCAAGACAGCCGGGATTGGCGCGAGCTTCGCCATCAACACGGCGAGCAAGCACAAGGAAGAGGCGGCCCAGTTCCTCAACGCGATGTCGACGCCGGAGATGGGGAAGCGCTGGCTGGAGACGATCTATCTGCAGACGGCGGTCAAGGTCGAAGTGAAGGAGTTCAGCGGGCCCTATGCCTCCTACTTCCAGGAACTGCTGGCGCGCCAGAAGGGCGCGGAGTACTTCATCGGCATGCCGCGAAACCTGATCACCGGACAATGTAAGAACACGTTCGAACAGGTGATGAATTCGGGATTCCCCGGCGGGCTGGTGCCGGTCGACCGGGCCATCGAGATGATGGACCGTGCCTGTTACCACGCGTAGCGAGGCCGAAAGGGCAGCTCGCCACTTGCGGCCTGGTGGCACCCGGTGAGGCACGCCCAGCCACCCTCGTTCGTTGATCTCGCGCGTAGCGGTTTTGGGACGGCAGGCCGGGCTCCGCGGGGCGCGCTCGGGCCGGCGCGGGCTCGACGCGCGCCGCGCGTCCTGGGGCACACTGCTGGTCTTCCTGGGTCCTGCGCTTGCGCTCTATGTCGGCTTCACCGTCTACCCGGTGGTCCGCACGTTCTACAACAGCATCCACACGATCAAGCCACACGGAGTCGAGGAATTCGTCGGGCTGCGCAACTTCACGGAACTCATCACCGTGGACCCCATTTTCTGGAAGGCTGTCGGCAACACGGCTGTCTTCGCGATCCTTGGTACGGCCGCCGACGTCGTGGGCGGGCTGCTGCTTGCCCTGTGCCTGTTTTCGAAGCCGCCGTTCGCCCGGTCGCTGCGCGTGGTGTGGTTCACCCCCGTGCTGATGTCCTACGTGGTGGTCGGCATCATCTGGGTGTGGGTCTACGACTTTGACTGGGGCCTGCTGAACCTCGGGCTGCGGTCGCTGCACCTTGGCGCCCTGGCACGGTCCTGGCTCGGCACCCCATCGACGGCGCTCGGGTCCGTCCTGGTGACCCACGTCTGGAAATGGCTGGGGTTCAACATGGTCATCTTCCTGGCGGGGCTTCACGCGCTCCCAGATGACGTGCTCGGCGCCGCCGAGCTGGACAATTGCCGCGGGTTGGCCAGGATTGTCTACGTCATCGTGCCGATGCTGCGGCCGACCCTCGTCAACCTGCTGATCTTGTCGTTTATCGGCAAGATGATGATCTTCGATCTCGTGTGGATCATGACGGGAGGCGGGCCGCTCTGGTCGACGGAGACCGTGTCGACGTACGTGTACAAGCGGGCATTCGACTGGAACACCTTCGATCTCGGCTACCCGTCCGCGATCGCCGTGGTCTGGTTCGTCATCATCATCGCGTTCGTCGTGGCCATGACCTGGTTTCTGCGACAGCGCGACCGGCTCGAGTTTTAGACGAGACGTGGACGCGTCCGTAGCCTACCGAAAAACCGCTCTCGGTCGCCTGGAGTTCCGGCGCACCACGCTGCTCCTCTTCCTGGCACTGTACACCCTCGTCACCGGTGGCCCGTTTCTGTGGGTTGTGATGATGTCGCTCCGCACGACGCCGGAGATCTTCGACCGGCCCTACGCGTTCCCGCAGCACGTCCACTGGGAGAAGTTTCTCGATGCGTGGACCACCTCCAACTATCACACGTACTTCTGGAACAGCACGGTCGTGGTGGTCACCGCGGTCGCCCTCTTGACTGTCGTGGGGTCCATGGCGGCGCACTGCCTGGCACGATACCGGTTCCGCGGCGACCGGCTCGTGCGCCTGCTCATCCTATCCGGCATGATCCTGCCGCCGCAGCTACTCATCCTCTCGCTGTTCCAGATCCTGCTCGAGTACCGGCTCTACAATACCCTCACCGGGCTCATCATCGTCTACGTCGCCGGCCATCTCGGCGTGACAGTCTACATCCTGGAAGGCTTCTTCGCCCACATCCCGGAGGATCTCTTTGAGGCCGCGCGCATCGACGGCTATTCGGACCTCGGCATCTTCTTGCGGATCGCGCTGCCGATCGGCGTGCCGGCGATCTTCACGACGATGACGCTCAACTTCATCATCCTGTGGAACGAGTTCCTCTACGCTGTCGTGCTGTTGACCGACGACAGCAAGCGGACGTTGCCGCTCGGCATCATGCACTTCATGGGCAGCCACCAACTCGACGTCGGCATGCTGGCGACGGGGCTCATGATCGCGATCGCGCCGATCATACTCGTCTACGCGCTCTTCTCCGACGTCATGATCAAGGGGATGACGGCAGGGGCGATCCGGTAGCCTTCGGCCGAGGGAATCCGAGAATGACGAGAAATCGTGCAAGCATAAACGCCGGCGGAGCCGCCGGCCGCCGCATCGACTGTCACCTCCACATCATCGACCCGTCACGGTTCCCCTATGAGGAGGGTCCCGGCTACAAGCCGAATCCCGACGAGACTGGCACCCGCGAATCGCTCTGCGCGGTGCTCGATGCCCATCGCGTCTGCTATGGGCTGCTCGTCCAGCCGAGCTGCTACGGCGTCGCCAACACCGCGCTCCTGGACGCCATGGCCGCGACACCAGGACGATGTAAAGGGATCGCGGTGGTCGATCCCGAGGCCCCGGATCGGGAACTCGCCGCGCTCCACGAAGCTGGGGTGGTCGGCGTGCGATTCAATCTGGTCAGCTACGACCCCGATGCGCTGCGGCGTCCGGGAACCGGCCGTTTCCTCGACCGGATCAGGGCTCTGGGCTGGTACGCGCAGGTGTATGCTGATGACGCGCAATGGCCGGGCGTGGCCAGCATCCTGCGCCGGAGCGGGGTCAAGGTGTTGATCGATCATTTCGGGGTGCGGAATCTGTCCGGCGGCATCGCGCAGGAGGGGTTTCAGGCGGTGCTGGACCTCGGGCGGGAGGGCAACGCCGCGGTCAAGCTCTCAGCTCCCTTTCGTATCTCCAGGCAACTCGGCCGATACGCCGACGTCACGCCGTTTGCGGAAGCGGTGATCGCGGCCTTCGGCGTGGAGCGCTGCGTCTGGGGTTCCGACTGGCCGTTCATCAACCTGCCCGGCGGGTTTCGGTACGCGGAGGCGCTTGCTGCACTCGCCCGCTGGCTTCCCGACCCAGCCGATCGCGATCGGGTGCTCTGGCAGAACCCGGTCCGCCTCTTTGGTTTTGGGCACTAGCGCGGCGGCGGGCCGGCAGCCACGCGCGGCGCCGCTTCGCGTGGCGCTCGCCGGCGCCGGCATGATCAGCTACTACCATCTCGTCGCCTGGTCTCGCATCCCCCTGCGCGCCCGAGTCATCGCGATCTGCGACCCCGATCGGACGCGAGCGCAGAAACGCGCCGAGGAATTTGGCATTCCGCGAACCTACGACGAGGCCGGCGCCATGCTGTCGGTCGAAGCGCTCGATGCGCTCGACGTCGCGTCCCCGCGCGAAACGCACGCGTCCTGGGTTGAGGCCGCCGCCGCGCGCGGCATCGACGTCTTGTGTCAGAAGCCGCTGGCCCCCACTCTCGCCGAGGCCGCGGCACTGGTTCGCCGGGTCGACGGGCGGGTGCGGCTGATGGTGCACGAGAACTGGCGATTTCGTCCGTGGTACCGCGAGCTTCAGCGCTGGCTGGCGTCGGGGGAGATCGGCGAGGTGTTGAGCGCTTCTTTGGCGATGCCGTCGTCGGGCCTGCTGCCCGACGAGCGCGGAAGCCGCCCCGCGCTCATCCGGCAGCCCTTCATGGCGCACGAGGCGCGGCTCATGATCGCGGAGACCCTCATTCACCACCTCGATGTGACGCGCTGGCTGCTTGGCCCGTTACGCGTGATCGGCGCACGGATCTTGCGTACGCTCGCCCAGGTCGAGGGCGAGACGCTGGCCACAATCCTGCTCGAGACAGCCGCGGGCGCGCCGGTCGTCGTGAGCGGCACGATGGTCGCGCCGGGGTTCCCGCCGCGCGGTCAGGATCACCTGGAGCTCATCGGCCGCGCCGCCAGCGCGGTGCTGAGCGGCACCGACCTGCGGCTTCTCGGCGCCGGGCCGCGCCAGGCGTCCTACGACTACGACGCCGGGTATCAGGCAAGCTTCGACGGTGTGATCAACCATTTTGCCGAATGTCTCACGACGGGTGCGCCGTTCGAGACCGATCCGGCGGACAACCTCGAGACCCTCCGTCTCGTCGAGCATGCGTACTGGGCAGCCGGCCATCGCGGGTCGCGGGCAACAGGTTGAGGAGGAGCGAGATGAGTTCGGTCGAGAGCCTGATCGGGTTGCCGAAGACCGCTTTGGAGACCCCCGCCCTACTCGTCGACCTCGACGTGATGGAGGCCAATATCAAGCGCGTCGCCGGCGCGTGCGCGGAGGCCGGGGTTCGCTGGCGCCCGCACATCAAGGGCGTGAAAACCCCCGAGATCGTGCGCAAGGAACTCGCCGCGGGGGCGATCGGCGTTACCTGCGCCAAGCTCGGCGAGGCCGAGATCATGGCGGCGGCAGGGATCCGTGATCTCCTCATCGCCAACCAGATCGTCGGCCGGCCGAAGGTTCAACGGCTCATGGCGCTGCTGGACCAGGCGGACGTGATCGTCGCCGTGGACAGTCCCGAGCACGTGGCCGAGTTGGCGGACGCCGTGGGCGGGAGCGGACACCGGCTGCGGGTCGTGATCGAAGTCAACGTTGGCATGAACCGGGCCGGCGTCGAGCCGGGAGCGCCCGTCGTCGCCCTTGCGGAGACACTCACCAGGCACCGCGGCCTGAAGTTTTCCGGGCTGATGGCCTGGGAGAGCCACGCCGTCACCATCGCCGACCCGGCGGAGAAAGAGCGGGTGGTCGCGGATGCGATCGGCCGCCTGACGGCCAGCGCCGCGGCGTGCCGCGCGGCCGGGCACGCGGTCGAGATCGTGAGCTGCGGTGGCACGGGAACCTACCCCTTCTGCATTCGCCAGCCGGGGGTCACCGAGGTTCAGGTGGGCGGCGCGATCTTCAGCGACATGCACTATCGCACTCACTATCATGCCGACTTTCCTTGCGCGCTCACCATCCTCTCGACCGTGATCAGCCGGCCGACCCCGACCCGCATCGTGCTGGACGCAGGTCGCAAAGCGCTGAGCGGAGAGGCCGCAATGCCGGAGCCGCTCGCGCTGCCGGAGATCCGCCGGCTCAAGCTCTCCGCCGAGCATGCGACAATCGAGCTCAGCGCCCCGAGCGCGCAGCCACGAGTCGGGGATACGGTCGAATTCATCGCCGGTTACTCGGACACCACGGTGCACCTGCACGAAGAGATCGTGGGAACTCGCCGCGGCCGAATCGAGGCAATTTGGCGCATCGCGGCGCGAGGGAAGATCAAATAAGCAATGGAGGTGCCCGGCAGCCGGAT
>JACXTT010007580.1_pt1 | contig 15258 bp, 10 predicted proteins | sample 9270951 | NCBI WGS metagenome assembly JACXTT01 (sample SAMN15532306, study PRJNA645909) | rock metagenome | isolation source: weathered quartz diorite | place: Puerto Rico | collected 2017-06-21 | reverse complement strand
TCCAGGAAGAAATCGCCCTGCGTCCGAACCTGAAGGTGAATGCCGGACTGCGGTATGAATACCTGTCGCCGATGAAAGAGGCTTTCAACCGGGTTGCCGTCCTGCCGACGATCACAGCCGCCTCACCTAGACTCGGCGGAGCCTACTTCCAGAACCCCACGAAGAAAAACTTTGCTCCCCGCATTGGAATCGCGTGGGATCCCACGGGAAACGGCAAAACGTCGGTCCGCGCGGGTTACGGGATCTACGACATCCTTCCTCTTCCTTATCTCTTGGTCAATCGAACCAATGCCGCTCCTTTTTTCGAGAATGGGATCGCGCGGACTCCTCCAGTTAGCGCCTTCCCTACCGGCGCGAATGCGTTGGTGACGGGGACATCATTAAAGGCTGCCTATCTCGAATCCAATCCCCCACGTGCTTATAACCAACAGTGGAACCTTACTATTCAGCGCCAACTCAGTGAAAACCTCGTACTAACTCTAGGCTATGTAGGGACGCACGCCGTCCACATCCCCTTGGGCGTTGACGATATCGACTTGGTTCCGCCGAGCTATATCAAAACCGCAGCGGATGGGCACCTGTTCTTTCCCGCCGGTTCCCCCAGAATCAATCCCAACTGGGGTCGGATCCCCGCGACGTTTTGGAATGACTTCTCGACTTACAACGGAATGGTGGTGGACTTCACAAAACGACTAAGTCGTGGGTTGTTTTTCGGCGGCGCCTATACCTGGGCGAAGGGTATCGATGAGGGTTCCACCACATTTAGCAGTACTGAAACGAATAACGGAACCGAGAATCCGTACCCGTTTATGCCTTCGCTGAATCGAGGTCCTTCGGATTACGACGTACGGCATAACAGTGTTATCCACTTTACTTGGAACATTCCCTCGTCAAGCTCTTTTCAGGGTGTAGCGAAAGCAGTGCTCTCAGGATGGCAACTGGGCGGAATCTTTACTGTACGCACTGGAGCCCCGTTTGGTGTGTCCCTCACCTCAGACGTCGCTGGAACCGGGAATGCGCGCCAACGGTTGAACGCCGCGCAACGGCCGGATTTCAAGCCGCTGCCTGGCTGCGCGACCAACGCGATCAATCCTGGGAACACCAACCACTACATTAAAACGGAATGCTTTTCTGTTCCGGCTCCGGGCCAGCTAGGCAATCTGGGTCGAGGTACGCTACGTCAGCCCAGCTTCGACGAGTTTGATCCTTCTCTGTCCAAGACTTGGGCAGTTGCCGGAGAAAGAGCCAGGCTGCAGTTTCGAGCAGAGATCTTCAACGCGTTCAACCACGCCAATTTTCGGGTGGGCAGGACACTTTTATTCGATGGCAGAAACAACGTGATTCCTACAGACGGGGTGATTGGACCTACCACGATAAGCGACTCCAGGGAGAGCCGATTTGGGCTGCGAGTGAATTGGTAATTCATTCGAGGAGTTGCCTATGAAAACTTTAATTGGGCCGGCCATCTTTTTATCTGCTGTTGTAGCTGCTTCTGCGGCGAACAACTACCACCTATTGAAAAAAATCTCACTGCCCGGTGACGGCGGCTGGGATTACCTCATCGTCGATAGTGACGCCCGGCGCGTTTACGTTTCCCACGGAACTGAGGTGAACGTCCTGGATGCCGATTCCGGTGAGCCTGTGGGGAAAGTACCTAACACGAACGGAGTTCACGGCATTACTGTCGCGCCGGAGCTGAATCGTGGTTTTGTCAGCAATGGCCGGGCAGGAACGGTAACCATATTCGATCGTGGTTCGCTGAAGACCGTAGGGGAAGTGGCTGTAGGCAAAAATCCGGATGCCATTATCTACGAACCCTCTGCTCGCCGCGTCTTTGTCTTTAATGCCGAAAGCAAGACCGCCAGTGTGATCGACGCCACGACCGGTAAGGTGATGACCACAATCGACCTTGGTGGAGTACCAGAAGGACCTGTTGTTGACGGGAAAGGAACCGTCTTCGTCAATTTAAAAGACGAAAAAACGAACCAGATGCTGCGAATCGATTCGAAAGCAATGACGATTAAGGACCGGTGGGCTCTTGGCGAAGCCGGTTGTACCGATCCCGGCAACATGGCGATGGACAGAACCACTCGAAGGCTGTTCGTCCGGTGCAAAGATCGCGCGAAAAACGTTGGCTGGATGGGCGTCATCGACGCTGAAAATGGCAAGCTGATCGCCACACTGTCCATCGGCAGCAATGTGGATTCCGCCGCCTTTGACCCCGAAACACGTCTCATCTTTTTCCCTGATGGCGATGGAAAGGTGACAATCATTCACGAGGATTCGGCCGACAAATACACACTGGCACAAAACGCAGACACTCAAAAAGGAGCGCGAACCATCGCGCTGGATTTAAAGTCACACCGGCTGTTCCTTCCAACCGCTCAATCGGCACCGCCCGCCGCCGCAACTCCGGATCAAGCGAATCCGCGGCCGCGGTTTCTGCCGGGGACTTTTACTGTCCTGATGATGGGTATGTAGGAGAACACATGAAACGGATCTCGGCAATCTTCCTCATTGGTTTGTCCGGTTTTGCGGTTACGTGCGGCAATCTGTGGGCACAAGCATCGGCTCAGATCACCGGAACAGTCCGGGATCAGAGCGGTGCCGTGCTGCCAGGTGTTGAAATCACAGCGACACAAACCGACACGAGCATCAGCCGCAGTGCCGTTACGAATGAAACCGGGAGCTATGTTCTGCCGAACCTCGCAGTAGGTCCGTATCGGTTCGAGGCGGCGTTGCCGGGATTCCGCACCTTTGTACAAACGGGAATCGTCCTTTCGGTCAACAGCAATCCCACAATCAATCCAATACTGAACGTGGGCCAGGTAACCGAGCAAGTTGAAGTTCAGGCCAATGCCACTCTGGTGGAAACGCGCAGCACGGCGATCGGTGAAGTGATCGAAAACCAGAGAATTCTGGAGCTACCTCTAAACGGCCGGCAGGTTACTGATCTCATCACACTGTCCAACGGCGCAGTTCAGATCGCGCAAGCCAATCACGGCACTTTTCAGGAAGGTGTGTTGATTTCCATCGCCGGCGGACAGAATTTCGGGGTGATGTATTCCCTCGATGGCGCTGCACACAACGATCCGTACCAGGGCGCGCAGATGCCGCTGCCGTTTCCGGACGCCCTGCAGGAGTTTAAGGTGGAAGCCAGCGGGATGAGCGCTGCTGGGGGAACACGCGGATCGGGCGGACGAGTGAATGCCGTGACAAAGTCGGGGACTAATGAATTCCACGGCGATTTGTTTGAATTCGTGCGCAATTACCAATTCAATGCGAGGAATTTCTTTGCGACTAAGCGTGATTCCCTCAAACGCAATCAGTATGGCGGAACGTTAGGCGGGCCGATTTCGAAAAACAAACTCTTCTTCTTCACGGGCTATCAAGGAACCAAGACCCGTTCGGATCCGGGGACGTCTCTCGGCTTTGTTCCAAATCCAGCCATGCTGGCCGGCGACTTCACGACGTTCGCGGCGCCCGCATGCAACTCTGGCCGCCAAATCACGTTGAGGGGGCCGTTCGTCAATAACATGATCAACCCGGCACTCTTCAGCAAAGCGGCGGTGAACCTCGCCGGACGGCTTCCCAGCACGGCGGATCCTTGCGGCAGGATCATTTTCGGCCTCATCGATAGACCCGATGAGAATAAAGGAGTTTGGAAGGTCGATTATCAATGGACCCCCAAACACTCGATCTTCTGGCGATCCGTGGTGGCAAGCCTTTACGATCCTCCTCCGTATGCCGCGACAGGCAACCTTCTGGCGTCAACCGCCGATGGTTTTGACAACCTCGCTCAGTCCCACGCTGTAGGCAGCACATATCTGATCGATCCCAACACGATTAACTCATTCCGCTTGTCTGTTAACCGCATCGGCGTCCACCGCCTCAGCAAAGTCACATACGGTCCTCAAGACTTAGGAATCAATGCTTACAGCGCTCCCGGCGAAAACATGGTTGTGACAGTGAGCGGCGGGTTCAACGTCGGTCAGAACAGCGGCGCCGGCAGGTTCGCGTCAACGGCTTATCAGATTGGTGACGATTTAAGTCTGATCCGCAAAAATCATCAGATAACGTTCGGCGCAAACGCGGCGCACTGGCGGACGAGCAGCCGTGCTCAGAATCCGGCCGCGTACAACTTCAACGGCTCAATGACCGGTCTGGGAATAGGGGATTTTTTAACGGGAGCGATAAACACACTGGCTCAGGGTACACAGGGAAGATGGTCGAGCCGGCAAACGTATATCGCCGCCTATGCCGCCGACGTATGGAAACTCAGCTCGAGATTAACTGTCAGTTATGGACTCCGCTGGGAACCGTATATACCGTTGTTCCTCGCGGAAGGAAACGTTTACAACTACAACGACGTCAGATTCCACAACGGCACCAAGAGCACCGTCTATCCGAATGCTCCTGCAGGTCTGTACTTCACCGGCGATCCAAGTTTTCCAGCTCATGGCGCGACTAACGGAAACTGGAAATATTTGGCACCGCGGCTGGGATTAGCATGGGATCCGGAGGGCAATGGCCAGACCTCGATTCGCGCGTCTTACAGTATTGCTTACGATTTTAGCGGCTCCGTTACGTTGGGAGGCAGCGCACAAGCGCCTCCATATGGCTTCAACACCACCGTACAAAGTCCAACGGGAGGCTTTGCGAATCCATGGAGCGATTTTAAGGGTGGAAATCCATTTCCCTTCACGTTCAGCAAAAGCGCCGCACAATTTCCGCTCTTGTCTTCGTTTTATTCAATGCAGAACATCAACATGGCGGAGCCTACTATTCAACAATGGAACCTCAGCCTCGAGAGGCAAGTGCCCGGAGAGTTTCTCGTTTCAGCCAGCTATTTAGGCAGTCAGACGACTCATTTGTGGGTAATGGGAAACGTCAACAGAGCCGTGTTTTTCCCTGGAGCTCCCGTTAACGGGATTTGCAGGATCGGGAGTTACGTTCTCCAAACCTCCGGCACCACTTGCTCAACAACCGGAAATACCGATCAGCGCCGCAGGTTGTTCTTGGACAATCCGCAAGAGGGACAATACTATTCGAACCTCGCGATAAGAGAAGACGGCGGTTCCCAGCATTACAACGCGATGATGCTTTCAATACAACGACGTGCCGCCAGCAACGTGAACCTTAGCGCAAATTACACATGGTCGCACTGCCTTGGTAATCTGGGAGACGCGCTCGCGAATTCGCCGGGTGCAGCGGGCTATCTCGATGCCAACAATCGAAACTTCGATCGCGGTAACTGCGATTCGGACCGCAGGCAAATCTTCAATATGACGGCTGTCGCCGGAACGCCTCAATTTTCGAATCGCAACTTGCGCATGCTGGGAACCGGATGGCGATTGGGTTCCATCTTGAGAAAATCGACCGGAAGCTGGCTGACGATTGCTACCGGTCTCGATCGCGTATTGTCGGGCGCCTCCGCGAACCAACGGACGAATCAAATTCTCGGTAGTCCGTACGGCGATCGCAATTCATTGACGCATTACTTGAATCCCACCGCATTTGCACAACCGGATCTAGGAACGATTGGTAACTTGAGGCCGCGCAACATCGAGAGTCCTGGGGCATGGGGATTGGACATGGCCTTGTCGCGAATCTTCCAAGTCCGCGAACGGCAGAACGTAGAATTCCGAGCCGAGGCCTTCAATGTCACCAATAGCCTCATCCGGCTGAATCCGAATGTCACGTTGAACAACAATATCTTCGGGCAAATAACCTCTTCGGCACCGGCACGGGTACTGCAGTTTGCGCTGAAATACGCGTTTTGATAATGGAAAAACCAACCTCTGCTAGACTCATTTCGCTATGGAATACGTGAATCTCGGATCGACCGGCGTGAAAGTATCGCGGTTGTGCCTCGGTGCCATGACTTATGGATCGAAACAGTGGCGTCCGTGGGTGCTCGAAGAGGAAGAGGCCCGGCCCTTTATTCGAAAAGCGCTCGAGTTCGGCATCAATTATTTCGATACCGCCGATATGTACTCCACGGGAAAAAGCGAGGAAGTTCTCGGCCGCGCGTTGAAGGATTTTGCACCGAGCCGCGACCGCGTGATTATCGCCACGAAAGTGTATATGCCGATGAGCGACGATCCGAATGATCGCGGCCTGTCGCGGAAGCACATCATGCATTCCATCGAAAGGAGCCTGCGCCGGCTCGGCACAGATTATGTGGATCTTTACCAGATTCATAGATTCGATGCTTCCACACCGGTGGAGGAAACACTACGCGCTCTGGACGACGTGGTCCGGGCCGGCAAGGCGTTGTACATCGGCGCTTCGGCCATGTGGGCGTGGCAATTGATGAAAATGCTGGCGACGTCCGATCGGCTGGGAGTCGCCCGCTTTTCAACGATGCAGAATTACTACAACGTCATTTATCGTGAAGAAGAGCGAGAGATGCTGCCTCTGTGCCGCGCCGAGGGTATCGCTATTACACCATTCAGTCCGCTGGCGCGCGGATTCGTGGTCGGCAATCGCCGCAAAGAAGATTACGGCGACACGGTCCGCGCAAAGACGGACGAGTTTCCACGGAAGCAATATTACCGGCCGGAAGATTTCGCGATCGTCGATCGCGTCACTGAAGTCGCAAAGAAACGCGGTGCGAACAACGCGCAGGTTGCGCTCGGCTGGGTGCTTCACCAGCCGGGCATCACGGCGCCGATCATCGGTGCGAGCAAACACGGCCATCTCGAAGATGCCGTGAAAGCATTGACGCTCAAGCTGGAAGCCGATGAGCTGAAGTACCTCTCCGAGCTCTACAAGCCCCGCACAGTTCTGGCAAATCTATAACAAACTCGCCAACAAAACCTTGCGGGGCCGATGAAAGCTAGAAGACCAGCTTCAAGCTGAACTGCAGCTGTCGCGAAGACGTGACGGTCTTTGTGATTTGCCCGGCCGCGCCAATCAAACTGTTGTTGTTCGCGTTGAGAACTCCGGTCGATGGGTCCGCAAAATTGGGCCGATTGAACAGGTTGAAGAACTCCGAACGGAATTCCAACCGCGTGCCTTCTCTGATTGCGATGTTCTTTCCCAGGCTCGTGTCGAAGTTTACTGTTCCGGGGCCGATCAACGTCCCGCGTCCTCCGTTCCCGTAAAAGCCAGGCGACGGGACCGCATAAGCGCAAGGATCAAACCAGAGCGCTGGAGTGCCCAACTTTTGTCCGGGCGCAACACTATTGGGCCTGCCCGCGACGTAGGGACCCGGAATTCCGCCTACGAAAGTACAACCGGCGGTCGTGCCGGAGGTGACGCTCGAAAAAGTGCGGCCTCCAACCCAATCCGGCAGTCGCAGCCTCGAAGCGCTCCCGACCCTGCCGTTGTCATTAACGTTGGATCCACTCAGAAGTGGCGTAAAAGGCGTTCCACTAACTGCCGTGAATATTCCTGTGACCTCCCAGCCACCCAGAATGGAAGAAACAACTTTGGCCTGGGATGGTGAAGGAAGAGCCCAAATCCCGTTGATAACGAGGTTGTGCGTTTGATTAAGCGCCGATAAACCCCTGTCCGCCTTGGTTAGCCACAGTTGGGAACTGGTGCCTTCTGTTGGATAGGCAGTGTTCGAGGAGCCGGCGGTCGCGTCGTCTATGCTTTTCGACCAGGTATAGGAGACCTGGAACTGGTAGTTGCGGCTGAGGCGCTTTTTGAGTTGCGTCCGCAGCGCATTGTAGAACGACTGGCTGTCCGTAAGGACCAGTTGCCCTTGGAAAAGCGCCGGATTCGGCACGGGAGTACGGGCGTCAACAAAAGCACGTCCGTTCACGATCGTCGGGTAACGGACGTTAACGTCGGTTGTTCGCGTGAGATGGTAACCGCGCCCTCCCACATATCCCACGCTGACGGAATAGTCTTCCGCGATTTGCCGCTCGATGGTGAGATTTACTTTCATCTCATATGAGGCGTCGGGGCGATATTGAACCATGATCGGGCTTGAGGTGGGGCCGAACTGCGGCGTCAGAAATTGAGGTGCAATGCTGTTCACATAAGGGAGCGCAGAAGCAAAATTCGCAACCCGGCCTTGCGCGTCCCTCGGCAGTTGGCCAATGGTTCCGCTGAATGGAGCATTCCGATTGGCGGCGCGGCTGTACACATAAGTCGTGAGGGGCACGTAAAACACGCCAAATCCTCCGCGGATCGCCGTCTTGCCGTTTCCCTGAGGATCAAAGGCAAAGCCAACGCGCGGTGCAAAATACTTGTTTCCGGGGCTCTCGAACATCTGACCGCCGGTGTCATAGTGAGTGGCGGTCAGCCAATCCTTTACCACCGAAACCCGGCCCCATTTTTCCGACGGTCCGGTGTAGGGCTCGTAACGCAGACCCAGGTTCCAGGTGAGCTTGCGGTTCATCTTCCAATCGTCAGTGAAATAAAATCCAAACAGATTTTGGCGAAACGTTCTCTTTGGCTGGTTCCCCGGCAGGGACGTGCTCAACTGCTGCAGCGGATTGTCCTGCAGAAAATCTGCGATCGAGGCCCATCGGAACATACCGTTGTTATTCGGGCCACCGTTGAGATTCGGATCCATCTTGGTGAAATCAAATCCAAATTTGAGCGAATTGTTTCCGGATGTGTAGGCAGCGCTTTCCTGAATCTGATAGAGCTGCTGGATCGTGGTCTGCACGTTGCTTGCATCGGGACCATAGTTCGTCAATCCGTTTCCCGGGATCTGGATCTCGGGAGGAAAATCCTGGTTCAGGAAAAAGACGTCGCGGGGATAGTTCACGTTCATCGTGAGGTTCAGTCCGATGTTGTTCCGGCTTACGCCAACCCGGGTCGTCGTCAGGAATTTCGGCGTCCACACGCTGACCAGTTGAATAGTGCCGTAGCGGGGATGGGTTTCGAGCTTGACGTCATCGACCGGAATCAGATCCGGAGTGATTTGCGTCGCCTCGTCGAAGCTGAAACGGCCAAAGAGGGATTGGCTGTCGGAGAGGCGGTGATCGACCCGCATCATGTAGAAATTCTCCGATGTCCTCTGGCTTCCGGAGGAGCTAAACAAACCGACACCGCCGACGCTGCTGCCAGGAACGTTCGGCGTGGGCCATAGTTTTAGAAGATCTGCGATCGAGTCGGCAATTTTCACTTGTTGCAGCCCGCCGTTTGCCGCCGGAACAAGCCCCAGATGGGCATTCGCATCCGGCACGAAAGCAGCATTGGTCAGTCCCTTTGGCTGCCGCAAACCCTCATAATTGAAAAAGAAAAACGTTTGGTCTTTGCGGACCGGCCCGCCAAGCGAAAATCCAAACTGGTTGCGCTTGAACGGCGCCTTTCCGGTTCCAAAAGCGTTGTCTTCCCATGCAGCCGCGTCCAGAGCGCTGTTGCGAAGAAATTCATAGACGGTCCCATGGAATTGGTTGGTGCCGGACTTGGTGACCATGTTCACCACGCCACCGCTGGTGCCCCCAAACTCGGCGCTGTAATTGGTCGTCAGCACCTGAAACTCGCGAACTCCGTCCACGCCCAAAAGTCCTCCGCCGGCGCTTCCCGGCGTTCCAAACTGTGTGCTTCCCTTGATGTTCATCCCGTCCAGAAGCCAGGACGTTTGGTCGGGTCGCGACCCGGCAACCGACATCCGTACGCCAAATCCTCTGCCAACCTCTCCCGAACCCGTGTTTCGCAGGGAGACCACCGCGGGCTCGACCAGAGCTAACTGCGTAAAATCCCGGCCATTGAGAGGCAGCTCGGTAATTCGTCGTTCTTCGACAACGCCCGATACCGCACTTTGTGTTGTCTCGACGATGGGAGCATCCCCGGTGACAACCACCTTCTCGTCAACGGCCCCTACTTTCATCGATAGCGCCAGATTTGCCTGTTGCCCCACCGTCAATGTCATTCCTTTTCGAACCAGAGTTTCAAAACCCGGCAGGCTAACGGTGATCTCGTACGAACCCGGCGGCAGCTCGCTCAAGAGAAACCGCCCCTCCTCGTTCGTTATCGTCGTCCTTTTCAATCCGGTGTCGACGTTGGACGCCGTTACTTGTGCTGCGGGCAGTACCGCTCCGGTGGCATCTGAAACGGTTCCTTGAAATGCAGCAGTTGTTGTTTGAGCCTTGCTGGGCGATGGCACGACCATGGACAACACCAATGCAGATAAAATTAACGCGAAGCTTGCGAGACATTTCGATCGAACTCTCATAATCCTCCTCATCCCCATTGGACAGGACAGACGTACCACAAACATTTACCGTGCTTCAGAATTGCGTTGACCATATTCCTAGAACTGAAGAGGTGTCAATCGATTTCGAGAATAAATATTGCCGGAAACGCGGTGGATTCGAAGGCTCACTTGTAGCTTGACACTGCGACGAATAGCGGAGGTATCCTCTAGCCGGGGTGAAAACCAAATGAAAACTCAGTTGATGCTGGTTGCGTTGGTGACCGTATGCCTCCTGATATTTTCGACTCCGGCGACGGCGCATCATGGAACCGGGATATCGTACGATCTTTCGAAACTCGTCTCGGTAAAGGGGGTTGTTGTGAAATATGCATGGTCTAATCCCCATTCGCAGCTTTACTTCGATGTAACGGACGACAAAGGTACCGTCGAACATTGGTCGGCCGAAATGAATGCGCCTTCAAATCTGGAGCGTGCAGGATTCACTCGGAAGCAAATGTTCGACTTCTTTCAGCCCGGCGCGGAGGTGACCGTGCATGGATTCCGGTCGAAAGCGGGTGCTCCTGTTGTGGTCTTTTCAAAAGCGGTGCTAGCTGACGGACGCGAATTCAAGAGCCAGGGTGGACCTGGAAATATCGAATGAGAGTCTCCATGCGAAAACCACTAACGCGTTTGCTCACCGCGCTTTTGTTCGTGCTGATCATGTCTTCTATCGCGTTCGCACAGCGTGGCCAGCGCGATGCACGTCGGGGCAACCAGTCTGGCGGGCCCAGCGTTCCACACGATCCGCACGACCTTTCCGGAATTTGGACGGGCAACCCCCAAACCCTGAGCAAGGAACCGCCGCCAATGACCGCATGGGGAAAAGAACAGTTGAATACGCATAAGCCATCCTATGGTCCCAGGGCCGTTCCGCCCGTCTTCGGGAATGATCCCACGGGAAAATGCGATCCGCTCGGTTATCCGCGAATTCTGTTTTTCGGCAGGCCCTTCGAGATCATACAGACGAAAGACCGCCTGCCGGAGTTCGTCGAAGGGGGGGGCGTGCTGCGCGAAATCTGGGTCGATGTCCGGCAATTACCGAAGGATCCCGATCCCAAATGGTTGGGCAACACCGCGGTGGGAAAATGGGAGGGAGACACTTTCGTCGTCGATACTGTCGGCTTCGACGAAAGGGCATGGATCGATCGCTTCGGGAATCCGCACAGCGAGGACATGCATCTTCAGGAACGCTACCATCGTCTGGACCGCGACACCCTCGAGGTCGTCGTGACGATCGATGATCCCAAGACGTATACAAAGCCCTGGGTCAGCGATAAATTGTCCTACCGTTCACTGCCGAACGACAAAATTCGCGAGGATTTCTGCGTGCCCTCTAGAAGAATCGTTTAATCAGGGCGTCCGAAATCCGGCCGGCGGGGTAATCAATAAATAAGGCTATCGAGGCGGAGCTGTCACCCAATCTTGCCAGCGTTGCCGGATCGGTAGAAGCTGGGTGTTGGTTCGTTTCCACTCGCCGATATAGTCATACGAATCATCCCTATTGCTCATTTCGGTCCGAATGATGGCGAGTTCCTCGTCGACCAGTTCGTAATATCGAATCAGTTCGGACTGGGCTTTTCTGCCTTCGGGCGTCATTGGGCGTTCGGATCGAATGACCTGCAACACATTTTTCGCTCGGCGATGAGCTTCTAAAAAGTAAAGCAAACGCCAACGTTCGTCCCGTTCCTGTTCAGCCTCGTGCATCACCGCTAAGAATTGGTTCTCCGCTTTCTGGAATTCCGGCAGCATGAACTTGCGATAGCGTGGCCTCTCATCGAAGTCGCTCGTCAGAGCAAATGCCGTGGCCAGCGTGAGCGCGAACAACGATAGGCATGTGGGGAGCTTGTTGCGGCGAATCCCATCGACGATGTTCCGTCCAACCGACCGCAGGAGTTCGATGAGGTCCATTTGAGAAATTCCGGGCGGTCCGCGAAGCGGTAGCGCGCTGCCGGAACTACGCGAAGCGCTAGCGCGGTAGCGCGCTGCCGGAACTAATCGACCGCCCTACAATTTACGGGAAATTCGCGATGCGCCGGGCAGCCCCTGTAAGCTGGAGTATGTGCATGCCCGTGTTGGCCCGGTCAACAATGTATATATACCCGCGGTCATCGACTTCGACGTTGTTTGTTTGAATCGCTGTCTTGCAGCGTTGGTCGGCGCCCGTACCAACGCAGCGCTTGTCCGTCTTCTCTGTCATTGCAGGAATGTAGTAACCGATTTCTTTCGGTTGCAGAGGGTCGCGGACATCGAGAGCGCGCACACCCGCATTGAAGTGGGCAATGAAAAGAACACGACCGTAATAAATAGGAGTGAAATTCTCGTTCGACGAATGGGTGCCGAAGCGGCCTCCGCGGCCGCAGAAATTACCGCTGGATTCGGGCACAGTCCAAGAAGCCACGCCCATGGGTTTCGATTCCGTTGTAATATCGACGATTCGAACGAGCTGGCGATTCTCCAGACATTCATTTGCGGTCGTCTCACCGACGACGGCCACAAAGTCGCGTAAAGCTTGTGTGCGATCCGGTGCTGCATCCCCATGATCGTGATCGATGCCGGCCGCTGCAGCGGAGCCCGGGCGCAATTTTTGTTTGGCGAATTCAGGGAGCTGCATCCCGAGCAATGGGAAAGCGGTATGACCTCCCATGTCTGGCGGCATATCCACTCTGGCGATTTGCGGGTAAAGCAGGTTTGCGTCGGTAGGGTCTTTAGGTCCCTTCAAAAGTTTTTCCCGATCGACGATCTGCATGATGCCGCTTGCGCCCGTGCCATATCCGAAATAGACGCGATTTTTTTTCGGACCGGTCGAGATCATTCCGTGGAGTTCCGTGGGCGCCGGACCGGTCGCACCCGGCTGCTGGCCAGGCAATCCGAAATTGCGAATAAAAACGGGTTGGGAAGGATTACTGAGATCATAAATTTGCGTCATCCGCCTAACACGCCAGCCCGGCGCGCCTGACACAAGGTAGGCAATGCCGGTGTCACATTCCCACCAGCTCTTATGCGTGTCCTGTAACCCAGTGACGACAACCGTGACGCGGCTTGGTTTCGCCGGGTCGGTGACATCCCAAACTTCGTGCCCCGACCCGCCGTAACTGCGCAACAAATACACCTTGCTTTTATCGGCACGCGGTAACTCGCTGCCGTCGCACACACGGACCATCTGCGCGCCACCGGATTCACCAACAGCTCCGGGTGTTGGGGGCTCGCCGGGAATATGCGAGACAAACTTCGGTTGTTTCGGATCGGTAACATCAACGATGGATGTGCCGTTGTACTCTTCTTTCCCCGTAAGCGCATTGGGTTGTTTTCCGCCGTGATGGCCAATATAAGCGATCCAGCGATTACCTTGTTTGTGGATGGTCGGCTGGTAAGAACTGCGAGCCTGCAGGTCGTTGTAGCCGACAAGCTCCATATTGTTCTTTTCCGGTTTCTGCTGCCCTATTGCGACAGCAGACAAGAACACGAGAATGGCAGTAGCCAGACAGAGTTGCCTGAAATTACGCACAAGAGAGCTCATATTCGGTCCCCTTGAGAAAGATTTAGTGAATCGAGTGGAATGGATCATACACCAGATGAGGGCAAAATTTCGCCGATCTGGCCACCCCGAATATTCAAGGGCTAGACGGGGCTGCGTTAATTGAATGGCGGCGCTGCCAGCTGACGTAAAGGACGGCTGCCGTCCACGTAGGGAACAGGTCAAAGACGGGCATCACCTCGGCAAACATCGTAGGCAGGAATGCCCAGTGCCAGCCGAGCAGCTTGGAAATAATCAGTGCGGTTGCCATGTCGATCACTGTATCTGCGGGCGAGAAACCGCCGGAAGCAAACAGCGGCAACACCAAGATCTGAATGCCATCCGCAAGAATCGCTACAGATAGTGCGATTCGAAGGTCGCGTGATTTGATCGCTCGGACAATTTCAAAAACTCGCATGAAACAATACTATCTTAATCACAACTGTCTTAATCACAACTTACTGTGAACGGCCCATCTGGAGTAGGATTAGGGGACAGGGCCGATATGCATCCAGGGGGAATCAAATTCGGACTATCGACGGGGCTGCTTGAGTTGCGTTCCGCCGACGTCGTCGTATCCGACCGGCTTTTAGAAAGTGTCTCCAAAGAAGCTCGCCGTCGAATCAAGATCGGCAAGCGTGTGCCCGCAATCTACATTTGGGATCACGTTGTGAGTCACGGAATACGCAATGTGTTCGAGCCGACAAATGCGCCCCGGCAAGAAGTAGTGCCTTTTTTCACGGGCCTGGACCGAGTGCTCTGCGAAACGTTGATGTTTCTCGCTGAAAAGGCAGCCATAGGCCGCAAAATCGGCCGAGAGTTTCTAATCGGAAACCTTTTCTGGGACGAATTCGGCGAACGTGTTCGTAGCCTACCCCTTAGCGATAAGAAAGGCGTACAGAAGCTGTTCTTCCTGGAATGTTGTAAGACCGTACGATCTCTTTGCGTGATGTTTGATGTCGAAAACATCCGGCATGCAGATTTGATCGCACTGTTTATCTTCAATTCATTGCACAACTCGGGTGCTCTTGCAATTTTGGAGCACCTTCGTACCGCGAAACCGCGCCGGCTGAGCTGACAAGGAATAATTAGGAATAATTCGGGGACGCACCCCGAATTATTCCTCAGAACGCTTCAGGAACGTGGAAGGTCAGAACAGCATTCAGTGTTTTGTCTGACACAATCACATTTTTATTTTTCTTGTCTAACGCAATGCCTCGCGCATCCTTCAGCAGCAGGCCCGGGCCACCGATTGTCAATCGAGGCGGGGCGTCTCCGTCGTCGTAAACGCTCCACACGCCGACAAAGTCATCCAGCTGGTATCTGCCGGAGATATCGCCTTCTACGGAGTTGATCACGCCTGGGCGTGAGACGGCGAAGATCATCCCGGTATCCGAGTCAATTGTGAGCAGCCAGACATCCTTAGCCCCAAAACCCTTGATGAAGCGAAGAGGTTTGGTATTGCCATTGGCAGTGCGCTCATAGATGCGAAGACCATCGCGGCCACCGCTCGACACAACCATGAGATTACGAAGGGGGTCTATCGCGATTCGATTTGCGCTGACGATTCCTGTGTCGG
>JACXTT010007579.1_pt1 | contig 15260 bp, 15 predicted proteins | sample 9270951 | NCBI WGS metagenome assembly JACXTT01 (sample SAMN15532306, study PRJNA645909) | rock metagenome | isolation source: weathered quartz diorite | place: Puerto Rico | collected 2017-06-21 | reverse complement strand
CCCAGCGGAAGTGCTCTCGTCGCATATACCACGCGGTATGGTTGGTGCACGGGCACTACTTCGACGGTGACCATCTAGGGCAACGTGAGCTCCGCGACATACCCGTCACCGCAGCCGGCAACGCTCGTCGACTACATCATCGACCAGCTCTTCCAGGATCAGGGACTTACGACTCCCCCCGGAATCACCGCGCTTTGCAGCAGCATCGGTGTGGACTGCAGGATGACGATGTACCCGACGCCGCTCACGTCTAAAGCGTCGACGCTCTCCATCTTCGACCAGGATGTGCAGAACTACGGCGCCGGCGTCACGTACGACGACGGCGTGACCCAGCCCGTGTACACGGTGAGCCGGATCTTCGCGCTCAACCGGTTCAACTTCGACGCCGTATACGGCACGCTCATTCCGAAGGCGGTCTCGTACTCCGCCGGAATGATCAACTACTTCTTCCGCGGCCGCCTGCAGGTGAGCCTGCCCGACGAGAAGGTCTACTCGGTCGTCGACCAGAGCACGGTGCTCCAGACCGATCCGCTCAACGGCTTCAACGGATTCGACACCATCAAGCTCAACCTCGCGAACGTCACGCCGGGCGCGGAGGAGATGTCCGCCGGCAAGGTCGTGGCCCTCGCGCGCTTCCATCGCAACGGCTGCTACAAGGACGACCTCAGCGGGGAGTTCACGCCGTCGCTCGTGCCGCCGTGCCCGTTCTTCCGCACCAACGACGAGGAAGTGCTGGTCTCCAACGAGGTGCCCGGGCGCAGCGTCGGACGCTCGCCGACGCCGTTCACGTTCACCTTCCCGAGGGCCATCCCCATCAATGCCACGGACCTCTTCATCCAGGTCGTGTACCGCGGCGCGCTCGGCGACGAGACCGACGCGGTGGCGGCCGTCACCAAGGACATCTTCGAGCCGACGCACTTCGCCATCTTCAATTCGACCGACCGCATCCTCTTCAACGGCACGTTCTTCGACACGGCGGACCCGGCGCTGTTGCCCACCCTCGACCAGAATCGCGACGGAGTCATCGACGCGGCGTTCGATCGCACGAATCTCGACGTCTTCTTCGGATTCACCGACGCGTTCGGCACCACACCGCTCGCGACCGTGCAGCAGCTGCCGCCCGGACGCTACAGCCGCGTGACGCTCCTCACGGACCGCAGTCCCTTCCCGGCGCCGATCGAGGCCATCGGCCGGGGCTTCTTCAGCGCGAGCGTTGCGACGTTCGGCGCGGAGACGTTCCAGCTCGACACCGATGCCGGCGTATTCTTCGTGCCGGTGCTGGAGCCGATGCGAGGCGTGCCGTCGTTCGACAGCTTCACGCTGTTCAAGGTCGTCGGCACGCCGACGACGGGCGACCTGTCGACGCTGCCGCCGCTCACCAACCAGGCGCCGTTCCCGCTCACGACGCTCACCTTCAAGCCGCCGGCGCCATGATCCGCAGATGCGTGTTCGCGGCGCTGCTCTATTGCGGCGCCGTGATCGGCGGCGAGCCGGCCGCCATCGATGGCCGCGTCGTTGATGCGCGAACCGGCGAGGCTCTGCGCACTCGCGCCATCGTGCAGCTCGCCTCGGCGCCGCGCGCGACGCAGCGCGTGTTCCAGAAGATCGAGACGGACGCGGACGGACGTTTCCACGCGCAGCGGCTGGCGCCGGGGCGCGATCCGGTGATGCGCATCTATGCCGCCGGATACCGGCGCCAGGAATGGAAGCGCAATGCGGGCGGCACGCTGGCGCTGCGGCCGCTCGGCGAAGGGCCGCGCGCGCTCGCCGCCGAGCTCGCCGTGTGGAAGCGCGACATCGAGACCGATATCGCCTCGGTCCCGAAGGCCGGGCGCGACGCCGCCGTCACCGCGCACGAGAAGTTGCTGCTGATGCTCGACGGGCTCTGCGCACCTCTGGCTCCCCGCCCGGCGCGGTCCTGCTTCGGCCCCGACTCTCCGCTCGGACGTTTCACGGCGCACGCGAGGGAGCTGCGCACGAAGAGCGTGGTCGTCGAAGAGGCCGATTCGAGGCGTGCCTACCCGGTCCGGGCGCAGTCCGGCGGTTCTCGATCCCAGAGCGCAGCGCAGCACGAACCGACCCCCGGCGCCGGCTTTTCCAGCGTGGCGCGCCCGTAGCTTCAGCGCGAGAGAGAGACTCTCAGCGGCAATCCGCCCTTCGGGACGAGCGTCACGCGCGCCACCGGCACCGGTTGGCTGTCGTCGAGGGGCGAGAAGGCCGCATGCTGCAGCAGCGTCGCGAGGATCGCGGTCGCTTCGATCATCGCGAACGACATGCCGATGCAGATGCGCGGACCCGCGCCGAACGGCATGTACTGGTAGCGCGAGATCGAGCGCTCCTTGTCGGGCGCGAAGCGCGCGGGATCGAACGCATCGGGATCCTCCCAGCGGCGCGCATGGCGATGGATCGCGTAGATCGGCATCAGCACCGAGGTCCCCGCGGCGATCGTGTGTCCCTCGACGGCCGCATCCGCGATCGCCTGCCGGCTCATGATCGGCACCGGCGGATAGAGCCGCATCGATTCCTTGAGCACCTGCTGCACGAGCGCGAGCCTGTCGACGTGGTCCGCGGAAACCTCCGCGCCGCCGGTGACGCGCGCGATCTCTTCGGCGAGCGCCGCTGCCCACGCCGGCGAGCGGGCGAGAAGGTAGAGCGTCCACGTGAGCGCGCGCGCCGTCGTCTCGTGGCCGGCGAGGTAGAACGTGAGCAGGTTGTCGATCAGCTGCTCGTCGTTCATCGATTGCCCGGTCTCGGGGTCGCGCGCCGCGATCAGCCGATGCAGGAGGTCGTCGGGGACGTCCTTCAGCGCACGCCGCTCGTCGAGCAGCGCCCGCACCGACGCACGCAGCTTTCCGACCGCACGCCACGACGACACCATGCCGGGGCGCGGCATCCACGTGGGCGCGTTCATCGCCGCGTAGAGCTGGTCCCAGCCGCCGGTGCGTTGCAGCGCGCGCATCGACGATTCCACGGCCTGCGCGATGGCCTCGTCCGCGGACGGCAGGAGCGTGGCCGAGATCACGTCGAAGGTGACGCGCGTCATGTCGGCGTCGACCGGCTGCGCGCCGCCCGGCGATGCTCGCCAGCGAGCGAGGAGCCGTTGCGTCGCGCGCACGAACGTCGGAACGAAATTGCGCAGGTCCTGCGGCCGGAACATCGGCGCCGACGCCTGCCGCTGCCATTTCCAGTCGGCGCCCTCGCTCGTGAGGATTCCCTTGCCGAGGAGCGGGCTCAACAGCCGGATCTGCGTCGTCTTGCGGAACGCGTCGCGCCGGTCGAGGAGCACCGCCTTGATCATCGCCGGCGCCGTGATCCACACGCGCGGCGTGCCGGGCGCTCCGAAGGCGACGATGTCTTCTTCGTAGACCGCGCGCGGGACGACCTCGAGCGGGTTGCGCGTGAAGGTCGAGATGAACGCGAGCCGTCCGAGCGGCTTCTCGGGCGGGACGATGCGGGCAGGGATCACGGCGCCGTACTGTACGCCGTTTGCGCGGCCGCGGACGCGAAAAAAGCCCCTCGAAGGAGGGGCTTCATGCAGGACAGGAGTTGCTGCGCTACTGGCGGTACGGATTGTACGGAGCGCGATCGAAGCGATCCGGCACTCCGTCGCCATCGCTGTCACGCGCCCAGCCGCCGTGCTGGAATGTCCAGCGGTTTTCGTCGTTCATCACCCAGCGGTCGCGCTCATAGCGAAAGCCGTGGCGCTCGCGCACATGGTGGCCCGGCACCCAGACGTGCTGGCCGTCGCGCCATGCCCAGTGGCCGCGGATGAAGATGTGACCCGGACGCGGCTCGAATCTCTCCAGCCGCACCGGCGGCGGCGCCGTTTCGATGTAGACATCGGCGAAAGACGGAGCCGCGATGGCGCCCGCGGAAGCGATGAGCGCGCCGAGAATGAAATGACGAGCTTTCATGGCGATTCCTCGAAAAGAACGGTATCTGCCAACTTAACGCCGCCGGAGGACGGCGCGTGTAGTCCGGCGCCTCGTCGCGATGTCGGACGGCGCCTCAACGCTGCTTGTAGCGGGCGATCGCCGCCTCGAGGTCCTTCAGCTCGTCGCACGGCAGCAGGCAGATCTCGCGCAGGGCGGCGAGGTGCTTCTCGGCGCCGGCAGCGTCACCGACGAGCAGATAGGTCTCGCCGACGTACTCGTGCGCGCCGCGATGGCGCGGATCGAGCTCGATCGCGCGCTTGTAGTGCTTGAACGCGAGGTCGTAGCGCTTGAGGTTGCGGTTCGAGTAGCCGAGCCAGTTCTGCAGATCCGGATTGTCCGGGTCGCGCTTCTCGGCTTGCGTGAGGCGCGCGATCGCCTCCTGCCAGTTCTTGTCCGCGATCGCCTTCTTTCCCGCGGCGTAATCCGGATCGCGCTCCGCCGCTTCCGGCTTCGATTCGTATCCTTCGGCGAAGGCGCCCGGTACGAGGCCGAGCGCCAACGCCGCAACCAGCGCTCCGGGCAGGGCCCTCGTCACTGGCCGGAGACCATGCGTGCGTTCACGACCTCGAGCCGGCTGTTGTCGGCCTTGGCGGCGAGCTTCACGAGGCGCGCGGAATAGTCCTTCGCCTTCGCGTCGTCGCCCATCGCGCGCGCCGCGAGCATTGCGCCGTAATAGTTGCGGAAGCGGTTGGGCTCGCGCGCCTGCGATGTCTCGTACTCTTTCAGCGCCGCGGCCGGCTGTCCCTGCTCGACCAGCATGTCGGCGAGAAGCTCGCGCGCCGGCACGACGCGGCCCGGCGTCACGATGTGCTTCTCGTTCCGGTCCTCGAGATCCGCGGCGGCGCGCGCGAGCTTCGCACCCTCTCCGGCGTTGCCTTTCTTGTGCGCGATCCAGCCCGCGAGCGCGAGACGCTGGATCTCGACTTCCGTCGCCCAATAGCGATTCTTCGCATCCTCGAGAGCCTTGTGGTCGGCGGCGAGATTCGCCGCTTCCGCCTCGGCGGCCGCGACGTCGCCGCTGCGCGCCGCCCCGATGCCGCGCGCGAAGTGCGTGATCGCGCCGACGTGCGGAAAAGGCGACTCGACGGGCTGCAGCTTCATCGCCGCCTTCCAGTCGGCGCGCTCGAGCGCGAAGCGGGCGGGCATCGCCGCCATCGCGTAGGGAGACGCGAACCGCTTCATGTTGCCCTCCTTGACGCGCATCCCCTCTTCCATCGTGCGGCGCGCGTCCTCGTCGCGGCCGAGCTGCAGGTACGCGTAGACCGCGTAATCGCAGGCGTGGTAGGAGCCGTCGGGCTGGTCCGCCTTGCGCGACACGTCGGCCGAGCGCAGGTTCGTGGCGATCGACTCCTCCCACGCTCCGACGCGCGTGAAGATGTGCGACGGCATGTGCAGCGCGTGCGGCGCGTCGGGCGCGATGCCAGCATAGCGGCGCGCCGCGTCGAGGCCCTTCGCGGCGATCGGCGGCGCGTCGTAGCTGTGGATGAGATAGTGCGCCACGCCCGGATGGTCCGGATATTTCTTGAATTCGGCTTCGAGGATCGCCGCCGCCTTCAGGTACGCCGCGTAAGTCTGGTCGGCTTGCGATTGGGTGCCCGAGATGTAGAGCGCATTGAAGATCTGCGCCTCGTCGTCCTGCGGGTACTTCGCGGCGAGCGCCTCGTACGCCTTCGAGCGCGAGAGCTGGCGCTCGCGCTCGGGACGGTTTTCCCAGTCGTCGTAGTACGCGCTCACGGCCGCGATGTAGTCGCGCTCGCGCTCGGTCTTCGCGCCGATCCTGCGCACGCGCTCGAGCATCGCCTGGGCCTTCTTCGCGTTGTCGAGCGAGGGACCGAAGCCGCCCAGGGGGTTATCCATCAGGATCGACGCGTAGCCCCAGCCGGCGATCGCGCACGTCGGGTCGTCGGCAAGCACTTTTTCGAACGCGGTCTCGGCCGCGTTGTACCAGAACGAATGCAGCATCGCCACGGCGCGCTCGAAGGCGGGTTGCACCTGTGGGGCGCACGAGGTGGGGAAGGTCACCGTGCCGAGCCGGCCTTTGCTCGACTCGTCGCCCTCGTGGGCCTGGGCGATGCCGGAAAGGAGCACGGATGCGCAAAGCAGTGGAAGGAGGCGGATTCTCATCATCATCTCCCTGGGAGGGGCGACTACTGTACGCTGAAACGGTGACCAAAGTCCTCGTCGTCGGCGCCGGTCCCACCGGCCTCATGCTCGCGCTGTGGCTCGCGCGCCGCGGGGTCGCCCTTCGCATCGTCGACAAGGCGAGCGCCCCCGGCACGACCTCGCGCGCCCTCGTCATGCACGCGCGCACGCTCGAGTTCTACCGCCAGCTCGGCATCGCCGACGAGGCGATCGCGCACGGCATGAAATTCGTGGCGATCAACCTGTGGGAGCGCGGCCGGCACGCGGCGCGCGTGCCCATCGGCGACATCGGCAAGGACGAGAGCGCGTTTCCGTTCATGCTGATCCTGCCGCAGGACAAGCAGGAGGCGCTCCTCATCGCGGCGCTGGCGAAGCTCGGCGTGAAGGTCGAGCGCGACACCGAGCTCGCGGCGTTCGAGGACAAGGGCGCCTCCGTGTCCGCGACGCTGAAGACTTCGGCCGGCGAGGAGCGCGTCGAGTGCGCGTGGCTCGCGGGCTGCGACGGTGCGCATTCGACGGTGCGCGAGACGCTCAAGCTCGGCTTTCCCGGCGGCACCTACGAGCACGTCTTCTACGTGGCCGACATCCATGCGCGCGGGCCCGCGGTCAACGGCGAGCTCAACGTGGCGCTCGACGAGAGCGATCTGCTCGCCGTTTTCCCGCTTCCCGGCGAAGGCAATGCGCGCCTCGTCGGCACGGTGAAGCGCGAAGTCGAGGACGCCGCGCGCAAGCTCGAATGGAAGGACGTGAACCAGAAGATGATCGAGCGCCTGCGCTTCGAGGTCGATCGCGTGAACTGGTTCTCGACCTACCACGTGCATCACCGCGTCGTCCACCACTTTCGGCAGGGCCGCGTCTTCCTGCTCGGAGACGCGGCGCACATCCACAGCCCCGTCGGCGCCCAGGGAATGAACACCGGGCTCGGCGACGCGGTGAATCTCGCGTGGAAGCTCGCGATGGTGATCGCGGGCTGCGCATCCGAGGCCATTCTCGACACCTACGAGCCCGAGCGCATCGCCTTCGCGCGCCGGCTCGTGGCGAGCACCGACCGCGCCTTCACGTTCGTCACGAAGGACGGGCCGATCGCGCGCTTCGTCCGGCTCGAGGTTTTCCCGCGCGTGATGCCGCGGCTGCTGTCGTGGGATCCGGCACGGCGCTTCTTCTTCCGTACGTTGTCCCAGATCGAGATCGAGTACCGCTCGAGCGCGCTCAGCGCCGGGCGCGCGGGCGGTGTGCATGCGGGCGACCGCTTGCCGTGGATACCGGACAACTTCACGCCGCTCTCCTCCCTCGACTGGCAGGCGCACGTGTACGGCGAAGCGTCGCCGGCGTCGCGCGAACGCTGCTCCTCGCTCGGCCTGGCGCTGCACGTTTTTCCATGGAACGGCGCGGCCGGGCGCGCCGGCCTCGCGCGCAACGCTCTCTACCTGGTGCGCCCGGACGGCTACGTCGCACTGGCCGACCCGCGCGCCGATCCGCTAATGCTTGAAGATTATTGGTCACTAGTCGCGCCGCGTGAAGATTGACTACAATTCCGATCATGCATTCCCGCGGAAGGCGTACGACTATTTATTTCGATCGGACCGTGCATCGGGCTCTTCAGATCGCTTCCGGCGAAGGATCTCGAACGATGTCGGAAATTGTGAATGATGCCGTCCGAGTACATCTTGCAGAAGATGCTGTCGATCTAGCTGCATTCCGCCGACGGAAGCGGGAACCACGCTTGGCGCTTGACGACGTCCTTGTCGGGCGACGCACGCCGCGCCGCCGCGCGTAGGTCAACGCATCGATCGCCCCACGCGTTCGTCTCCTGAAGTCCGATGACTGGATTGCCGATGAAACGCGCGCTCATCGCCCTCGCCCTCTTCGCCGCGTCGATTCTTCCCGCCGCCGCGCAGGAGTACTACGACATCGGCGTCGACCTGCCGCAGTATCCGGAGATGCAGCCGATCGCGGATTCGCCGGTCTACTACGCGCCCGACGTCGACTCGAATTATTTCTATTATGACGGCCAGTACTGGGACTACTCCAACGACGCCTGGTACACGAGCACGTGGTACAACGGACCGTGGATCTACGTGGAGCCGGTCTACGTGCCGACGTACGTGCTCTGGGTGCCGATTCGCTACTACCGTCGTCCTCCGGTCTTCTTCCGGCATTGGAACCCGAACAATCCGCCGCGCTGGGCGGAACGCTGGGGCCGCACCTGGCAGGCCCGCCACAACGAGATCTTCGGCGGGCACCGCGCGCGTCCGCCAGTGCGCGCGCCGCTGCCGGACTACCAGCGGCAGTTCAATCGCGCGAACTATCCGCGGCCGCAGCAGCAGGCGGCCATCCACGCGCAGCAGTATCCGTACCGGCCGCGCGACACCGGCGTGCGCCGCCACGAGCACGCCGGCTCCGGCACAAAGTAGAAGTAGTAGCATCAGCCGGTGCTTATATTCCGCCAGCTCGGCGATCCCACCTCATCGGCGTACACGTACCTGCTCGGCGATCCGTCGAGCGGCGAGGCGGTGCTGATCGATCCGGTGTTCGACCAGGCGCTGCGCGACGCGGCCCTCATCGACGAGCTCGGCCTCGATCTCAAGTTCACGCTCGACACGCACGTGCACGCCGATCACGTCACCGGCGCCTGGCTGCTGAAGCATCGCATCGGCAGCCACATCGCGGTCGGCGCGAAGAGCGGCGCCGAAGGCGCGGACCGGTACCTCGCCCACGGCGACATGATCGGCTTCGGGCGCCATCACCTGCAGGTGCGCGAGACGCCGGGCCACACGAACGGATGCGTGACGTACGTGATGAACGATCACAGCATGGCGTTCACGGGCGACTGCCTGCTCATCCGGGGAAGCGGCCGCACCGATTTCCAGCAAGGCGATCCGCGCACGCTCTCCCGCTCGGTGCGCACGCAGATCTTCACGCTGCCCGGCGATTGCCTGCTCTATCCCGCGCACGACTATCGCGGCCTCACGGCCTCCAGCGTCGCGGAGGAGAAGTGCTTCAATCCGCGGCTCGCGGAGTCGATCGCCGAGGACGATTTCGTCGGCTACATGAGCCACCTCGGGTTGCCGCATCCGAAGCACATCGACGTCGCCCTGCCGGCGAACCTGCGCTGCGGGCGGCCCGAGGGAAGGATCGAGGAGCCAGTGGTGCAGTCGTGGGCGCCGCTCACGATGACGTTCGCGGGAATTCCCGAGATCCAGCCGCCGGTGCTCGAGGAGCACTACGGCGAGGCGCAGATCGTCGATGTGCGCGAGCCGCCCGAATGGAGCGGCCCGCTCGGCCACATCGCGGCTTCCTCGCTCATTCCGCTGGGCGAGCTCGAACGCCGCGCCAGCGAGCTCGACAAGTCGCGGCCCATCGTCACGGCCTGCCGTTCCGGCGCACGCTCGGCGCAGGCGGTGGTGATCCTGCAGCGCCTCGGCTTCAGGGATGTCGCCAACCTCGCGGGCGGTCTGATCCGCTGGCGCGCGAGCGGATTGCCCGTGGAGGGCGGAAAGGAATAGCTCCCCGGGGCTGCTCTACGGCGTGGCGATCGCCTCGATGCTCCTCGCGATCATCGAGGCATAGCGCCGCTCCTGACGGATATCCGCGATGCGCTCGGCTGCGCGCCAGAAGTAATCGCGCAGCACGGAGAGCTCCCGGGCGCCTTGCGTAAGGGAGAGCCTTGCGCCCAATTCGTCGACGGTCCACCGCTTCATGCGCTCGATATCGGCCGCGGTGTCGATGCGCAAATCGCGCCAGCCGAGGGTGATCGGCTCGAGCTCGAGCGGTGACCACAGGGCGAGGAAATCACGCGCGTTTTCGACGACTTCGGTTTCCGTACGCGAACGCTCGATCTCGAGAAGCCGGATCGCGGTGTCGGCAACCGCTGACGCCGGTGGCCGACGCTATTCCGGCCTGATGTTCGCCTTGCGGATCACATCCGCCCATTTCGCGGTTTCCGCGCGAATGAATACGCCGAACCGCTCGGCCGTGCCGGGCTGGATCACCACGCCCATGTCCTCGAGCTTCTTCTTCACTTCGGGATCGGCGAGCGCGCGATCGATCTCGGCGTTGAGCCTGTCGATCACCGGACGCGGTGTCTTCGCCGGCACCAGGAATCCCCACCACGTCGACGCTTCGTAGCCGGGAAGTCCCGCCTCCGCCGCGCTCGGCACGTCGGGAAGGAGCGGCATGCGCTTCGCGCTGTCGACCATGATCGCGTGCAGGCGCCCCGCCTTCACGTGCGGCAACGCTTCGAGTGGATTGAGCATCATGAAGTCGATGCGGCCCCCGAGCATGTCGACGATCGCCGGCGCCCCGCCCTTGTACGGGATGTGCTGCACGTCGATGCCCGTCATCGTCTTCAGCAGCTCCATCGCGAGGTGCTGCGAGGTGCCCGAGCCCGCGGACGCGTAGTTGAGCTTGCCCGGCTGCGCCCTTGCGGCGCGCAGCACGTCGGCGAGCGTCTTGCCGGAAAACGCTTGCGGCGCGACGAAGACGAGCGGCGCGAAGCCCACGTAGGCCACCGGCGCGAGGTCGCGCTGCACGTTGTACGTGAGGTCGGGAAAGAGCGCGGGATTGGTCGCGAGCCCGTTCGCCGCGATGAGCACCGTGTATCCGTCGGGCGCGGCCTTCGCCACGAAATCGGCGCCGATGTTCGCGTTGCCGCCCGGCTTGTTGTCGATGATGACCGGCTGCTTCACCTGCTCGCCGAGGCGCTGGCCGATCGCGCGTGCGAGCACGTCGACGCCGCCGCCCGCCGCGAACGGCACGACGATGTGGATCGGTCTTTCGGGGTAGTCCGCCTTCGCGAACGACGCTAGGATGGCCAGACACGTCAGCAGGAATGCGCGTTTCATGATGGTCTCCCTCTGCGCCGCCATTCTATTGGCAATCGCGCTCGCCTTCTGCGCCCCGGCGCGAGCCGGCGAGGCCGAGTGGAAGGCGCGCTACGACGCGGCGCAGGAAGCGCTGATGCAGACGGATGCGGAGCGGGCACGCTCGCTCTTCGTCGCGCTCGCGCGCGATCTCGAAGCGGCCCTGCGCGACGAGCTCGCGAAGGGCAAGGACCGCGCCGACACCGCGACGGCCGAAGTGTGGCTCGCGTCCGTCTATCTCGGCCAAGGCAGGTATCCCGACGCCGCGCGGCTGCTGCAGAGCGCGTACGACGTGCGCGTGAAAAAGTTCGGCGAGGCCTCCGAGCCAGTGGCCGAGGTGATCGACCGGCTCGCGCGCCTCGGCAACGACGAAGAGGAGGCGATCGTGATGCTGCGCCGCGCGCTCCAGATCCGCGAGAAAGTGCACGGCGCCGACCATCGCACGATCGCCGCGAACCTGCACGAGATCGGCATCAACCGGTTGACGGTGCACCGCTACGGCGAGGCCGAGGCCGCGTACAAGCGCGCCGTCGCGATGATGGAGAAGCTCGCCGGCCGCGACAGCACCGAGGTCGTCGAGCCGCTGAACGATCTCGCGTGGCTCTATCTCGCCGCCGATCGCGAGAAGGACGCGATCCCGGTCTACCGGCGCGCGCTCGCGATCGTCGAGCAATCCGGCGGCGGCGGCGCCCGGCTCGCCGATGCGCTCGAGCATCTCGCGTACGCGTACCGCAATGCCGGGCGTCTCGCGGATGCCGAGCCGTTGTACCTGCGCGCGGTGCCGATCCGCGAGAAGCTCCACGGGCCCACGCACATCCTCACGCTCGCGCCGATCGGCCACTTGAAGGACATCTACGACGCGCAGGGCAGGAAGAAGGAAGCCGAAGCGATGGCGAGGAGGCTCTCGACGGAAGGCAGGTAAGCTCGGCGTCGCATGGCCTTCGTCGTGCTGTGGCTCTCCGGCATCTGCCTGCGCCTCACCGCGCTCGCCGTCCCGCCGATCGTCCCGCAGCTGCACGAGAGCTTCGACCTCACGCAGGCGCAGGTCGGCGCGCTCGGCACGCTGCCCGTGCTGCTGCTCTCGTTCGCGGCGCTCCCCGGCGCGTATTTCATCGCGCGCTTCGGCGCGGCGCGCGTGCTCGTCGGCGGCATCCTCCTCGCGGGCACGGCCTCGGCGCTGCGCGCCGCCTCTCCCGACACCGCGACGCTCTTCGCGACGACGTTCGCGATGGGTGTCGGCATCGCCGTCATGCAGCCCGCGCTGCCGTCGATCGTGCGCGACTGGGTGCCGCGCGACGTCGGGCTCGCGACGGCCGCCTACTCCAACGGATTGCTCGTCGGCGAAGCGCTGAGCTCGTCGCTCACGCTTCCGTGGATGCTGCCGCTCGCCGGAGGAAGCTGGCGCATGAGCCTCGTCGGGTGGTCGATCCCGCTCTTCGCGATCGCCGCGCTCGCCGCGTGGTATGCGCATGGCCACGGGAAACGGACCGAGCCCGCTGCGCGCACGCTCGAGTGGTGGCCCGACTGGCGCTCGCCGCTCACTTGGCGCCTCGGATTGATCGCCGGCGGCTGCTCGAGCCTCTACTTCGGGAGCAACGCGTTCCTCGCCGACTACCTGCGAGGCCTCGGCCGCACGGATCTCATCGGGCCGGCGCTCTCGTCGCTCAACTGGGTGCAGATTCCGGCGTCCTTGCTGCTGCTCGCGTTTCCGCGGCAGCTGATGATGAAACGCTGGCCGCTCGCCGCCGCCGGCGCGTTCGCGACCATCGCGATCGCCGGCCTCGTCACGAGCGAGGGGCCGTGGCTCGTCGCGTGGTCGGGCGTCATCGGCTTCTGCACCGCATTCCTCCTCATCCTCACGCTCGCGCTGCCGCCGCTGCTCGCTGAGCCCGGCCGCGTGCACAGCGTGTCGGCCGCGATCTTCGCGATCGGTTATCTCTGCGCGGTCATCACACCGGTGATCGGCGGATTCGCGTGGGACGTCACCGGCCTCGCTTGGACGGCGTTCGTGCCCCCGGGATTGTTCGGCCCGGGGATCGTCGTTCTCGCCGCGGGGCTGCGTCTACCTCGCTAGAAGCTGCCGATCTCGAGCTGGACGCCCCACGACGTCACCTTCTTGTAGTACTGCGCGAGGTCGCTGCCGTAACCGCGTTGCCCCCATAACGTCAGTGGAATCTGGAAGAACTTCGCGCCGGCTTCGCCGCGAATGGTGTGATGGCGGAAGGCGGGGTTGTAGCCGGTGTCGTAGATCGCGGCGAGCTTCGCGTCGCGGACGGTCTCGCCGATGATGCCCGCCTGGAACGCGTGCTTGACGATCAATGCGATGCCGTTCACTTCCCGCCGGCGCCTGCCTTCGGCGTTGAAGCCCTCGGGATTCTCGCGTGCGCCGTTGTACTCCTCCGCGCGCCCTTGCAGGAAGCCGCGCGACAGGAAGTACTTGAGCTGCAGGTAACCGGTCGTGACGCCGCCGGCCGGAGGCGCGAACAATCGCCGCCGGTACGTCATCTCCACGATGTCCCAACCGCGGCTGATGTTGTCGTTCACCCACGCCGGATCGTCGCCGCGCCGTATGTTGTCGAGGACGGCCGCGGTGTACTCGGCACGCGAGTCGATCGACTGTCCGTTCGATTCGTGCGCGTAACCGAAGTCGATGTAGTCGTAGTCCCGCGTGTGCACTTTCTCGTCGGGCGGCGTGCAACCCGTCTTGCCGCCCAGAAAGCGCCGGACGAAAAGTTTCGGATTGAAGCGCTTGCCGATCACGGGCGACGATGGCCGCGTGCCGATGTACTGGCCCCAGCGCCCCGTGAACGCGAGATACGCCTTGTACTCGTGCAGCCACGGCAGGTGCTCGCTGCAGAACAGCAGGTTCGGCATCAACGGGTATTTCACCGACAGGGTGAAGTCCATGAAGCGAACGTCATCGCTGTCGTGTGTGATGCCGAGCGTCGTCGGCTCATAGGCCTCGAGCCCCAGGACCTGGCTGTCCTGATCGCTCGCCTGAGGCGTTGCCGCGTGCGCGACGCCGCTCGCCATCAGCGCCGCGAGGGCGGCGCACGTTATCGCTCTCATTGGTCGCCTCCCTGAAACGAGAGGCGATCATACAAACGCGCCGGCGCTCCGGCCCCACCTTCGCAGGTAGGGCCGGCGTGGAGGAGTTTCCGAAGCGCTAGGCGACGGCGAGCGGAGCGGCCGTCTTCAGCCAGCGATGCGCGTGCAGCGCCTGGAAGAACAAATCCGTCGGCGGCGAGCGCTTGCGGCCGCGCACCTCCGCGGCGACCACGGCGCGCTCGACCGGCGGCTCGATCAGCGGCCGCGTGAGGACCGTCTTCAGCGTCACCGAATACTCCGGCATGAACGCGAAGCCGAGGCCCGCGAGCACCATCGACTGCACCCAGTCCTCGCGATCGGTGCGGAAGCTCGCGTAGAGCTCGACGCGGCGGTCGCGGCAGACACCCATCACGATCTCGCGCAGCTCGCACGCGAGGCGATCGACGTAGTCCTTGCCCGAGGTGTCGGCGAGCGTGACCTGGTCGAGGCGCTCGAACGCGTGCCCGCGCGGGAAGGCCACGACGTAGCGCTCGCGGTACAGCGGCTCGCTGCGAAACGCGTCCGGCAACGGATGGGGCGAGCTCACGATCGCGAGCTCGAGCTCGTCGGCCTCGAGGCCGCGCAGCAGATCCGCGAGCGGCGCCTCGTGGACGGTGAGCTCGATGCCGGGATTGGCCGCACGGAAGCTGCCGAGAAAACCGGAAAGCTGCGCCGGCCCGATCGTCGGCATCGTCCCGACGCGCAGCGGCGCCTTCTTCAGCAGCCGGAAATTGCGCGCGACATCCTCGGCGCGCGCCGTCTCGGCGAGCACCTCCTCGAGATGCGGGCGCATGCGGCAGCCGAGCTCGGTGACCACGACGCGCTTGCCTTCGCGGTGCAGCAGCGGCGCGCCGATGTCGGCCTCGAGCTTCTTGATGGCGGCGGTCATCGCCGGCTGGGATACCTCGCACGCTTCCGCCGCCCGCGAGATGCTGCCGTGCTCGCATACCGCGAGGAAGTACTTGATCTGATGGAGCTCCATGGCATTTTCCCCCGTCTAGCCACCAATCTACCCTTTCCGGCGCCGAAGCGCGGCTTATGAATCCATAAGCGGCGGCTTCTTCACGGCGCGGACGCCTTCCACGATAGTTCCGCCATGGATCCCCATATCGTCTTCCTCCAAGGAGCTGCCATGGATACCTTCATGGTCGAGCGTTCCCTCAAGGGCATTTCGCAGAAGGACCTCGGCGCGGCGCAGCTGACCGCGATCAAGACGGCCTCCGAGATGTCGCGC
>JACXTT010007578.1_pt1 | contig 15261 bp, 19 predicted proteins | sample 9270951 | NCBI WGS metagenome assembly JACXTT01 (sample SAMN15532306, study PRJNA645909) | rock metagenome | isolation source: weathered quartz diorite | place: Puerto Rico | collected 2017-06-21 | reverse complement strand
GCTAAAGGAGGTGACGTGGCTACTTTTCACCAAAAAGACACATTCCAAATATTCGTGGCCCGTCGCCATTTACCGAGGCAAAAGCTAAAATTCTGCTGTCAGGGTAGAAGGAGGGATCCCAGTCGTCTTCTGGTCCAGAAGTCAATTGGACGACGCGATTATCATTTTTAAGATCAAGGAGATAGAGATCCCAGTTACCTGTTTGTTTACTTGCAAAAACGAGCCATCTGCCGTCAGGTGAGATGACCGGATCCCATTCATCTGCACTTGTTCTGTACACCAGCTCGGGTTGTGGCTCTTCAATTGCCAATCGGTATATGTCGAGGTCACCTCTGGGATCCGCAATGTAATAAACATATTTTCCATCCGGAGATAGCCCGGGCTTCCATTCCTGATGCTTAGTTCGTGTTAGCCTTTTTAAGCCTGAGGTGCCGAACATGAATAGGTCAGGGTTCACTAATCCTTCATCCAAAAAATCAAAACCTGCAAATACGACGCTCTTATTAGGACCTTTAGTCGGAATAGCTCCGTGCATCGAACTCTCATTGAGCATTTTCCGGACTTCCAGGCTAGGCCATTTCAGGACGTAAACATCTTCATGCCCAGCTCTATCTGAACCAAAAGCAATCTCTAAACTTCCTTCTTCGTCCTGTTCTAATATTGCTGGATGCCTGTCGATATAAGCGACATTCATTTTCGAGAGGATCGAGTATTTTCTAGTTACTAAGTCGTATAGCTGAACTTGTTCTCGTCCGCGAACCACTTTTTGAAGAACCATTTTTTTACCGTCAGGTGCGAAGCTCGGATAGCGCCCTGACCGACCAAGTAATAAATGGCGATTACCAGGATGTGATAAGCCATTTTCCGGTGGAGACAAACATCTAGATTTCAAATCGAAAACGTTGAATGGCATTAGAGGTTGGTAATGCTCCTTCTTTACGTTGCTCCCCAGAACTTCTGATAGCTCTCCCGCAATGATATGCCCGAGTGCTTTGCCACCCTCGTTATTCATATGAATCAGGTCGCCCAAGAAAAGCCATTCTCGATCGTCCGGCAACAATTTATCTAAGTCAATGACTCGTACGTGTTGGGTAGAAGCGACCTCTCTCAATGCATCATTAAATTTAGTTTGTCCATTGCTTGTCCTTCCCAGAGGCTGCGTCATTAGTATCGGAACTCTCTTTGTCGCCTTGCTCACGGCTATGAATGCCTCTAGGTAGGCCTTGTAAGTCGGAATATGTTGTTCAAGGTTTGAGTCCTCTAAGTCTATGGTGTCTTCTGAGACAACGGGGACGACTCTTTCCCCAGTAAACGGATGGAATTTTGCGAATTGCATTCTTGCAGCGAAAAGCAAGTTGCTATGGTAAGAGACAAAATCCCAAATTGAGGTCACTAAATTACCAGACGCTTCTTTAACTTTCGCCCAACTTGTGTCACCAGACAGTGCCAGCGGTGACTGATAACCATCCTGGAAGGCCAACAAGAGTCGATCGTTAATGTTGTGCATAAGTACGACATGTGTCGCATGCGAATATTCAGACTGGTTTAGGAGAAGATTTATACTATCTACAGTTGTGTGGCCTCTGACTCCTCCATTCCATACCTCGACTGGAAGTGCGTATCTGTCGTTCAGTAGCCGTTCGACTACAGCAGGAAATCTGAATGATTCGTCTACTTCGTTAGATTCTGTCGTCGATCCCCCCAAGAAGAGAATCTTTGGAGCGGCATCAACTCTTTTGGCGTTTCCAGTAATTATTCTTCCGTTTGTGTCAGTTCTAAAAACTCTGGGCGTTCCAGCCATAACATCTGTCCCAAGATCACCGCGATATGGAGTATGGTAGCTATGGTTCGTATTAGGGACTAGATTCAATGTACGAATTGGCATCCTTGCGGCTTCGGTCCGGAATTGTTGTGCAGACACCCGAAGAGCTGATATTTCTCTGAAATAGCCGAAAAGAAAATCGATGCCAGCAACTGTTGCGGTAAGCCCAGTAAGCAGTAAAAGCCAAAACAGAGTTGTTCTAATTCTATTGCTCATTACTATTCGGGCCGCATGTTGTCTTGGTTTTTAGAAATATGAAATCTACAAAAAAGCAGGAGATCAGACCATCCGTATTTGTGAGAAAACATTTTTCTACGATCAAGGATATACGCAGTGCTGTGATTCTAGACATCCCATCAGGTTCCGGGCGAAATGCGCTGTTCTTACAAGCTCTAGGTTGCAATGTTATATGCGTGGACAATGATTTTTCGAGGTTAAATGATTCGATGAAATCGAGCCAGATGGTCGCAACGTGTGGGCGACTCTCGCCTATTTGGATAGATTTAAGCAAGGGGCAATGGCCTTTTCGCCGGGCGGCTTTCACAGCGATAGTTAATGTTCATTTTCCCATGTCCCAGTATTTTGATTGTTTTGGTTATTCTCTAGTTTCTGGTGGTTACCTCCTCTGTGAGACATTCGGAGGACAAGGCGAGAACTACCTTCAGTTGCCTAAGCCAGGTGAATGGAAGTCTAGCTTAGAACGGTGGCTTCATTTAGAAGTATATGAAGAAAAGACGGTCGGTCCTCGTTATCAACCATCGGTCACAGTAAAGCTCTTTGGCAGGAAGTTTTGAATGAGTCTTAAGAGAGCGTAATTCGACGTGGGGATATCGGTAACGCCAGGATTTAAGAGGTTAGCTCGTATGGGAACAGTGCTCATGAAAAATCAGCCAGTTTTCTCCTTCCTTCCTCATGAATGTGGAACAGCGGTATTTTAGATAACTCTGTATCCTTCCATCCCGACCAAGCACTGTTTCGTCCTTATACGTCACTAGAGCTAGATGCTCTGTAAAAGGTCGAATGTTTGATTCAGTCATTTTGTATGAAATCCCAAGTCGATCTCCAAGCTTGATCTGTTCGGCAATTGCGTCGAAGGATTTTCCTAGATCCTTGATGTCTTCACTTACACCATCTTTCACACCTGAATAGTCAGTCGCATAGTATTTCAACATGCCAGCGGGATCTAATGTCCTAGGGAAGGATTCCCACGCTTGAGAGGCCCCCTTCAATGAGGACTCGATTTCCAATTTAATGCGAGCGGTATCCCTGTCGCTTAGTCCCTGGCAACCATATAGACTCATCGCTGAGATCATTGCAGGAATGAGCAGGCACATCTTCGTCGCCATGTCAGCCCCCTTTTGGACCCCGAGAATGGTCCTTAGTAACGGGTTTTCCTTCTGCCCTTCCGATACTCCCATGGTAGTTTTCCTAAGGCGAAAGAGCAAAGACCGCGCCGTGAACTGACGCTCATCGTGCCTGACCAGCCGGGAGTTTTTGTACCACCTACCATGTGAGCCCTCAGCTCGCAAGCCGGAAGGTTTCGGGAGCGGGTGACTGGCCCCCGAGGCTGCTATGTGGCCGGACCGTGTTGTAGTGAATCCGCCAGCGTTCGATGATGGTTTGGGCCTCTTTCAGCGTGTAGAACAGTTCCCCATTGAGCAGCTGATCACGCATCTTCCCGTTGAACGATTCGCAGTAGCCATTCTCCCAGGGTGACCCCGGCTCGATGTACAGCGGGCCAATTCCAATCCGCGTCAACCAGGACCGTAGTTGGTGTGCGATGAACTCTGGTCCATTATCCGATCGAATATGTGTCGGGATCCCACGACTCAGGAACAGATCCGCCAGGATCAACAGCACGTCGTGCGAGCGGATCCGTCGGGCCACGACGGAAGCCAGACACTCGCGGGTGTACTCATCGAGAATATTGAGAATCCGAAATGGCCGGCCATCCTGCGTCCGATCCGCCACGAAGTCATAGGACCACACATGATTGGGCCGCTCCGGCCTGAGCCGGAGGCACGACCCATCGGTGCGCCACAGTCGAGCACGCTTCGGCTGCTTCTGCGGCACCTTCAGGCCTTCGTGCCGCCAGATGGTATACACGCGATCTTTCCCCACATCCCAGCCCTCGCGCTGGAGCATCCCTGTCACCGTGCGGTACCCATAGCGTCCATACTCCTTCGCGAGGGCGAGAATCCGCTCGCGCAGCCGCTCCTGACTCGGGGCCCGCCGAGGCCGGTACCGATAGGAGGCCCGGACTTGGCCGATCGCCCGACACGCCCGGCGTTCCGAGACGTGGAGCACCGTCACCGCATGCCCCACCGCCTCGCGCCGACGGGCCGGGCTCAGAAGTTTCCCGAGGCGACCTCCTTCAGGATCGAGAGATCCAGCGCTTGGTCGGCGACAATCCGCTTGAGACGCAGATTTTCCTGCTCCAACCCCTTCAGCCGCTTGGCTTGATCCACGCGCAGCCCGCCGTATTCCTTCTTCCAGCGATAGTAGGTCTGTTCCGTGATCCCGAGTTTCCGACAGGCGTCGAGTACGGCAAGACCTTTGCTGGTTTCCAATTCCACGGTTCGCAGATGTTGAATGATCTCTTCAGGGGTGTACCGTTTCTTCGGCATGATGCGACCTCCCTGGTTGCGGTCCAGTCTATCATTCTTCCTGGACCAAATTTGCCCGGGCAGGTCACCCCGAATGTGCAACGCCTCTACCTTATCGTTCAGAAACCCTATTGGATTTGATCCTCATATCCGTTTGAAAAAATAGAGGTAGAAATCCCCAGAAGCAGCGTGTTTCAAACAGATGATTAAAGTACGGCCCGCTGAATAAGAGGCCCTCCCGTGCTCTTAGCTACATTACTGTTTTCCAAACCCGTTGCTTGGTATTGGAATCTTCCCGACTTTCTGTACAGTCCACTCATGCCTCCAACCATTAAAATGTTCAATCACTACTCTCTTCATTAAAAACTGTTCCTTCAGGAAGTTCGTAACCGCATTCTCTAAGAAGCGGCCCCGCTTTTTCCTCATACTCGCGAAGTTCTGCTTCAACTATCTCATTCACCATGGGACGCATAAACTGTTGTATCGCTGCAGGAGTAGTGTTTGCTCTGAGAGCGTCAAGATCCTCTTCGGACAAATTAGGGAAAATCGACTTAGCCTCTCTAATAAACTCATCCACAGTGATAATGGACCTAATTTTGCGTTCTGCTTCCGCGAGTATTTTAGTTTTTGCTTGTTGACGTGTTAAGCGACCTAAGTCGTCGGAAACCAGCCATATGGCCATTTGCTTAGCCCTGTGATCGACTTCTTTGTTTTCCAAACATTGGCTAAGCGTTCTAAGAGGATGGGATTCGCCGAGCGAAGACATTTTGAATGACGAAGTAGCTGTTGGGGCATCTTTAAATCGATTAGCGCAATAAACCTCAGTTGGAACAGTCTGTTGGACACCCCTGAATAATGGCACCCTGATCGTTCTAGCAGATATCATATTTTGTGTTCCTTGGTTATTACTGACGAACAGAACACCTACAGGAATGATCACCGTTATATCCTGGGTAGAAATCAGTTCCAACTCTAATTCTTTGACGTTTACCCCTCGCGCATCCACGGTAATTAGCCCTTTTTCTTGGGCCTTATGAATTAACATCGTTCTCTCATTAACGCTGTCATTAACAAAAAACATAAGGACATAACTAAGTAATACCGCCATAAAGGCACCATAACCTTTGAGCTGAGACGATTGTGGGGGATCTGGAAGAAGGTGGTCGCCAAAACTAAATGCGATAAGTCCCCATATAAAAATCACCATAAGTGCATAGAGTTCAACTTTGTCCTGTAAATTATACGAAATCCAATTGTCCTGCCTAAAAATTCTCAGGATCAAATCAGCGTCAATTGATGATAAAATTATGTTAAGCAACACTTTATTGTGCCGGGCTTCAGCGTCATTAATTTTGAATAGCCCAGCGCTTCCCAGCCTCTTAGTAGTGAAATAAATGACAAGTAAAAGCCCTATGAGGACCCATTCTCTTGCATTGGCGATATAAGATGGCGGACCGTACCATAGGATGGTGTTCACAATTAAAGTGGCAGCTAACAACGATAGAAGGAAGAGAAATATTTTATTGCTTGTCGCCAATGTTCCCTTGATATTCCTTTCTTGTTCCGAAGACGCCTCGTCCACCTTGCTAGCTGGCAGTATGATTTGTTGAGGAGGATTTTCGGGCGAACTCTTGCTTGGTTCCTCTGAACGTGACTGGATTATCTTTTTACGCGACTCCGGGCGCGCAATCTGTCCCCCCAAGACGATATCGGTTTTGTTGTCGGTAAACCCGTCATACAAGAACGAAGTGCGGCACCGCGGGCAGGTGGCTCTCACGGGCCCTTTCAAAGGCAATCTGAGCAGTTCCTTGCAACTAGTATCCGGACATCTAGTGATAATTTCGTCTGTAGGAGATTTCCTGGCTTCATTGTAAGGAGGAAGTTTATCAAAGCTTTCGTCGCAATAAATACACTTGAATCCCTGGCTTCCAATGTGCAGCGGTCTTGCACAAAGAGGGCACAATGCTGGCATTAAGTTTCCTCTAAAACATTATGCGCCCGTTCTCAACTTATTGATTATCACTTCGGGATCAAATCTCACCAATAGTCGTCGCCGCTGGTCCCATAAATACATGTTCTCGTTTCTTAAACGCAGTTGCCCGCCCGTGTCTTTAATGACAGCAATAGCTACAAGTCCGTGGAGTAGATAGACGTTTTTGTCCGATGCGAAAAATATCGCCTTGTCGTCGGGTGAAGCAGCTATTGAAACTATTGAATCCGTGTCATCTGAGAGACGAATTACTAATGAGATCCTCTTTCGAGAAACTCTATAAACTTCACGTTCGGTCGCTACATAAATGGCCTTTTGACTATCAGCAATGGACATGATCTTACTTGGCAATGAAGCGATGACTCGTAATTGACCATCCGCAGATAAACGGTACACACGATGCAATGAGTCGTTCAAACCGCCAAAGAGGTAAACTGCTCCTTCATTGCTCGAAGAAGCGAGTGACATGCCGTTATCCGGCAGTGTAATAGCTTTTGTATATCCATCATCTTCAAGTTGACCAAAGAAACGCCCCGATATCGTTAAAAGCGTGCTTCCTCTATCAAGCACAAAATCATCAGGAGCAAGAGCAGGGGACACTTTATCTGTTGTTACTCCATCGTCGGATGTTTCGACTTCTAAAAGAACCTGACCACTTCGTATGATGATGTTGCCGTCGGAAGTAACATCAAAATTAGGACCTAGCGGTCCAATGCGTTGGGAAAGGGCAGAAACCATGCTAGGCGTCAAAATGTATTTTATTGCACTGCCATCAATAATTTTGACAGTTCCATCTGATAAGTCCGAGCTAGAACAAGAGCTGCCACACAGAATACAAACTGAAATGATTCCAATCTTGGAGATGAACTGAGGAAATCTTAATCCACAGAAAGACTTTTGATATTCAGTATTATCGAGTTTCATTTCACTTACAAAACCAGACGTCAGTTCCAATGTATATTGTTAAAATACGGGGTAGGGTCAAAATGAAAGTCTAACGGCGGCGGATAGTTAACAGGTCCATAATAGGGATGCACCGTGGATTGACTCGGTTGGACGTCATAATGCTGTTCTTTGACTACCTGCTTTTCGATTAGAACCGAATTAATAACAGGATCATTAAACGTGGTTATCGCTTCAGGTATTTGGAGGGATTGAATATCGGCACTGTCGCCGAAGGGAATTTGGATCTCTTGAATGCCAGAAAGTGTAAGATCAGGGAGACTCACGATCCCTAGACGAAGCCCCGGCCCGCTATACCTGCTTCCACTGCCGCCCTGCTGTGATGCTTCCTTGCGCAGTACGTCTTCTACAGCCGAGTCGAAAAACGTATCAATTGACTCATTCGCTATCTTTTTCGCCAGCATTTTAAGCACGACTTTTGTGAGACTATCTGAAAGCTGTTTAGTTAGATTTGCGACTTTCTTCAGATGTCCCCACTCCGTTCGAGTCAAACCTTTTGCCAGGCGTCCTTCGCCAAGCCATGCGAGTTTTGTTTTGTCACCCACTCCTATCCATTGCGTTCCCTCTTTACCCAAATGGCTGGCCAATTTATTTACACCTACAGCCTTGACTGTGGCATAAAGTCCGTAGGGAGAGACAATGGCGGACGCAGCATAACTATAAAACTTATTGTTCACATCACTCAGATTCCTCGCCAAACGATTGGCCAAATCAATTGCTTGATTGTTATTCTTCAAACTCACCCCAGAATTGTGAAGTTGAACCAGTTTTTCTGCATCTGCGCTGATAACGACTAGTTTAGCCTCTGAAATCTTATTAGCATGGCCTATTGAATCTTTCCCGATTTCTGCAAAAATATTAGTAACTGTATAGGCACTTTTGACTCCTGCAACCACCGGTAGGAATTCCGCAGCCACCCCGACACCAACCATCGCCATTGTTTGGCTCGCAGCTTGATCAATCTCATATTGAGGTCGAACATCCTTGCCCTCTTTAACGTCCACAGCGAACATGTCAGGCGTGAAGATGACTTCGCAGATGAGCAACAGGCTGACTAGAGAAACCAATATGTAGAAATTTAAATTCCGTAGCCGCGCCCGAATCATTTGTCCCCTTCAATGCTAACGAAGAGACGGCAAGAGCGTACTAAACCGTTCTACGGAGATGCATTTACAATTGTGAGCGAAACTAAAGCTAGGAATTGGCGTGATGGGTATCGAGTTAGAACAAGGAAGGCGAGGTCTGAGATTCTGTACAACTGGCATACGGACCGCCATAGGTCCATCCAGGTGCTTCTGCCTCAAAAATGAAATGAAAGTATATAGTCATGCAATTAAGACGGCAATATCGAGCTTTCAGTGTTGCCAAGAAAAAACGCGCACGCATCGTCTGCACTTTATTGCCGCACGAATGAATTGTTATGAATAAACAATCATTTACAAAAGTTGCTCCATTGCACTACTAGCTCGAAAAGAATTTTTTTTCAACCTAACTGAGCGGATACAATTCGTCATTCTGGAATCCTGGGTTACTACCGCCTCGTTCTGAGTCATATCACCTCTTACAAAAGACGTTACTCGTTTAACGTGACGTCACCAGCATCTTTTTTATTTTGTCTATGATTGATTTCCAACGTTCTTCCTCATCGTGAAGAGCATCACAGCTCTCTTGACTCATCTCTCGATCGTCTGTCGGTACTAACGCTCGACTTCTAAACGATAGCCACTGCTCCCTGATTCCCAACATTCTTTGATAAATCGAAAATAATAAAGTGGGATCGAGACGCATACCGACAACCATTTGTTGGAGGTCGCGATGGCAGTCTTCGAGTTGCCAATACAATTTGACCCACTCTTCAAAAGGGACAATGTTAGAATCTACACTTGCCAAGAGACGCGCAATCCTCGCATGATCCAAACACTCGAGTTTCAGCTGACCGTACAGCTCATCAACATCGAGCAATAAGAGTAAACTCTCCTGTGATTGTCTCCCATTGCGACACTTCAATGCCTTTATTGGTTCAGTCTCAATAATTACCGGGACGTTCGTCTTTTCATCTGCAACAACATCTGTCGATACATCTGCCTTAGGCATAGTTGACTCTCCTGCCGCATGAGCACGCCTAAGCCTATAGGCATAGCCTCGGCAAAACCGCAAATGTGCTCGAATGGCTTGGGTATTTTTGAAAAACCGCCCACAGAATTGACAACGACATTTGCGCCTCATGCTGGCGTGCTGGCCCACTTGTGCGCAGCACTTTTCGAAATGCCGAGAGCACGTGCAATACTCTGGTATGACTTTCCCTCTACTCTCATTCGTTTCACCGCCTGAACTTGTTCTGAATTACGCAAGGCTGGTCTCCCAACATGTTTGCCCATTGCTATAGCCCTTCGAAGACCTCCCTTGATACGTTCTGAAATAATATTCCTTTCAAGTTCTGCCACTGCTGCCACAATTACGAAAACCATCTTTCCCAATGGGCTTGCAGTATCGATTGTTTCTCTAAAACTGATAAAGTCGATACCAAGATGACGGAATTCTTCTAGAGCATTTATCAGGTGTCTTGTGCTGCGCGCGAACCGCGAAAAATCCCACACTAGTACGGCGTCAAACTGTCTTTTTCGACCGTCTCTCATAAGTTGATCAAGCGCTGGCCTTCGATCTTTTGCACCACTAATGCCATGATCTTCATACACACGAAATATGGTGAAAGTCCGTTGTTTGCAATACGCCTCAAGATCGGCTAGTTGCATTCCAACAGATTGATCGTTTGTGCTCACTCGAAGGTAGACGGCAACTTTCACCGTTCGACATCATCCCTTCTTTTTTTGTAAAGGATTCCCTGTATTGAACTAATGGCACATGCGACCCCTGCACCACTCTGCGCATCGATCCAAGTCGCGCCTTCAGTCGAGTTAAACAGATTTTGACTTCTATCGCATTTGCCCCCCTACAGCATTTACATACCCTTCCGCCTTAAAACTGCCCCCCTGAACATCGTGCCACCGTCCATCTCCCAATAGAACGGAAACTATTTTCTCCAGATCGATAATTCTTGGCATGTCTTATCTCCTTATATTTGCAGTAAAGAAAAGAGCGGCCACCTTTAGATGACCGCTCTTCAATGATGACAAATATTAATTATCTCTTGCGACGGTCGTCATCCTCCTCTCTATCTGCCTCGATCTCATCCTGCAGACTCTCGAAACGATCGTTGAGATCCTCGACCTCTGACTCCAACTGGTTGACACGTTTATTCAGTCTGACCTTTTCTCTGTCGCGCATGGTTTCATCTCACCTCCTTTCCTCCCTCAGTCTCAAATCACTTTGCTCTCATGTATCCATAGCCAATCACCTCCATCCTGCACTAACATCCATGTGCCTGCATTCGATGAATCAACTGCAATAAGAAACGCGGGCCCACATAATCCTTTATCTGATTTCCACATGATTAGATCGTCATTCGAGTCTTTTACATCCATGTGTTTATTGAACACACGCACTTTACTTCCAGCCTTCTCAAGAATCTTCTGAGCCTCTTCATCCGAAAAGTAGACCGGATATCCTGGCACAAGTCGAATCATCCGGTTAGCAAGCACCAGGCAAAGAGGTCGAAGTCCTTCAATCAACATGAATCCGCTCCTCCTCTTGTGATTCTTCCAAACTGGCCGCCATAGAGTGGGACTTCGGACGAATCGAATTCGACCGGCGCCAGTACCGAAAAGGCCTTCCTTTACAACCTTTTCCATCACGGGACACCCGATCCCCCAAGAATTTGAGCGAACGAGAAATAACCTGCTTGCTCAGATTGGTTAATTTTCGTATTTCTCCAATTGTTCGTGGAGTCCGATCCAGGACCGCAAAAACTTGTTCAGCTTTGCCGTGGGCAGACGTTTGAGCGGGTGATCCAACTGCCTCGTAACCCTTGTCTGTATAACGAACGACGAGCTCTCTTGGCGTTTCCGAAAAACGCGATACTGATTCTAGTACGCGCATCTGAGCGTCACCTTTGTAACGCTTCATCGAGATCGCAATATCCGCTAATCCCAAAAGAGCACTTGAACCTCTGATTTCATCACCAGCCTCGCCACCAGATTTACGCGTGTGAACGAGGCAGAGCCATCCGGCTTTTGTCTTGCGAATTGCATTGAGGAGCATCCGACCAGATCTGAGCACTTCCGAGGCGTCGTTTTCATTTTCGAGGTGCCACCAGGCCGGTAACGTATCGATAACTACTAATCCGATCTGCTGCTCTTCCACATATTCAACGATTTCGCGAAGTACATTAGCCGAAAATTCCAATGGGCCCGCCGCTATTTTGATCCGACCAGGCGACCTCGCAGCACCGAGCAACCGAAGCCGTTGGACCACGTCGTCTGCATGCTCCTCAACAGCAAGGATCAATACGTTAGCCTGTCGAATTACACGTCCAAGCCATAGTCGTCCATAGGCTACAGCCATTATGGCTTCGTTAGCCAAAGTAGTTTTTCCGACCTTTGGCGCACCTGCATAGATTGACCAGCGCCCTTTCGCCACATAGCCAGGGATCGGCCATTCGATTTTTTCCCGAGGAGCGTTTAAGAGTTCACGAAGATCTTTAGGGCAAAATTGTAAATTCGATTCGTCCTGACCTTCACTTATAGGGTCAGGGTTCGGACGAATAGGATCGTAACGCATGGCGCTGTCCGCAATGCGTTGCACTTCGGAGATCTCTAGTGGTGGATCACATGCATTCGAGTTGTGTTCGAGAAGGGCTAGCTCAATGGTCTTTTGATCGCACCCGTGCCGGCGCATTGCGGAGCCTACTCTAAATAACGAATCGTTTCGTTGACCTTCGTGGATTTGCCCCGAACCACATGGCTGCACTTTTCCGCCAGACGATTGACACAATCGTTTGAGTGAATCTGGAAACTGAGCGAAGCCAGTTACAGCACCCACTGATATTCTCCTTCGGCATGCCTAGATGGTGGAGCAACGACATATCCTCCGTCTCCTCGGAGGTCGAGGCCAGGGCTCTTGCCCACAAAATTTTTTACTGGGTTACCAGGATGCCGAAAGTAAAGATGTCTTCCTCGCCGTGTCTTAACTCCGACCGTCGGTGGCAAGTTCAGCGACTTTATGCTTTCTTCTCCATCGGTTCCGTCCACATCTAACACTACGATACCCGACACAGCGCCCGTCACAATGCCGACATTACTGTCCGGCCAGGTATCGAACCACTCACGGATGGTCTTAGGGTCACAGGAGGCGCGGTTTGGCCAATCCGTAAGTCGCGGGTGCTTACCTGGACTCTTGCAATCTGATATTCCGCATGTGCAGCCCTTGTTCGTAATGCCATGAGCCGGAATTACCAACCAACCCATCTTTCCATAATGCAGAGCAGCTACCAGCCGCTCTTTTCCAGGTTTAATTTTTAGTTTGGTCATAGCCCCTTCTATGAAATTGCAGGCCGGAATCCCGCTTCAATGAGGCGCATTACTTCGGTTTCGGGAATGCGTACCGCACGACCAATTTTTGTAAAGCCGATCCGCCTCGTCTGAATAAGCTTACGAATGGTGGACGGCTTCAATCCCAACCGGGCAGCACTCTCAAACACCGTCAATTGCCGTGAGTGCAATACGCCGTCACGTTCATCTCGCATGTCAGATAGGCTAGCAGCATGGCATTGCATATTCAACGGTATTGGTTTATATTTCCGTTTAACTGCTTATAGAAACTTTGGTCATGAATGACGTTGAACAAGGTGCCTTGATGACCTCAAGCCAAGACTCCAATCAAGATGTATGGAAGAGCAAACGCGACGCCGAGAGATGGATGAGATGGTTGCTAGTCTTTTGTCACCGTGATTTCCGCAAATTGCCAAAAATGGAACGGGTCAACCTTAAGAAAGATCTCTTTGACTTATGCCAGTCGTCGTCATGTTTCGACCTTGCAGAACTTTGGCGAGGAACCCGGATTTCAGCATACCCAGAGGCCGATTTGCAGCTTCAGAAAGGAGCGGTTCCAGGCTTACGCACTACAAGAGACATTGTGACGATTCAGAGAATCCTCAAGGAAGGATTGACCCAACTCTATCCAGATAAACTACCCAACGATTTAAACGACGCTTTTAGGATCTGGGAGATTCCAGCCTCAATTCCCAAGCTCTCTGTTACGCGGTTTTCACTGCTGGCTAAGCAGCGACTTCGAAAAAAGTCTTTCCCAACTAACAGTGCATTCCATCCTCGGTTGAGTTTCTACACAAAGTGGCCTGATCTCTTTTGGTTCACAGTGGCAGAGATCATTGAAGAATGCGGACCCCGATTACGACGTTGTGAAGAATGCAAGAGCCTTTTCTTGAGAGAAAAGCGCCAGGCGTACTGTTCACAAGCGTGTTCTCAAAAAGTTCGGTCCCGCAAGTGGTACATGAAGCATGGTGAGGAAATTAAAAAGAAACGTCGCCAAGCAAGCCTTGAGAGAATTCGCGGATCTGCTGAAACCGTATAAGGTCGGATCAATTTCGGAATCTAAATACGAGGTGATCTATGGCTCGAAAAGGTGGTAAAGATCGCGGCATTGTTGAGAAACCAGCCGGATCAGGACAATGGTGGGTACGGCTTTTTAACGATGGCCGTGAACGTTGGTGGCGATGCGATACGAAATCCCAGGCCAAAGCGCTGTACGGCAAACTAAAGGCTCAGCACCGCGAGGAGCGACTGTTTCCAAAAGAAAAGAAACGGGATCCGTTGACCTTTAAGCTAATTGCAGAAGCCTATGAAAATGCCCTTGACGCTAATCGGCGTCGTAAAGGTGATGATCGCGCACAAATTCAGTATTGGATCAACCAGTTTGGTAAGCGTGACATAGAATCCATCACCACATCCGAGATTGAGGATGCGTTGAGCGAATTACGCAAACCTCTGCCCCAAAGGAGCGGACGACTGAACAAGGGAGAATGTCGTTCTTATGAGACCATGCGTTCCTACCATGGAGTTCTTCATGCAATCCTGGAAAGGGGCCGTAGGCGTCTGAGAGATGCGAAAGTTCAGTGGATGAACCCGGCCTCCGATATCGAGATGAAAAAAGCGGATAACACCCTGGTTCGCTACCTTACCCCGGAGCAGGAACAGACTTTAGTGGCCGCCCTCCCCAATCGCTACCATCCCATCGTGCTCATGGCCATGCATACCGGCATGCGCCGTGGGGAACTCTTGCAGTTGAGGTGGGGTGACATTGACTGGTTTGCTGGAATGGTAAAAATTCGAGAAACTAAAATTGACGAACCACGCTATGCAGCAATGAATAGCCTCGTACAGCATACCTTGCTGGAATTAAAAGACTCCACGAAACCCAAATCCTCAGATCGAGTGTTCCCCTTCTACCCCCGATACCTAAGCCGAGCGTTCAAGCGAGCCGTTGATAAAACCCAACTACATCCGTTCCGCTTCCACGATCTTCGCCATTGCTTTGCTTCACGTCTGGCTCAGCTAGGGGCCAACGATAGGACCCTCATGGAAGCTGGGGGATGGAAGAGTCCTGCGATGCTCAAGCGCTATGTGCACTTGAGTCCGTCGAGCGTATGGCAGGCCGTAGAACAACTGGCTCAGATTGGAACCGGGAGTAAAACTGGGAGTGGGGGAAATTCAGAGAATCAACCCACTCCCTCAAGGAAGGCAACTGTTTGATTTTAGTGGTGAGCCGCCTGGGACTCGAACCCAGGGCCCTCGCCTTAAAAGGGCGATGCTCTACCGTCTGAGCTAGCGGCTCACCGAATGGAAGGTTGGATTGTACCACCGACGCTCCGCACATGCCTAGCAGGATGGTGAACTGGTCTCTATTCTCACCCGCCCAACTTGGTCCGGCACATGTGCGGATCATCGAAGTTTTCGTGTGCCGAAATT
>JACXTT010007577.1_pt1 | contig 15261 bp, 11 predicted proteins | sample 9270951 | NCBI WGS metagenome assembly JACXTT01 (sample SAMN15532306, study PRJNA645909) | rock metagenome | isolation source: weathered quartz diorite | place: Puerto Rico | collected 2017-06-21 | reverse complement strand
GGAGCAGTTGAAACGGGAGGAACCTCCCCAGGCCCAACACGCGTACCGAAGCGGGGGGGGAACTGAAAGGGCTGGAACCCGCCAGTGTCGCCGCGTACGTCCAATTTCGCTGTACCCGGGCCGGTGGCGGCAATCCGATGCCCTTTTCGCACGACGCGCTTGCCCTCATTGCCAGGGCCTCTCGTGGAATTCCGAGGCTGGTGAATTGCATCTGCGATAATGCTCTCCTGCTCGCCTATGCGAGCGAAAAACGGGTGATTGGGCCTTCGCAAATCTACAGCGTTCTGAGGGATCTCGATCTTGGTGAGAATCCGGTAACCGCGGTCCGCGCCGAGGCTACCGCCGGAAAGCGCCTCAGACTGCGGGATCTTGACAAGCCAGCGAAAGGTTCGGAACTGCCTAGGATCGGGGGGGCTGCGGCAAACGGAGCGGCGGAGGGCGCCGGGTTGGGGAATGAAGAACCTGTGCCGCAGAAGCCTGACCTCGCAACCTGGGCGGAGGAGATGAATGTGAGTTCGGCCCGAACGAGACGGTTGAAGAATGAGTAAGGTATTTGAAGCAATTCTCAAGCTGGAACGTGAATCCGGGAAATTGCCGCCTGGAGTTTTGGTTGAGGCACAAGAGGTTCTGCGGACGGAGCAGCCCGTTGTCGCCGCTGCGGACGAGCCGACGAATGTTCGCGAGATAAAGGGTGAGGCCGGTGTGCCGCCCGGGGCGACTTCTTTCAGGGCGGAACGTCTCTTTGCCCTGGACCGGGTACCGGTAGCGGAGGTCACTGTTTCGCCCGAAACCAGGTTGTTCTATCACATTGACCCGCATGGTCCTGGCGCAGATCGCCTCCGGCTGTTGCGGATGCGGCTGTGGCCTCTCTGGGAATCCGGAAAGCTAAAGACGATTCTGGTCACTAGCGCTCATGCGCACGACGGAAAGTCGACGGTTGTAATGAATCTCGCGACCGCTTTGGCCGAGCAAGGCCAGAGAACGGTCCTGGTTGTAGAGGGCGATCTTTACCACCCGAGCATCTCGCCGCGGCTTGGCTTGCTGCAGAATGGCGGCCTCGCGGAATCTCTCGAAGAGGGAGTGAACGTCCTGTCGATGCTGCGGCGTGTCGATCCGTTGGGGTGGTACCTGTTGTCCGCGGGGAAGGCAAAGGGAAATCCTACTGAATTGTTGCAGTTTGCCGCTCTTGGGGGAATCTTTGAAACGCTACAGTCGGAGTTCGACTGGATTATTGTCGATACTCCGCCGGTATTCCCGTTGACCGACACTCTGTCCCTGCGGCAGCACACGGATGCCGCGCTCCTGGTGGTTCGAGCGGGGGGCACTCCGAGCGAGGCTGTGGATGTAGCCGTTTCGCGAATCGGCGCCTCGCATCTGCTTGGAATTGTCCTGAATGGTTCGGATGAACTCGATCAAATGTATTCGGACTATCGGAAGTCCTACACGAACCGGGTCGGAGTCCAGCAATAACATCTCGACGTGTGTTGTCGAAGATTCTGTTTGTCCTTAACAGCTTATGACAACAAACGAGCTCAAATTGAGAGCCGGGGACTGGGTTGAAGTTCGCAGTAAGGAAGAAATCCTGAGAACTCTCGATCGGGGCGGCCGCTTGGACGGCATGCCTTTCATGCCAGAGATGTTCGAGTTCTGCGGCAGGAAATTCCAGGTTCAAAAGCGAGCGCATAAATCGTGCGATCCCGATTACCGCAGCCGGCGTATTGAGCGCGCCGTCCATCTCGAGACGCGTTGCGACGGACAGGCCCACGGCGGCTGTCAGGCGGGGTGCACGTTTTTTTGGAAGGAAGCATGGCTGAGACCGGCGAGCAGAAACGGCAATTCGCCGGCTCGGCCGGAATTGATCAACGTTCAAAGTACGGCGGGCGAATGTACTGAAAAGGCCGTTTGGGACAACGTGAAGGCGCCGGGCGCGGATGGCGCCGAGACCTCTTACGTTTGCCAAACTACCCAGGTTCAGCATGAGCAACCTCTGAAGTGGTGGGACCTTCGGCAATACCTCGAGGATTATTGGTCGGGAAACATCAACTTACGACGTCTTTTCACTGGCATGGGGTATTCAGCGTACTACCATCTGAGCCAGGCACGCGGCAGGCTGTTGGAGTCGCCGTTGCGGTGGCTCTACAACGTCGTTCGCCCTCTTGGACCGGGCATTGCTTGGCCCAGGACCCCTGGTGTTTTGCCGGCAGGGCAATCCACTCCTGCGGACGACCTCAACCTGCAACCCGGCGAATTGGTTCGAGTGAAGTCGCAGGAGCAAATTTTGCGGACGGTGAATTCCAAGAATCTCAACCGTGGAATGTACTGGGATGCCGAGCTCGTGCCCTATTGTGGCGGCACGTTCCGCGTTTTGAAGCGCGTCACACAGGTTCTGGATGAGAGGACTGGGAAGATGCAGGTGATGAAAACTCCTGCGATCATTCTGGATTCGGTTGTGTGTGGGGCACGGTATAGCGACTGCCGCATGTTTTGTCCCCGGGCAACCTATGCCTATTGGCGCGAGATTTGGCTCGAGCGAGTTTCGCCCGAAGGCGCCGCTCCCAAGTAATTCCCGCGGAACAGGATTCCTCTCTCGTTCCTCCTCGACTCTCAGGTATTGCGCCTGCGGGACGAGGGGCAACTCAACATAACGTCGCAGACATGACCCCTTCCGCCGAGGCTCTTCTGATCAGAGATTCGACCCCGCGGGAAGTCAGAAACGGTTCATCGGAAAGGATAAGAAGTGATGATCGAGAATCAAAAAATTGTTGTAGTTGGTCTTGGCGAAGTAGGCAAGCCGCTGCGTGACCTGGCGGCAATGCACTACCAGAATGTGGTGGGAGTCGACCTGGCGCCCGTTGGAAAACTAGACGATGTAGCTGTACTCCATATTTGTATCCCTTATGAAATTCGCGACTTCATCGGCGAGACGGAGCGCTACATGGACCTGTTCAATCCGGCTATCACCATCATTAACAGCACCGTCGGGATCGGCACGACTCGCGCCGTCGCCGAGCGCACCGGGCGAGCGGTTGTCAACAGCCCGATCCGAGGCAAGCATGCCCGCATGCTGCAGGAACTTCAGATGTACACGAAGTTTGTCGGAGCCCTTGACCAGGAATCCGCGACTCTTGCGTCGGAACACTTTCAGTCGATGGGCATGAAAACACGGGTCCTGGCCACGCCGGAAGCGACCGAACTGGCGAAACTAACGGAAACCACGTATTTTGGCGTATTGATCGCGTGGGCGCAGGAACTCGAGAGGTACTGCGAGCAGGCTGGCGCCAACTACGATGAAGTCGTTTCGATCTTCGAAGATATCAACTACCTGCCGAGGGCGAAATTCTGGCCCGGGGTTATCCGGGGGCACTGCGACAAGCCGAACATTGAGATCCTGTCTAAGTTAAAGAAGTCGGACATGCTCGACGCGATCCGTTCTTCGAACGAGATGAAAATCGAACTCGAGGCGAACCGCAACGTCATGGTGGGCGCCTCGAAATAGCGGTGTGTCCGGCGTAGGTCCAGGAGTGCAAAGAACTATGAAAGCAAGAGGCGCGGAGAACGTACCTGCAGTGAGTTCCGGCGAAAGCCAAATAACCCAACCGGGGACCTACTTCGAGGGGAAACGGGCAGGCATGGTGACGTTTTCGTGCTTCCCCTATGACCCACGCCCACGGCGGGCTGTCGAGGCCCTTTTGGATGAAGGCATGGCCGTGGATTTGATTTGTCTCGCCGAGCCGAATGCACCCGCGCGCGAAACGAAGGGGAGACTGAGAGTGACGAGGGCGCCGCTGGAGCACACCCGTGGCGGCAAGCTGCAATATGCGTACAATTACCTCGCGTTCATCCTGATTTCGGCTTACCATCTCACGGCCGGGTTGTTTCGGGGCCGGTATGATCTGGTTCACATCCACAACATGCCGGACGTGTTGGTCTTCAGCGCCCTGATACCTAAGTTATTCGGCGCCAAAGTAATTCTGGACCAACATGATCCGATGCCGGAGTTGATGACGACCATCTTCAGCTTGAGCGAGACCAGTTTCGCGGTGCGCCTGATCAAGGCGCTCGAATGGCTGAGTCTGGGATTCGCCGACGCCGTGATCACAGTCAACGTCGCCTGCAAGCGCATCTTCAGCGACCGGGGCTGCCGCCCGGAAAAGATCAGCATCGTCATGAATGCACCGGACGACAAGATCTTTCCGTTGATTCCGGCAGGCGATCCGGCTGCAACTCCGCTTCCGTCGGAGAAGTTTGTGATCATGTATCACGGGTCGCTCGTGGAACGGAATGGACTCGACCTGGCCGTCGCAGCGCTGGCCAAGCTCGGAGACGACCTCCTCTCGAAAGTGGAAATGCGCGTTTATGGGCGCGAGACCGCGTTCTTGCGTCAGGTCCAGGAGCAGGCGCGCACACTTGGCCTAGCCGATGTGGTTTCGTTTCGGGGGCAGCGGCGTGTGGACGATCTTCCAGCCGAGATTCGGGAATGCGATCTGGGCGTGATTCCGAACCAGCGGAACGCGTTCACGGATATTAATACGCCTACGAGAATTTTTGAGTATCTGGCGATGGGAAAGCCGGTGGTTGCTCCCAGTACGATGGGCATCACGGACTATTTCGATGGCGACTCGCTGATGTTCTTCGAGTCGGGCAATGTGGATGACCTGGCGGACCAACTGAAGGCGGCGATTCGCAATCCGAAGAAGGCCTCCGAGATCGCAAAGTTGGGGCAGGCTCTTTTTGCCAACCATACTTGGCCGCAGGAACGGCAGCGATTGCTCGACACCGTCGAGTCCCTGATCGGCCGTTCCACTGTCAGCAGACGAGCCAAAATCACCGACGAGAACCCTGCGGCTAAAGCGAGCTGAGGGATGATAGGCGTCGTTGTTGCGGATCCTGCAACGCACGAGATTGTTCGGGAGTTTTTTGAGCTATTCAAGACTCCCTGGGAGTTTTACAGGCAGGGACGATCCTATGATGTGTTGATCTGCGCGGGCGATGTCTACCACCGTCAGTACGAACAAGCTGCGAAAGTCACGTTCGTCTACGGCGGTAAGAGATTGGGTTTTGACGTTGCGCGCAACATCGAAACCGGCGCCCAACCGGGTCGCGACTGTGTTGTCTCGCGCCACCAGGATCGGATTCCAATTTACGGCGAAACGATTACGTTTCCGCGGCGGAAGCAGCAGCAGGGCGATGACACGCTCCTGACGGAGGAAGAATCCCGGCATTGCGTGGCTTTCGTGGAGCGATCTGCAGGAAGATCGCTGGTCAGAGTGGGCTATGACCTGTTTGAGGAAGTTCGCACTCTTCTGACGATAGGTCAACCTCCGGCGAATGCCAGCCTGCCGGCGCTTGATCTTCATATTGCGTTCCTGAGGGACATTATTATTGGCTGCGGTTTGCCATTGGTTGAAGTTCCGCCGGTTCCTGACGGCTATCGATTCATCGCATGTTTGACCCACGATGTCGATCACCCATCGATCCGGCGCCACAAGTGGGATCACACTGTTGCTGGTTTTCTGTCTCGCGCACTCTTCGGCTCGCTGCGAGATGTGATTCGTGGTCGGCTCTCAGTCAGGGGCCTGGCGGCGAACTGGACGGCCGCTTTGAAGTTGCCGTTCGTGTACATGGGCCTGGCGAAGGACTTTTGGCGTGATTTTGGCGATCGTTACCTCGATTTGGAAGAGGGTGTCCCGTCCACGTTTTTTGTGATTCCGTTTGCCGGCCGGCCCGGTAGGACCCCTAATGAGCGGGCGCTCCGGCTGCGTGGGGCGGGCTATGGCGCGAAGGACATCGCCGACATCATTTGCAAACTGAAGGCGGCAGGTTGCGAAATCGGGCTACACGGCATCGACGCCTGGGCCGACAGTTCGGCCGGACGCGAGGAGTTGAACGAGATTCAAGAGCTGACGGGCGCGTCGAAGGCCGGCGTGCGAATGCACTGGCTCTACTTTGATCAAAAGTCTCCCTCAGTTCTGGAGGATGCGGGCATCGAATATGATTCGACCGTTGGCTATAACGAGACTGTGGGATACCGCGCTGGCACGACTCAGGCTTACAGGCCGCCCGGCGTCAACTGGCTGATGGAACTGCCTTTGCATGCCATGGACACGGCATTGTTCTATCCTTCTTATCTCGGGAAAAGTTCCACTGAGGCGAAGGTGCTTCTTGGGCGCCTCGTAAAGAATGCGAGCCGCCTGGGCGGATCGTTCACGGTCAACTGGCATGATCGCAGTCTCTCTCCGGAAAGGCTCTGGGATGAGAGTTATCGGGACCTGGTTCAGGATTTGAAGGCTCAGGAGGTTTGGTTCGCAACCGCCGCGCATGCGGTCTCATGGTTCCGAAGACGCAGGTCGGTGGAATTCGAAGTGGACTGTGCCGACCCGAGTATCGTGAGAGCCAGAGTAACGGCGGCAAGCGATACACGGGTCCCTGGCTTGCGATTGCGGATGCACAAACTGCCTGGACCGGAAGGCTACGAAGACACCGCCTTTGACGAAAGCGCCGCCAACAGCGCGATTCACGTCAACGAGAATTAGCTACGATGTCTCCGTCACTAGCACTGCTGGCTTGGTTCCTCCTTCTGGTCGGGGTGTTGCTATTTGATCCCGCCCGCCCGCGCGGAGCCTCCTCGGCTCTGTGGGTTCCTGTAGTCTGGTTGTTCATTGTAGGGTCGCGCCTGCCGTCCCAATGGCTCGGAGGCGACATTGGACACGGCGCGGTGGAGGCGGGGCAGGAAGGCGACTCCATTGATCGTACGATCTATTTCCTTTTGATCATGTTGTCCGTCGGCATCCTGGTTTCGAGGCGATTTGCGTGGGACCGGCTTTTTAAGCGCAACATTGCTTTGACGCTGTTGCTCGTGTTCGCGCTGCTGAGTTTCGCCTGGTCGGACTTTCCATTCATCTCTCTAAAACGGTGGTTTCGGGACCTCGGGAACTACTTGATCGTTCTCGTGATTCTCACGGATGCGAAACCAGTGGAAGCGGCTGGACTGGTGCTTCGTCGACTGTGTTACTTGTTGGTGCCGCTCTCGATCGTGCTCGTAAAGTACTCTCCCGAGACCGCCAGGCACTATGATGCGTGGACCGGGGTGGCCGATACAGTAGGTCCGACCAACAGGAAGAACATACTCGGAGTTGCCTGCCTGATCAGTGGTCTCTATTTGTTCTGGGACACGCTGGTTCGTTGGCCCGATCGCAAGGACTCCCCCACGAAGCGGATACTCCTCATGAACGTCGCGTTTATGGCTATGACACTGTGGCTCTGGAGTCTATCTAACAGCGCGACCTCCGGCCTCTGCCTGGCGCTCGGCTGCGGCGTAATCGCAGAAGCGCAAGGGAAGAGGGCGCAATGGCGCCGGTCGCTACTCAAGGTCATGATTCCGATCTGCATCTGTCTCTATCTGGTCTTAGCATTCGGATTGGAGAGTAGCGTCAATGCGATGCTCGCAAAGAGCGTCGGGCGAGATCCGACTCTGACCGGCAGAAGCACAATCTGGGACGCCGTGCTGAGCGTCGACGTGAATCCGATCGTCGGCACGGGGTACGAGGCCTTCTGGCTGGGTCCGAGACTCCAGGAAGTCTGGCGCAAAACCGGAGCCGGCATCAATGAGGCGCACAACGGTTACATCGAGGTTTACCTGCATCAAGGACTAGTTGGAGTATTCCTTCTCGTTGGCTTGTTGATTTCCAGCTACAGGACCATTTGTAAAAGGCTGGATCAGTTTTCACCCTTGGGTTCCTTCACTTTGGCAGTTTGGACAATTCTGCCCCTCTACAATGTCACGGAATCTGCTTTCCGGAGCCAACTGATCATGATCATTTTCCTCCTCGGGGCCATTGTTGTGTCGGGCGGAGCCGCTGCGCGCAGTCTGGTAACGGACGATCAGCGGCGAATCGATTTGAGCACGCGCACGCCGGTCAGGTTTGCAACTCAATGAAACATAGCGCGATGCCACTTGTTATGCCTGGCGGCGCCGGGTCCGTCCACACGTCTCTAGCCCCCCTTTACGTGGATATGGACGGAACTCTGCTCTCGACCGACGTCTTTTGGGAACTCTTGGTCCGGCTTGCCAAAGTAAGGCCAACCGCATTGTTGCTCGCGCCATTTTGGCTTCTGAAAGGAAAGGCCTTTTTAAAGCAGCAACTTTCTTGCCGGGTCAGTTTGAATCCAGCGAACCTGCCTTATCACGAATCGGTCGTTGCGTTTGTGACCCGGGAACGGGCACTGGGCCGCGACGTCATCCTGGCCACGGGTTCCGATAGTCGCGTGGCGGACCTGGTAGCGCGCCATGTCGGTGTGTTCTCGACCGTGCTCGCAAGCGACGGGACCGTCAATCTCACGGGCGATGCGAAGCTGTCGGCCATTCTCGAGCATGCAGGCGGCGCGCCCTTTGACTACATTGGAAACTCAGCGGCTGACCTTCCGATTTGGCGGCGGGCTTTGAGGCCAATTCTGGTTGACGCATCGAGCCGCTTGGAGGCCAAAGTGCGTGACGCGTCAAACGCCGCGCATGTATTGCTTGCAAGAACTCCGTTTTTGAAAAACTTTCTCCGGATGATTCGCGCCCATCAGTGGTCGAAGAACTCACTCCTGATCGTGCCGCTTCTGCTCTCGCATCGAGTCTTTGACATCGAGCGCATCATTCATGTAGCCCTTGCTTTTGTTTCCTTCAGCCTCGCCGCTTCGGCGGTCTACATCGTGAACGACCTGATCGACCTGGATAGTGACCGCAACCACCCGAGCAAGCGCCGGCGTCCATTGGCTGCGGGCTCCATACCGATTCCGGTTGCTGTAGCCTTTCTGCCGATTGCTATTCTCGCGAGCCTGGCGATCGCCGCGTCCCTGCTTCCCTGGCTCTTCACCGGAATCCTGGCGCTGTACCTTGTAGTAACGACAGCATATACCCTCAAACTAAAACGAATCGCGATTGTCGATGTACTTGTGTTAGCCGGCCTTTACACGCTGCGCGTCCTGGCTGGCGGGGCCGCGACCAGTGTTCCTGTATCCAATTGGTTTCTTGCCTTCTCGATGTTCTTCTTCTTGAGCCTGGCGTTCGTGAAGCGGTACGCTGAGTTGCGGCTGTCTCGAGGAGAAGGTGAGGCCCAGGACTATCTCCAGGCTCGCGGATATCTGTTGGAAGACGCCCAATTGCTTGGGAGCGTCGGCCCGGCCAGTGGATATCTCGCGGTAGTGGTTCTCATCCTGTATATCAATAGTCCAGACGTGCTCGTTCTGTACCCGCGTCCGGGCGCACTTTGGCTGATCGGGCCACTGCTGCTGTATTGGGTCACGCGAGTTTGGTTCCTGGCGCATCGGCGCCAGATCCACGGAGATCCGGTGGTGTTTGCGCTGACGGACCGGCCAAGCTATATCCTTGCGGCTGCAATTGTCGCGTTGCTGATCGTAGGTTCATTGACATGAGTTCCGACCTGAAGACCCCTCCGGTCGTTGACGGTGTAGCGGCGAATCAAGCGTCGCGCAGCGGGAGTTCCGATGCCAATTGGACCGCGACCTTGAGCTACTTCCTTTTGACAGTTCTCGGCTTTTCATTTTGGTTTTTCGTGGCTGTGCCCTTCGCCAGTCACAGAGAGAGCTATGTATGGCTTGCCATGGTGAAAAGCCAGACGTTCGTGGAAGGACTTGCGCTCACGCCCACTACTTTCCGTCCGCTGGCGCAGGCCGCCACGTGGCTGGGCTTCATGATTCTGAATCCCAGCGTCTTTCCCACAAATGAATTCCGGCAGACTCTCCTGCAGCTCAGCATCTATGCGAGTTTCGTTTTTGCCTGGTGGCTGATCTATCGCGCCGCTGGCCAGAGACGGCTGTTTGCCTTGGTTTCGTTGGCCGCTGGCGGAGTGTTCTTCTCCGGTTACGTTCAGCTATTCCATATCTACGGCGTATTCTACACAGCCGTGATGCTGACTCTCGGAGCTGTAATCCATTTCAATGCTTTCGGTGCGCCGGGCAAACGAGAGGAGGTCTGGTTCGCTGCAGCCGCGACCGTGCTCGCCTTCTGGCATCCTTTTGCCACGGCGATCTTTGTGGGGTTTTACTTCGGATACTACCTGGACACCTTCCGGCAACGAAGCCGGGGGCAACACCTGCAATCGCTAGCCATTCTGCTCGTATGTAGCAGTACGATCGTTGCGCTGGTCGCTCCCAGTTCTCGAACTCTGTCGTTGCCGCTCGACTCGAGGATCTTTGGATTCCTGGTAACCTACCAAACCAATGAAATCAACCTCGCCGCCTCGTTTGTGGCGTTTCTCTTGGCTGTCCTGGTTGTGCTGAGTACGGACCTTTCGCCGAGGCTGAAGTTGGTTGCCCTCCCTGTGGTATCCGCGCTCGGGTTGGTCTTTGTCTGGAAGGGCCTGCCGGTTCTATTCATCTGGCTCTTTGTGGCGCTACTGAAGCTTTGCTACCTCCGCTCCTGGAGCCTCTTCTTCCTCGCCATTACGTCAATCCTGCTTCCCTTTGGTGGAGGAATTGGAACGCCGATCTATGGGCTTTTCGCCATCATCGTAGCGGTCTATGTGACGCCGTTGGGGTGGTCCAAAGCGGAAGACGCCGTTTCGGTTCTCAAACCCCGGTATGCGATGTCAGGCATCGCCGCGATCGCATTGCTCGTCATCCTCATGCGAATGAATGTCGAAGTACCCATCATTACGAAGGCGGCTTCTTCACTCCTCGCTGAGCGTGAGAGAACGTATCAGCTCGAGCACATGCTGGAATGGCTCCGTACCTCTGAGTACTGTAGTTACGACATCGCGTTCGCTGAGGGCGCCGGTAGCCCGATCGATTCCGTTGAAAGTGCGATCACGAGAAGGAATCGCCCTCCTGCCGGGTTGGGGGATGTGCAAATGTTTTGGAAGACCGCTCTGCGCTGTTCGAGCGCTGAGCGCCCCAACAGGATCCCGGGCAATGCCCTTTTGACGTTTGGCCGGCCGCCGTCCGGCGGCAATTTGAAAAAAGTATTCGATCTCGAGGGCAGATACGGCGGTGAAGGTGCGGTCTGGATTGACGACCCCCTCCGGTAGCAATTGGCCGGCGAAGAGAGATATGAAAAAGGAGCATAGCCAGCGGTGATTGTTTCTGAAACACCAATCGACGCCCGGAGTCCATCGAGTGGCGTTGGCCAAACCCAGATTCGCATAAAAGGAAAGAACGTTTTCGTTCCATCCGCGCATGTCGACGGTAGGACAGTCATCACCTCTGGCAGCTGGATCAAGATTGCACACATTCATGACGAAGAACTGTTGGAAGGCGAAACGGTTCCTGATCCAGCGTCGTTCACAAAGCACTTGAAGGACACAGGGTTAAAAGCGGACATTTTTACGTTCGCCCAAAAGTTGGATGATGCAAGTCCGAAACATGCATATCACAAGGAATGGGACAACATCGCCGTCATTCCAATTACAACCTTTGCTGACTGGTGGGACAAGCGTGCGGAATCCAGTGTGCGAAGGGCCGTCCGAAAAGCAGCCAAAGCTGGAGTTGTCACAAGGGTCGTGACCTTCGACGATGCATTTGTCGAAGGCATCTGCAAGATCAATAACGAAACTGCATTTCGGCAAGGCAGAGCATTCTGGCATTACCAAAAGCCTTTCGAAGCGGTAAAGCTGGAGAACCTGACTTATGAGGATAGGAACCTGTTCCTTGGGGCCTATGACGATCAGAACGAATTAATTGGCTACGTCAGAATGACGATTGTTGACCGCGTCGCGAATATCCTACAGATCCTCTCGATGGTCAAGCACTTCGACAAAAGGCTAACCAACGCTCTGATTGCAAAGGCCGTTGAGGTTTGCGCGGAAAAGGGTTTCACCCATCTGACGTATTGCAACTACGTCTACCATGATCCCGCTAGCTCCCTTACCGAGTTCAAGCGCAGAAACGGCTTTGAGATGGTGCTCCTGCCTCGATACTTCATTCCATTGACCGCCAAGGGAAAACTTGCCCTGAGTCTGGGGTTTCATCGCAGGCTCGTAGAGCGCATTCCCACTCCTATCGTCACGCGGCTCCTCAAGATACGGAACGATTGGAACGCGCGAAAGATGAAGAGCGCAGAGGGGAGCGACTAAGAGACCAGGATGCCTGGAATAGTAGGCCTCGTCACAAAAATGCCGCGAGAGCAGGCGTTGGTTGAATTATCGCGGATGGTAGGCGTCATTCGCCACGAATCCTTTTACACGACCGGAACGTGGATCGATGAGTCGTCTCGAGTGTACGTCGGGTGGACCGCCCTCGAAGGCAGCTTTTCAGACGGGATGCCGCTGCGGAATGAACTCGGAGACGCGGTTCTCGTTTTTTCCGGAGAGGAGTTTCCACACCCCGACACTGCCCGGCGGCTGAAGGAAGACGGGCATGAGTTCGATCATGCGGGGCCGTCGTATCTCGTTCACCTGTCCGAGCAAGATCCGCTCTTTCCGGCGGGGCTGAACGGCCGATTCCACGGACTCAGCATCGACCTGAAGCGAAGAACGGCGATGCTGTTCAATGATCGCTATGGAATGCATCGGGTTTACTACCATGAATCTCCCGACGCTTTCTACTTCGCTGCCGAAGCCAAAGCGATTCTCGCTGTCCGGCCCGAATTGAGAAGGGTGGATCCTCGAGGATTGGGAGAGTTCGCCTCTTGTGGATCTGTGCTGGAGAATCGCACGCTATTCGAGGGCATTCAAGTCTTACCGCCGGGTTCGGCGTGGACCTTTCAAAACGGCGTCCTGGAACGAAAGAATAGCTATTTTCATCCGAAGGAATGGGAAGACCAGGAGACCGTCGATTCCGAGTCCTTCTACCAGCAGCTACGTGAGGTGTTCACGGCCAACCTCCCGCGGTACTTCAAGAGCGAACAGGCGATTGGGGTCTCTCTTACCGGAGGGTTAGATACTCGCATGATCATGGCATGGCATAAGGGCCAAGCCGGATCTTTACCTTGTTATACCTTTGGAGGCATGCTCCGGGAATGCCAGGATGTGACGGTTGCCCGTCAGGTGGCGAATGCTTGCGAACAGACTCATGAAGTCATTCGCACAGGAACGGAATTCCTAAAGCAGTTTCCGCACTACGCGCAGCGAGCCATCTTCCTCACCGACGGATGTGTCGACGTCGGCCGCTCTCCAGACGTGTACTTGAACGAAAAGGTGCGTCAAATCGCGCCCGTTCGAATGACTGGAAACTATGGAGGCGAGGTTCTTCGGCGCGTCCGCGCGTTCAAACCTGAAGTAGCCGGTTCGGGGCTGTTTTCTAACGACTTTCTTGACCATGTTCGCCGAACGGCGTCCACTTACTCGAGCATCGACAACGGACACCCGGTTTCTTTCGCGGTTTTCAAACAGTGCCCGTGGCATCATCAGGGCATTCTGGCGCTGGAGCAGAGTCAAGTGTCCATGCGGTCCCCGTATCTCGACAACGATTTCCTGAAAACGCTATTCCGGGCGCCGAGGTCTGTTCTCGAGAGCAACGAGATTTCGTTGCGGTTGATTGGAGATGGCAGCCGAAAACTTCTGGAGATACCGACTGATCGCGGTCTGGGTGGCGAAAGATCAACGCTCACTGGGCTTGCATCCAGATTTCTCCACGAAGTTGCGTTCAAGGCGGAGTATCTGTCCGATATGGGTATGCCTCAATGGGCCGCCAGGGCAGATCACGTAGTCTCGCCTCTGCATCTGGAACGGCTCTTCCTCGGCCGGCATAAGATCTTCCACTTCCGGGTGTGGTACCGGGATGCTCTCGCCGGGCGCCTGCGAGAGATGCTACTCGATTCGCGAAGTCTTTCGCGGCCCTACATCGATCGAAAAGGCGTCACCGCCGCGGTCGAGGGTCACCTAAAGGGGAATCGCAACTATACGACTGAGATCCACAAACTGTTGACCCTGGAAATCATACACCGACTTTTTGTCGACGGGAATGGAGCCAACCCTCACAACAACGAAGGGTTGGCTCGCCCGGAAAACTGGCGGCAAGCTAATCTTGCAGGGACGACGTGAGGCTTGTCGGAGGCGCCGGACCTGCCTGAGTCCCGGATTGTGCTAGCGGATGGGGGTACGTATACGGAGTGTAGTATGCAGACCAGGTGTTACCAGCCCCACATTTGTAGAGAGTGTTCGTATCCGTCGCCCAATATGCAACCGAAGCCGTACACGTGGTAGGGCGCGCCGAGAGCAGGCCGGACCCAACACCGCTCGTTCCATTGAAACTCGAGGAGTTGGTGTAGTAATCGCGATTCTGCACAAGCACCGCAGTATCGTAATTGTTGAAGAGCGAACCAGGCCATCCCGATACCGGGTTCCAATTGTCAAGCCATTCGTAGATTGGTTCGAGGGCTTGGTGAGGCCATGCGATATTGCCCGTCACAGTATTGACGGCATTCGGGAAATCGCCCGATAGCAGGTCGCTCACACCCTGTCCGGGTTGATCCAAACAGGCGTATCCGTTAGAAGCGCTCGTATTTTGATCCCAAGCCGATCCTACTCCATTGAACGACGTTCCGCAGTAGCCCCAACCGGAAGGCGTCGCCGACTCCGGGTAGGTGCCGCTGTCTCGCCGCATCGAGTGCAGCGAAACGAACGACTGATATCCGGTCGAAGCAGTGTTCCCCCAGATGACTCCGGTTCCGCTGCTCAGAAAGAAGGCATTGAACCGGGGTTGCGGGGTATTTGGGGCCACGAAGGTGTTGGCGTACAGTTCCCATGCGCGACAGCCGCGGGCGCGGGCAGCGCTGCCAGTGGGATGGGTTTGGAAGTCCGTATTATTGAGGGTGTTATGCCGAAAGACAAAGCGGCCGCCATCCATACAATCGTTCGCAATGCCTTGATTGAAAACCGTGTCTTCAATGAAGACGAATCTGTTGGATCCCAAGGTCGTCGGATCCGCCCACGAACCGTCGCCGTAGGACTTGCCGTTCCAGCCGCTGCTGAAGACCTTGATGCCATTGTTTTTTGTGCCAGCCACCATGTCAAACAGGCAGTGGTCGATCACTCCGTAGATCTGGCCACTCATGAGCACGCCGATTGCCTGCACTTGATTGATGTGCATATGGTCCATTCGGAATTGTTGAGACTTTCCTCCAATCCGAAGCGTTCCGTTCCAGGTTAAGGTAGAGCACACGACGTTGCCTTGAAACGTAAGACCTGTCAACCGGAAGGAGCCCGAAGCATTGGTTGTGATGTCCAAGGCCCGCGGGTCGGACGCGGAAAGGGTAATACTCTCTAACCTTACCTTCCCACAGCCTCCCCTGACATGCACACTGCTCTCCGGACCCCT
>JACXTT010007576.1_pt1 | contig 15263 bp, 12 predicted proteins | sample 9270951 | NCBI WGS metagenome assembly JACXTT01 (sample SAMN15532306, study PRJNA645909) | rock metagenome | isolation source: weathered quartz diorite | place: Puerto Rico | collected 2017-06-21 | reverse complement strand
GAAGATCCGCGATGTGATTGCATTGTCACAACAGCATGGCATTTCGGGTTTCCCGGTGCTGGAAGGCAAGACCGTCGTCGGCATCATCACCAACCGCGACCTGCGCTTCGAGGAAGAACTGGATGCGCCAGTGCGCGCCAAGATGACCCCGCGCGAGAAGCTGGTGACCGTCAATGAAGGTGCGACGCTGGAAGAAGCCAAGCGCCTGATGAATCGCCACCGCCTCGAGCGCGTGCTGGTTGTCAACGCGGCATTCGAGTTGCGCGGCCTGATCACGGTGAAGGACATTCAGAAGGCCGTGGATAACCCGCTGGCCAGCAAGGACGACCACGGCCAGCTGCGCGTTGGCGCCGCTGTCGGCGTCGGCCCGGACAATGACGAGCGCGTCGAGCTGCTGGTCAAGGCCGGCGTGGACGTGATCGTGGTCGATACCGCGCACGGCCACAGCCAGGGCGTGCTGGACCGCGTACGCTGGGTCAAGCAGAACTTCCCGCAGGTGCAGGTCGTCGGCGGCAACATCGCCACCGGTGAAGCCGCACGCGCGCTGGTCGAGCATGGCGCGGACGGCGTCAAGGTCGGTATCGGCCCGGGCTCGATCTGCACCACGCGTATCGTGGCCGGCGTTGGCGTGCCGCAGATCACCGCCGTGTCGAACGTGGCCGAGGCCCTGAAGGGTACCGGCGTGCCGCTGATCGCCGATGGCGGCGTGCGCTACTCCGGTGACGTGGCCAAGGCGCTGGCAGCCGGCGCTCACACCGTGATGATGGGCGGCATGTTCTCGGGTACCGAGGAAGCGCCGGGCGAGGTGTTCCTGTTCCAGGGTCGTTCGTTCAAGAGCTACCGCGGCATGGGTTCGGTAGGCGCCATGAAGGACGGCGCGGCCGACCGCTACTTCCAGGAAGACAACACCGCCAACGTCGACAAGCTGGTGCCGGAAGGGATCGAAGGCCGCGTCGCCTACAAGGGCTCGGTCATGGCCATCATCCACCAGCTCACCGGTGGCGTGCGTGCTTCGATGGGCTACTGCGGCAGCAAGTCGATCGCTGACTGGCATGAAACCTCGCAGTTCGTGCAGATCACCGCGGCCGGCATGCGTGAGTCGCACGTGCACGACGTGCAGATCACCAAGGAAGCACCGAACTACCACATCGACTGACCCGCGCGGCGGGCATGCCGAGCCAGGTGCCAGGCATCCCGGCAGGCAAGCCTGCCGGGCCTGCTGAGGAACGCTCATGAAGGTACTGCTGCGAGCCGTGCTGTTCTTCGACGCCTTGCTCGACCTGCTGCTCGGCGTGCTGCTGCTGATGTCGCCGTTCACCACGCTGTATGCAGCCCTGCAACTGCCGCAGCCGCAACCGGCGCTGTTCGGACAACTGCTGGGCGTGGCCCTGATCGGCCTGGCCTGGCTGCTGTGGCATGCCACCTTCAACGGACAGATGACGGTGACGGTGGCGCGGACTGCCGGCTACGTCAATCTGGCCAGCGCGCTGCTGATCGTTTCCTGGATGGTTTTCCTGGAGCTGCCGCTCGAAGGCGCCGGCAAGGTCTGGGTGCCCATACTGGTCGCCATGCTTGGCTTTTTCGCGCTGGTGCAGATACCGGCGGCCAAGCGTGTACGTAACCGCGAACGGCAGCTGAAGGCCGAGCGCGAGCTGCAGCAGGCCACCGAAGCCAGCGATCCGCGCACCCAAACCGGCGCTGTGCGCCGCCCGCAAACATCGCAATACCCCGACAACCGGCGCGAGCCGGTCATCACGCCGCCGCCCGGCTACGGACCGGGCACGGAAGTGACAGCCGAACCCGAACCGGAAGATTCGCCACCCGCCCATCATGCACGACAAAATCCTTATTCTTGATTTCGGCTCGCAGGTTACGCAGCTGATCGCCCGCCGCGTTCGCGAGGCGCACGTCTATTGCGAGATCCATCCGAACGACGTGAGCGACGAATTCGTCCGCGAATTCGCGCCCAAGGGCATCATTCTGTCGGGCAGCCACGCCAGCACCTACGAGGACCATCAACTGCGCGCGCCGCAGGCCGTGTGGGACCTGGGCGTACCGGTGCTGGGCATCTGCTACGGCATGCAGACCATGGCCGTGCAGCTCGGTGGCAAGGTCGAGTGGAGCGATCACCGCGAGTTCGGCTATGCCGAATTGCGCGCCCATGGCCACACCGCGTTGCTCAAGGACATTGAGGATTTCACCACGGCCGAAGGCCACGGCATGCTCAAGGTCTGGATGAGCCACGGCGACAAGGTTGCCGCACTGCCTCCGGGCTTCAAGCTGATGGCGTCCACGCCGAGCTGCCCGATCGCCGGCATGGCCGACGAGGCGCGCGGCTACTACGCCGTGCAGTTCCACCCGGAAGTCACCCACACGTCGAAGGGCCGCGAGATGCTCGAGCGCTTCGTGCTGGGCATCTGCCGCGCCGGTGCGGACTGGGTGATGAAGGACCACATCGCGGAAGCCGTGGCCCTGATCCGCAAGCAGGTGGGCGACGAAGAGGTGATCCTCGGCCTGTCCGGCGGGGTGGATTCGTCGGTGGCCGCCGCGCTGATCCACCGCGCGATCGGTGATCAGCTTACCTGCGTGTTCGTCGACCACGGCCTGTTGCGCCTGGACGAGGGCAAGATGGTGATGGAGATGTTCGCGGGCCGCCTGCATGCCAAGGTCGTGCACGTCGATGCATCGGAACAGTTCCTCGGCCACCTGGCCGGCGTGACCGACCCCGAGCAGAAGCGCAAGATCATCGGCCGCGAGTTCGTCGAAGTCTTCCAGGCTGAAGCCAAGAAACTCACCAACGCGAAGTGGCTGGCCCAGGGCACGATCTACCCCGACGTAGTCGAGTCGGGCGGTACCAAGACCAAGAAGGCCACCACCATCAAGAGCCACCACAACGTTGGTGGCCTGCCCGAGACGTTGGGCCTGAAGTTGCTGGAGCCGTTGCGTGACCTGTTCAAGGACGAAGTCCGTGAACTGGGCGTGGCGCTCGGCTTGCCGCCCGAGATGGTGTACCGCCACCCGTTCCCGGGCCCGGGTCTGGGCGTGCGCATCCTTGGCGAAGTCAAGCGCGACTACGCCGATCTGCTGTGCCGTGCCGACGCGATCTTCATCGAGGAACTGCGCAAGACCATCGCGACCGAACAGGACGCCGCCGCGGGCCTGTGCGAGCCGCAGCAAGTTGGCAAGAGCTGGTACGACCTGACCAGCCAGGCCTTTGCCGTGTTCCTGCCGGTCAAGTCGGTGGGCGTGATGGGCGATGGCCGGACCTATGACTATGTCGTCGCGCTGCGCGCGGTGCAGACCACCGATTTCATGACGGCGCACTGGGCACACCTGCCGTACTCGCTGCTGGGTCGGTGCTCGAACCGGATCATCAATGAAGTCCGGGGTCTGAACCGGGTTGTATATGACGTGTCGGGGAAGCCGCCTGCGACGATCGAGTGGGAGTGAAATCGGGTTAGGTTTGACGTTTGTGGAAAAAAGATCACTATTTGTGATCTTTTTTTCTTTATGTCGATTGCTCCGATATGTTCGCGGATGGGCATATGCCAGCATTGCAGTCAATGCAATCAGAGGTGCTCGATCATGGCAACGCTGACTATTCGAAACATCGATGACGAACTGAAGGCACGACTGCGCATTGAAGCTGCGCGGAACGGCCGGTCCATGGAAGAGGAGGTGCGCGACATCCTTCGACGCGCACTTGGCAAACGCTCAGGCCCGGGCGGCATTGGGAGCCGCCTGCACCAGATATTTGCCGCGCTCGCTGACCCCGGGCTCGATCTGCCCTTACGCGTCGAGCAGCCCCGGTCGGCGGAATTGCCCGAATGATGATCCTGGATGAATGTACCCAGCCCTTAAATCCCGGCGCCCGATGAATTGCCTGATTGGTCCCGAATCCCAGCCAGTTTGACGTACAGCGTGCTCCTCGAAATTCCCAGCGTGCGAGCCGCCATGGAAATATTTCCGTGGGCATTCGCCATCGCGCCAAGGATGGCTTGTCGCTCCATTTCCTCAAGTCGCCCGGACCAGGCGGACATCGATTTCGATGATGGGAGGGCAAGCGAGTCCTTGACCATTTGTGCAATGGCCGGAGGCAGCTGGGAGCTGTCAATCACGTCGCCTTCGCAGAGCGCAAACATCACTTCGAAGGCATTTTGCAATTCGCGTATGTTCCCGGGCCAACGATAGCCAAGAAGGGCCTGGTGCACGGCCGGGTCTAGCCGTTTAGGCGCACAACCATACTTGCGTGCGAGCTTGCTGTTGAGATGCGCGACGATGGCATCGATGTCACCGGGCCGGTCGCGCAGCGCGGGCAACTCCAGGGTGACCGCACAGAGGCGGTGGTACAGGTCTTCGCGGAAGCGCCTGGCTGCGATTTCGCTTTGCATATCGCGGTTGGTGGCAGCAATGACGCGCACCAAGACGCGCCGCTCGCGGGTATCGCCGAGTCGGACCACAACACCGTCCTGCAGCACGCGCAACAAGTGGGGCTGCATATCCAGTGGCATCTCGCCGATCTCGTCCAGGAACAGCGTGCCGCCTTCGGCTTGCTCGAACTTGCCTGGAAGGCCGCCACGACGGGCCCCGGTAAAGGCGCCCTCGGTATAGCCAAAGAGTTCGCTGGCCAGGAGTTCGCGGCTCAGGGCGCCGCAATTGACGGCAACAAACGGCCCTTGAGCGCGGTGGCTGGCACGATGCAGCGCCCGGGCGAAGAGTTCCTTGCCGGCTCCCGTCTCGGCCAGGAGCAGGACAGGGAGATCAAGGGGCGCCACGCGCCTAGCGCGAGCCTTGGCCGCTTCCAGGACCTTGCTTTGACCAATGATCTCGCCAAAGGCATCGCTTTCAGGCGCTGGTGCCGGGGATGGTGGCAGAGAGATGGTGGTCCGGCTCTGTCGCGCCGCAAGCGGAATCACAAGCATCGTACCCAGCGTACTTTCATGATCCTTCACCGCGTGCAGCCATTCGGGGCATAGCCACTGCGGGCGTTGGCAGCGCTGATCGATATCCGATAGTGCCAGATTGAGGCCTGGCAACTGACTGCCGATGCCCACGGGCAGTCTCACCCCATGCATCTCGAGCGCGGCCTGTGCATTGCCGTTGCCGCGAATCACGCGCCCCCGAGCGTCGACGAGCACGACATAGTCGTTGGCGTAACGGATGAAACTGTCGATGGCTCTGGTCAGCAGCCGCTCGTGCAGAGTACCGTCGCGGCGGGCCAGTTCCCCCTCGATCTGCCTGGCCGCGGCCAGCACCAGGCCTAGCGTGTGGCCATGAAGCGTTTCCTTGACACCGGAAACATCCACGACCCCCAGCAAGGCGCCGCTGAGGGGGTCAAGAATGGGGGCTGCCGCGCACGTCCAGCGCTTGACGTCCAGGCAGAAATGCTCGTTGGCGTGGATCTGAACCGGGGCGCGGGTAGCGATCGCAGTGCCAATGGCATTGGTGCCAATGACTTCCTCATTCCAGCGGCCGCCAGTGGCCAGGTTGATCTCCTCGCCTGCGCTGCGGACCGTGCTCCCACCCTTGATCTGGAGAACGGTACCGCTTGCGTCACAGAGCATGATCAGGGTGCCGCATTCACGCAGGACATCGCACAGGCCTTCGAGGGTCGGGCGCGCGGCATCACAGAAATCGCGGTTCTGACGCTGCAACTGGCGAATGCGTTCGGCGGCTGCCCCCGGTGCGGAGTGCCTGGCAGGGTCAACGGCCTCAGAACGACACCGCTGCCATGACGCCAGGACGACGCTGCGCACACCCGCCGCGTCCAGGGGCTGGTCTTGCACAAAACGCTCCCAGGCCGAGGCCACGAGGTGTTCGTCGCCGATGCGGGGAATCAGCGTGCCGCATTGAGAAAACGGCATGGGACGATCCCTGTTAATTGACTCGCGTAACCGTAGTCCCGTGCTACGCCCAAGTCAACAAATCTCTTTTAAATCAATAATTTGTGCTACGCAGCAAAGGCAGGTGGCAGTGTCCGGATTTCGGACACTGCCACCTGATCGTCTGGAATCCGGACACCGACAGCGGACCCCATGCAACGGGCGCCGCGCTCAATGAATGCCCCTGAACGCATTGATTTCAATCGCATATCCGACTTGCTGCCTGGCAGCGCAATAACCTTGGCACGAGCCTTGCCATGGAGTGGTCGTGGGGAGATCCCACTACGACTACACCAATGACAGGAGGCAATATGCAACCGCAGTCCACCGTACAGGTGATGGGCATCGATGCCGGTGGCACGATGACCGATACGTTCTTCGTGCGCTCGGATGGCCGTTTCGTGGTCGGCAAGGCGCAGAGCAATCCCGGGGACGAATCCCTTGCCATCTATCAATCTTCCGAAGATGCCCTTGCCCACTGGGACCGGACAGTGGATGACGTCTATCCGGAACTGGTGACCTGCGTCTATTCCGGCACGGCCATGCTCAACCGCATTCTCATGCGCAAGGGTCTTGCCGTCGGCCTCATCTGCAACCGTGGCTTCGAGCAGATCCATTCGATGGGCCGCGCGCTGCAGAGCTATCTTGGCTACGCCCTGGAAGATCGTATCCACCTGAACACCCACCGCTACGACGAACCTCTGGTGCCCGTCTCGCGCACCCGTGGCGTCACCGAGCGTACCGACGTACAGGGAAAGGTGGTCATCCCCCTGCGTGAAGACGAAGTCCGCCAGGCTACCCGGGAACTGACGGAGGCCGGCTCGCAAGCCATCGTCATCTGCCTGCTGCAATCCCACAAGAACGAGTCCAGCGAGCAACGCGCCCGTGACATTGTGCGCGACGAGCTGAAGAAGCTGAAGGCGGATCTTCCGGTGTTTGCCTCGGTGGACTACTACCCGTCGCGCAAGGAAAGCCACAGGATGAACACCACCATCCTCGAGGCCTACGGCGCGGAGCCTTCGCGCGAGACGCTGAAGAAGGTCAGCGACCGTTTCAGGAAGCATGGGGCCAGGTTCGATCTGCGCGTGATGGCCACGCATGGTGGCACCATCAGCTGGAAGGCCAAGGAACTCGCCCGCACCATTGTTTCCGGCCCGATTGGCGGCGTGATTGGCTCCAGGCTGCTGGGCGAGGCCCTGGGCGACGAGAATATCGCCTGCTCCGATATCGGCGGCACCAGCTTTGACGTGGCGTTGATCACCAAGGGTAATTTCGCCATCAAGTCCGATCCGGACATGGCCCGCCTGGTGCTCTCCCTGCCGCTGGTCGCGATGGATTCGGTCGGGGCCGGCGCCGGCAGTTTCGTGCGCCTCGACCCCTACAGCAAGTCGATCAAGCTCGGCCCGGACTCAGCCGGCTATCGCGTCGGCACCTGCTGGCCGGAAAGCGGCCTCGACACCGTCTCTGTCTCCGACTGCCACGTGGTGCTGGGCTACCTGAATCCCGATAATTTCCTCGGCGGCGCCATCAAGCTTGACGTCGAACGTGCCCGCCAGCACATCAAGACGCAGATCGCCGATCCGCTCGGCCTGTCGGTGGAAGATGCCGCTGCCGGCGTCATCGAATTGCTCGACCTCACGCTGTCCGAGTACCTGCGCGCCAACATCAGCGCCAAGGGCTACAACCCGGCCGAGTTCACTTGCTTCTCCTACGGTGGCGCCGGCCCCGTGCACACCTATGGCTATACCCAGGGGGTCGGCTTCAAGGACGTGGTTGTCCCCGCCTGGGCCGCCGGCTTCTCGGCCTTCGGCTGCGCCTGCGCCGACTTCGAGTACCGCTATGACAAGTCGGTGGACCTCGGCGTTGCCCAGTTCGCACGAGACGCCGACAAGGCCGTCGCCTGCAAGACCCTGCAGGAAGCCTGGTCCGAACTGGCTGTCAAGGTCATCGACGAATTCGTCCTCAACGGCTACAAGGCCGAAGACGTGCTGCTGATCCCCGGCTACAAGATGCAGTACATGGGGCAGCTCAACGACCTTGAGATCGTCTCGCCGGTCACCAGCGCCGCGACCGCCGCCGACTGGGACCAGATCGTCGACGCCTTCGAGAATACCTATGGCCGTGTCTACGCCAGTTCCGCGCGCTCGCCGGAACTGGGCTTCTCGATCACCGGCGCGATCTTGCGCGGCACCGTCGTGACCCAGAAGCCGGTGCTGCCGGAAGACCCCGATGCGGGGCCGACGCCGCCCAAGGGGGCCTATCTCGGTACCCGTCCCTTCTATCGCCACAAGAAATGGGTCGATGCTGCGCTCTGGAAGATGGAAGCGCTCAAGGCCGGCAACCACGTCGTGGGCCCCGCCATCATCGAATCCGACGCCACGACTTTCGTCGTGCCAGATGGCTTCGAGACAACGGTCGATAAGCACCGCCTGTTCCACCTCAAGGAAGTGAAATAAGGAGACACGCCATGAACATGATGACCAAGAAGGAAGTGGGCCTTGGCAACCTGCTGCAGAACGGCAAGACCCTCAAGGAGTTCCGCGACGCGATCATCGCCCGTACCCAGGCGTCCGGCCACTACAACGGCCTCGATAAGCTGGAGTTCCGCGACAGCGACCCCATCGGCTATGAGAAGCTGTTCTCCAAGTTGCGCGGCGGCCTGGTGCATGCCCGCGAGACCGCGAAGAAGATCGCCGCCAGCCCCATCGTCGAGCAGGAAGGCGAACTCTGCTTTACGCTCTACAACGCGGCGGGCGACTGCGTGCTGACCTCGACCGGCATCATCATCCACGTCGGCACCATGGGCGCAGCGATCAAGTACATGATCGAGAACAACTGGGAAGCCAACCCCGGCATCCATCCCGGTGACATGTTCACCAACAACGACTGCTCCATCGGCAACGTGCACCCCTGCGACATCGCCACCATTGTGCCGATCTTCTGGGAGGGCAAACTGATCGGCTGGGTGGGGGGCGTCACCCACGTCATTGACACCGGCTCGGTGACGCCCGGGTCCATGTCCACCGGCCAGACGCAACGCTTCGGCGACGGCTACATGATCACCTGCCGCAAGACGGGCGCCAACGATACGCCCTTCCGTGACTGGCTGCATGAGTCCCAGCGTTCGGTGCGTACCCCCAAGTACTGGATCCTCGACGAGCGTACCCGCATTGCCGGCTGCCACATGATCCGCGACCTGGTCGAAGAGGTGATCCGTGCCGACGGCATCGAGGCCTACGACAAGTTCACCTACGAGGTCATCGAGGAGGGCCGCCGCGGACTGCAGAGCCGCATCAAGGCCATGACCCTGCCGGGCAAGTACCGCAAGGTCTCCTTTGTTGACGTGCCGTACAAGCATGACGATGTGCAGGTCTCGAACGCCTTCGCCAAGCTCGACTCCATCATGCACTCGCCGGTGGAGATGACCATCAAGGCGGACGGCAAGTGGCGCCTCGATTTCGAGGGAGCGAGTCGCTGGGGCTGGCACACCTTCAACGCCCACCAGGTAGCCTTTACTTCCGGAATCTGGGTGATGATGTGCCAGACCCTGGTGCCCACCCAGCGCATCAACGACGGTGCCTACTTTGCTACCGAGTTCCGCCTGCCAAAGGGCACGTGGTGCAACCCGGATGATCGCCGCACCGGCCACGCCTACGCCTGGCACTTCCTGGTCTCCGGCTGGGCGGCCCTGTGGCGCGGCCTGTCCCAGTCGTACTTCAGCCGTGGCTATCTGGAAGAGGTCAACGCTGGTAACGCGAATACCTCCAACTGGCTGCAGGGCGGCGGCATCAACCAGGACGGCGAGATCCACGCGGTCAACAGCTTCGAGGCCAGTTCCTGCGGCACCGGCGCCTGCGCCGTCAAGGACGGTCTCAACCATGCTGCCGCGATCTGGAACCCGGAAGGCGATATGGGCGACATCGAGATCTGGGAGATGGCCGAGCCGCTGCTCTACCTTGGCCGCAACGTCAAGGCCAACTCCGGCGGCTACGGCAAGTACCGCGGTGGTTGCGGGTTTGAAACGCTGCGCATGGTGTGGAACGCCCAGGACTGGACCATGTTCTTCATGGGCAATGGCTTCATGAACAGCGACTGGGGCATGATGGGCGGCTATCCGTCCGCGACCGGCTACCGCTTTGAGGCACACAAGACCGGCCTGGAACAGCGCATCGCCATCGGTGACTCCCTGCCGCTGGGCGGCGACCTCGATCCGGGCAGTCCCGACTTCGAGCGCCACATCGATGCCACGGCCGTGGTCAAGCGCGACAAGCAATGCATCACGACCGAGGATTGCTACGCCAACCACGATCTCTACCTGAACTACCTGCGTGGCGGCCCGGGCTTTGGCGACCCCATCGACCGGGACCCGAAGGCCATCGAGGCGGACCTCAACCAGAAGTTCCTGCTGCCGGAATACGCGCAGAAGGTCTATGGCGCCGTCGTGACCCAGGACGGCAAGGGCGTGTTCACGGTCAATGCCGCCAAGACCCAGGCACGCCGTGCCGAGGTCCGCAAAGAGCGCCTGGCCCGGGCCCTGCCGACGCGCGAATGGATGAAGGAAGAGCGCGAACGCATCCTCAACAAGCACGCGTCCGTCCAGGTGCAACACATGTTCGCCACCAGCTTCGCCCTGTCCGAGAAGTTCACCGCGGAGTTCAAGCAGTTCTGGAACCTGCCCGCGGACTGGCAGTTGCGTGAAGAAGAACTGGGCGTGCCGTCCTATGGCGCCAAGCACCGCATGGACCTCTCCCTGCTGCCCGACGTGACCACTGTGGTCCAGGTCGAAGAGTAATCACCGCATCCAGGAGTTGAACAATGTCAACCTATACCAATGAACAGGTCGCCCACCTCGTCGAAGGCTCCCTTGACTGGGAAACCACGTTCCGCATGCTCTCGATGCCCAAGGATGATAGCCGGTTCGGGCAGTACCTGGCGGCCCTGCAGGCCAAGGCCGGCTTCCCGGACCGCATCGTGCTTCCGCTCAGCCCGCACATGTTTATCGTGCAATCGGCCAAAAGCAAGAAGTGGGTGGTCAAGTGCGGCTGCGGCCACGAGTTCTGCGACTACCGCGAGAACTGGAAACTGCATGCCTCGATCTACGTGCGCGACACCGAGGAGGCGATGACCGAGGTCTATCCGAAGCTGATGGCCCCGGACACACAGTGGCAGGTGTATCGCGAATACTACTGCCCGTCGTGCGGCACCATGCACGACGTCGAGGCGCCTACCCCGTGGTATCCGGTGATCCACGACTTCGAGCCGGACATCGAAGCCTTTTATAAGGAATGGGTGCACATGCCGGTGCCGGAACGCGCGGCAGACTAAGCGCCGTCTGAAGCCAGAGGGCGGGCGAGCCTGCCCTCTGAGAACGGCGGCTTCCGGATGCGCAGATCACCTCGGAAGTGCGTATTGAAGGGGTGGGGCGCCCGTCGCGACGAACCTCAGCCTCCACCCAGCAGATCCTGCTCATCCAGCAGCGCATAGGCAATCTCGGGCGTATTCTCCATCGCCTTCCGGATCGCCGCGGGAATCGCCTGCTTCGTCTTTCGGCACAGCCCCGCCTGCTCCTCCAACTGGATGCTGATCCCCCGCAGCGTGCGCACGCCATGCACGCTCGGCGTGATGGTCAGGACGATGCCCAGTTGCGCCTGCAAGCGGCTTCCCAGGTGCCGCAGGTCCGCCAGGCTCGTCACGCTTTCCAGTCTGGCCACCAGCCGCTTTTCTTCCTCGCGCGTCAGGCGCAGGACGCGGATGTCGGCGTTCGGGTCGGCCAGCAGTTCTTCCCTGCGGCAGGTGCAGGCGCCGGGCGGGCATTCCGTGCGGATCGGGAAGGGCGCGTTCATCGGGGGCGGCGTGTATGGCCCAGCGCGGGGCCGGTAGACGGATATCTTAAAGCAGGAAACCGTGCCCGGGCACGGGGCAGCCCCACTGCACGCTGCGCCGATTCCATTTATGCTGCGGCTGGCGGCGCCGAGTCGCCGCATAGCGAAAACCAGACACGACCCATGCCAGGAGACCACATGGCCCTCTCGATGTATGACGTATCGATTCCCGCGTTCATCCGCGCCCTGACCAACCTGTCCGCGATCCTGGAAAAAGGCGCGGCGCATGCGCAGGCGCAGGGTATGGACCCGGCGGATCTGATCCAGACGCGCCTGATCGCCGACATGGACACGCTGGCGACCCAGGTGCAGCGTGCCAGCGACGCCGCGAAGGGCTGCGCGGCGCGGCTCGCGGGTATCGAAGTGCCGTCCTATGCCGACAACGAGGCAACCTTTCCTGAACTGCAGGAACGTATCGCGAAGACCGTGGGCTTCCTCGAGTCGAATCGCGCCGAGCAGCTCGAAGGCAGCGAATCGAGGGTCATCGAACTGAAGCTGCGCCAGGGGACGATGACCTTCGACGGCAAGCGCTACCTGCTGGGTTTTGCCCTGCCGAACTTCTACTTCCACGTCACGACGGCTTACGACATCCTGCGTCACAAGGGCGTGCAGATCGGCAAGACGGACTACCTCGGTACGCGCTGAAAGCCGTCCTGGCCCAGGCCGGGCCGGGACGCCGCGCACCGGATCGCCGGCCGGCGAGTCAAAGCTGGAGTGACGAGGGCTGCCCTCGCGCCACGTGCCGTCCGGTGGTCATATCAGCGAATACCCTGACTCGTCTGGTATACTTATGCGATGTCTGGCCGTTGCCGGATACAGCCTGCGAGAGGCCCTGCGGACCATCACCCCGATCGACCGCCGGTGGACGCATCACCTCATGCCATCTCTGATCCGGAGTCCTGGCCTCGCTCTCCCGACCCATGTATGAACGGCTGCCATCGGCCGCTGAAACCATTGCGTTCCCGACCGGAGCGCGCCGCAAAGCATGACTTACGCCGTCAAGGAAATCTTCTATACGCTGCAGGGCGAAGGCGCCAACGCCGGCCGTGCCGCGGTGTTTTGCCGCTTTGCCGGCTGCAACCTGTGGAGCGGGCGCGAAGAGGACCGGGCCACGGCGGTATGCCAGTTTTGCGACACGGATTTCGTCGGTACTGACGGCACGCGCGGCGGCAAATACCGCACGGCCGAGGAACTGGCCGCCACGGTCGCTTCCGAATGGCCCCAGGGCGCCGGTGGCAAGCCGCTGGTGGTGTGCACGGGCGGCGAGCCGCTGCTGCAGCTCGATGCGCCGCTGATCCACGCCCTGCACGCGCAGGGCTTCGAGATCGCGATCGAAACCAATGGCACGATCGAGGTTCCGCCGGGGATTGACTGGGTTTGCGTGAGCCCGAAGATGGGCTCCGAGCTGGTGGTCAGGAAGGGCGACGAGCTGAAGGTGGTGATTCCACAGGCCGGGCAGGACTTTGCCGCATACGAGCAGCTGGATTTCCAGTATTTCCTGGTGCAGGCCATGGATGGCCCGCTGGCCCGCGAAAATACCGCCGCCGCCGTGGCGTTCTGCCAGCAGCATCCGCGCTGGCGCCTGTCGCTGCAGACCCACAAGCTGCTGGGCATCCGCTGACCGTTGCGGATTGCTGTCGCGCGGCGGCGCCGTGGGCCACAATAGAGCCTGCGGCCCCGGCACGAAGTCCACCTAATGCAGGCCGCCTTGCAAGCGCCCGTACTCATGAGCAAACAAGTTTCCATTACCCGCCGGCTGGAATTCGATTCCGGCCACCGCATCCCGAACCATTGCGGCCAGTGCCGCAATATCCACGGTCACCGTTATCGCCTGGACCTGACCCTGTCGGGCGAAGTGCTGCGCCGTGACGGCGCGTCCGACGACGGCATGATCCTTGATTTCGGCGATATCAAGTCTCTGGCGCAGGAGCACCTGGTGTCGAAGTGGGACCATGCGTTCCTGATCTATCGTGGCGACACCGCGCTGCTGAACTTCCTGCAATCGATGGAAGGGCACAAGACCGTGGTGCTGGATGCCATTCCGACCGTCGAGAACCTCGCGCAGATCGCTTTCGACATGCTCGCGCCCGTGTTCAAGGACTGCTTCGGCCACCATCTGCAGCTGACCCGCCTGGTCCTGTTCGAAACGCCCAACTGCTGGGCCGAGGTCACGGCCACGGCGGAGCTGCCGGCGCAGGACTGAGCCAGCAATGACGGATACCCGCACCGCGGAGGAGATCGCGCGCGACGAGCACTATCTGCGCGCCGCCATGGAAGAGGCGCGCCTCGCCGAGGCCGCCGGCGAGGTGCCGGTAGGTGCGGTGGTGGTGTGGAACGATGCCATCATCGCGCGGGGCCACAACCTGCCGATCAAGTCGATGGATCCGTCAGCTCACGCGGAGATGCAGGCCCTGCGCGCGGCCGCGCAGGTGCTGGGGAACTACCGCATGCCCGAATGCGAGCTGTTCGTGACGCTGGAGCCGTGCGCCATGTGCAGCGGCGCCATCCTCCATGCGCGCTTGCGCCATGTCGTGTTCGGCGCGTCGGACCCTAAGACCGGCGCGGCCGGCAGCGTGGTGAACCTGTTCGAGCAGGCGCAGCTCAACCACCAGACCACCATCACGGGTGGGGTGCTTGCCGGTGAGTGCGGGCAGATGCTGAAGGACTTCTTCGGTGCCCGGCGCCGCGCGCAGAGGGCGGCGCAACTCGCCGCGCGCATGCCGTCCGATCCCGAACAACCCTGACGTAACCTGACGATAGCGAGCACGCATGAGCACACCGAGCACCCGGCCGCATACCGAAGTCCGCCTGATCGCGTCGTCCGGCTACCCGCACGATGTCGCCATCGCGGCGCACGGCTGTGCCTGGCTCAAGGCGCACGGGTACCACACCACCAACCCGGATGTGCTGGCACGTCGCTACCTGCGCTTCGGTGGCACTGACGCCGAGCGGCTGGCAGACCTGCATGCCATCGGCACCGGCTTGCCGCATGAGCTGACCCTGGCCGTGCGCGGCGGCTACGGCATCGCGCGGCTGCTGGCACGGCTCGATTTCGCGCAGATTGCGGAGCAGGCGCGCGCGAGCGGCACGCCCATTGTCGGCCACAGCGATTTCACGGCGTTCCAGCTCGCCTACCTGGCCGCAACCGGCGGCGTGACGTTTGCCGGCCCGATGCTGCTGGCGGACTTCGGTGCCGACACGGTCGACCCGTTCATGTGGGAGCACTTCGAGGGCATCCTGCGCGATCCGGCGTACACGATGACGGTGACGGCGCCGCAGGACGGCGGGCAGCCGTTCTCGGGCACGGTCGCGGGCACGCTGTGGGGCGGCAACCTGGCCATGCTGTGCAGCCTGCTGGGCACGCCGTTCATGCCCCGGGTCGAGGGTGGCATCCTGTTCCTGGAGGACATCAACCAGCCGCCATACCGACTTGACCGCATGCTGGTGCAACTGCACCCGGCCGGCGTGTTGGGCACGCAGCGCGCCATCATCCTCGGGG
>JACXTT010007575.1_pt1 | contig 15266 bp, 11 predicted proteins | sample 9270951 | NCBI WGS metagenome assembly JACXTT01 (sample SAMN15532306, study PRJNA645909) | rock metagenome | isolation source: weathered quartz diorite | place: Puerto Rico | collected 2017-06-21 | reverse complement strand
GAGGAAAATACGGGAAGGGGAAAGGTCTGTGAAAGAATACTATTTTTATTTAAACATCGTATCAGGGTTTGTACCTGGGGGGGCATGGTGGGTTTGATAAGCGCTTTATGTATGAAGAATCTTTCAGAACGCCGCTGCTTGTTAAATGGCCCGGGGTAACGAAACCCGGGTCGGTATCTTCAGACCTGGTGATGAACCTTGACTTTGCAGAAACATTACTGGAGATGACCGGCAATAAAGTGCCATCCGGTATGCAGGGAAAAAGTTTCGTGCCGGTCTTAAAAGGAAAGCAGGCAAAAGGTTTCCGGGATGCTGTCTATTATCATTTCTATGAAAACCAGGAACACAATGTGGCAAAGCATATCGGCGTAAGAACAGACAGGTATAAATTGATCTACTTCTATGAAAAAGAAGAATGGGAAATGTACGACCTGCAACGGGATCCGCATGAAATGAAAAACATATACGGAGATGCTGCTTATTCTCAGCAGCAGCAAACGCTTATCGGGAAACTGAAAGCGCTAAAAGAGCAATACAAAGATCCCATGCCGCTTGCCATTCATGTTAAGTGATTGACGGGTGGCTCCCACAATTGTCCATCTTTTTCAAAGAATACTCCATCTTCTCGTGATGACGATAGATTTGTTATAGGGCCATTGTGCCCTTTTTTGTTGCCCTGTGCAGATAATGTGAGCGTAGGATTGTCCATTAAAGTTATGCTATTGTCTATTGCGGCAGCCTGCCAGTCATTCTACTTTTATCATGGCTCAACATTGGTACACGATTAAACCAAAACGATAAAAGTATTGCGTATGAAAAAATTGCTCTTAATGGGTATCTGCTTCGCTTTGTTGCTTGCACAACTGGCTGCACAAACTACCCGCAATGTTAAAGGAACGGTAACCGATGACAAAGGCTTGCCGCTCTCCGGGGTTACTGTTAGCCCGCAATCAACCGATAAAAAAGTGATAGCCTCAACGGTTACGGATGCTTCCGGAAAATTCAGTATCAGAATAGATGAAAAAACAACCCATCTGACGTTCAGTTATGTGGGAATGGAAAGCCAGACCATAGCGGTTAAAGGACTGTCTTCCGTTGCAGTAAAACTTTCACCAACGGCTGCTAATCTTTCCGATGTGGTAGTGGTGGGTTATGGTACTCAGAAAAAAGCCAATCTTACCGGCTCGGTATCTACACTGAAAATGGATGAGGTACTGGGAGACAGACCCGTAAGTTCAACAGGTGCATTGTTACAGGGAGCCATTCCGGGCTTGCAGGTTACCATTGGTTCGGGACAGCCTGGCGCAGGAGCATCTTTCAATGTGCGCGGCGGTACTGATTTTGGAACAGGTGCTACTTCTTCTATCAATACCGGCGGGCCCTTTATACTGGTTGACAACGTTCCGTATAATGGTCCGTTGAATATGCTGGACCCCAACGATATTGAGTCCGTTACAGTACTGAAAGATGCCGGATCGGCTGCCATTTATGGCGCCCGTTCTGCTTTTGGCGTAGTGCTCATCACCACCAAAAAGGGAAATAAAAACCAGCGGATACAGTTCAATTACAGTAATAACCTTGTTTTCTCCACCCCACAGAACTTACCGGTAAAAGCATCACCGGCAGACCAGGTAAAAGCATGGATGGATGGAGGTATGACGCCTGCTTATAATGGTAACCAGAACTTTCTTACCTGGATGCAGCTGCTCGCCGATTACCAGAAGAACCCGAAAGGTTACCCGGGTGGTTATACTGTTAATAATGGCGTATACTACCAACTGGCTCCTACAGATGCCATCAGGGAACTGCTGGGCAATTCAGCTTTTCAGCAAATGCATAATTTCTCGGTCAGCGGAGGATCTGATAAAACAACCTATCGCATTTCACTGGGAACGACCAATGAAAAAGGAATATTGGTTCCTGTTGCCAACCAGGATAAATACAGCCGGTATACCATCAAATCAATCGTGAGTTCGGATGTGACCAGTTGGTTGAATATGCAATTGGATGCAGGTTATTATCATTCTGTAACGACCACGCCTTTTTATAGCAATGCTTTTGGTGATGCCACCAATACGCCTTCTGTTTTACCCCTCGATTCCATACCAACCGTTCCGGGTATTATTGCTACATCAAAGAATGAAATATTGGCTACGGCGCCGGTCACCAACCGTTATAACGATATCAGGGCCACTGGAAGGGTGATTGCAAAACCAGTAAAAGGACTGACCATTACAGGAGAATATACTGTTGATCACCTCAATAACCTGGTTACTACTTATGATAAGAAAGCGTCGGGCTTTTTGAATCCTTATGGTTATACTGCCAGTACCATCGGATCTGACAAGTTTACCAAATCACCTTCTTTTACAGATTATGATGCCATCAACATTTTTGGTACTTATGTAAAAGCACTGGGTAACCACAATTTCACACTCACGGCTGGTTACAACCAGGAACAAAGTCATTATGAGATCCTGTCAGAAACTTCAACAGGTATGATTAATGGCAACCTGCCTTCTATTTCCGGTACTACCGGCCTCATTCCCATCGTAGGTTCAGACAATTACCTGGAATATGCTACCAGGGGCGTATTCGGCAGGCTGAACTATGAGTTCGGCAATAAATACCTTTTCCAGGTAAATGGCAGGTATGATGGATCTTCTAAATTTCCCGATGGCCACCGTTGGGGCTTCTTCCCATCTTTTTCTGCCGGATGGAGAATGATGGAAGAAGGCTTTATGAAATTCATGAAGCCGGTGGTGAATGAATTGAAACTAAGAGGTTCTATAGGTTCTGTGGGCAACCAGAATATTGGCGACTACCAGTTCTATGGAGGAATGACATCTTATATACCCAACTGGTTATACAACAACGCACAGGTGGGAACACTCAATGCACCGCCATTGGTGAGTAATAGTTTTACCTGGGAAACGGTTGAATCAAAAGACATCGGATTGGACTGGGGTATGTTCAGGAACCGTTTTACAGGAAGTTTCGACTGGTACCAGCGTGATACCAAAGATATTCTTACCACCAATCCAACGCCATTGCCTTCCGTGCTGGGTACCGGCGCGCCTTTGCAGAATGCAGGTTCTTTAACAACAAAGGGTTTTGAGTTGCAATTGAGCTGGAAGGACAAGATTGGTAAAGTGACTTATTATATAGGCGCCAACCTGTACGATTACCAGACAACGGTAACCAATGCCATCAACCCCAATGGAGTGATCACCAATTCAACATTGTATACGGGTAAAAAAATGGGAGAGATATGGGGCTATCTGACCGACAGGTTTTACAATGTAAACGATTTTGTAGCGGGTTCACTGAATGCGAACTTAAGGAATGGCGTGTTGATTGCGGGAACGTCCAAGCAAAATGGGCAAGCGCCCAGCCCGGGAGATATTATGTACAAAGACCTGGACAGCAATGGTGTGATCACAGCCGGAGCAGGAACCCTGGCCGATCATGGAGACCTGAGGGTAATAGGAAACAGTTCTTTGCGCTTTCAGTATGGTATTATCGGTGGTGTATCGTATAAGAATTTCGATCTCTCGTTTGTGATCTCCGGAGTAGGTAAACAGGATATATGGCTCAACAATACACTGAGCTTCCCCAATCAATGGCTTACTTACGGTGCCTTATATGCACACCAGACCAATTATTGGACACCCACCAACCTCAATGCTTTTTACGGCAGGATATACACAGATAATGTGAACAGTTCTAACCAAAGCTTTAACCAGGTAGTGCAAACCCGCTTCTTGCAGAATGGCGCTTATACAAGGGTTAAGAATATTACGTTGCGGTACAATTTTCCTGCTGCCTTATTGAAGAAGGCGGCCATCAGCAGATTACAGGTGTTTTATAGTATTGAGAACCCATTCATGTTCGATCACCTGCCTGCAGGTTTATACCCCGATGTGGCTACACAGGGATCCACAGCCGGCGGAGGATTGGGATATCCCTTCATGAAAAAATCTTCCATCGGGATCAATGTTTCATTTTAAACAAGATTCATCATTCCTGTAAATCTATCAGTATGAAAAAATATATGCTCTCCATATCAATGCTTGCGCTGCTGGTTATTGGCTGTAACAAGGATTTTTTAAATAAAACACCGTTAAACCAATTGACCATCCAGACGGCATTTGTGAATTATTCCAATTTTCAAACCTATGCCTGGGGCTTGTATGACTATATGGCCGGGTATGGCAATAGTGGTTCTACCATGCCGCCGGCTTTTGCCAGCCAGGAGTATGCCAATTCAGATAATATCAGCAATGGTACCCAGTCGTCTTATGTTAACCAGTCCAAATTACCGGCTACTGCAGCGGGTAACCCTACTTCTTCCTTACAAATAGCTACCTGGGATTTTTCTTACGTAAGAAAAGTGAATATCATGCTTGATAACATTGATCAGTCATCAATGGTGCAGGCAGATAAGGATCATTGGAGAAGTGTTGGCTATTTTTTCCGCGCGTTGCGTTACTATGACCTGATCGCTGCTTTTGGAGATGTTCCCTGGATCGAACATGCTTTATCCGATACTTCAGCCGGTGTTTTATTTGGTAATCGCACGGGAAGGGATACGGTGGCGCAGAATATCCTGAATAACCTGGTTTGGGCTGAATCGCATATTAAGTCAGCAGGTGATGGAGTGAACACCATCAATGTACACTGTGTGAGGGCATTATTGTCGCGCTTTGGTTTGTTTGAAGGTACCTGGCGCAAATACCATAACCTGAGTGATGCCAATACATACCTGAACGCCTGTGTAACCTACTCGCAGAAATTATTGGCCAGCTTCCCCTCTGTCATGAGTAGTTGGGATGATGTGTATAATTCAGAAGACCTTACCAATAAGCCGGGTATCATTTTGTTTAAACAATACCTGATTACGATCTTCAATAACCCCATGCTTACTAGGTATACCGCCAGTACTTCCTGGAACAGCGATGTGCCCAAAAGTGCAATAGAAAGTTACCTGTGTACGGATGGCCGGCCCATATCCACCAGCGCTGTTTATAATGGAGATGATTCCATGTATGCGGCTTTTAAAAATCGCGACAGGCGACTGTATTTTACGGTAACGCCTCCTTACAGGGTTAAATTCATCAATCCGGGTGTGACCAACCAGGCAGGGAACTCGGATAATTTATGGGCTTTCGATGCCAATACCAATTATGGGGCCTTTGTTCGTTTGATGAATGACAGCATACCCGGTAATACCAATAAAAGACTGCCATTCCTTTCACAAACACCCGATATGAAATCGGGGAATGTGATCCCCAATATTCCACATTTCTCTTCTTATAATGCAGCCCAGGGCAACCTGCCTGCAAATGGTATTGCAATAACACAATCGGTGAGCAAGCTCGGCTACTTTTACTGGAAATATTTTAACAGGTTACAAATGGATGGCGCGGCTTCTTATGGAGGTACACAGGACTGCCCCCTGTTTCGTATTGAAGAAGTAATGCTGAATGATGCCGAGGCCCAGTTTGAATTGGGCGCTTTTACACAGACTGTAGCAGATCAGACGATCAATAAACTCCGCACCAGGGCCAATGTAGCCAATATGGTGGTGGCCAATATTACAGCTTCTTTCGACCTGAAAAGAGATCCTACTGTGGATCCTGTATTATGGGAGATCAGAAGAGAGCGGCGTGTAGAACTGTTTGGCGATGGATTCAGGTTCAATGATATTAAAAGGTGGATGAAAGGCAGCTACCTCAATGATTACCAGTTGGGTGTTAAAATTGATAAGGCCGGTTATCCCAATTATCCCAGCTTTAATATCAATAATGCCAATATCCTGATTGATGGCGGAGGTACGAAAGGATATGTGAAAAATCTTCCGGTTCCCGTAGGCTGGCTGGATAAATATTATCTGGAGCCTGTGCCTTTGCAGGAACTGGTGATCAACCCCAATTTAAAGCAAAGCCCCGGATGGTAAATAGAATGCCAATATCCTCATGAATGGTTGTTAGAGCCTGAGAAACCAACCTGGAATGAAGCCGGCCTTATATATGGCCGGCTTACTTTTTTTGGGTAGGTGATGCATGATCTGGAGCCGGCTGTTTTTGGACAGCATTTTTCCTGTATTCATTGGGCGATTTGCCTGTTGCATTGCGGAATAACCTGGAAAAATAATAAGGATCATCATAGCCGATCTTTTCGGCTATCTCTTTTATTTTGATACTGCTCTGGGTCAGCAACTGGCAGGCGAAATGGATCTTGATCTGGATAAAATATTCTATAGGGGATAAGCCTGTTTTCTTTTTAAACAGCGACGTGTAATGCGAAGCGGAGTAATTGAATTTGCCCGCAATATTTTCAACGGTCAGCTGTTTGTCGATATTGGCTTTCATAAATAATATCGACTTGTCGAGCGGACTGTCTTCAATTAGCTTTTTACTTCTCTTGCCCGGAAAAAGAAAGAAAGATAAAAAGTGGTACAAACAAAGATTGGCATAACCCATGTTGTTTGATGTATAACCGGCGTCGAGACTGGCATACATGTCATTCCATATTTCCAATATGGTGTCATTGTATTCAATGGGGGAAGGATGCAGGTATTGGTCAGATTGTCCCCATTGATTCAGTTCATTCAACCTGCTTCCGCTGAAATGTACCCAGTAAATACTCCAGGGATCGTCGATATCGGCCTGGTATCGGTGGAATTGATTGGGTGGGAGCATCATGAACTGGTTGGCCGTAAGTGTAAATTCTCCCTGCGGTGTTTCATAGTGCCCCTTGCCTTTCAGGCAATAAATCAGGATATTGTCTTCACAACCTCTTTTACGCTCGCGGTAATGGAACTGTGCCTTTGGAAAATAGCCTATATGGGTAATAAAAAGAGCATTGGAAAAAGGGTAGGGCCTGACAAATTTGTCCAGTATCGCTTGCGGGATATTGATTTGCTTTTCCCCTAAAAAACCATCTTTTCTTTTAGTGTACGACATAGTTTTGATAACGCTGTAATAATGAGTACAATACTCAGGGAAATCCCTGCCCCTAATTTAAAAAACTAAAACGAGATGCGATATAATAATATACAGTTTGTCAGCACTTCCCAACCAATGGTCAAGTAAGTATTTGCATGCCGGTTTTTATCGGGTGCTTTGTATTGCCAACAAAATTTACGGAAACATTAAATCTGCAAATCATGAAAACCTCAGTATGGAGTAAGCGGATCACGCTATCGCTGTTCCTGCTTACTTTTGGTTATCTCAGCGCATTCGCGGGCATGGATTCTTACAAGGTATTCCTCAACAAGAAGCTCCTGTTCGAAAAAATCGTGACCGAACCGCTCAATGCGATCAACCTTTCTAACCAAACCAATTCCAACGACGAGATCGTTATTTACTACAGCCATTGCGGCAGGCAGGGAAGCGAGAGAAAGATTTCCCTGAAGGATAGCAAAGGTGCTGTAGTAAAAGAATGGTCTTTTTCAACAGCACAGGCAGGGATGGCCATCCCCGTAAAAGAGATCGCTGCTTTACAGAAACAGTATGGCGAGCTAACCCTGCAAGATGAATCCCATGAATTGCCTCAGGGCAGAACACTTGCCTCGCTCAATGGGAATGCCAAGACGGTAGCGGGCATCAGGAAGAATGAGGCGCTGGATCTGATCAACAGGATGACTATTTAAATCGCAGGCATTTGAGTACATTTAGTGACCGGCGCCTGTGGCCGGTCATTTTCATAAAAAGATGATGAAGAACACAACATGGTTATATCGCTATAAACTATGGCATGTCTTATTCTGGCTGCTGCTGCTGGCCACCTGGTATTACCTGCGCTACGATGATTTTGTGAACAAGGAGCTGGCTTTCCGCATCACGCTGCTCAAGGTTGCCGAACTGGCCATCATGGTATATGTAACCAACTATCTGCTGATACCACGATTACTGTATAAAAAGCATTACCTGCTTTTTGGCATCCTGTTCCTGCTATGGGTAGCCGGCATGAGCTGGTTGAAAATGTACCTCGAAGGACTGCTCATGCATAACCCTACATTGTTTGACCTTAGGGTGAACCTCAAAAGGCGTATCTACGACAATACCATACCTCATCTGTTACTGGTGAGTACGGGGGCCGCATTTAAGCTGCTGCTCGATTATGCCAGGGCCCAGCGCCGGATAGGAGAAATGGCCAAAGAGCATGCCGAGACAGAACTCAATTTTCTGAAATCACAGGTGAATCCGCATTTTGTGTTCAACTCACTCAATTCTATCTACTTTCTCATCGACAAACAAAACACAATGGCCCGGGAAGCGCTGCACAAGTTTTCGGGTATGTTGCGTTACCAGTTGTACGAATGCAATGGCAATAGTATTGCTTTAATGAATGAGCTGGCTTATTTGCAGAACTATATAGACCTGCAGCAGCTGCGCAGGGGAGACGATTGCCAGGTACAGTTTACCTATCCTCCCAGCCTGGATGGGATTCATATCGCCCCACTGCTGCTGGTGCCGCTGGTAGAGAACGCTTTCAAGCATTTATCTGCAACAACACACGGGGAGAACAGGATCATTATTGCGCTTCGCCAGGAACCAGACCGGCTGATTTTTTCCGTATACAACACAACAGACAGATTGCCCAAAAATGCCGAACTTGTGAAAGACGGAGGGATCGGGCTCGCCAATGTCAAAAGAAGACTCGCCTTATTATATCCCAATAAGCACCGGTTAACAATCGTACCAGGAACAAACAGCTTCAGCGTGGAATTGGAATTGCCCCTTACCTGAAAAAACAAGCCATGAAAATCCGCTGTATGATCATAGATGATGAGCCGCTGGCCAGAAAGGGCCTGCGCGAATACATCGGCGATGTGGATTTTCTTGAACTCGACAGTGAATTTGATAATGCCCTGGCCGCCATTGAGCGGTTGAACAGCAGCGCCATAGATCTTTTATTCCTCGATATACAAATGCCCAGGCTCGACGGACTGGCATTGCTGCGCTCACTGGCGAACCCGCCCCTGGTGGTGCTTACCACCGCTTATCCTGAATACGCACTGGAAGGATATGAGCTGGATGTACTGGATTATCTCGTAAAGCCCATCGCTTTTAACCGTTTTGTAAAAGCGGCCGTTAAAGCAAAAGCACATATCAGTCAGCACGTTAAAACAAATCAACCTGCTGACACGTCAGGTGAAACCTACTTTTTTATCAGAACGGAGGGGAGGCTTCAACGGATTGCCTACGACGACATACTTTTTGCAGAAGCTATGGAGAACTATGTAGTTATCCATACAAAGGAGAAAAAACATATCGCTTACCTCACTTTTAAAACAATGGAAGAAAGCCTTCCCGAGCAGGGCTTCCTCAAAGTGCACAAATCCTATATCATTAACCTGGCGAAAGTAGATGGGATAGAAGCGGGCAGCATTATCATTGGCACACAGCATATCCCCATCAGCCGGTCGAACAAGGAAGAGATCATCAATACCATCCTCAGCGGGAAATTGCTCAAACGCTAGTATTAGCGGCTTTTCTTTGCTTCAGGCTTTCAAATGCGGTATCATAGTCGGGACGCAGGGTACCCATCAGCCGGTCCCATATAACGAAATACAAACCATAATTCCCTTTAAAGAACTGGTGATGCTGGTTATGGCCTACAGAGGTATTTATCCATTTGCCCAGCCAGTGCTTGTTGAACCCTGCGGGATACATTTCAAAACCTAAATGTCCGTATACATTGTAAACAAGGCTGATCACAAAGAACCAGATAAGATGAATGCCGCTAACGGGAATGGTAAACAGGAAAATAACAAAGATCATTGATTCTAAAAAAGCTTCCAAAGGATGGAAAGCATAAGCTGCCCATGGAGAAGGATTAGTTGACTTGTGATGAATCAAATGAACTGCCTTGAATAACTTCGGATGGTGCATGAACCGGTGAGTCCAATAGAAATAAGTGTCGTGCATGAACAGCATTAAAGGAAAAGCCAGGATAAAATAAACGATCCCGTATTTGTCAATCTCTTTATAGAAAGTCGTGTGTGGCCGTATGGCGTTACTGAACAGCATCACCACTGGTGGAATGGAAAAGATGACTACAGAGAGCGCAGAATAAGATATCTCTCTCGCATAGTCGGTTGATTTCGGAAACTTCAATTGTATCTTTCTATACGATACCCTTTTCCTGAAGAACACATAATACACCAGGAAGAAGGGCAGGGCTATAAAAAAATACCTTATCGTATTACCGAACAGGATATGGATAAATTTATCCAATTGCATGGCACAGAATTTAGGTCAATAATCTATGTATTACATGGAGTATATGAAAGTCAGTCCGGTTGATTTTGTAAAAAACAACCAAATTTTAAGGATGGCTAAAGGGTTACCATTTTGCCTCTGCCAGTATTTATAGTTACGGCCGCATTGTGTAATTTATTTTTTATTGCATCTCACTGTAAAACCATCCATTATGAAACGCATGTTGATTTGCATGCCGGCCATGCTCATGATCTTAGTTTCCTGTTCATCATCAAGCCGCCAAAAAAATACCGAAAAATCAGCAGATATAACACTCAGTGAAGTCAAATACGCCCCGCCCAAAATCGTCTCCAACGAGCAGGAGAGAAGGGAAGAAAAAGGAGGCGGGGCTACTGACTCAAGCGCGTCTGCCATGATCCAGGTGAAACAAGCTGCCCTTGCAACCACCCATGAGGATTGGGATAAAAAGATCATCAAAACAGCCGAGGTAACACTCGAGTTGAAGGATTACGATCATTACAACCTTTCATTACATAAAGGATTAAAATCTTACGGTGCCTATATCGCAACGGAAGAACAGGATTTTTCTGATGACAGGAAAAGAAATGAACTAATCATCAAAGTGCCGGTTGAGCAATTCGATAACCTCGTAAACTCTTTTGCTGGTGAAGGCATCAAAGTGTTGCAGAAAAAGATCAACAGCGAAGATGTGACAGGCGAAGTAGTAGACACGAAAGCCAGGATGGAAGCCAAAAAGCGGATGCGTGATCGCTATCTTGAATTGCTGAAGCAGGCAAAGAACATGAAAGAAGTGCTCGATGTGCAGCGTGAGATCAATTCAATTCAGGAGGAAATAGAATCTGCATCCGGAAGGGTCGGCTATTTAAACCATGCATCGGCATACAGCACCGTGCAATTGCATTATTGCCAGTTGCTCACTGGTACAACAAGCCATTCAGGCGAAACATTCCTGATCAAACTGGTAAACAGTTTCAAAAATGGCTTTGTGATCATCGGAGAACTGGTGCTGTTGGCCGTTAATTACTGGCCTTTGATCATTATAGCCATATTTGTATTTACATGGTGGTATAAAAGAAAGGTCAGGAAATTGGGTATATAAATTAAATAGTACCTTAGATATATGGAATTGCCGGTTCGGGATAAGAACAACCTGCTTTTTATGTTAAAAGCAAATGGGCCCAGGATTAGATCTTATGGCGTTGAGAGCCTGAGTCTTTTTGGGTCATTTGCTAAAGGTATGCCCGATTTGCAAAGTGATGTAGACTTACTGGTTAGTTTTTATCCTGAGAGAAAGACCTACGACAATTTCATGGAGCTTTCCTTTTTCCTGGAGGATCTTTTGGGTAGAAGAGTAGAACTTATTACTCCTCAATCGCTGAACAAATACATCGGCCCGCATATTTTAAAACATGCAGAATATGTTGCCATCTGATCTTGAATTGCTGAAACATATTGCCGATGAAGTTTACTTTGTCTTGAGTACCACAAAAGGCAAAACTAAAGAAGAAGTAATTGATGACCCCGTCTTATCTCGCGCAGTTGTTCGAAGTCTTGAAATTGTGGGTGAAGCAAGCAATAAGCTTCCTGAACTGCTTGATTTTATGGAGCAGATAATCAACGAATAGAAAACCCTGATATTACCATCCGGTTGTAAAAGTTATGTTTAGATTAACAAAATGTTACTCTCTATAATTTACACACCCGCCTTTTACATTTGCGCCACAATTGATTTTTGAACTGAGCCACCACTCGTGTAAGGCGCATAAAAAAATCTCCCATCTACATACCTGCATGACCCCGCTGCTATATGAATATTCAGCTATTTCATCTGTACCCTCATGTGCATACATGAGAGATAGGTACGTGTATTGGAAAAACAAACATGAATAGGTGAATTTTTAAACAAAACCAAGGAATAAACCCTTTCTGCTTATGCAAACACTCAAAACTACTGCTGAGGTAGTGATGCGTGGCAAACCCTTTTTGCTGCTCATCATCCTACTCTCGCTCGCCTTTCACTCAAAGGCACAACAGAAAAAAATTATGGGAACTGTTACCACCGCTTCCGATCTCAAACCGGTTGCGGGCGCTGGTATCCAGGTGAAAGGTTCCAAAGCCGCTACCGCATCAAACGACAAAGGAACGTTCAGCATTGATGCTGCCGAAGACCAAATACTGGTGATTACCGCGCTGGGTTATGAAACAAAAGAGATCAGAGTAAGTACTTCTGCGAGACTTACCGTTCGCCTGGCCGAATCTGCCAACCAGCTCGATGATGTGGTGGTAACCGCATTGGGCATCAAGCGGGAATCAAAATCTCTGGGCTATTCTGTTTCAACCATTAAAGGAGATCAACTCAGTGAGAACCTGTCCAGCAACTGGACCGATGCCCTGTCGGGCAAAGTAGCAGGACTGAACCTGCTCCGCACCAACGGCGGTCCTACCGGAAGTAATGCGATCATCCTTCGTGGCGAAAACAACCTTACCGGCAATAATGAAGCGTTGATTGTGGTGGATGGAGTAGTGGTATCCAGTGGCAGCGGTCGCAGAAGCGGCATCAAAGGGGAAGCCGTATATGGAACGAGCAGTGATAACATGCCCGCAGACTATGGTAGCGGCCTCAACGATATCAACCCGGAAGACATTGAGTCGATCAGTGTATTGAAAGGACCGGGAGCCGCGGCTTTATACGGTCAGCGTGGCGCCAACGGAGCCATCATCATCACAACCAAATCGGGAAAAACAAACCGTAAAGGCATTGGTGTTACCCTCAATTCAAATGCTTCCATGGAAGAAGTGAATCGCTGGCCTGATCTGCAATACCAATTCGGACAAGGGCTTGCAGGATCGAGTTATTATTCTTTCGGCGCTGGTCCGGACGGAGCAAGTACCAGTGGTACCAGTTCTGCATATGGTCCTCGCTTCGATGGACAAATGTTTTATCAATACGATCCGGTTACACAAAAACAAAGTAAAGTCAGAACGCCATGGAGGGCTTATCCTGATAATGGCAAGAACTATTTTGAATCAGGACATACCCTTACCAATACCATCACATTGGATGGCGGCACTGAAAAGACCAGCGCGCGTTTTTCTTTCACCAATGTGAAAAACGACTGGATCATTCCTAACACCGGGTACAGCCGTAATTCAGTGGCATTGTCTGTAACATCTAAAATAACAGACAAGTTGCAGATATCTTCCAAAGTGAATTATACCAATAAGTGGAGCGATAATTTACCGGGCAATGGATACGGTAACCAATCTATTATGTACTGGTATATCTTCTGGCAACCCAGCGCCGATGTAAACTGGTTGCGCAATTACTGGGCGCTCGGAGAAGAAGGAAGAAATATTCAGTACCCCTTCAGCACTTTCCCGCAGAACCCCTTTGCCATTGCGTATGAATACCTGAACAAATCGAACAGGTATGGCATTACCGGTAACATACAGGCTACCTACAATTTTACCAAGGACTTGTCTTTGATGGTAAGGTCTGCGATGGATATGAGTTATGAGCAACGTTCACAGCAAAGGCCTTATGATGCGGGTACCAAACTGCCTAAAGGAAGTTTCCGTACACAAACGATCTTCTCCCAGGAAATGACCAATGATTTTCTGTTGAAGTATAACAGGAAGATCAACAGTGATTACCAGTTCTCTGCTTCAGTTGGTGGAAGTACGCTGAAGAACAATTATAAGAAAGACGAAGTGCGTGCTGATTCACTCACTTTCCCCGGGGTATATGCTTTTTCCAATGCGGCAGGTCCGCTGGTAACAGATCCTTACCAGAGCCAGTATGCATTCAACAGTTTGTATGCGATGGTGTCTGCTTCTTATAAAGACTACCTGTTCATTGATTTTACCGGCCGTAACGACTGGACCAGTATCCTGGCGGCGCCAACCCGTAAAGGGAATGCCAGCTTTTTCTATCCTTCTGCCAACCTGAGCTTCCTGGCTTCAGATGCTTTCAGGCTGCCGGCTGTTTTCAATTACGCCAAACTGCGATTCTCTGTTGCAGGTGTGGGTAGTTCATTAACGGTGCCTTATCTCACTGCGTATAATTATACCTCTGCCGGTAGTTTATACAGCGGTGGTTTAACCAATCCTGCCAAGCTCACCAACCCCGACCTCCGGCCATTGAAAACGATCACGTATGAAGTGGGTGCTCAATTGAAGATGTTCAAGAACAGGCTGGATCTTGATATCGCTTTGTATACCGGCCGCACCAAGGATCAGATACTGGATCGTATCATCGACCAGGCATCTGGCTATGCACAGCTGGTAACCAATGCCGGTGTGGTAAACAACAAGGGTATCGAGATTTCATTGAGTGGTACACCGGTGCAAACAAGAGCCGGGTTTAAATGGACGCCGGGTATCACTTTCTCTGCCAATAAGAATACGATAGTGGCCTTGCCCGATAGTTCCATCGTGTTGCAAAAAGGGCCTGTAGGCGGCACTTTTATGGTGGCCAAAGTAGGTGGCAGTATGGGAGACATCTACGGACAGGGGTACATGCGCGCGCCAGACGGACAGGTGGTGTATAATTCAACAACAGGTGTGGCCCTGCTCGACCCCAATATCAAATACCTGGGCAATACCATGCCCCAATGGAAACTCGGTTTCAGCAACGATTTCAACTATAAACAATTCAGGCTCCATTTATTGTTTGATGCACAGTATGGTGGCGTAGGGTATTCGCTCACACACTATAAACTGGCAGAGCAGGGTAAGCTGGCGAAAGAAATACCCGGACGATACAATGGTATCATTGGTAATGGTGTGGTGTTCGATGCGGCTTCCGGCAAATACAGGAAGAACGATGTGATTGCCACGGATATAGATGAGTACTACCGTTCACACTGGGGTGTTGACAATGCGGAAGGAAGCACTTTCAGCACAGACTTCATCAAGTTTAGGGAAGCGAGGCTTGATTATACATTGAGTCCGCGGATCGCCCGTAAGATTGGTGCACAACGTGCCACCGTTGGAGTGTACGGCCGCGACCTG
>JACXTT010007574.1_pt1 | contig 15267 bp, 12 predicted proteins | sample 9270951 | NCBI WGS metagenome assembly JACXTT01 (sample SAMN15532306, study PRJNA645909) | rock metagenome | isolation source: weathered quartz diorite | place: Puerto Rico | collected 2017-06-21 | reverse complement strand
TCGACCACCAGGTCGTCGAGGCTCATCGGCCGTGACTTCGGCAGCGTCTGCATCTGGGCCCGGCTTTCGACCTGGAAGACGCCCACCGTGTCGGCCGCCCGGAGCATGTCGAAGACCTCCGGGACCTCCTCGGGGATCGCGTCGAGGACGACGCACGTCCCGCAGTCGTGCTCGATGAGCTGGACGGTCTCGTCGATCGCCGCGAGCATTCCGAGCCCGAGCAGGTCGAGCTTGATGAGCTTGATCTCCTCGACGTCACGCTTGTCGAACTGCACGACGACCCGATCCGGCATCGTCGCCCGCTCGAGCGGGGCGATGTCGATGAGCGGCGCGGCGGTCACGAGCATCCCGCCCGAGTGGATCGACAGGTGCTGGGGAAAGCCGTCGATACGGGCGCAGAACTCGAGCCAGCGATCCCAGTCCGACATGCCGACCGTGCTCCCGCCGCGCACCTGGGCCTCGGGCTCCGGTTCGACGCGTGCGACGGACGAGTGAGGATCCGCCCGCCCGATCCGGTCCACGCCGATCCCGCCCCGGATGTTGCCGTCGGTGGCGCCATCCGCCAGGGCCGCAGCCGCCGCTCCCTTCGCGGTCGACGCCGGCCCGTTGGCCGGCACCGCGGCCGGCCTGGTCGACGCCCCGACCCAGTGGTTCGGCCTGCCGAGCCGGTCCGTTGCGAGCCGATCCGTCGCGGGCCGATCCGTCGCCAGGTCGATCGAGCGCGGCAGCGTCTCGGGCATGCCGCTCTCGGGGTCGATTCGACGACCCTGAACCAGTGCCGGCGGCACGAGCCGATCACGCTCCTCGGCGTAGCCAGTGCCCCTCCCGGCCCGCAGCCAGGCGACGCTCGCCGGCGTGTCACCCGGCCCGCCCTCATCGTCCGCTCGTCCGCCGGGCCGGACCGCCGGCGGCGACTCCGGCGCGCCCTCCCACATCCCCGACCGGCTCGGCCCGAGATCGGCTGCCACGGTGTTGGCCGGACCGTTCACTGGCTGGTTTTCCGGCCAGTTGCTCGTAGGAGGGACGGTGGGCAGGAGCTTGAGCCCGGAGGCGGCCCCATCCGTGTCCTCAGGGCCCGGAACAGACCTTTTCCACGCACGGATCGCCGGTTGCGATGTTGCATCCTGGCCGTTCGGGGGCCAGACGAGGCCCGTGGAGTCGTCTACGGTCCCCCCGATGTTCGTTTGACCAGAATCTGCCGCAGAGACGGCACGGTTCTCGGCCCCGAGCCACTCGAACGGCCGTGGCGCGCCAAGGTCCGCCGGTTTCGGCGGCTGGCGCCACGGCGGCACCTTGCCGACGAGTGGCAGCCGGGTGTTGAGCTGGCCCATCCCGTCGACGAGGCCGTATGCCTCGGCCCGGACCGCGGCGGCGCGCGCGGCATCGCCTGCCCGCGCAACGGCGTCGCCCTCGCCCGGCTTCCGGAAGAACTCGGCGAAGCCACCCTCGGCCTCGAGGTCACGCCGGACCATGACGCTGTCGTACGTCTCGAGCGCCTTGGCGACGCGGTCGACGAGGGGCCGCGGAAAGCCGAGGGCGTAGCCGACTTCGCGGACCGCCGATCGGGCGCGATAGGTCACGAGGTTGCAGACCATGCCCGTGTGCTCCGGGCCGTAGCGGTTGTAGATGTACTGGATGACCTCCTCGCGCCGCTCGGACGAGAAGTCGATGTCGACGTCCGGGTAGGTGGTCCGGCCCTCGTTGATGAACCGCTCGAACAGCAGGTTGTGGGCGATCGGCTCGACCCGACTGATGCCGAGCGTGTACGACACGATCGAGCTGGTGGCACTCCCCCGGCCCTGGGCCGGGATGCCCTGGTCCTTCGCGAAGCGCATCAGGTCCCAGCAGATCAGGAAGAACTCGGCGAGGCCGGCGCGCTCGATGACCCCGAGCTCGTGGGCCAGCCGCTTGACCACCTCGGATGTGAGCGGGTGGTAGCGCTTGCGGGCGCCGGCCCAGCACAGCTCCGAGAGGTACGAGAACGGGGTCTCGCCGGTCGGCACCGGGAAGCCGGGGAAGCGGTACTGCTCGAAGCCGAGGTCGACCGAGCACGTCGCGGCGATCTCGCCCGTCAGCGCGAGCCCTTCTGCCCACGCCGCCGCGACCCGCTCGCTGGACGTCGCCGACGCACCCGGCGGCAGGGCGGCGAGCTCGGCCGCGGACTTGAGGAACGACTCACCGTCGGGGCGGCGCAGCGGCCCGAGCGTCTCGAGCGTTCGACCGTGGAAGATCGCGGTCAGGACATCGTGGAGCTCGCGATCCTCGGGCCGCGCGTAATGGACGTCGTTGGTCACGACCAGCGGCAGCCCGAGCTCGTCGGCGAGCGCGACGTGCTCGGCGACGAGCCAGTCGTCGTCGGGCAGCAGGTGATGCGACAGCTCGATGAAGAAGCCGGCGCTCGCGGGCGAGTCGCCCACCGCGCTGCCTCTCGCGCCGGCGCGCCCGAAGAGGGTGGCGTACCGCTCGGCGACGGCGCGCGCGCCATCGCGGTCGCCGACCCGCAGGCGACGCGCGATCTCGCCCTCGCGGCCGCCGGAGAGCGCGAGGAGGCCCTCGGTGTTGCGGGCCAGCAGGGCCTGGCTGAACCGGGGCACGCGCTTGGTCCCGTCGAGATTCGCGCGGGAGACGAGCCGGCACAGGCTGCGATAGCCGGACGAATCGCGGGCGAGGAGCACGAGATGCGGGCCGCGCTGGCGCTCACCGATGCCGCGCAGGTCCTCCTTGACGACGGTGCGATGGCCCGGCAGCCGCGGCCGCTCGGGCCGGGGACGGGCCGGGAGGCCGTCGGCCGCTTCACCGACGAGGCCGTCGGTCACGACCGGCCCACGGCCCCGCGGCCGGCGCCGTGCCGGCAGCACCACCCCGCTCGGGTCGGCCGCGACGGCGTCCAGTAGCTCGATCTCCACGCCGATGATCGGCCGGATGCCGGCTGCCTCCATGGCGGTGGCAAAACGCACCACGCCGTACAGCCCATCGTGGTCCGTGACGGCGAGCCCCGACATGCCCAGCGCGGCGGCCCGCTCGGCCATGTCCTCGACCGGCGAGGCGCCGTGCAGGAACGAGAAGTTGGTGTGACTGTGAAGCTCGGCGTAGGTCGCTGGCATGTCGCCCGACTGGCTCTCCGGAACCGAGGGGGCTCCTCAGTATAGAACAAACGTTCTATCAGAACCAGCGCAACACAACCCCGGAGGGTCGCGTCTGACGGGCGTGGAAATCGACTTCCGCAGCCTGACCGTCGTCCTGACGAGGACCACCGCGACGCTCCTGATCGCGGGTCTCCTCATCCTCGTCCTCCTCCCGGCGGCCCTGGCGGCGAACGGCCGGTAACCACACACCGGTCCCGGAGCGTCAACCGGGATCGCACGAGGCGGGCTCCGTGCCCAGCCATCGACGGTCGGCCGCCTGGTGAGCGGGCGGACGACTTCGCGAAAGGACCCCGTCGCTTCTGGGGGCGACGGGGTTCTTTCATGTCTGCGGTTGGTCGTACAGGCGCTTAGTCGTACAGGCGCTCGAGGTGCCACGTCCCGGCGACGCGGTCGAAGTAGATGAGCGCGAGCCAGTGCGGCCCGACCACCTTGAAGTAGTCGCGGGCGATCGGCTCGCGCCACCACGACTCGTCGACCCGCCAACGATTGCAGACCTCGACCGGCTCGCGCCGGCCGGACCAGGCGACGACGAGCTGGCCGTCGTCGAACTCCACGGAGATTTCTGGGTGAGCACGAAGGAGACGTGTCACCTCGGTCTCCCGCGCGTTCCGAGAGCTGGCCACCGAGGGCCGAGCTGAAGCTCCGCGGGCGCTCGGCCCGAGGTTTGCGCGCGAAGGAGGCGGGTCACGGGTCCGATCGAGCCATGTGGACGGCCCGCGTCATGGCGTGCCGACCTCGCGCCAGGCCCAGCGGCGCTCAGGCAGCGGCGCCTCGGGATCGAGCAGCTCGACTCGCCGGACGCGGTCGTCGCCGTAGGTCAGGGCGAGCCGGGCCAGCTGCCAGGCGAGGCGCGCGCCGTGCAGCGCCTGGGGCACGAACAGCGGCAGCTGCTGGCCGGCCGCGGGGCTGGCGCCGCTGAGCTCCAGCTCGAGCCGGGCCACGGCGGCGGGCGGCGGCTCGCGCTCCAGCCGGGCCAGGAGGAGCCGCTCGATCGCGGCCGGATCACAGGTCGGCTCGGGGAAGCGGGTCTCGACGGCGAGCTCCGAGGGCGTGCCCCTCCGGGCGAAGGCGAGGTCGAGGGTGAGACGGAGCCTGCCCCGCTCCGCGGCGAGGCCACGGGCGGCGAGGCTCTCGCCGAGGGCGACGGCGAGGCGCCGGAGCACGAACCGGATCGCCTCCAGCTCGGCGACGGCGGGCTCGATGGGCAGGCCGAGGACCAGCCGCTCCGGCGCGCGGCGGGGCCGGAAGGCCTCGATCTCGATGCCCCGGGAGCGCAGCCCGATGCGCTCGCCTTCCTCGCCGAATCGCGCCACCAGCGCCGACGCGGCGAGCTCTGCCACCTGGCCGATCCGGCGCAGCCCGAAGCGCCGCAACCGGGCGCGGATGTCCCCGTCCGGCGTCAGCAGCGAGGCCGGCAACGGGGCGAGGAACTCGGCCTCCGCGCCGGGCGGTACGGAGACGAGGGCACCGGGCTGGGCGGCAAGCGCCGCCACGGTCGCCGCGAAGCGCGTCCCGGCGATACCTGCCCGGGGCCGCCCTGCGAGCGGCTCCTCGAGCGCGGCCGAGATCCGCTCGACCATGGCCGGCTCGGGGCCCCACAGGCCCGCGAGCCCGTCGACCTGGACCTCGAGCAGCCCGAACGCGACGTCGGCCGGCTCGGAGGTCCCGGCCACGGCCGGGCTGAACGCCGTCAGGCGCTCGAAGGCGGCCTCGAGCTCGGCTCGGTCAGCCTCTGGCTCGGCGTCGAGGAAGGTCGCTTCCGGCGCCAACCGGTGCGCCGACCCGAGCGGCATCCCGCGCCGGACGCCGAGCGCTCTCGCCGCGGGATCCGCGTCGAGCACGACCCCGTTCGACCAGGGCTTGCCGCCCAGGATCACCGGCCCCGCCGGCCACGAGCCGGAGGGCAGGCGCCGCCTCGCGAAGTCGAGGAGGAGATGTGGGCGATGGAGATGGAGCAGTCGCATTCCGGGTCTCGGGCACTGAGATCACGGGGGCAGGAGATGGGCCGGCCTCGTCAAGGAGGCCGCCGCGGCGGAGGCAGGCGTCGCGCTCGCCTCCGTCCGCATAGAGGATCCGGAGGGTCGCCCGCCGTCCAGGTGGCCCGGCGCGGCTGCGGGCGACCATCACCTCCGTTCGCTGGCCGACCACGTCCCGGCCGAGCCGGATCCACGATCGGCGGGTCAGCTCCAATCGGAGACCGGTCGCCTCGCCGATGGCGCCGACGAGGCCGGCGGAGCCGGAGGCGTCCGGTGGCTCGAGCACGACGAGGCTGATCCCCGCCCGGCGGGCCAGCGCCGCGAGTCGGCCGAGGCGATCGGCAAAGGCGCGCCCGAGGATCGGGTTCGAGCCCTTGCGGTCGCGCGCCGGCAGGTCGATGACCAGCAGGTCGACCGCTCGACCGGCCAGCAGCGAGCCGGCGATCGAGAGGCCCTCGTCGGCGTCAGCCGGCGTCAGCACGACGAGCCACTCAGGCCTGACCCCCCGGGCCACGACCTCGACCGGGTCGAGCGCGGCCGCGAGGTCCAGCCAGGCGACGATGGAGCCGCTGGCCTGCGCGGCCGCGGCGAGCCGCAGCGCGAGCGTGGTCCGGCCGCTCGACGGGTCACCCCGCAGCGCGACACCCATGCCCCGTGGCACGCCGCCGGGACCGAGGATGGCGTCGAGTTCGGAAAAGCCGGTCGAGAAGACTCGATCGGGATCCGGCTGCGGGAGGGCGCCGTCCTCGAGCGGGACCGTCGCGAGCGCGCCGACGACATCCCCGGCGAAGCCCGGTGCGGCCGCGCCCCAGCGCGATCGGAGCGTCGCCAGGGCCGCGCTGAGGTCCGCATCGTGTGCAGGCATCGGACGCTCAGTATCGAACACATGTTCGAATAGATCAACCCCTCATCGCTCACTCATCCGACACTGACTCGTCTGTGGATCACTCGTCGAAGGAACGCATGGCACAGGTCACTGCGACCTGGAAAACCCACTCTCGACCGACGATCGGCGCGCCAGCGGCACAAACATCGCCGGAACCAGCCTCGCGGGCCCCCGACCGACCCGGCCCTCAGTTTTCAGCCGACGAGTGTGGCGAATTCGGAGCAACGTGGGACAAGGCGGTGCCGCCGCCCGAGCAGCGTGGGACTAGGCGGTGCCCCCGCCCGATCAGCGCGCTCGCAAAGGTTCCAACACTTACTCGTCGGCTGCTGTTTGGCTCTCCTGCCACAGCTCCGTCAACGACGTCCCCCTGCGACCCCAGTTGTCCGTCTCGACCTCGTCGATGACGACGAAGACGTATTCGGGGTTGCGCCCGAGCTCCCTGACCAGGACGTCCGTCATGCCCTTGATCACCGCTCGTTTCTGCTCGACGGTCGCAACGCCCTTGGCGATCTCGACTTTGACGTACGGCATCGGTTCCCCAAAGAAGTCGCCCTGCCCCGGTCCGGAGGCCCGAGAGGCCCGAGAGGCCCGAGAGGCCCGAGAGGCCCATGCTAGACTCCGGCACTCGCGTGGGGATGTAGCTCAGCTGGGAGAGCACCGCGTTCGCATCGCGGGGGTCAGGGGTTCGAGTCCCCTCATCTCCACCACTGCATTCGGCGTGTCAGTTCCCATTACCGGCGACCGCGCGCCGATCGGCGGGGCCGGCCCGCTCGTCGACGAGATCCAGCGGCTGCTCCTCGACGAGGTCGACGCGAAACTGGCAGACTAGCCGCCGCTCGCCGGCCCTCCGGTCCCGCGACCCGGGCCGACCGAGCGTCAGCCACGTGGGTCGGTTGGGCAGGTGGTGAGCCCAAGGGTCTGTAAAACCCTCGCCTTCGGCTGTGGCAGTTCGATTCTGCCCCGGCCCACCAGATGCGCTGATCCCTGACCTTTGCTCATGCGCCGTCCTCGTCAGGCCATGCCTCGAGGGCGCCGTGGAGCAGGTGCGAGTTCCGCCGGAGCCAGGCGCGATCCGCGAGGTGGTCGGGCCGGCGCGCGGCGACCACGGCCCAGAACCTCGGTCCATGGCCGAACACGCGGAGGTGGGCGAGCTCATGGACGACGACGGTCTCGAGCGACCCCGGTGGGGCGAGCACGAGGCGCCACGAGAACATGAGCCGGCCGTTGCGCGAGGCGCTCCCCCACCGGCTCCGCGGGTCGCGGATGTCGATCGTCGAAGGCGTCACCCCGAGTGGCCCGGCGTGCTCCGCGACCGCCTGGTCGATCGCCTCCTCGGCCCGCTCGCGAAACCACGCCTCCAGCAGGCGCTGGACGGAGCGTCGTTCGGCCGGGGCGACGTGGACGATCAGCTCGTCGCCGTCATCGGCCCCGCTCCGCTCGAGGCTCGATCGGCGACCCCGCGGCACATCGTGGCGGACGCTGACCCGATGGAACTCGCCGCGGAATGGGACGAGGCCGCCGTGGCGCGCCCCGCCGCGCGCTCTGGCGGCGTCTCGTTCGCGAGCTCGTCGGTCGAGATGGCGCAGGACCCAGCCCTCGCGCCCGCGCAGGAAGGCCTCGATGCGCGGCTCGGGCCGCGACCAGCCGCGCCGGGTCTCCGGCGGGACGGACACGACCAGGCCGTCGCGGTCGTCGATGGTGACGCGCAGGCCGCGCGCGCGGGCCGACCGCCGGAGTCGGTACTCGACGACATGCTGGCGGAGCCGGACGCCGCGACGCGAAGGGTCGCCCGCGAGCACCGCGGGCTGGATTGGCACCCTCGTCAGTGGGTGGCGTGGGCCAGGAAATAGGCAGCCACCGTGAACACGGCAACCGCCGCGACGCCGAGGCCGGTGCCGACCCACGCGTCCATCGTCGAGACCCGAAGCCGCGACGCAAGAGGCGCGGGTCGCCCGAACGCGAGCAGGCCGATCACGACGACGAGAGCAAGGTCGAAAACGATCGCCAGTGCGTCTGTAAACGGCACCTGCTGGACGACACTGGTCGGCGGCGCGAGCAGCCGCGTCATGAGCGCCAACGCCAGCGCGGCGATGGTCACCACAAGCCCGGCCAGCACCAGTCGCCGCCTTCGCCAGATTCGGGGCACCGCGAGCGTGCCCTGGGCGCCGATCATCCCGAGCGACAAGGCGCCGAGCGGCAGATAGCCCGCGATGGACGCGTCCCTCCCTGCGAAGTGGCTCGCGCCCGCGCCGATCGAGCAGAGCAAGGCGAAGGCGCTCGGCGAGGCTTCCGCAACGGCGAGCGCTGCATGCTCGCCGACGACGGCAACGTGGACGAACGCCGCGCCGCCGGAGCAGGCTGCGGCGAGGATCGGGCCGTAGCTGCTGAACTCGACCCGCCGATCGGGCGCTCCGAGCCTGCCGTGGCGCTGGAGCAGCGTCACCCCGACGACGATGACCACGAAAAGCCCGACCAGCGCCGTCGCGGCGAGCATGAGCACAACGTGCGCGTGCACGGCCGGGATGCTACCCCGCGATCGGCCGTTGGCAAGGGGCCCGAATCGCGACGGCGGTGGGGGTCTGCGGCTGCTGGAGAGCGGCGTTGCCTCTGGACATGCGGCTCGCGGCGTGCAATATGCGCGCCAACGGGCAAGAGGTTCGGCCGGCCCAGGGCCGAGCCCGTGAGGAGAGGTGGATCGAGCGATCGTCCAGCAACCGCCAGGCGCGGTCCTGCGTGGACGCGATCGTCGGCTCCGCTTCCGGTCTGCCGGATGCATGCGACCGCGGCCCCGACCTGAACGCCGGCGCTGACGTTCAGCGCGTCGTCATTTCTCAGGAAGGGAGAGATCTGAACTCATGATGGCCAACATTTTCACGCCCAAAGGGTTCCTGACGTATGGGGGCGCGATCCTGCTGCTGCTGGGCATCGTCGGATTCCTCGGCATCTTCAGCGAGTCGGCGTATCCGGCGTTCTGGCTCGACAATGGCGAGAACGTCGCCCATACCGGGCTCGGCATCATCGCCCTCGCGATCGTCTTCGTGCCCGGGCTGAACGGCATGTTCGAGCCCTACTACCGCTGGATCGTGATCCTGCTCGGGATCGTGGCCCTGTTCTTCGCGGCGTATGGCGTCGTCGTCGCGGGCAATTCGGGCATGGCCAACACCTTCGGGCTGGCCAACCTCGAGTTCCCGTCGGACGACATCCTCCACCTCGTCGTCGGCGCGTGGGCCCTCTACGCCGCCTGGCGACCCTCGGCGATGATGGCCCGCTAGCGACCACTGCTTCGAGTAGCAAAATCGGCCGGGCCCCCGCCCGGCCGGTTTTTCATTTCTCGGGCTTCTTCGCCTCGGCGATGACGCCGATCGACACCCGGAAGCCGGCGCGGCGCTGGAGCGGCGGCATGAGCGTCGACTGGCCGACCGGACCGCCGGCCGGGAACCAGCGAACCCACTCCTCGTTGAACAGGTCGAAGTCGGAGCTGTCCCGAAGGGACCAGCTCGCCCAGACGACCTTGTCGAGCGAGCTGCCGTTCTCCTCGAGCCGGGCCTTGAGGTTGGTGAGGCACTGGCGGGTGTGCTCCTTGATCCCGCCCGGGACCACCCGCTTGCCCTCGGGCTCGATTGGCCCGATCGACGACACGTAGACCATGCCACCAGCCCTGGCGGCCTTGCCGAGGCCGAGCTCCAGCACGGACGCGTCGGCGACCGCGGACGGGTCCTTGATCCCGAAGCGCCCCTTCTGCGGCCGAACGGGCTTCTTGGGGTCGTCCGGCGGGATGCCGAACTCGCCCTTCGGCAGCTCGACGCCGTTGCGGGCGAACTGGGCCATGAACGTCGGCCGGATGCCGGTCGGTGCGAGTTGGCCCTCGATCTTGCCGTCCTTCATGCCCGACTGCTGCCAGGCGAAGACGTCCTGCGTCAGGATCTCGTCGTCCTCGATCCCGAAGACCTCGGTGATGTTGACGACCTTGCGCGAGCCGTCCTTGAGGCGGGCGGTGTGGACGATCAGGTCGACGGCGGATGCGATCTGCTCCCGAATCGCGCGCAATGGCAGCTCGTAGCCGGTCATCAGGACCATCGTCTCGAGACGGCGGAGCATGTCCTTTGGTGTGTTTGCGTGGCCGGTCGAGAGCGAGCCGTCCTGGCCGGTGGTCATCGCCTGGAGCATGTCGAGGGCCTCGCCGGAACGACACTCACCGACGATGATGCGGTCCGGGCGCATGTGCATCGCGTTCCGCAGCAGGTTGCGGATCGTGATCTCGCCCTCCCCTTCGATGTTGGCCGGCCGCGCCTCCAGGGTGATGACGTGCTCCTGGCGGAGCTGCAGCTCGGCAGCGTCCTCGATCGTCACGATCCGCTCGTCGTTTGGGATGAACGACGACAGGACGTTCAGGAAGGTCGTCTTGCCCGAGCCGGTGCCGCCCGAGACGAAGATGTTGAGGCGCGCCCGGATGCACGCATCGAGGAACGCGAAGATCTCGGGCGTGGCCGTGCCGAAACGCGTCAGGTCGTCGACCGTGTACGGGGTGTGTGAGAACTTCCGGACGGTGATCACCGGCCCGATCAGCGACAGCGGCGGGATGATCGCGTTGACGCGCGAGCCGTCGGGGAGGCGGGCGTCCACGCGAGGGCTGGTCTCGTCGATGCGCCGGCCGAGCGGGGTGATGATCCGATCGATGATGCGGAGGACGTGCCCCTCGTTCAGGAAGAACGATTCGACGCGGTGGATCTTGCCGGCCCGCTCGATGTAGATGTGGTCGGGGCCGTTGACCATCACCTCGGTGATCGTCGGGTCGTTGAGCAGCGGCTCGAGCGGCCCGAAGCCGGTGATCTCGTCGATCATCTCCTGGACCAGCCGGATTCGCTCGTCGCGCGTGACCGCGTAGTTGTTCTGCGAGATGACCCGGTCGATGATGCCCTCGATCTTGGTCCGCGTGTCCGTGGGGGTCCCGTCGAGCAGCGTGTCGAACGCCCCGATCACCTCGCCCTGCATGCGGACGCGGATGTCGTGGAGCAGCTCCTCGCGGGCCGCGTTCCGCGCCGACGGCGACATCGCCGGCTGCATCGCCGGCCGGTCGGCGTCGGCGGGCCGAATGATCGCCGGCACGAAGGTGCCCGGCGGGGCTTGGGTCTCGGCGCCGTTGCTGGGCGTGGCGGGCTGGGGGATCGGTTGCAGGCCGGCGGCGGCCTTGTCCTTCTCGGCCGCCTCACGCGCTTGCTGCCGTTCGAGCAGCGACATCGATTCTGGTTCGAACCCCCCGAACTACCTGGGACCACGGGTCGAGGCGAGCATACCTTGCCCCCCGCGGATGGCCGTTGCCTAGGCGCACAAAGGCCTAGTACTGCTCGCTAAGGTCCCGGCGGCTCGAGAAGATTGGGCCGGCGCCCAATGGCGCGCCCCGGTCTCAGGCCCATGTTCGACCCAGCGGCGGCCAAGCGTGCCACCGCCTCACAGGAGGGTGACATGGACCCGCTCCAGATTAACGCCACCTACCACCAGCAACAGCTCCTCGATGAGGCGCGCGACCAGGCGCTGCGGCGCTCCCTGCGGGCGGCGCGCCCGGCCACCGCCCCCATCACCTCCGGGATACTTGGTGGACTCGTGCGAGTGATCGGGCGTCTTCGCGGGAGTCGCCGGGCTCCAGCCCCACGGAACGCGTCGATCTAGCCCTCGAGCCGTTCTCGCGTCGCGTCCGGCCCAACGGTCGGCGCGACGCGTCGATTCAACCAGCGCCGCGCGATCGTGAGCCAGGTCACGCCGCCCGCCGCCTGCGCGAGCAGGATGGCGACGATCAGCAGCGCCGGGACGCCGGCGATCAGCAGCGGCAGCACGAGGGCTCCGAGGCCGCCGGAGCCACCCGCGACGCCCGGATCGGAGGGGACACCGACCGGCCCACCCGCGAAGAGCGAAGCGCCGGGCGCGGCCGAGCCCGATGCAGGGGGTGTCGACGCGCCCGGGCTCGCGTTCGCCGATGGGGACGAGTCGCCCGAAAGTGCCGGGTCCGGGCTGCTTATGGGACCTGATGCCGTCGGCGTCGGCGCCGCCCCGGACTGGAGCGGGAGCGTCGGCAGGGGCAGCGACGGCAGCGACTGGCTCGGGAGGGCGATGGTCGGCAGGGGCAGGCTGGGCAGGGCGATGGTCGGCAGCGCCACGGTCGGCAGCGCCACGGTCGGCAATGGAGGAGGTGGCACGGTCGGCAGCGGCGGAAGTGGCAGCGACGGCACCGGGACCGGGAGCGAGGGGACCGGGACCGGCAGTGATGGCACCGGGACCGGGAGCGAAGGCAAGGGCCCGGCGCCGGCGGCGGGGCGCGTGTCGACCACGCCGACGAGCGCCGCCCACACGATCGCGAGACACCACGCGAGCGAGCCCGCGCGCCGCGAGCCGGGCGTGCGACATCTTCCGCTGGCGCCTGACGTGGCGGTCATGCCGCCCGGCCGGCACCGGCCCACAGGTGCGTCGACCGCCCCGTGTCGCTCGGGAGCGGCGCCTCCGGATCACTCTCCATGCCCAGCACGAACGCCGCGACCAGGTCCGGATCGAGCTGCTCCGCCGCGACGGATCGAAGCTCGTCGAGGGCGGCCTCGATCGAGAGCGCCTTCCGATACGGCCGCGTCGTCGTCATTGCCGAGAAGGCGTCGGCCACGCCGAGGATGCGGGCGACGAGCGGGATGTTGTCGCCGGCGAGGCCGAGGAGGTAGCCGTGGCCGTCCCAGCGCTCGTGGTGGAAGCGGACGCCGGCGCGGACGTTCTCGATGTTCGGCAGGTCGCGGACGATCAGGTCGCCGAGAGCGACGTGCTGCTTGAGGATCTCCATCTCGCGCGGCGTCAGCTTTCCCGGCTTGCGCAGGATGTCATCGGGGACGCCGATCTTGCCGATGTCGTGCAGGAGCGCGGACGTGCGCAGCGTCGTGCGCTCGTCCTCGGGCAGCCCGAGCCGCTCGGCCAGGAAGAGCGCGTACGTCGCGACGTCCTCCGAGTGCATCTTCGTGTAGCGGTCCTTGCGGTCGATCGCGAGGACGAGGCCCTGCAGGACGTCGAACGTCGACGCGGCCCGCGGCTCGCTGGTCCACGCGTTCGCGATCGACACCTGGCGGCCGCCGCTCGCCTTCGCGTCGCCGAGGGCGATCGTCGCCGTCGACATGAGCTCGGTGACCTGGCCGGCGTGGAACGGGAAGTAGGCGACGCCGGCGCTGACGGAAACGGGCAGTCGCTCCGAGTCGGACGGCGCCAACCACGTGTCCTCGAGGTGGCCCGCCACGCGCGCCAGCGCCGCGGGCAGCGCCCGCGCGCGGTCGCCGGGCGCGATCACCAGGAACTCGTCCGGGCCGAAGCGGCCGAGCACTTTCCAGGAACCCGATTCGCGCTCCAGGGCCGCCTTGACCGCGAGCAGCGCCTCGTCGCCGAGCTTCGAGCCGTGGACGTCGTTCAGCAGCTGGAAGTTGTCGAGGTCGATGATCGCGATGCCGATGGACGTGCCGCTCAGTCGCGCGGCCTCGATCTCGTCCGTCAGCGTGGTGACGACCGCGCCGTGATTCAGCAGGCCCGTCAGCGGATCCCGGCGCCGCGACTCGAGCAGCAGCTCCTGGTGCAGGCGCAGGCGAACGTTGGCGGCCCGGAAGATCACGTACAGGACGCCGACGAGCACGACCGCGGCGGCGGAGGCCACCGTGAGGACGTCCCACCACGCTGCGTCGGCACTGGCGAGGATCGGCGACGCGTCGCGTCGAATCTCGAGCACGAACGCGACGCTCCCGGACGGCCGGGCGATCGGGATGCTCTCGGCGAGGATGGCCGGTCCATCGGCTCCGCCGGGTGCGATCGCGGCGGTCGTCCGACCCGCGGCCGCCGCCGCCACCGCCTCGGCCGGCCCGCGGCTCCCGATCTCGGACGCCGCGACGACCGTCCCGGAGGGTGTCAGCAGGACGGCGTCGATATAGCGATTGTCGGTCGTCGCCTGGGCGAGCACGGCGACGACGGCGGAGCGGCGCTCGTCCGCGATCGCGCCCGAGTCGAGCTCGTCCACCGTGATGGCCCCGCGGACGACGTTCAGGGCGACCGCCTGATCGGCCTCGACGGCGACCTGGGTCGCCGCCTGCGCGACGTGCTCCCGACCGAGCACCGCCAGCGCGACCGCGCTCAGGGCGACCAGGGACAGGCTCGCGGCGTAGACGAGCGGAAAGAGCAGCGGGCTGCGTGTCGCGTGGCCGATCGGTGCGTGCAGAGTCCGTCTCCGAGGCGTGTTGGCATGGATATCCCGGAATCGGGGCGCGAGTGCAATCCGATGAGATGTCAGACCGGAGGGCCGTTCGGGCTAGGCCCGTCTACACCAGTACTCCTACGCCGCCCCCGGCCCCGGTGGTGATGACTCCGCGGATTCGTCCAATTCCGGGACCAGGGCCTCGAGTCTGGCCACCTCGATGGCCTCCCGCACCGAGTGCAGCTCGAGCTTGCGGAGGATGTTCTGGATGTGGGTTCGGAGCGTCGGCAGGGCAATGCCGAGCATCGCGGCGATCTCGGCCCGGGGCAGGCCCCTGGCGAGGCACACGAGCACCTGCGCCTCGCGGGCCGACAGCAACGACGATCGGCGAGGGCTGGCGGAGGCCGCCTGGAACGAGCTGGTGATGAAGGCCAGCGCCGCCGCGGGCAGGAGCTGCCGCTCGCCTCCGGCAACCCGCCGGAGCAGGTGCCGGAGGTCGGCCAGGTCGTCGCTCCGGGAGAGCCATGTGTCCGCGCCGAGGCGGACGAGCCCCATCCCGTCCTCGACCCGATCGGAGTCGGCCAGGGCGATGATCACGGCCTCGCGCCAGCGCCGGCGCGCCATCGCGACCGCGGCCGCTGTCGAGCCGTCGCTCCGACTGCCGACGACGAGCACGACCTCGGGCCGCCGGCTGATCTTGATCCGCTTGGGATCCGTCGTGCCGACCGTCACCGGGCCTTCGACGTCGCTCCCGATGGCCGAAGCCACCGACTCGCCGAGGACCCGGCGGTTTGCCAGAACCGCGACCCTCAGGACCATTCCCCCGCTCCGCGATCGCATGCGCAATCGGCCGTTGACGCGCAGCAACGTAGCGGCGGCCACCGGTCGCGACGAGGACAATGTTCCGCTTTCGCCGGGTCGTCTGCCGGGCCGGCGGGAAGGCCGTTGGTATACTCCGCGCTCCGGTGTGGGGCTATAGCTCAGCTGGGAGAGCGTCTGAATGGCATTCAGAAGGTCAGGGGTTCGAATCCCCTTAGCTCCACCAATTCGCGCCCTCCT
>JACXTT010007573.1_pt1 | contig 15268 bp, 10 predicted proteins | sample 9270951 | NCBI WGS metagenome assembly JACXTT01 (sample SAMN15532306, study PRJNA645909) | rock metagenome | isolation source: weathered quartz diorite | place: Puerto Rico | collected 2017-06-21 | reverse complement strand
CTCGCCGAGACCGTCGCGGCCGTACTGGTCGATCAGCAGCGGCTTGAAGCGCGCCGCGCGCTCGTCGATCGTGAACCAATCCGCGGGGTCGTAGATGCCCGCGAGGTGCGCGAAGTCCTTGACCACCGTCGAGTAGACGAGCGCGCCCGCGTCGATCATCTGGTCGCGCGTCCACGCCGCGATCCGTTTCCAGAGGTCGGCGGTCGCCTTGCAGAGCGTCTCGCGCGTCTTCTCCATCGTCTCGGCGAGCGCGTCGCGGCCGTCCATGCCGACCGGCTCGTAGCCCTCGCTCAGCGCGTCCGACGTGTAGAGGCCGACGGCGACGACGTTCTCGGCCGCGTACGACGGCTCCGACTCGAACGACGCCCAGTCGTCGACGAGGTGGAAGTGCGTATCCTTCAGCACGACCGGGATCGTCAGGTTCGAGAACGGAAGCTCGGTGGCGATGCCGTCGAGCCACGGGTAGTCGCCCTCGGCGAGGTCGAACCAGTCGCGCACCAGGAGCTGGCGATTCTCGCCGAAGCGGTACGGGCCGCTGTTGTGGATGCCGATCCGGCACTCGCAGTGCGCCAGGAACGCGTACTGCGCGAGCTGCGACATGAGCTGCGTCGCCGCCGAGTGCAGGCGATCGCCGGGGGCCACGTCGTAGAGGTCGGCCTCGAAGACCTGCAGCGTCCGCTCCGGGAGGAGCTGGCTCCGGTCGCCGAAGTCCTTGTTCGTGAGGTGCGCGTCGTTCCTGTGGTAGGCGAGGTTGAAGCGGCGCGTGAAGTCCATCACGTACGCCACGTCTTCCGCCGCATCCTCGAGCTCGAGCACGCCCATCGCGATCAGCATCTCGCGTCCGAGCACGTAGAACGCGGGGATGCACCAAGCGGCGTTCAGCGAGTTGAGCTTCAAGCTCATCTCGCGCGCGCGGTCGCCGCACTCCTCCGCGGGCATCACGCGCTCGACGCGGCGGAGCAGCTCCGGCCAGCGGTAGAACGCGTTCAGGTACGACAGCAGCATGTACGACGGCACCGGAAAGAGCTTCGATTCCTGGACCGTCCGCGTGATGCAGAGCCAGTACGTCGTGTCCGAGACCTTGCGGATTAGCTCGTTGGTCTCCAGCAGGCGCGGGTAGTCGAGCTTCATGCGAGCTTCCACACCTTGGCGCGGACGGCTTTCCCGGACTCGTAGCTCTCACCGGTCACTGCGGCCGCCGTCGTCTCCATCTCGACGCGATCCCCGTCGCGAAGCTCGGCATCGACCTTGGAATTCATGAAGCACGGGATGCCGTACTCGCGAGAAAGGATGCCGAGGTGCGAGCGCACCGTCCCTCCGAGGCAGATGACTCCGGTGAACTCCTCGAGGATCGGCGCCGTCAGCGTACCGCCGGAATCGTCGATGACGGCGATCGTCTGCTCGGGCACGCCGTTCACGAGCATGTCGGTGACCTGATCCGTGGTCGCGATGAAGCGCGCGATGCCGACGACGTTGTCCTTCCGCTGAACCAGGTTGTCGCCGCCCCCGACCTCGCGCCGTCCGTCGGCCGACGGGACGGCCTCCGATTCGACGGCCGACGCGGGCCGCGGCTTGTACTTGTCCGGGCTCTCGCGAACCGAGATCGTCGCCGAGTAATCGAAGCGATGGCCGGTCGCGAGCAGCTCGCGCTCGATCGCCTCGAGGTCGGCGATCGAGACGAGCTCGAGCGTGCGGTCGGTCGCGAGCTGGGTCCACGAGCCGCCCATCGCCTTCCGGCGCTCCTTCACGAGCGCGCGCACGCGCTCGTGGAAGAAGCGCACCACGGGCGTCTGCTCCGGCCCGCCCCACTTGGTGATGCGATCGCTCATCGGCCTCCGCCTATCGCAAGCAAGAGAAACAGTCGATCGAAGACACACCCGAACCCCTACCGGTACCCGTACCGAGGGGTGGGGTCGGCGGGCCCGCAATGCCGGCCCCATCGAGGGCGCGCCGCCGCGAGTGCCGCGATGAGCCGCGGCGAAGCCGCCGGCTCCATCGCGGCGAATGCAGGGTTGAGCTGCGGGCCCCGAGGGCCCGTCAGCTCCAACCCGGGGCGCGCCTCACTGCCCGAGGCCGTAGGCCTCGCTGACGTTCCGCCAAAGAATCTTCTGCCGGGAGCTCTCCGGTAGCGGCTCGAGACATTCCGAAAGCTCGTGGAGGTACTCCTCCGTGTGATCCGGGTGCGGGAAGTCCGATGCCCAGAAGAACTTGTCGTCGCCGACGAACGGGATGATCCCCGCGACCGCGCGCTCGTCCGGATCGATCGACACGTAGCACTGCCGCTTGAAGTACGTGCTCGGCAGCTCCTTGAGGTCGGTCTTCGGCATGAGCGGCCCCTTGGTGACCGCGTCCATGCGATCGATCAGCTGGCCGATCCACCCGGCCTGCGACTCGAGCACGACGGCCTTCACCTTCGGGAAGCGATCGAACACCTGGTAGTGGAACAGCGAGACGAACGCCTGCTGCATTCCCTGGGCGACGAGCACGTCGAAGTACCAGGTGAACGCGAACACGTCGCCCTGCGCGAGCTCGTCGAAGCGGCGGTGTACGTCCATCGACGGCGGATCGACGGTGGGGTGGAGGCCGACGGGCGCGCCGTGCTCCTGCGCGATCGCCCACACGCGGTCGTAGTCGGGATGGCCCGGCGCCTTCCGCGTCCAGGTGAACGGGTGGAAGAACAGGCCCTTCGCCCCGGCCGTGAGCGCGCGCTCGGTCTCCTCGGCCGCGAGCTTCGCGTCGGAGAGCGAGATGTGCGCGATCGGCACCAGGCGGCCGCCGGAGTCGGAGCAGAAATCGATGATCCAGCGGTTGTAGGCGCGCGTGTACGCGGCGGCGAGCTCGGCGTCGGACACCTCGGGCTCCCAGAGGATGCCCAGCGTCGGATACAGCACGGCTTTCGCGAGGCCCTCCCCGTCGAGGCGCTTCACGCGCTCCTTCGGGTCCATCGAGCCGAACGGCGCCGACTTCACGTAGCTCCGCTCCGGCGACGGGATGATGTCGGGCGCGCCCATGCCGCCGAGCAGGCCCGGAAAGCCCGCCGGCATCAGCTTCGAGGGCTTGCCGTTGAACTCGAGGTATTCGAGGCCGTCGGCGTTCGTGCGAATGCGGATCGCGCGCTCGCGGTACTTGGGCTCGAGGTAGTTCTCCCAGAGATCGGGGGGCTCGAGGATGTGCCCGTCGGCGTCGATCGCGCCTCGGACCGATTCAACGTTCGCGTGCGACATGGTCAGTCCTCCTTGAGAGATTCGGATTCGAGAGCATCGCCGATCGGCGTCGCGCCGTCTTCCACGAAGAGACTTTCGCTGTCGAAAACGGCTTACGAAACGCCTGTACGGACGAAGGGGCCCCGGCTATAGCATGGAAGAGGTCTGGGAAGGTCACCCGATGAGAGGCCCCTCGAGCGCATTTCCAGAGTCCGGTTCCGACGGCCTCGCGCACGGCGCCGAGCCGATCGCCGCCTCGATGGGGGTCTCCCCCGCGCTCTCCAGCGAGGACGCGGGCTGGAAGAACCTGTCGCTCTATCTGTGGCGCGGCCACGCCGACCATTGCGACTTCGTGCCGTTCGGCGAGACGCTCGCCGTGTTCCACACCGGAGGCTCGCGCGACGTGCGGATCCGCGTCGGCAAGCGCTGGATCGACGACACCTCCATGCCCGGCCGCATCACCATCGTCCCGCCCGCGACCCCCGTCTCGTGGAAGATCGGCGGCGGCGGCGAGGTGCACTCGTGTTCGCTGCACCTCGCGCACGAGCGTTTTCGGAACCTCACGGAAGACGGCTCGGGCGACAGTCCGCTCGACCGGCTGCGCTTTCGCTTCGCCTGCGACGACCCGCTCATGGCCGCTTCGATCTCGTGCCTCGTCGACGAGCTCGAGGCTCCGAAGGAGCGCGGTCCGCTGTTCGCGGACACGCTCGCCGACGGCGTCGCGCTCCACATCCTGCGGACGTGCTCGACGCAGTCGACGGTGCGCTCGCGCAACGGAGGCCTCACCCGCCGCGCCCTGAACGCCTCGCTCGACCGCATCGAGGCAGGCCTCGAGACCGGCGTCTCGCTCGACGTGCTCGCGACCACGGCGGGCCTCAGCCGGTCGCACTTCGCGCGCGCGTTCCGCCAGTCGACCGGCAAGTCGCCGCACCAGTACCTCACGCAACGCCGCCTGGTGCGCGCCCGCGAGCTGCTCGCGCGGAGCGATCAACCGATCATCGAGATCGCGCTCCGCTGCGGCTTCTCGAGCCAGGCGCACTTCACGCAGTCGTTCCGCCAGATCGTCGGCGCGACGCCGCTCGAGTACCGGCGCGCGCGGCGCTAGGGGCTTCGCACGCCCGAGGTGGAGCGCCGTGGGGCCGCTGAGCGGCAGGCCGCAATGCGGCCCCACGGCGCTCCGCCTCGGGCGCGGGTACCGTCACTCAGCCGAGGTGAGCCCTACCGTGGGGCTCCGTGAAATCGACCTCTGGCCCCTTCGCGATCACGCGCGTCGGATTGATGCTCTCGTGGCTCGTGAAGTAGTGGCGCTTGATGTGGTCGAAGCGCACCGTCTCGGCCACGCCCGGCACCTGATAGAGCTCGCGCGTGTAACCCCAGAGATTCGGGTAGTCGACGAGCCGCTGCCGGTTGCACTTGAAGTGCGTGACGTAGACCGGATCGAACCGAACGAGCGTGGTGAAGAGTCGCCAATCCGCCTCGGTGATGCGTGAGCCGACGAGGTAGCGGTTCGTCGCCAGGTGCGCCTCGATCGCGTCGAGCGTCGCGAACACGTCGTCGAACGCGGCCTCGTAGGCTTCTTGCGAGGTCGCGAAGCCTGCGCGGTACACGCCGTTGTTGACGTTCGGATAGATGCGCGCGTTCCAGGCCTCGATCTCGGCGCGGAGCGCCTCCGGGTAGAGGTCCACGCCGGCGTCGCCGATCGCATCGAACTCGGAGTTGAGCATGCGGATGATCTCGGACGACTCGTTGGAGACGATCGTCTTCGTCTCGCGGTCGAACAGCACGGGGACGGTGACGCGGCCCGTGTAGTCGGGCTTGGCCAGCGTGTAGATCTCGCGAAGGAAGCGCAGACCGTAGAGCCCGTCACCGGTCGCACCCGGGGAGGCGTCGAAGGTCCAGCCGTCGTCGCCCATGAACGGATGGACGACCGAGACTCCGATCGCCGACTCGAGCTTCTTGAGCTTCCGGAAGATCAGCGTCCGTGACGCCCACGGGCAGGCGTACGAGACGTAGAGATGATAGCGGCCGCCCGCCGCGGGATACCCCGAGGAGCCGTCGCGCGTGACCCGGCTCCGGAACGAGGAGCTGGGACGGACGAACGCCCCGCCGGTCTTCGTCGTCTCGAACCGATCGTCCCGCCAGACCCCCTCGACGAGCTTCCCCATGCGTGGCTGATACTCCAGCGCGCGCACTGAGAACAGCGGCGGACGCGCCGCCTCAATTCGCGGGCGCCGCGAGCTTCGTCGCGACCGCGAGCAGGTGCTTGCAGGCCCCACGCTGGATCCCGAAGCGCGCGAAGAACGGGCAGCCGCACGCGCCGCGGACGATCGCGCCTCGGTCGTCGACGACGGCGGTGACGGCGTACGTTCCGTTGCCCTTCACGGTCGCCCGCACGCTTCGCTCTCCTCGCTCTCGGCTCTCGCCGTCGATCTTGACGCCGCCCTTGGACGCGATCGCCTCGCCGGCGGCGCGCCGCTCGTGCGGCGCGGGCGGCGGAGGAGGATCGCCGACGAAGAGACGGCGCGGGAAGAAGAGGTCGCTGTCGGGATCGTAGAGCACGCGGCCTCGCACCGAGAGCGCGTCGAGCACCTCGAGCGCGTGCTCGGTCGTGACCCCGGCATCGCGTCCGACCTCCTCCGCGAACGCGTGATCGCGCGCCGTCAGGAACGCGCCCGCGCGGTCGAGCTCTTCCGGAGCCACCTCCGGCGCGCCGCCGCCGAGCGCCACGGCGTCGGCGGTCCAGTCGCGCTCCGACCAGGGCGAGAGGCCGAGCGTCAGCGAGATCGCACCGAGGTCGAGCGTCCAGAAGGACGGCAGGCCGCTGCCCTGCAGCAGCGCGCGCACGCTCTTCGCTCCCGGCAGCGCGCGGGCGAGCACCAGCAGCCGGCGCCGTCCCCAGATGCGGATCTCGGCCGGCTCCTGCGCCTCGTGCGTCGAGCGCGAGAACACGATCTCCTCGTTCCACGGCTCGACGATCACGCAGGGCGGCGCGCCGGGAGACAGCCGGAAGCGCAAGCTCCGCGGGCTCACCGTCTCCTTCCGCCCTCGCAGGTACGTGACCAGGTTCCGGAAGTCGGCCGGATGGAACGCGATCGACGCGCCCGGCGCGCGCATCGAGGACTGCACGGCCAGGAAGCCGTGCACCCATCCGTCGGGAAGATCGATGCGCTCCTCGCGGTGGACCTGCGCGTCGCGATGAACCTCGATGCCGCCGGGATCGACGACCAGAGACGTCGTCGAGCCGCTGCGCAGCCGCTCGATCCCGCTCCGCAGCCCGGCCGAGAAGTCGACGTTCGTCGACCCGGGACGCAACTGATCGATCGCCGCGAACGCGCCGCTCCGGAGCGTCACGCGCCCGTAGGTCGATTCGTCGCGCGAGAACGCCTCCAGGAAGACGGAATGCCGCGCCACGGTGACGACGGGGTCCATGATGCGGCGCTCGATCTCCGCCGCCGACACGAAGAGCTCGGACCGCGCCGTGTCGTGGAGCGCGAGCAGCGCATCGCGGAACGCCAGCGGATCGGCGAGCTGCGCGCGCAAGCACGCCGGGTCGCGGAGCAGATTCGGAAACAACCGGAGCTCGGTCCGCCCGTCCTTTCCGGCGACCTCGCTCTCACCCGCGTAGGCGACCTCGGCGAGCACGCGGTTAGTGTCCCGTTCCCGAGATTCTACGCATGATTCCTCGGCTCTCGCCGCCGCTGGCTGCGTTGCTCCTCCTCCGAATAGTAGCCGCTATTCGTCGTCGTCGCGCCTTGCCAGCGACGACGATAGCCGTCGGACTCATGCGTACGATTTCGGGAACGGGACACTACCCGAGGATCGCGGCCGCGAGCTTGCCGAGCTTCTTCGGCTCCTGCTCGCGGAGCGCTGCCACGCGCTCGCGCGCCTTCGCGGAGAGCTCGGCGCCCTTGCCCTTGGCCGCCGTGACCAGCGGCTTCAGAGCCTTCATCGCCGCCTCGAGCGTCGGGACGTTGTCGCTGTAGAGAAGATCCTCGAGCAGCCGCGCGCACTCGGCCACGCGCGCGCGGTGCGCGCCGGCGATCGCTCCGACGAGCGCGGCCGCCGACTGCGTGACGCCGGGAGACGGCGATCCGACCGTGCGCTCGACGGCGCGCAGCACGCGGTCGAGGCCGGGCTCGAGCAGTCCGGGGATCGCCGTGAGGATGTCGAGGCCTTGCTTGACGCGCGCGCCCTCCGGCGCCTCGAGGACCGAGACGAGGTCTTCGACGTGGCGCTCGACGCGCGCGCGCGTGGACGGGAGCTTCGCGGCGATCTGCAGGATCGCGGCGCCGCACTTCTCGAAGCTCGCGACCTCGGCGGCGGACGCGAGGATCGCCGGTACGGAGTCGGGAGCGGCCTCGGCGACGAACGCGAACACGTCGGCCAGCGGCAGCTCGCGCGCCGCGGTCGCCTCACCCTCGTAGGGCGCCGTGTAATCGAAGGCGAGCGCGTCGGCATCCGGAACCATGGCGCGGGCCCCTTTGAAATACGCCGGAATGCACAGCCGCTCGAAGGCCGCCGCCAGGAACGGCGCGTCCTTCGCCTCCCAGGCGCGGCGGAACACCCAATGATACGGCCGATTCCAGAAGTGGCCGCGGTACATGGCTTCCGCGGGCGGAAGCGGCATGGCGCGGACGGCCGCCGTCGCGGCGCTGCGTCCGGCTTCGCCGCTCCGGTAGAGCAGCGCGACCACGAACATCCACATCTGATCGCGCGGCCATTCCCGCCGGCTGAGCCGCTCCGCGAGCGGGCCGAGCACGGGGACGAGCGAAGCACCGCGGACGAGCGACGACTTGCAGACGCGATCGCGGAGCCACATCAGGTTCTCGTCCGAGAGGTTGGCCACGGCTTCGCGGAGCGCGCCCGCATGACGCTCGAGGACCCGCTCGGGCAGCAGCACGAGCGCCGCCGTGACCGTGGCCATCGGCGTCGCGGCCGAGGCCACGAGCGCACCGAGCTCCTCGGCCCACGCCGTTTCGCCGAGCGCGTCTTCGCTGATGAACGTCCCGTCGTCGCCGTTGAACGCCGGCTCGGCGAGCGCCTTCACGAGCTTCTTGCGATCCGGAGACGGCTTCGCCATCGCGCTCACGCCCTCACGGGCGCGATCCACGATGGCCTCCGCTCCGGCGGGCGCGTTCCCTGGCTTCGGCCGCCAGCTCTCGTCGAACGTCCAGTCGTCGCCGAGGTCCTTGGAGAGCCGGTCCCACGCGTCCGGCAGGCCGAGCGCCTTGGCGACGTCGATGAGCGCGCCGATCGCGTCCTCGCGCGACGATCCGGCACAAGAGTCGAGCAGCGGCTTCTCGGCCGACGGGAGCGAGGGCGCGGGCGGCGCCTCGGCCGGCTTCGCGCTCGCCTTCGCCGGAGGAGGCGAGCTTCCTTCGACGAGGCGCGGCAAGGGATCCGGCGCCGGTCCCGAGGTCTCGCGCGGATGCTCGCGCTCGAAGCGCGTGAGCATCATCGGGACGATCTTGTCGTCCCGGCTCGCCGCCGCCGGCACGTGGGCCTTCAGGATCCAGTAGAGCCGGACCGCGGTGTCCGTCGCGATCGGGAAGCGCAACAAGTCCGCCGCGCCCATCCACGAGATCAGGCGAGTCGTCTCCCGCGACTCTTCGGGGATCTCGAAGAAGCGGTCGCGGAGCCGAGCCTCCGCCGATCCCGCGGGGGCGGGATCCTCGAGCGTGAGCTCCCCCCGGGCCCAGCGCTCGACGAGCGCGAGTACGCCGGCGTCGCCCTTGCGAGCGAGCGCGACGATCTTCTCGTAGAGCACGGTGCGGATGCCGGCGGCGAGCGCGGCATCGACGCCGTCGGGGCGCCCATCCGGAGCCTCGGGAAGCCGCGCGAACGGACGGACCACCGCGCTCACGTACTCGAAGACGCGGGCGACCCAGGCGAGCGGGCCGTCGACCAGCGCGGCGGCACCGCCTTGGACCATCTCCGCGCCGAGCTTGGCGGCCTCCGAGTAGACGCCGTTCGGCGGGATCGCCGTCGACGGGCGGAGCTCGTCGAACGTCTTCCCGAGCGGCGACGCGAAGCCCGCGAACGAGCCGAGCAGACCGTCCGCCGGGTTCGCGATCGTCCGCAAGGGCCGCACCGCCTCGGCGAGCGCGAGTCCGACGGTTCCGGGACCGGCGGCGCCGAGCTTCCCGGAGTACTTGCGGGCCATCCGCCGGATCGACTCCGAGCCCGAGAACAAGCCGGCCGCGAAGCTCCGCGCCGCATCCGCCGATTCGCCGAGCTTCGCGAGCGCTTTCTTGTCGAGCACGGGGAGGTCGTTCTGCTTCAAGTCGGCGAAGCGCGCGAGCCGTGCGAAGCCATCGTCGATTCGTCCCGAAGCGAGAAGCGCGACGATCTCGTCGCTCTCCTTGGCGGGTATGACCGGCATGTGTCCCTCCCCTTCACGCCGCGCGAGGACCGCGAGGCGATCGGGAAGATTCTGCCTGACCCGCGGGGGCCGAGGCCAACGGAGCGGGCCGTCAGAGCCTGTGAATCACGTGTTTCGCGAAGCGCGCCATCAGCTCGTTCGAGTCGCCGCCGAGCACGATTCCGAAATCGGTGGCTCCGGCCGCTGCGAACTGCCGCACGCGCTCGAGGCACTCGTCCGGCGGACCGACGATCGCGATCGTGCGCATGACGTCGGCGTCGAGCAGGTCGTAGTGCTCCTTCCGCAGGCGGAAGAAGTAGTTCTCGTAGTAGCGGGCGAAGTCGCGGTCGGGGTCGATGCCTTCCTTCTTCATCCACCCGAGGAAGCGCGAGATCGCCGGCGCCAGCGGCTCGGGAACGCCGAGCGGTTTGCCGGCGGCGTCGACCGCGAGGCTGCCGGCGTGGATCTGGTAGCGGAGCGCCGAGAAGATCGACGGACCGACCGCCATGCGCGCGCGCTCGGAGTCGGCGCGCTCGCCCGGCGCGGTCACGTAGACGTTGTGGAAGCAGATGGTGCGGAAGCCGTCCGCGGCGAGATCGCGCCCGGCCTTCTTGGCGCCGGCATCGAGCAGCTTTCGCGACGCGACGAGATCCTCGGGCCCACCCCAGAACGTGATGTAGCCGTCGCCGAGCGCGCCGGCGACTTCCATCGCCTTCGGTCCGAACGCGGCCACGTGCATCGGGATCGGCCCGTCGAGATCGATCACGCCGCGCTCCGGGTGCATGAAGCGGATCGAACGCACGTGGTCGCCCTCGCGGTACTCGACGGTCTCGCCGCGGAGCAGCCCGCGCACCACCCGCAGGTACTCCGTGAAGTCCTTCGCCTTCATCGGCGGCATGCCCATCGTCCGCCGGCCGGTGTTGCCGGTGCCGATTCCGAGCATGGCGCGGCCCGGGAACAGCCGGTTGATCGTCGCGATCGAGTGCGCCGTGACCGGCGCGATGCGCGACGGCGCCACCGCGATGCCCGTGCCGAACGCCATGCGCCGCGTCTGCTGCGCGCAGAGCGCCATGATCACGTAGACGTCGGAGTAGACCATGTGGGAGTCGAACAGCCACCCGGTCTCGAAGCCGAGCGACTCCGCGGTCGCGGCGTACGCGGGCACGTCCGGCGTGGCCGGACTGACGATGCCGAAGCGCATGAGGTCTCCTCGGTCGGTCAGCGGGCGCGGGCGTGGCGCAGCAGCCGTCCCGGATGCACGTTCGTCTCGCGGTCTTCCTCGATCGTGACCTGACCGTTCACGATCACGTAGCGGTAGCCGTGCGCGCGCTGCACGCGGCGCCACTCGTCGCCGGGGAAGTCGTGGACCACCTCCGTGGGCAGGATGTCGAGGTTCTCGAAATCGTAGACGAGGACGTCGGCGGGCGCGCCCTCGGTGATCGTGCCGCGGCCGCGGAAGCCCGCGCAGTGCGCCGGCAGCGCGGACAGCCGCCAGTGTGCTTCCTCGAGCGAGCAGAGGTTCTCCTCGCGAACGATGCGGGTGAGGAACTCGGTCGGATAGCGGCCGCCGGTGAAGAACTTCGTGTGCGCCCCGCCGTCGGAGACGCCCGGGATGATCCACTCGTAGTCGATGAGCTCGGCCATGGCCTTGCGATTCACGCCCGCGGCCTCGGCGTAGAAGACGGTCTTGAGGTCGTCCGAGACCGCCAGGTCGAGCATGGCGTCGACCGGGTGCTTGCCCGTCATCTCCGCGATCTCGCCGACGGTGCGGTTCACGAAGCACTGGTTCTCGGGCGCGAAGGCCTCGAGCACGGTGATCTGCGGGATCGGCATGGTGACGAGGCCGGCGCGGTACTCGCGAAGGCCCGGACGGCGCGCCGGATCGGCAAGCTTCTGCTTCCGCTCGGCGATCGTGCCGACGGTGGCCTCGGCCCACGCCTGGCTGTCGTCGAACAGGTTCCACTCCTCGAACGTGAACGTGAACGAAGCGTCGGTCGTGACCCCTTGGCCGTAGACGCGCAGGCCGCGGTTGCGGCACGAGTCGAGCCAGCCGATCAGCTTCTTGTGCGCGTCCGGGATGCGCTCGAACGTGGTGACCACGTTCCACAGCAGTGGACGGCCGCTCACCTCGGAGAGGTGCTCGGCGTGGCGGAGGTCGTGCGAGCCGTTGCCGGTCGCGATCGTCAGCTGCATGAAGCCTTCGTTGCGCTCGCCGAGCACGCGCGCGAGCTCGATCGCGGTCTCGTCGTGCATCACGTCCGTGACCATCGGCGTGCCGTCGTAGTCGCGCTGCGCCGAGCTGCCGCCGTCGGGATGGAGGCGCTGCGCGGACCAGCCACAACCGCCCGCATCCATCGATTCGTGGAGCAGCGCGCGCAGCGCGGCGTGCTCCTTCTCGGTCGGCATCTCGCCGGCCTTCGCTCGGTCGAAGCCCATCACCCAGGTGAGCATCGGGGCGACCGGTACGTACGGCAGCACGTTCACCGCCTTCGGCGTGCGGTCGATGCTGTCGAGGAACTCCGGGTACGTGACCCAGTCCCACGGCATGCCGCGCTTCATCGACTCGAACGGGATCGCCTCGACGCGCGTCATCCCCATCATCGCGCGCTCGCGCATCTCGGGCTTCACGGGCGCGAAGCCGAAGCCGCAGTTGCCGATCACCAGCGAGGTGACGCCGTGCCAGCCCGACAACGTGGCGTACGGATCCCAGAAGATCTGTGCGTCGTAGTGCGTGTGCAGGTCGACGAACCCGGGCGCGACGATCATGCCGCTCGCATCGAGCACGCGGCGCGCACCGGAGGACGCGATGCGGCCGATGGTCGCGATCTTGCCGTCGCGAATGCCCACGTCGGCGCGGTAGCGCTGCGAGCGGGAGCCGTCGATGACGATGCCGTCCTTGATGAGGAGATCGTAGTCAGCCATGCCACCGTCCTAGTCGAATTCCGGACGGTTTGACAATCGTTCAAACGGGTGGCCGGACGACCCTTCGCTCCCCCGCGATCCAGGGCCCGCCGAAAAGGTTTGATGCGCTCGTGAGGAGTCAGTAGACATCGCTCGTGCCGCCGACCGAGCCCCGCGACATCCACATCCTCTCGCCCGAGGCGATCCGCGATCCGTACGCGTACTTCGCGCCGCTCCGCGAGCAGCACCCGGTCGCCTGGGACGCGCGCTATCGCTCGTGGCTGCTGACGCGGCACGAGCACGTCTCGACCGCGCTCCGCGATCCGCGCTTCTCCTCGAATCGGATCGCGCCGTTCATCGACCACAAGCTCTCCACCGGCGACGCCGACCCCCGGGTACGCGAGGCGTTCGAGGTGTTGAAGAGCTGGCTCGTGTTCAACGATCCGCCGAACCACACGCGCCTGCGCCGCCTCGTCTACAAGGCGTTCACGCCGGCGGCGGTCCGGCGCATGACGGAGCACGTCGAGCGCCTGTGCGACGAGCTGCTCGCCGCCGCTCCGCGCGACGGCACCTTCGACCTCGTCCGCGCCTTCGCGTATCCGCTGCCGGCGATCGTGATCGCGCAGATGCTCGGCGTGCCGCCGGAGGACCGCGACAAGTTCCACGGCTGGTCCGAGCACGTGGCGGCGATCGTGTCCGCCGGCATGGACGACCCGAACCGCTACCAGCGCGGCGCGCAGGGCATGGCCGAGCTCGCCGCCTACTGCGCGCGCCTGCTCCGGCGCTACGAGGACGACCCCGCCGACAACTTGATGACGGCGCTGATCCGCGCTCGCGACGAGAGCGATGCGCTGACCGAACCGGAGATCATCGCGACCTGCACGCTGCTGCTGTTCGCCGGCCACGAGACGACCGCGAACCTGATCTCGAGCTCGGTGCTCGCGCTGCTCCAGCATCCCGATCAGCGCGACCGCCTGCGCGACGGCGGCGTCGATACGAAGCTCGCCGTGGAGGAGCTGCTGCGCTGGGACGGTCCGGGGAAGGCCGTCGTGCGCGTGCTCGCCGAGGACGTCGCGATGGAGGGGCAGACGCTTCGCGCCGGCCAGCGCGTGTTCCTCGTGCTCGCGGCCGCGAACCGCGACCCCCGTGCGTTCCATCGCCCCGACGAGCTGCGGCTCGACCGCGTGGACAACCCGCACGTCGCGTTCGGCCACGGCTTCCACTTCTGCCTCGGCGCTTCGCTGGCGCGGCTCGAGGCGGAGATCGCGGTCCCGAAGGTGCTCCGCGCCTATCCCCACCTCGCGCTCGGCGACGAGCCGCTGCGCTGGCAACCCGTCTTCCTGACCCGGGGGCTGGAGGCCCTTCCCGTACGAGCGAGTGCTCCATGATCAGCCGCGCAGACGACTACCTCATCCACCAGACATCCGAGCCCGTCCGCCACGTCGCGACCAGCGACCGGCGCTTCTACGATCGTCACTTCCTCACCGGGCACGCGAAGGGCGAGCACGGGCTGTTCTTCATGATCGGCGTCGGCGCCTACCCGAACCTCGGCGTGCTCGACGCGTTCGCCTCGGTCGCGACCTCCGGCGAGCAGCGGACCACGCGCGGTTCGCGCGAGCTCGGCGACGACCGCATGGACACGACCGCGATCGGCCCGATCTCGCTCGAGGTGCTCGAGCCGCTCCGCCGCCTGCGCGTCCGCTGCCTGCCCGACGGTCCGGACGGGATCGAGCTCGACCTCACGTGGACCGGCGCCGTCGAGCCGTTCGCGGAGCCGCGGACGTTCTCGCGCGTGATGGGCCGGGTGATGGAGGACTCGACGCGGCTCATCCAGACGGGCACGTACCAGGGCCGCATCCGCGTCGGCGGCCGCACGCTCGACGTGCACCCCGACGGCTGGTGGGGCGCGCGCGACCGCTCCTGGGGCGTGCGCTCGATCGGCATGGAGCGCGAGCCGCGGGGAATCCAGCAAGCTCACCGCGTCGGCGAGACGCGGCCGCCGCTGTGGATCTGGTCGCCGATGCAGTTCACGGACGAGACCGTGCACTTCAACCTCGCCGAGCACGCCGACGGAACGCGCGAGATCCAGACCGTACGCCGCATGCGCGGCGGCGAAATCACCGCGTTCTCCTATCCCGATCACGCCTTGCGGCTCGATCCCGAGAGCCGCGAGCTGCTCGCCGGATCGCAGGTGAGCTGGCACGAGCCCGGCGGCAAGCGCCGCACGGTGACGCTCACGCCGCTCTGCTCCGCGTATCTCCGCGCCGGCACGGGCTACGGCGGCCCGGATCCGTGGCGGCACGGCACCTACATGGGCGAGCGTTGGGAAGACACCGTGACGTTCGATCTCGGCGATTCCGCCGTCACCGCGAAGATCGGGCCGACGCACGTCTGCTGCCGCATGGATCGCGACGACGGCGCGGTCGGCTACGGCACGTTCGAGACCCAGGTGTTCGGGGCGTTCCCGCGCTACGGCTTCGAACGGTGAGCGTGTCCTCGGCGAACGACGTCGGCGTGTCGATCGCCGAAGCGCTACCGGCAGGCGCCGCCGTCGAGGTGCTGCGGCGCATCGCGGGCGGAACGTCGCACGAGACCTGGGCCTGCGACGTGACCGACGGGGCGGGGCTTCATCCGTTGGTGGTCCGCCGCGAGATCGGCGACGGGGTGCTCGACGGGAACGGGGCCGCCGGGTTCGCCTTTCTCCCGAGGCTACCCGCGCGCGGTGCGGCGTGTCCGCCGCCCGTGCTGGCCCATCCGGCACGCGGGGGAGCCCCCGGGATCCCGCTGCCCGAGCGGGTCGCCG
>JACXTT010007572.1_pt1 | contig 15268 bp, 14 predicted proteins | sample 9270951 | NCBI WGS metagenome assembly JACXTT01 (sample SAMN15532306, study PRJNA645909) | rock metagenome | isolation source: weathered quartz diorite | place: Puerto Rico | collected 2017-06-21 | reverse complement strand
ATAACAACCATTAAGCTTTGACACTTCCGAAATTCCTAAGGATCAAAACAGGAGCTCGCAACTACCGGCCTAGGCGCGTGCGAGTAGCCCGAGCCAACCACCGGGGCAGACAGGACCCCTAGACATCAAACCGGCACTTCCTCGAAAAAACCACCGGGACGAAATAACGGTAATCAATATTCGCGACATACTAACCCCACCCGAACGGGATTGGAAGATTGTCCGCCAGCCTTGGAAAACGCAAAATATGGTTTGGCGTTTTCAAGTGGCATGGGCGCTACGGATGCGGTGATGAAGTTGTTGAAACCAGGCGACGAAGTGATCACCGGTAATGATCTGTATGGTGGCTCGTACCGAATCTTTACTAAAGTATTTGCTAATTATGGCATCAAATTCCATTTCCTCGATCTCTCTAAACCTGAGATCATCAACGATTATATAAACGAAAATACCAAGCTGGTTTGGATTGAAACACCAACCAATCCAACCATGCAAGTAATTGATATTGAGAAAGTGGCAGCGATTACTAAAGCGAAAAGCTTAATGTTGGTTGTGGATAATACGTTCGCATCGCCATACCTGCAAAACCCGATGGATATGGGCGCGACCATCGTGATGCATTCGGTTACCAAATATATTGGCGGGCATAGCGATGTAGTGATGGGAGCCCTGATGATGAACGATGAAGACTTGTACAGAAAGCTTTGGTTCATCTACAATGCATGCGGTGCTACACCTGGTCCAATGGATAGTTTCCTGGTACTGCGCGGGATCAAAACCCTGCACCTGCGTATGAAAGCGCACTGCGAGAACGGTCGAAAAGTAGCTGAGTTCTTGAAAACACATCCTCGTGTAGATAAGATATACTGGCCGGGTTTTACAGATCATCCCAATCATGATATCGCCAAAAAGCAAATGCGCGACTTTGGTGGAATGATATCGATCACACTAAAAGGTGCTGATCTAAAAGCAACATTCCGGGTAGCGTCTTCATTCAAAGTATTTTCACTGGCTGAATCACTTGGCGGGGTGGAGTCGCTGATCAATCACCCGGTAACGATGACTCATGCTTCTATTCCAAAAGAAGAGCGTGAAAAGGCAGGGGTGGTGGATAATTTGCTCCGTTTGAGTGTAGGGGTGGAGGATATTGATGACCTTATCGACGATTTGAAACAAGCTCTGTCTTAAGTAGCAGTTGCAGCAGCAGTAGCAGTTTTTGTTAAATTATGGAAACCTGGATTAAGGAAGCTATTTCAAAATGGAACCTGGTTAAGACCAAACAGAACCATGGTGCAAGCAATGCTGATATTGAAAATGCTGAAAACATACTGAACTTTAAATTTCCGGCAGATTTTAAAAACCTCTATTTAGCTGTTAATGGTTTTCAGGATTTGGATTGGCAAGAGCATATGTTGTATTTCTGGCCTATTGAAAGAATAATAGAAGAATATGCCGAATCATCTGACGAAGATTTTATTGGCTTTTGTGATTTCTTGCTAGCCAGCCATTTTATTGGTTTTAAGAAAAGTCAAAGTGGAATATTCAAGCTGTATTCGAATATGAAAAAAGCCGAGGATAATCCGATCGCCAAAACATTCCAGGAAGCAGTCGGAATGATAAATTCTAGTTCGGATTTAATTTATTAACTGCTACTGCCAGTGCTGCTGCTACTATAAATCATATGATTGAAAATCTCAAAGCTTTTCTTGATTCCAAGGTAGCGCAATACAACCGGCCGGATTTTATAAAAAACGACCCGGTTTCAATTCCGCATCTTTTTTCCCATAAACAGGATATCGAGATCATGGGCTTCTGGGCCGCCACCCTGGCCTGGGGGCAACGGATTACCATCATCAATAAATGCAAAGAGCTTATTAACCTGATGGATGGCGCACCTTATGATTTTATTATCAATCACGAAGAACCTGATCTAAAAAAGCTGCTTCATTTTAAGCATCGCACTTTTAACGATATAGATACACTATATTTTATCTCATTTTTCAGGAGTCATTATTCTAATTACGATTCACTGGAGGACGCATTTATACCTTCAGCCGGGGCAAATACAGTGGAATCTAGCTTAAATCATTTTAGAAATTACTTTTTCTCATTGCCCGATTACCCGCATCGAACAAAAAAACATGTTTCATCGCCTTCGCAAAAATCAACTTGCAAGCGGCTAAACATGTTTCTGCGATGGATGATCCGCAATGATAATTGTGGAGTAGACTTTGGTATATGGGATAAGATCAAGCCTTCTGATCTGATTATGCCATGCGACCTGCATGTGGATAGAGTTGCGCGAAAACTAAAACTAATCGACCGTAAACAAACCGACTGGCAAACGGCTGTTGAATTAACCGGGCGCCTGCGGGAGTTTGACCCGCAAGACCCGGTCAAATATGATTTTGCGCTTTTTGGTTTAGGTATCGAAGAGAAATTTTAAGCTAACACCATATAGTGAACCTGGTTTATAGTACTAATATCTGCTATTCATCAAATGCGATGGTTTTTACGCGTTTTTCAAGGGCCTTGTGGTACGCATAATCAATGTAGTTTAATTCGTTACTGCTTGCCTGACGTCCTTTAAGCTCTTCATATAAAGAAATAATATCAGGTTTATTTTTAACGCCGGTAATTGTCAACTGATAGGCCCACTTAATAAGGGCGGCATCTTCTTTGGAAACAAAAAAATCATGCTCTATTTTTTCACCATCAAACTCGTGCCCCTTTATTGGTGCCCAATAATCCAGCTTCCCATTATTTTTTGATTCTTTAATGAGTTCAGCCCGCACTTGTCGAGTCAGAGTGATTGAAGTGTCATTTGATTTGTTATTTTGTGCGAGTGCGTTAACCGATAACACTAACAGTGCACATAAAATTGGAAGTCGCATATTCAAACTATACAATAAGGCTTATTTAAAAACCAATTATAATAAAACTTTAATTAAATACTTAGTTTAAGACTAAAAAACAACGTATTCGTATGGAAAACTATAAAAACGACTTGGGGCATTTCTTAAATGGGAAATCGGAACAGACCTTGATGCTTTTTCGCCATTTTGTGGATGAATTCCAAAATATCGGACCGGTAACTTTGCACCCGGCAAAAACCATGATTGGTATAGCCAACTCACATAAAAAAATAGCATATATCACTCAATTAGGGAAAAACTTCATTCATGTTGTCTTTCCGCTAGGAGAACGTTACGAAGATAACTTTTGTTTTCAAAAAATTGCGCAAGTGCCTGTAAGCATGCAATTTAATCATCATTTCAGGATGCTGCATGCAGATGATGTGAATGACGAGGTAAAGGATTTTATGCGATTGGCGTATAATAGCCGATAAAATTAGTGGAATCTGTTATCTGATCGATGTAATCCTCTACTGTTCTTCCCTGAAATAAACCTTATAGAAATTCATTGATTTACCATCGTCAAAGCCTTTTTCTATCAATTCCCGGTCGCCATGAATATAGATATGGAAGTTTTTATCCAGCTTTAACACGCTTTTATAGACTCTTTGCTGTTTTTTTACGGCATTGCCCGATATTTCAAAAACATCCGCAATCGGCATCTCATATTCCTGCTCGTATTGATTTTTATAATTTTTGAATGATTCAATAGCTTGCGGATTCCCCAATACTTCGCCGGTAAACTCATCCATATCAAAAGTGTCTTTTTCTTTGAAATATTTCATGGATTTATTCAGCAGGTCTATCTTATCAGCTTTGCTTAACTCAAACTCATTATCCAGTTTTTGGGTGATGAAATTTTTATAAATGCCTAGGGTGTTGGTGGTTTGATTAAAGCTGTCGTTGCGAATTTTTAATTGAAGGAAATTATCCTTCCAATAAGCAGCAGTATCCTGCGCCCGGTTGGTATGATCGACCACAACTACTTTATATCCGTTTTCTTTTTCGATGTTAAAAATGAGTGCACCTTTATCCAGTTTGTTGATATTAATGGCATTTTCTTCATAATCCATCCCAAAACCGCCTTGTTCCGGATAAACTTTCAGGTAAGTTTCCTTATTTTCTGATTTAAAAATGCCAACAGCTTCCAGCAAATTGCCTTCAATTTGTACATTATTAAAATGTGCTATATACAATTCACCAGGTTTGATATTGGGGTGATTGGACACGTTATACAAATGTTTGGCAATCTGTTCAGATAGTTCTTGAAACCGGCTGTTGTCATCAAAAATACCGGTAACATAATGATGTACCTCATTCAGATCCAGGTTGTCGCCGCTGTGCATCAAGTGGTAAACCTCGTTTGCTTTTTCAAACGGCCGCAAAAAATACTGCATCAACAATTGCGGAATCACCTCATCCTTAAATGAAAGTGGTTGTTCCGAAAGTGCATACATTTCGTTTTGTGCCTGGTTGCCGATATGGTGAACGGATACCGTTTCAAGCGAAGCTTCAAAAAAAGTTACCATGATGCTGCGAAAGTAAAACAAATATTGCTCAGAGCGGAGCTTTTTCTGTCAGATTGCCAATGCGTGGGTCGCCATGTGAGACCAATTCGCAGACTTTAATAGCAGCCTCTTCAAAGCTGTCCGTATCACCCTGGATCAACAGCCAGTTGCCTCGTCGCTCATTTCCAGCGAGGAAAAAGGGACCAAGTTCAGGTATGTCTTTTTGAAGGCTTTCATGATACGATGTATTGGTAGCTACCCATACGCCGTTAAATTCGGGCTGATTACGCCTGTTACGAAGTATCATCATGATCTTTTTCCGCCAGTAGATGTAGTGCATCCCAAACATTTTCCGCACGGTTATATCAGGAGGCAAATAATCGAACACGAACTCGTATGGAATAAAATCGACCATATCTCAAAATTACAGTTTTTTAATATTTTACACTTACAGAATAAAAATCAGGTTGTAAATAGCGATTTTTGTATTTTGGTTCATAGATCATGGATGGTAGTTCGTGGCATCTGAGGTTAAACTATGATCAATGAACAATGATCTATATGCAATGCACAACTCACAACTGACAACTCACAACTCACATCAGGAAGAAACCATAGTTGCCCTTGCAACACCCAATGGTATAGGTGCAATCGGTGTAATACGGTTGTCTGGCCCCGATGCAATTGTGATTGCAAATAACGTGTTCAAGGGGAAAGACCTGATCAAACAAGAATCGCATACCATTCATTTCGGACAAATTGTAGATGGCGATTTGTTGCTAGACGAAGTGCTGGTTTCTTTATTTATTGCACCACGTTCTTACACGCGTGAAAATGTGGTGGAGATATCCTGTCACGGGTCGAATTATATTATTGAGTCGATCATCAAACTGCTGATTAAGAAAGGAGCACGTTCTGCCAAACCCGGTGAATTTACGTTAAGGGCTTTTTTGAATGGCCAACTCGACCTCTCACAAGCCGAAGCTGTGGCCGATTTGATTGCTGCTAATTCAAAAGCATCGCAACAGGTGGCGATGCAACAATTACGCGGCGGATTTAGCAATCAACTACAGGCATTACGTGAGCAGTTGGTGAATTTTGCTTCATTGGTAGAACTGGAGTTAGATTTTTCTGAAGAGGATGTGGAATTCGCCAATCGCGAAGAGCTCAAGCAATTGATTTATAACATTACAAAAATCGTTGGGCAACTTATTCAATCCTTTGAATTAGGGAATGTGATCAAAAATGGGGTCAATACTGTTATAGCTGGTCGCCCTAACGCAGGGAAATCAACTTTGCTGAATGCCTTATTGAATGAGGAACGCGCTATAGTAAGTCACATCCCAGGGACCACACGTGATACGATAGAGGAAGTGCTGAATATTAACGGTATCAATTTTAGGTTGATTGACACAGCCGGAATTCGTGAAGCAACAGACACTATCGAGCAAATAGGGGTACAGCGCACGATGGAAAAGATCAGTCAGTCGGCGTTGCTGATCTATGTATTTGATGCAGCAGAAATTACCATGGAAGAATTGAATTACGACCTGGAAAATTTGCAAAAGCCGGGAATAACCATGCTTGTTGTAGCCAATAAGGCTGATCTGTTGAATGAAGAACAATTGCTTTCCTTGCCCCATACGCAAAGTGCTATCATTATCTCTGCAAAGCAAAAACAGCATATTGATGAATTGAAGCGGAAGATATACTCCTCGGCTGTTAAACATCAGCTAAGTGGTGACGAGACTTTGGTTACTAACGTTCGCCACCTGGAAGCATTACAGAAAACAGAATCAGCATTAATTCGGCTCATCGACGGTATTGATACCCAGGTTACTTCCGACTTTCTGGCCATGGACATAAAACAAGCACTACACTACCTGGGTGAGATTACAGGAACCGTCACAACGGATGATTTGCTTGATAATATTTTCTCGAAGTTCTGTATCGGTAAATAGGCCCTCTAAATAACGCCTAAAAATGCCCATTAATGACAATTAAAATGCTCATTGTTAGTAACTTATGACTTTTTAAGATCATCGTTATTTAGCGAAAATTCGCCCTGTTTTTCGTAAATTTGTTACTATTCTGTAACTCGAAACCAAATTTTTTCAACTGATAAAAAATCTTGATGAATTATGTTGCTTAGGGTTCTTATTTATCCTTATAAAGGCTTAATCATCCTTACAGGAGTTAACCGGTTGCTTCACTACCAAAATGTTATGAATTCGATGATGAAATAACATCAGTGGTTATCTCACCGGTTAAGTATCCACTGGTCGATAATCAGTTTGTTACGTGAAGATAAATTTTTGATTTGGATTGCAGAAAATAAATCGACAATCAATAACAAGAATAAACTATGAGTTCAAATTTTACTGTAAACAAGGTTTGTGAGCATTGCGGCAACTCATTTAGTGCAAAGACAACGGTTACGAGATTTTGCAGCAAAATGGGTTAAAAAAATTATTAACATCCTGATTATAAGTAGCTTAATATAAGTATTGTCTGCTCCTTCTATTATTAATTCCAGTCGCAGGTTTTACTCAAAGCCCAAGCCTTAAGTTTGAACATATTAAAGTTAAGGAAGGCTTTTCCCCAATTAATATTACTTGTATCAAACAGGACAGGCATGACTTTATTTGGATAGGCACAAGAGACGGGCTAGAACCAAGACAGCTGTTTTTGATTTATCAACAACCATTGCCATACCTCCGTATGTTCGCTACATTCGCCGCCAGCAATGAAAGTCATAATAGCCGAAAAGCCATCTGTCGGACGCGAAATCGCCAAAGTATTTGGCGTAACGACTAAGCACGACGGATATCTTGAGGGGAAAGGCTATACATTTACCTGGGCTTTTGGACATTTGTTGCAGCTTGCCGCTCCACAAGAATATGGTTACTATGGCTGGAGCGTGCAGAACTTGCCCATGTTGCCATCAAAATTCAAATTATCCGTCCGGAAAAAGGATGGTAAAGATGATCCCGGAGCTAAAAAGCAACTGGAGATTATCAAAAAGCTGTTCGACGAGGCAACCGAAATTATTGTAGCGACGGACGCCGGACGGGAAGGGGAGCTCATCTTTCGTTATATCTATTATTACCTGAAATGCAAAAAGCCCTTTAAACGCTTATGGATATCCTCCCAAACTGATGAAGCCATCAAAGAAGGTTTCCGGAATTTAAAACCGGGTTCGGACTATGATACCTTGTTCAATTCAGCGCATTGCAGATCACAGTCCGACTGGCTGGTCGGCATGAATGCAACGCAAGCGCTTAGCCTGGCTTCGGGTAACAAAGGCGTACTATCATTGGGCCGGGTTCAAACCCCGACGTTGGCTATGATCTGTGCGCGGTTTTTGGAAAACAAAAACTTTATACCACAACTGTATTACCAGGTGGCGATTCAGCCGGATAAGAACGGCCAGCCTTTTCGGGCGATATCGGAGAAGAGTTACGCCAATAAAGAAGAAGCTCAGGCGGTATTAGAAGCTGTTGAGGTGACCGGGAGCGTTCTGAGTGTCGATGCTAAACCCCGCAAAGAGCCGCCTCCGTTATTGCATGATCTGAGCAGTTTGCAGCAGGAGGCGAATAAACGCAAGGGATTTACCGCTGACCAGACCTTAAGTATTCTGCAAAACCTGTATGAAAGCAAATTGGTGACCTATCCGCGTACCGGGAGCCGGTATATTGGTGATGACGTTTTCGCCGAGCTCCCCGGTTTGATCAGCGGGCTAACCGATCACCCGCTGTTTGGCAAACAAGCGGCGGTGCTTGTAAAAGCAAAACTCAGTAAACGCAGCGTGAATGCCAAAAAGGTCACCGACCACCATGCCTTATTAACAACAGGTGTGGCGCCTCATCAGCTTACTTCGGACCACCAGGCAATTTATGATATGGTTGCGGGGCGGATGCTTGAGGCTTTTCATCAGGATTGTATTAAGGAGATCACTAAGATCATGGTGTTATCCGGTTCAAAATTTATTGCTAGTGGTACGGTGATTCAAACTCAAGGTTGGCGCGCTGTCTTTAACGACAAGGACGAAGAGAAAAAGGACGAAGAAAATGCGACTTTGCCCAAAGTTGCTAAAGGGGAGGATTTGCCGATCTTAAATAAAGCGATACTGGAAAAGCAAACCAAGCCAAAGCCATTGTATAATGAAGCTAGCTTGTTAAAGGCCCTGGAAACAGCGGGAAAAGAAATTGAAGATGAAGAAGCAAGAGAAGCCATGAAGGACAGCGGCTTAGGGACGCCGGCGACCCGTGCAGCCATCATCGAAACTTTACTGACTCGCAAATATATTTTAAGAGAAAAGAAAAACCTGATACCTACCGAGGTCGGTCTGTCAGTTTATGAGATTGTCAAAAACCAGCGGATCGCGCAAGCTGAGCTGACCGGGAATTGGGAAAAGCGTTTGGAAGAGATCCGGAGTGGCGCATCCGTCACTGCTTTTCAGGAAGAAATTAAGATTTATACCCGGAGCATCACTCAGGAGCTCTTGCGTTCCGGGGCTTGCGTGAAATAAATTAGCTTTGCTATTTTTTAGTCGTGCTCAGGCTTTGTCGTATCAGTTAGAAAAACACCAGTTTGAAATCCAAATATTACTTTCTATCTTCACCTGACCTTGAGTAAAAAGCAAAAAATATCCCTTTCTGAAGAAGAACTTGTACATGCTTTGCAGCAACGGGAAAAGATTGCTGCAGAGGCATTGTACGATATGTACTCTGCTTCACTCTTTGGTGTTATCGTGAGGATTGTAAACGACGAGGCAATTGCTGAGGATATTTTGCAGGATACTTTTGTAAAAGTCTGGAATTCATTTTCAAGCTATAGTACAGAGAAAGGTCGCTTGTTTACCTGGATGGTGAATATAGCGCGCAACCTGGCCATCGACAAAGTACGCTCAAAGGATTTCAAGAATCAGACCAAAAACCAGGAACTTGAAAATAACGTAACTTTTATTGACGAACAGAGAAATACGGTTTATAAGCCAGAACTCCTTGGCGTTAAGGATTTAGTTGAACAGTTAAAGCCTGAACAAAAATCCATACTTGACCTCGTTTACTTTAAGGGCTATACTCATGTGGAGGCCGCCGATGAACTTGGCGTGCCCTTGGGTACTATTAAAACAAGGCTAAGGATGGCAATAATACAATTGAGGAAATATTTTAATTAGAAATTGGAAGATATTAAGGCATATATCGAATCGGGAATACTCGAACTCTATGTTTTGGGTGATGTGACGCACGAAGAGCGGGCCCAGGTGGAAGCTATGGTTCAAAAGCATCCGGCCATCAAAGCTGAACTGGACGAGATAGAGCGTTCATTGGAACTGTATGCCGCAGAAAATGCTGTTGAGCCTCCTGCTGCTTTGCGCGACAGGGTTTTGAACAGTAGTATTGTTACCAATTTAGGGGATGATAGAAATTTTAAATCGGCAAGGGCTATTGAGGACAAGGAAGATAATATTGTCCCGATTTCCCGTGCGCGATCTAATAATTTCTTCAAATACGCGTTTGCGGCATGCTTTGCCTTGCTGATCATTAGCATAGTTGTTTTGATAAGCGTTTATAATAAACTACAGGAATCTAATAACCTGGTAGCATCACTGCAATCTCAGAATCAGCGTTTTGCCAGTCAAACTAGCCTGATGGATGACGAACTGCGTATATTCCGCGATCCTTCCTTCAAAATGCTCAAATTACAGGGCACATCAAAATCTCCTTCGTCCATGTTGGTGGTTGCATGGAGTCCAACCAAGAAAAAGGTGATGATCGATATGACGGATGCCAATATGCCTGCTAACGATAAGGATCATCAATATCAACTGTGGGCGTTGGTTGGAAACAAACCCGTTGATCTTGGTGTATTTGATGCCGATACTACTTCCAAAGGTATGAAGGAAATGAAGTCTACAGCTTTGGCCGATGCTTTTGCGGTAACCCTCGAGCGCCGTGGCGGTAGCCCGACTCCAAGCATGGATCAGATGATGGTGATCGGTAAATTCTGATATTTTACAAAAAGTGCTTGGATTTGCTTAGCAATTAAAGAAACTTGGACGCAAAATCCTATCTTACTCACGCATTAAAATCTCCTATCTCGAAAATTAATCAAACAATCTCGCAAAATGATTTCCCAGGTGATTACGCATGCCATTTCTCAGTTTTTCAGCCGACCCCTTTTCAATGAGGGTAATCAGCCCTGCGTGTGAAACATACTCTTTTAATTCAACAGGTTTTTTTAGTAACCCACTTTTGTGGACATAGTCAAAAACAGGCAATAGCATTTTCTGGAACTTCTTAAGTGTTTCGTTTCCTGTGATATCATAAAGCTTGCCATGAAATTTAATCTCTTGATCTATCATAAATATTTCGTGGCTAGTTTCCAAGGGCTCGCTGGCAACTATAGCCTTTAGTTCAGCTATATCCGCCGGTGTTACCCTGTTAATTATAAGATCGGCCATCCCTATCTCTAAAGATAAGCGCATCTCAAATATTTCTTTTAAGGTCGTCGTATCTAGTATCTGGGGGTTCATGCTTTTCTCCAGTATCGATACCAGGTCGGGACTGGTTAATACAGCTCCACGTTTCTTTTTTGAATCGATCAGCCCGATCATTCTTAGCCTGAGTAGAGCCTCGCGTATCACCGTGCGGCTTACACCCAGTGCACGGGTAAGCTCAAGCTCTTTGGGGATGGAATCACCAACCTTATAATTTTTATCTATAAATAACTCAATCAAATTCTTTTCAACCCGGTCGACCAGCGAACTCGTGTCAATATTTTTGAGGCTTTCGTTAAGATCAATGTTCGTCATAATAATGTATCAGTAAACATACAAAATAGCAATTTATATATCTAAATTCTTTTAGTGTATTTATAACACTCAGGTTATCAACGTTAAAAATACTTTTGAAATTATTTTGAAAGATAAGTTAAAAAATTCTATAATTGTATTATGTATGACATAATACAATTATAAATCACTAAACTAGATGAATCAAAAACTTACTTACGTCCGAATCTTGTTGACGGTAACAGTTGTACTGTTCCTTGCCGTTGCACAAGCCCAAACCAGGAAAATCACCGGTAAGGTAACCTCCGCGCAGGACAAATCAACATTGCCCGGGGTCTCCGTTGTTATAAAAGGAACGTCCAATGGTACACAGACCGATCTTAACGGAGTATTCTCCATTAATGCGGCTAAAGGCGATGTGCTTGTTTTTACTTATGTAGGTTTCGTGCCGCAACAAGTAGTAGTAGGCGATGCGCAGGCAATTGTCGTTAGCCTGAAAGAGGATGCAACCAAACTCAACGAGGTTTTGGTAGTAGGTTACGGCGAGCAATCGCGAAAAACGGTGACCAGTGCCGTAGCTAAATTAGATAATCAGGTTTTGGCTACCGCTCCGCGCGCAAATGTTGCCACAGCCCTGCAGGGAACTGTATCAGGCATACAGGTAATTAACCAAAGCGGTTCTCCGGGAGCAGCCCCTCTTTTATTATTAAGAGGCGGTGCCTCAATTAATGCCCCTACTTCGCCTTTAGTTGTAGTGGATGGCGTTATCAGGTCATATCAGGATATAGCTCAGGAAGATATAGCTTCTGTGGATATTTTGAAAGATGCTGCAGCTACTGCAATATATGGCGCCAGGGCTAATAACGGGGTAATCCTGATTACAACCAAGCAAGGTAAGGCCGGTACCGGAAATATAACCTATAAATTTACCACCGGTTTTAACAGGCAGCGCGAGGGGTATCAATACCTTGACGCAAGGGATTATATCTATTATACCCGTTTAGGCAGGTTCAACAACTTTACAGCGTTAACGCCCGAGGCCGCTTTAACTGCCGGCCAGCTTTCAACATTGAATAAGTCAAGAGGGTATGGCCTGTTAACCGATCCGGCTAACCTGGCTGCATTTGATATTCAGGCCGAAAGCCCTGCTAACATTGGTCTTTTACAGCAAGGATGGCAGGATATCGACGACCCGGCCAACCCTGGTTCGAAAATTATTTTCAGGGACCATAGTAAAGATATCCAAAATATGGTTTTCAGGAACACGCAAACAGTCGACCATTATTTAAGCGCCTCGGGCGGAAATGAAAAAGGAAAATATTTTGCCAGTTTAGATTATTATAATGAGCCAGGGGTGATTATCGGGTCAAATTATAACCGCTACTCCGGAAACTTCAACGGCTCCTACAAGGTAAAGCCCAATGTTGAGGTTACCAGTGGGGTCACATTTTCTACCTCGTCACAATTGGGAACGGTTGGGAGTTCAACCACCAATTATGACGTGAACACCATGTACCGCACGCTATCATTGTGGCCTACATTTAACCCGTGGCTGGATGCAGCGAAAACCCAGCCTGATCCGGGAAATGGTATCACGGACGGCAACCCTCTATACTGGCTGCAGCATCAAAAAAACAGTAACGAGGTAGATAGGGTAGTTGCTAATGCAGCAATTAAATGGGATATAATGCCTGGTTTAACCTTCAAACTCTCTGGCAGTGGTTACTTGTTCCAAACATTGAACCAAAGTTTCCAGGATGCCACGCAGCTTTACTCCAACTTATTTGCTACCCCGCCAACTTACTCCAGTACATTGCGGCCTGCAACTGCAACGTATAACAGGACTTTCCAGCAAACATATGATGCTGCTGTAAATTACAATAAGTCGTTTGGTAAGCATGATGTAAGTGTTTTGGTTGGCGCAGAATATTTTGACCAATTGTTCTATGCACAGCAAACAGCGGGTACCAACGCGCCTACTGACGATATAATTACAGCAAATGCGTCAACCTTGTTCGCGCAGGGCACCAACTATAGTACGCAACAGGAGAATCGCATTATATCAACCTTTACAAGAGTAAATTATGATTACGATCAGAAATACCTACTGAGCTTTGTGTTAAGGGAAGATGGCGTTTCGCAGCTTGCACCCCTAAAAAGAATAGGTTATTTCCCGGGCATGTCCGCCGGGTGGAATTTGGATAAAGAAGAGTTTTATCAGAACCTGGGTATCAGCAAAATAATATCTACTGCAAAACCTCGCATCAGCTACGGCTCCAATGGTAACGTAACAGGTAACCTGGGTTACTATGACACCCAAGGCGTGTATGGAGCAACAAATCCGTATAATGGCAACGGTGCAATTGCCAATACTTCGCCGACCAATACCAATCTCGTATGGGAAAAAAGCAATACGAAAGACGTTGGTATCGATCTAGGTTTTTTCCACGACAGGATAAGCTTGCTGTTTGATTATTATAATAGGGTAACCAGCAACCTGTTAACAACATTGCCGCTGCCAAGTTATTTAGGATTCAGCAACCTGGAAACAAACAACGGCAGCTTTCAAAATAAAGGATTGGAATTTACTTTAAAGGCTAATATCCTCAATAACCCAAATGGTTTAAAACTGGATTTTGGCGCAACCGCTTCGTTTGATAAAAATAAAGTGCTAAAACTGCCCTACAACGGGCAGCCGAATAACAGGCAGGGGGGAGTACAGATTTGGAACCCTAAAACGGGGCAGCTGGAATGGGTTGGCGGGATACAGGAAGGACAACCCCTTGGCCAGATATACGGATATAAAGAGCTTGGCATTTTTGCCAATGACGCGCAGGTACAAGCTGTAGCGGGCAACAGGACGGATGCCATAGCAGGTATTACAGGACCAAACCTGCCTGCAGGTAAAGGCGGGCACATTGGGCCCGGTGATGTAAACTGGCAGGATGTGAATGGTGATGGGATAATTGATTCACGCGACCAGGTTTACCTCGGTAATATTTACCCAAAATGGACAGGCGGTTTTAGCTTGAATGCATCTTATAAGAGGATCTCATTATATACGCGTTTCGACTATTCATTAGGCAATACTATTTATAACGATTTTGTAGCGCGTTCATTGGGCGGTTACCAGGGGACTTTTAACCTTATAAACGAAATTAAAAATGCCTGGACGCCAACCAATACCAATACCATGATACCAAAGGTGTATTATGCCGACCAGGTAGCAGGCTCAAAAGATAATTATACCCGTGGCAATAATGCTTCAGCAAGCCTGCAGGGCGAAAACTCCAATTTTTACGAAAGTGGTAATTATCTGGCCTGTCGTGAGGTATCCCTGTCATATGATTTTCCTAAGGCCTTACTTTCTAAAACAAAAGTTTTTTCGAGCGCCAGGATATTTGCAAGCGGCGAGAATTTGTTTTACATAAAAAAGTTTAGCGGCCCTACGCCGGAGGCACCTGTAAATCCCGGAACAAACGTGATTAGCGGAGTTTACCAGGGTACGTACCCAACACCGAGAACTTACATTTTAGGTGTTCAGGCTTCTTTTTAAAACCATCAATCGATTTAACATGAAAAAGTACACAATTATAATTCTATCAGGCTTTTGGATGCTTATTTTGATAAGCTCTTGCAGGAAAGACCTGAGCCTGGCGCCGGTAAGCAGTATTACCGATGCGAATTACTTTCAAACTGCCAGCCAGTTTGATGCCTTTATGGCCGGTATACATTCAAATTTCAGGAGCAATACTTCAGCTTTTCAGACCTTAGGCGAAATGCGTGCCGATATATTCGGTACCGATCCTGGTTCTGGTTCAGCTTTTACCGGCGAAGCCACTCAAGGGGTTGAACGTTTATGGCAGGAAACGCTTAACCTGGATAATCCCGGAGTAAGCAATTTTGGTGGTTTTTATTACAATATTGATCAGATCAACCTGATGATCGCCAAATTAAATGCGAGTACAGTGGTTACCCAGGCCAATAAAAACTATTACCTCGGTATATGCTACGGTATGCGGGCTTTTTATTACTTCCAGCTATAC
>JACXTT010007571.1_pt1 | contig 15271 bp, 12 predicted proteins | sample 9270951 | NCBI WGS metagenome assembly JACXTT01 (sample SAMN15532306, study PRJNA645909) | rock metagenome | isolation source: weathered quartz diorite | place: Puerto Rico | collected 2017-06-21 | reverse complement strand
GCGGCAGTGAGTCCGGGGATCGCACCGGTGCCGCTCGCGTCCCGACGCGATGTCTCGCGCTCGACAACGAGAAGTCGCCTCGCCGCGGCGGGGCCTATTGAATGCGCCCGGCGCCCGCTGAGGCCGTGCGGAGCCCGGAGGGCGGACCGCCAATCCGTTCGGTGTGAGTTCATGGCGGCGTGAGGTCCGCCGGGTAGTCCGACACGGACCGCCGAGGAACGACCTGGCCACTCCAGCAAGAATGACATGCTCCTCGACATCGTAGACTAGCGACACACGGTGCAGACGGCTGAGCTTCTCCTCCTGCTCCTCATCGTCGTCGCGTCCCTCGTGACGCTCGGGCGGCGTCTGCGCGCCCCGTATCCCGTGCTCCTGCTGATCGGCGGGCTGGCACTCGGCGCGATCCCCGGGGTCCCGCGCCTCGAGGTCTCGCCCGACTCCGTCCTCCTGCTCGTGCTTCCGCCGATCGTCTATTTCGCCGCGTTTTTCACACCGATCCGGAGCCTCCGCGCAGATTTCGGGAACATTGTGTCACTGGCAATCGGCCTGGTGCTCGCGAGCACGAGCGCCGCCGCGGGCGTTGCCCTGGCCCTCGTGCCAGGCATGACGGTGCCGATCGCGATCGCGCTCGGCGCCATCGTGTCGCCACCGGACGAGGTCGCTGCGATGGCCGTCATGGAGCGTCTGGCGGTCCCTCGGCGGATGATCGCGCTCCTTCAGGGGGAAGCCCTCCTCAACGACGCCACCGCGCTGACGGTCTATCACGTCGCGTTGGGTGTGGCCGTCTCGGCGATCCCTGCCGTGACACTCGCGCCGATCGGCAGCTTCTTCGCCATCGGCGTCGGTGGGGTCGCGATCGGCCTTGCGGTCGGATGGCTCATCGCGCTGGTGCGCTCGCGCCTCTCCGACCTGCCTGTCGAGATCACAGTGTCGCTCTTGACTCCGTACGCCGCCTATCTTCCAGCGGAAGTGTTCGGCGTCTCCGGTGTGCTCGCGGCGGTCACGGCCGGCCTGTACCTCGGGCGGCGCGCCTCGCGCATCATGGGCTCCGACGTCCGGCTCGCCGGCCGCGCCGTGTGGGAGATGCTCATCTTCCTCTTGAACGGGATCGTGTTCATCCTCCTCGGCCTCGAGATCGCCGCGCTGGCGCGCGGGCTGGACAAGTCGGTGCTGGTCGCGCTCGTCGGGGCGGGCCTCGCGGTCAGCATCGCGCTGATCGCGGTGCGCGCCCTCTGGATCTTCGGCATCGCTGGCTGGCAGCGGCTCGTCTCGCGTGAGGAGGCGCCGCTCCGCCTCGCCGAGATCGTCGTGCTGTCGTGGTCGGGTATGCGCGGCGTCGTCTCGCTGGCGGCTGCGCTCGCGGTACCGCTCGCGCTGCCGGGCGGCACCCCACTGCCCGCGCGAGAGGCCGTGATCGTGATCACCTTCACGGTCATTCTCGTGACGCTCGTCGGCCAAGGCGTGAGCCTTCCGCTCGTGATCAAGGCGGTCCACCTCGGCGGAGATGCGGACGCGCGCGCCGAGGAGCGGCACGCGCGGCGGCGGCTCGTGGATGAGGCGATCCGACGGATCGATGTGCTGTACGAGCAGTGGCCGGGGCACCGGCCGCTCCTCGACCAGCTTCGCGCAGCGTACCGCCATCGGGCGGAGCACGTCGAGCAGCTCGATCAAGCGCCGGGAAACGAGGCCGAGCAAGAGCTCGTCGAGCACCGCCAGATCCGGCGCGCGGTGATCGAGGCGCAGCGCGAGGCAGTGCTCCTGATGCGCGACCGAGGGGTCATCGACGACGACGTGTTACGGAGCATCGAACGCGAGCTCGACCTCGAAGAGGTGCGCATGGAAGCCTGACGGGGTGACGAGGTCCGCAGCGTCGAGCTCGTCGAGAGCAGTCTGGACGCCCCCGACCGTGTGATGGACCGTCCCGAACGAGAGACAGGCGACTCGTTTCGCGATTCGCGGTCACCACACGGTCACCATCCCCGCCGATGGCCCTCCTCGTCGTCATCTCGGCCAGAGGCTGCCAGGCCGCTGGCTTTCGAGCGGCCCTACTGCGCATCTCCGCGGACGGTCAAGAGCGCGCGCAACGTCGGAAACGAGTCGGCCAGAGCTCGTCGAATCGCCACGGCCAGAGTGCGCCGCCGCATGTGTCGTTCGATGAACGGGTAGCGCTCACGCCGCCTGTGAAGCCCTCGGAGCGCCAGCGCCGTCAGGCCAGGGTCGAGTGTCGTCTGTCGACTATCGTACGAGCCCATGCATGCCCTCCATGAAGAATGAAGTCCTCATAGACTTAGACGTTCCAAATGGGCGAAGGGTTGCGCGGAGGCGGGCCTCGTTCTCGACACCGGTAGTCGTTGACGGCGGCCGCCGGGATTCATCGACTTCGTCTACGGGGATCCGGCTCGCCGGCGAGGGGGGAGGGCGCCCGGCCCCGGGCTGCCGGACTCGAGCGCGTGCACTGTGGCGACGACATGTCCGAAGTCTCGACGTGAGGCCGCCAAGGCCTAGGGGCTCAGCGCGCCGGACCTCGCGGTCGTAGCGCTCGGCCCAGACGTGGTACCCCGTGGCGGCGTCCACCAGCTGGGCACCCCTCCCTGCCTCTGTCGGGCGCATCCTCGGTCGCCGCGCCGCGGCGCCGAGCGCCGGAACTACGCCGGCGTCGCCGCCATGGGACGGAACCGCCCAGGCTGCTCGTGTGAGAGGTCTTTGCCCGATCAGCGCGCCCCGATCGGCGCGTCGGCGAGCGCGGTGTGGAGTTGCGGCACCACGGCGGCGCCCTCGCCGATCGCTCCGCCCACGCGCTTGACCGACCCCGAGCGGACATCGCCCACCGCGAACACGCCACGGACGTTCGACTCCAGGGGCAGCGGCCGTCCCCCGTGGTCGTCCGATCCCGTTCGAACGAAGCCTTCCGCGTCCAGCGACACCCCGCAGGCGCGGAGCCATCCGGTCGCCGGCTCGACACCCACGAACAGGAAGACATTCCGGATGGGCAACTCCGTCTCCGCTCCGGTCGTGGCCCGCCGCCAGCGCACGTGCTCCAGATACGATCCCGGCCGGCCGACCAGACCGATGATCTCCGTGCGGGTCAGGACCTCGATGTTGGCCGTGGCTTCGATGCGGTCGATCAGGTAGCGCGACATGGTCGTCTCGAGACCGTCGTCGCGGACCAGCATCCAGACTTTCGCGGCGAAGCCGGACAGGAACACGGCGGCCTGGCCCGCGGAATTGCCGCCCCCGACCAGCGCCACGTGTTGTTGCCGGCACAGCTGGGCTTCGACGGGCGAGGCCCAGTACCAGACGCCGCGGCCTTCGAAGGCCTCGAGGTTCGGAATGGGCGGCCGGCGGTAGCGCGCGCCGCAGGCCACGACGATCGTCCTGGCCTTCGCGGAGCGGCCGTCGGCCATTTCGACCGCGTAGGGGAACGTCGCGCAGTCGAGTCGGACGACCGGACTCGGAATCACGATCTCGGCCCCGAACTTCTGCGCTTGCACGAAGGCCCGGCCGGTGAGCGCTTGGCCGGAGATACCCTCGGGGAAGCCGAGATAATTCTCGATGCGCGCGCTCGCCCCGGCTTGTCCGCCGAACGCCTGTCCGTCGAAAGCGATCACCGATAGGCCCTCGGATGCGGCGTAGACCGCCGTGCTGAGGCCGGCCGGGCCGGCGCCGACGATCGCCACGTCGTACGTTCGGTCGGGGTGATCCACGCGCACCATCCCGAGGGCGCGGGCCAGGTCGACTTCGGTCGGATTCTTCAGCATCGATCCGTCGGCGCAGACGACGAGCGGGAGGTCGGTGGGGTGGGGCGCGTACCGCTCGAGCAGTGCCGCCGCCTCGGGATCGTCGGCGGGATCGAGCACCTGATGCGGAGAACCGTTCCGAGCGAGAAACCCCTGCAAGCGGACCAGGTCGGCGCTGACGACGGGTCCGATCAGGACCGGGCCGCCCGCACCGGTCTCGATCAGGGCGACGCGGCGCAGGATGAACGCGCGCATGATGCGTTCGCCGAGTTCGGCCTCGGCAATCAGCACGGTCCGCAGCCGGTCGGCGGGAATCAGCAGCGTTTCCACGTCGCCGATGGCCCGAGCGTCCACGAGGGCGGGACGCCCGGCCAGCTGACCCGCCTCCGCGAGGAAGCCGCCGGGCCCGAGCTCGGTGATCGGGACGACGCGGCCCAGACCTTCCCGCCCGGTGACAGCGACGGAGCCGGAGAGCAGGACGAACATGCCGGGGCTGATGTCGCCGGTCGTGACGAGCCCCTCGCCGGCGGCGTAACGCCGCACCGTGCCGAACCGCCGGAGACGCTGGACGTCCCCGGGGCTGAGCCTCGGAAACATCAGCTCACGGCTGGTATCGATCGTCCGCATCTCGAATCTCCGTCGGGCGGCCCGGGATCAGTCCCGGACCGATGGCCCGAGCTGAGACCGCAGCTACCGCGGTGCGTCGGGCCGCAGGAACGTCCCCTCGTCCAGCTGCACGAATGCGTGCCGGAGCTCTTCCTGAGTGTTCATGACGATCGGACCGTACCAGGCGACCGGCTCCTCGAGCGGCTGGCCGGAGACGAGCAGGAACCGGATGCCCTCTTCGCCGGTCTGGACCTCCACCTCGTCCCCTCGACCGAAGAGGACGAGCGTGCGGTTGTCCGCGTGTGACGGCGGCTTCGCGTCCGCCCACCCGGCGGCCTCGGTCGGGACGGCGAGTGGCTGGGACGCGTTGCAGAACTTCCCCGCCCCCGCGAACACGTAGGCGAACGCCTGGCTCGTCGTCTCCACCGGCAGGAACTTCCGCTTTCCCGCCGGAACCGAGACGTCGAGGTAGACCGGCCTCGCCGCCACGTCCTGGACCGGTCCCCGCCGTCCGCGGTAGCTGCCGCACACGACGCGCACCTCGGTGCCGTCGTCGTCGACAGCGACGGGCACGTCCTTCGCCTTCACGTCCTGGTACCGCGGGGCTGTCATCTTGAGCGACGAGGGGAGGTTCGCCCAGAGCTGGAAGCCGTGCATCCGCCCGTCGGCGTCTCCCGTCGGCATCTCCTGGTGGATGATCCCGCGGCCGGCCGTCATCCACTGAATGTCGCCCGCGCCGATACTCCCCTGGTTCCCGATGCTGTCGCGGTGCTCCACCGCACCCGCGAGCACGTACGTGATCGTCTCGATGCCCCGGTGGGGATGCCACGGAAAGCCGGCCAGATAGTCGTCCGGGCGGTCGTTCCGGAAGTCGTCGAGCAGAAGAAACGGGTCGTAGTCGGCCGTAGCACCGAAGCCGAAGGCGCGACGGAGTCGCACACCCGCGCCCTCCAGCGTCGGCTTGGCCTTCACGAGGCGCTTTACCGGTCTGATCGCCATGGCCGCTCCTTTCCCTGGGCGCAGGTGCGCACTGCCAGGCCTTGCCCCGCCGACGCGCGGATGTCAGCCACCGCCCCCGCATCGGCGCTGTCGGCGCGAACGGCGAGGGTTCGGCCGCTCGCGGCCGTGATGGCCTTCACCACCTCGTCAGCCGGTTGCTGCGCCCCGACATACGGCAGCCCCGTCGCCGGCCAGCCGCTTCGCGATGGCCGCCCCGATGCCGCGCGATCCGCCCGTGACCAGCGCGACCTTGCCCGTGAGTGCTTTCGCCATATTTGCCCCTTCTCTGCGCGCCTTCGCTATGCCCCTTGAGTGTCCGTCCCGTGATGCGCGATCGCTCAGGCCCTGAGGAAGACGATAGGTCGGCGTTCACCTCGTCCTTGTGCGTCGAGCACAGGCCGTGGGGCGCGCCCCTGTAGACCTTCAGCCGCGCGTTCTTGATCTGTTTGGAGGAGAGCATCGCCGAGGCGCCGATCGGCACGACCTGGTCGTCGTCGCCGTGGAGGACCAGCGTCGGCACGTCGAACGCCTCGAGGTCCGCCGTCTGATCCGTCTCGGAGAACGCCTTGATGCAGTCGTAGACCCCCTTGAGGCCGGCCTGCATCCCCTGGAGCCAGAAGGAGTCCCGCAGGCCTTGCGAGACCTTGGCACCCGGCCGGTTGGCGCCGTAGAACGGCACGCTCAGATCCTCGAAGAACTGCGAGCGGTCGGCGAGGACGGCGGCGCGGATCTGGTCGAACACCTCGATGGGCAAGCCGCCGGGATTGCCGGCCGTCTTCAGCATCAGCGGGGGAATCGCGCCGATCAGCACGGCCTTGGCGACGCGTTTCGTGCCGTGGCGGCCGATATAGCGGGTGACTTCACCGCCCCCGTGGAATGCCCGACGTGGATCGCGTCCCTCAGATCCAGCGTGCCGACGAGCGCCGCAAGGTCGTCGGCGTAGGTATCCATGTCGTTGCCAGTCCAGGGCTGGCTCGAGCGCCCATGGCCGCGGCGGTCATGGGCGATGCAGCGGTAGCCGCGGGAGGCCAGGAACAGGATCTGGTCTTCCCAGGCGTCCGCCGTGAGGGGCCAGCCGTGACTGAAGACGACGGGCTGGCCCGCTCCCCAGTCCTTGTAGCAGAGCTGCGTGCCGTCCTTGGTCGTGATCATCATGGGGTTGTCCTCCTTGGATTGTGGCGTAAGGTGGTCGAAGCCGCCGCCCGGGCACTGACGGTCACCTCGCGTCCGGCAGCGCCGCCGCGGGGACTACGGCGGCACCGCCGATGAGGCGCGGCGCCGGTCCGTGTGACAACAGGCTCGCGTTCCGTGAACCGAGCTGTCGCTTCTTCCGGCTATCGAGTCGCCAGGCTTCTCTGAGCACGGCGCTACTGGCCGGGCAACCAACCAACCCGGTGACAGGGTCGCGAACGACCCGACATTCGTGCTCATCTCCCGGTCCGACTTCCCGTCGTGAGGACCGCGCGAAATCGTGCCCGGCCACTCAACATGCGCTCATACGCCTCCGCGGCACGCTCCAGCGGGAACGGTTCATTCATCGACCGCACTCCGGCCAGCACGCTGAAGGCCATCGTGTCCTCGGAGTCGATCGACGTGCCTGACGGCCAGCCCACGATCGAGCGACGCCCCACGATCAGCGACGGAGCCGGCACCTCCAGCGGGTCGGCGGGCGCCCCGAGGACGACGAGCTTTCCGTTCACGGCGAGACCGTTCACAAGCGCACTCATCGCCTTGCCGCTCGGCGCGGTCGCCAGGATCACGCTGGCGCCGCCCAGCCTGACCAGTTCGGCCACCGCATCCTGCGCCTGACCGTCGACGTAGTGTCGCGCCCCGAGCTGCCGGGCCAGCGGTTCCTCGTCCTTTCCCCGCGCGATGGCCACCGTTTCGAAGCCCATTTTCGCGGCGAACTGGATCCCCAGGTGGCCGAGCCCGCCCAGCCCCAGCACCGCGACGAGATCGCCGGGCCGCGCCCCGCTGTTCCGGAGGGAGTTGTAGGTCGTGATCCCGGCGCACAGCAGGGGACCGGCCTCGACGGCCGACAGCTCGTCAGGAATCCGCGCCAGGGCTCCCACGGGAGCGATCATGTAGTCGGCGTAGCCGCCGTCGTAGGCGATCCCGGGAACCTCGGCGACCCGGCAGGTGACGAAGTCACCCCGGCGGCAGGATCGGCAGACGCCACAGTGTCCACCGTGCCAGCCGACGCCGGCCCGCTGCCCCGTTCTCCACCCTCCGACATCGGGTCCCAGTGCGTCGACCACGCCGGCGACCTCGTGACCGGGGACACGCGGGTACTGGATACCCGGCCAGTGACCCTCTTTGGTGAACGCGTCGCTGTGGCAGATGCCGCACGCTTCGACCCTGATCCGCACAGATCCGGGGCCAGGCTCCGGGATCTCGCGCTCGACGAGTTCCAGCGATCCGCCGGGACGAGGTACTTGCACCGCACGCATCCTAGTCATGGGTTCCTCCGCTCGATCTGCCGCGGCAGCCCGGGACCGAACCGGCCCGAGACGCCGGGGCACCTCTCTCACTTCCTAGGGACTGAATGGGCGTAACTCGATGCCGCCGTCGCCGCCATGGGGCGGAGCCTCATCACGGCGCGTCGCGGTCGACCTGCCCAGGATCTTTGTGCGCCTCATTCGAAGACGGATGGGGGATCGGGTCGCTGCGGCGTCAGGACTGCCAGCCGCCGCCAAGGGCCTTGTAGAGCCGGACGACGGCCAGCAGCTCGTCGCGCTGGGTTCGGACCAGCCCCAGCTCCGCGTCGAAGAGCTGGCGCTCGGAGTCGAGGACCTCGAGGTACGGGCTCACGCCACCCGTGTAGCGGAGATTCGCCAGCCGCGTGGTATCCCGGGCGGCGGCGGTGAACGCTTCCTGCTCCAGCCGGGCGTCGCGACGCTTCCGGTACTCGACGAGGGCATCCGAGACGTCGCGGAAGGCGCCGAGCACGACCTGCTGATACCGGAAGAGGGCGGCCTGGGTCCGGGCTTCGGCCGTCCGGACCCCGGCCGCCACCCGGCCGGCGTTGAAGATGGGCAGCGTGAGGGACGGCCCGAGGGAGAACAGGCCCTGCGGCCCGAACGTCTCGCTGTTCAGCGTCAGACCCCCGACCCCTGCCGCCCCGGTCAGGAGCACTCGCGGGAAGAAGTCGGCCTTCGCCAGCCCAATCCGGGCGGTGGCCGCGGCCAGCTGCTGCTCGGCCTCGCGCACGTCAGGGCGCCGCTCGAGGAGGCTCGATGGGACCCCGGCGGGCACCGACGTGGAGGCGATCTGCTCGCCGAGGGGCCGGCCGCGCGGCACCGGCGCTGGCGGGTGTCCGAGCAGGACGCTGATGACGTTCTCCGTCTGCTCGATCCGCCGTTCGGTATCGGAGATGGTCTGGGCCGCGCCGGCGACCAGGGTCTCGGCTTGCCGCACGTCGATCAGGCCCGCCACCCCGCCCGCCTCGCGCACCTGGACGAGGCGCAGCGACCCCGCCCGCGAGGCGAGCGTCCGGCCGGCGATCCCGAGCTCCTGGTCCAGCGCGCGCAGCAGGACGTAGGCCGATCCGACGTCGGAGACCAGGGTGGTGATCACGAAGCGCGCGGCATCCTCACTGGCGAGGAGCTCGGCCCGGGCGGCCTCCGACCCGCGCCGGTAGCGGCCCCAGAGGTCGAGCTCGAACGAGAAATCGAGCCCACCCGCCGGCGCGAACGTCTCACGCGCCTGGAGGGGCGCCCCGGGGCCCTCGACACGCGAGTAGGGGGCGCCGGCGGACCCGGTCACCTCGGGGAACTGGGGCGCGCGCGCGATCGTCACCTGCGCACGGGCTTCGAGGATCCGCGCCGCGGCGATCTGCACATCGTAGTTGCGGGCGAGCGCCTCGTGAATCAGCGATTGCAAGGTCTCGTCCGGAAAGACCTGCCGCCAGCCGAGATCCCCGAGCGACGGCGCGGTGGCCGGGACCATCGCGCCACGGAAGTCGGCCGGCGTCTCCACGCCGGGCCTCCGGTACTCGGGCCCCACGGTACAGGCGGCGAGCAGGAGCGCGGCGGCGACGGGCGCGGTCCGCCTCACGGGTGCTCCGCCTGCGGGGGCGCGGGGAGCGCCGTCTCGGGCGCCGGGGCTCCCTTCGCCTTCGCCCACGGGATGTGCAGCCTCTCCACGAAGGCGAAGTTGCCGGGGATGAGGAAGACGCCGACGGCCGTCGCGATCAGCATGCCCCAGAACACGGAGGTGCCCATCACGTTCTGCGCGGCGGCTCCCGCGCCGCTCGCGAGCATCAGCGGGACCACGCCCAGGATGAAGGCGAACGCGGTCATCAGGATGGGCCGGAAGCGGAGGCGGGCGGACTGCAGTGCCGCCTCCTCCACCGACCGGCCGTCCTCCCGTCTGGCCTTGGCGAACTCGACGATGAGGATGGCGTTCTTCGCGGCGAGGCCGACCAGCATGATGTTGCCGATCTGGACGTAGACGTTGTTGTCGAAGCCCATCAGCCAGACGCCGAAGGAGGCACCCAGCACGACCGTCGGCGAGCCGAGGAGCACCGCCCACGGCAGGCGCCAGCTCTCGTAGAGCGCGGCGAGCAGGAGGAAGACGAACACGATCGCCAGGATGAAGGTCGGCGCGGCGGCAGGCGCCACCTTCTCCTGATAGGCCAGCCCCGAGTAGGCGAAGCCCATCTCCTTCGGCATGGTCGATGCGAACGCCTCCTCGATCGCGGCGAGGGCCTGGCCCGAGGTGTACCCGCGGGCCGGCGCTCCGAGGATCTCCACCGAGCGGAACAGGTTGAAGCGGGTCGTCAGCTCCGTGCTCGGGACCGACGTGATGGTCATGAGCGTCTTCAGCGGGATCATGGTTCCCGTGCTGGGGCTGCGGACGTAGATTTGGCCGATGTCCTCGGGGGTCCGGCGGGCGTCGGCGTCCGCCTGGACGTACACGCGGTAGAGCCGGCCGAAGCGGTTGAAGTCGTTGACGTAGCTCCCCCCCATAGCCGTGGACATGGCCTGGAACACCTCGTTGATCGGGATCCCGAGGCTCCGCGCCTTGTCTCGATCCAGGTCGACCTTCACCTGGGGGTAGGTCGGGTCGAACGAGGTGAACACGTTGGTGAGCTCGGGACGCTGCCGGGCGGCGGTGAGAAGCTTCCGCGTCTCGGCGCCGAGCTGCTCGATCGTGAGCGTGCCGCTCCGGTCCTGGAGCAGGAAGCGGAACCCCGCCGACGCGCCGAAGCCCGCGATCGTCGGCAGGTTGAACGGGAAGATGATGGCCTGGGGGATCCCGGCGAACTGCGGCTGGAGCCGCGCCATGATGCCCTTCACGTGCAGGGCGGCGCCGCGGCGCTCGTCCCAGGGCTTGAGCCGCACGAAGCTCGTGCCGAAGTTCGGTTGGTACGTGTTGGTGACCACCCCGAAGCCGCCGAAGGTCGTGGTGGACTCGACGCCCGGGGTCGCGCCGAGGATCTGCTCGACCTGGGTCAGCACAGCAGCCGTCCGCTCGAGGGACGCGCCGGGCGGGAGCTGCACGTTGACGCCGAGAAGACCCTGGTCCTCCTCCGGGACGAACCCCGCCGGGAGCGCGCGCGCGAACGCGACGGCCCCGACGGCCACCGCGGCGAGCAGGACGATGGTGAGGGCCGCGCGGCGCACGAGCAGCCGGGCGACGCCGACGTACCCGGTGGTGGCGCGATCGAAGATCCGGTTGAATCCGCGGAAGACGCGGCCGAGCGGCCCGCGCCCCGGGCCGTGGCCGCCCGGCTTGAGGAGCATCGCGCAGAGCGCGGGGGAAAGCGAGAGGGCGTTGAATGCCGAGAGCAGGACCGCGATGGCGATGGTCAGGGCGAACTGCTGGTACAGCCGACCGGTGAGGCCGCCCACGAAGGCTACCGGGATGAACACGGCGGACAGGATGAGGGCGATGCCGATGACGGGACCCGACACCTCCTTCATCGCCTGGACCGTCGCCTCCCGCGGCGGGAGGCCGCGCTCGAGGTGCTGCGTCACCGCCTCGACGACGACGATGGCGTCGTCCACCACGATGCCGATGGCGAGCACGAGCCCGAACATCGAGAGGGTATTCACGGAGAAGCCGAGGAGCGGAAAGAAGATGAAGGTCCCGATGATCGACACGGGCACCGTGAGGAGCGGGATGATCGTGGCCCGCGCGCTCTGTAGGAAGATGAACACCACGAGCGTGACGAGGACGAGCGCTTCGAAGAAGGTCTTCACGATCTCGTGAATCGAGGCCTCGACGGCCGGCGTCGTGTCGTAGACGATCCTGTAGTCCATGTCGGGCGGGAAGAGGCCCTTGGCCCGCGCCATGGTCTCGTAGATCTCGCCGGCCGCCCGCAGCTGGTCGGCCCCGGGCAGGAGATAGACGGCCATGGACCCGGCGGGCTTGCCGTTGAGGCGGCCGAACGAGTTGTAGTCTTGGGCGCCGAGCTCCACGCGGCCGATGTCCCGGATGCGAACCTCGGACGCGCCCTGCGTCGCGCGGACGATGATGTTCTCGAACTCGTCGGTGGTGACGAGCCGACCGGGCGCGTTCACGGTATAGGTGAACTCCTGGCCCTTCGGCGACGGCGCCGCGCCCACCCGCCCCGCCGGCGCCTGGAGGTTCTGCTCACGGATCGCGGCGATCACGTCGCCCGGCGTCAGCCCCAGCTTGGCCAGCTTGTCCGGTCGCAGCCAGACGCGCATGCCGTAGTCGGTGCCCCCGAACAGGTCGACCTGGGCGACACCGGGGATGCGGAGGAGCTGGTCACGCAGGTTGATGCCGCAGTAGTTGATCAGGTAGTTCCCGTCGTAGGTGCCGCCGGGCGAGTGGACCGAGACGACCAGCAGAATGCTGGGGCTCTGCTTCTTGACGGTCACGCCCTGCGCCGTGACCTCCTGCGGCAGGCGGGCCTGCGCCGCCGCCACCCGGTTCTGGGTGAGCACGTTGGCCGTGTCCTGATCGACGCCGACCGCGAAGCTGACGTCGAGGAGCATGCGTCCGTCGCTCGTGTTCGACGACTGCATGTAGATCATCCGGTCGACGCCGTTGACCTCCTGCTCGATCGGCGTGGCGACCGATTGCTCCACCGCCACCGCCGACGCCCCGGGATAGTTCGCAGTGATCCGGACGATCGGGGGAGCGAGGAAGGGGTACCGCTCGAAGCTCAGCCGGCTGAGTGTCTGGAGACCGAGCAGCACCATCAGGATCGAGATCACGATCGCGACGACAGGCCGCCGGATGAAGAACTGGGCCACGGCCTAGCCTCCGGTCTTGCCGGTGGGCGGCGACCTCAGCTCGGCCTTGACCGGTGTGCCCGGCCGGAGTCGCTGGCCGCCCTCCACGATCACTCGCTCGCCCGGCTCGAGCCCGGCCGTCACGATGTAGAAGTCCTCGATGCGCTCGTCCAGCGTCACCGGCCGGAGGGCGACGCGGCTGGCCGCGTCCACGACCAGCACCGCCCGGGTGCCCTGCTGCTCTTGCACTGCCCGCTGGGGGACGAGGACGACGTCCGCCCGCTGCTCGATGACCCCGCGCACGCGCGCGAACTGCCCCGGGCGCAGCACCCGGGCGGGGTTCGGAATCTCGGCCCGCACGGTCATCGTGCCCGTCTTGGGGTCGACCGCCCGGTCGACGAAGACCACCCGCCCGGTGTGGGGGAACACGCTGCCATCCGCCAGCAGGAGGTCGATGGCAGGCTTCACCTCCTTGGGCCGGGTCGGATCCTCCAGCCGGACCCGCTGCGCGAGCCTCAGGTAGTCGACCTCCGCGATCGCGAAGTCCACGTAGATCGGATCCACGGCCGACACGGTGACAAGCAGCGTGGGCTCGCTCTTGCCGACGAGGTTGCCCCGATCCACCTGGATCCGGCCGGCAATCCCGGTGATGGGGGACTGGACCGTCGTGTACCCGAGGTTCAGCTGCGCCTGGATCAGGGCGGCCCTTGCCGATTGGACGGCGGCCTCGGCGAGCTGGACCTGCGTGCGCTGGACGAGCTCGGTGTCCTTGAGGGCAGCCTGGGCGGCCTCGACGCCGGCCGCGGCTACCTTCTGCTGGGCGAGCGCGGTGTCCAGGTCCTGCTGGGGAATCGCCCGGGCCTCGGCGAGCGGCCGGTAGCGTGCGACGTCCTGCTGCGCTTTCTCGAGATCGGCCTGGCGCTGGCTGAGCTGAGCCCGGGCGCGATCGACCACCGAGACGTCTCGCGCCCGCGTCCGATCGGCCTGTGCCTTGGCCAGCTGGGCCCGCGCCGCTTCGAGGGCGGCGGCGTACTCTTCCCGCTGGATCACGAACAGCGTCTGCCCCTCCTGGACCTCGCTGCCCTCCTTGAAGCGGACCTGCTCGAGCACGCCGGGAACGCGGGCCCGCACCTCGACCGTTGGGACGGCTTCCGTCCGGGCGCTGTACTCGCGGACGATGGGCACGGTGCGCTGCAGTACTTCCGCCACGATCACCGTGGGGGGCGCCGCCGGCGGCGCCGCCTGCGTCGCCCCCTTCGTCCGCTCGCACCCCACCGCAAACACGAGCAACGCCAGGCCGAGCGCCGAGGCCGTCAGGCGGCGAGATGCCCGGACGCCCGAGTGAACGCCGTCAGTGCCGAGATCGAGGGGCAAGAGCCCGCGCCGGTTGGGGACGTCCCGTCTGTTTGCCACGACCGCCTCCCGGACTCGCGGCCATTCGGGCGAGCCCTTCCAGACCCGGGTAACGCTCAGCGCGACCCCAGCGGCGGCACGCCGCGCCATGTCCGTCTATGCCCGCTCCCTGAGGATCCACTGGCGGACGTAAGGCGGGCAATGAAGGAGCCCGATCCCTTCCGCTTCACAGCCGCCGAGGAAGCGCACCGCGTCCAGGTCCACGAGGGTGACATCCTCGAGGTCCAGGACGATCGCCGTGCTGTTGCGTCGAATCTGTGCCTTCAGGGCCTCGAGGTGCTCCGACTGGATTCGTCCGCTCAGTCGGAGACTCGTGTGTCCGCCGCCGCTCGGGGCGGAGGAGCCGCCGACATTGTTGACCAGGATGTCGACGCCGCCGAGACGATCCAGGACTTCCCGGACCACCTTGTCCACGCCCTCGCGAGTGCTGATGTCGGCCTGGACGAGTAACGCAACCGCCTGACTCTTCGGCAACGGTGAGCGTGCGGTGGTCGCCACCGTCGCGCCGCCGGCAGCGAGGCGCCGCACGATGGCCTCGCCCATTCCCTTGGCGCCGCCCGTGACCAGGGCACGCTTCCCGTCGAACTCCGTCGGATCAAAGGAGAACTGCTTCGATCTGGTCATGACCCGGTATCCCGGCAGGCGCCCAGCGACCCGCAAGCGACACCACGATCATGAGGAACGCGAGCCCGCCCATGCGCGCCTCCTGAGTGAGTATACGCTTGATCGCGGGGCTGGTGCCTCGGGCGATCGGACCGGTTGTCGCCGTCCATCACGATGCCTTCCGTCAGACCCTTGCCGCGGCCCCGGGCATCGCCATTTCCCCGACTGATCTCCGGGGGGACTGGTCTCCCAAGTCCGCCGCCGCAGGTCCGGCCACCCGCAACCACTACAGGACGGACAACCCTCGGCCACTGGCCGGGCTACGCCCTTCGCGACGCCCAACCAATCGATGCCGATCGCGGAGCGCAGCACCGCGTCGAAGGCGTTGTCGTCGAGCGTGGCGCGCGTGGCGAGCAGCTTCTCCGCGTCAGCGTCGGCCGGCCAGCGGAACTGCCGCCCCGGCGCCTCGACGGCATCGGCGATGGTGCGCGCGATCACCGCCGATGAGGTGACCTCGCCCGACGTCCCCCGTCGGGACCTCGCCAGCGACGAGTACGGATCGTTCTCGATCGGTCCCGCCTGCTCGGCGGCGCCGCGCACCGACGGGTCATCCGTCACGTCGAGCGCGAGACGCTGCGCGACCGGGAGACCGGAGAGCGTCTCCACCTTGCGCGCCGTGGCCACGACCTCGTGCCCACGCCGCGC
>JACXTT010007570.1_pt1 | contig 15273 bp, 13 predicted proteins | sample 9270951 | NCBI WGS metagenome assembly JACXTT01 (sample SAMN15532306, study PRJNA645909) | rock metagenome | isolation source: weathered quartz diorite | place: Puerto Rico | collected 2017-06-21 | reverse complement strand
CCCTTCCGCTGCCGCCATTATAAGCCGCTACCACCAGCAGCCAGTCGCCAAATGCGTCATATAGTTCTTTCATGAGTTTGGCAGCTACATGGGTACTTTTATAATAATCCATCCGTTCATCACCCCTGCCGCCTACCCGCAGGCCAAAACGCCTGGCTTCATAATCCATCAGCTGCCAGGGACCTACAGCGCCTGCCCAGGATACCAGTCCGGAATTGAGGTGACTCTCAATCACACTCAGGTATTTCATTTCCCTGGGTAACCCGTATATATCCAGGATATTATCATACAGGTCAAAATAGGGGCGTCCCCAGCTTTTCATCCGCTCCAGCTCTTTGCCCTGCTTTCGGATGTATTCTTCCACAAAAGAAACAGCCCGCGGATTCAACTGCGCCGCATAAGGCTTGGTAGCATCGAAATGATCATCCTTGAAAAGGCTTTTGAACCCGTATTTACCGTCAATGGTAGAATCGCTCAGGGGTTTGTCGGCATACGCATGGGTGAACGACAGGGTGGCCATGCCGCCCATGACAAATGCAAAACCGGCCAGTGTAAGTCTGGAAATAGCAATGGGGCAATGAAGACTGATCCCGAACCAACGCATGAAAATGACTTTTGGGCTTTTACTGCAAAGACATCATGTCTTTCGAAATACGCAGCAAAGATACCTCATCAAAATGAGAAGCCATGACCTGCAGCCCAAAGGGCATGCCATTAGAGTGCTTGAAAAGGGGGATGGATATGCCTGGGATGCCTACCAGGTTGGCAAATACAGTATAAATATCAGCCAGGAACATCTCCACCGGATCGTGGCTCATTTCGCCGAATTTAAAAGCCGGCGAAGGGACCGTTGGAGAAATCAGGGCGTCGTATTGTGAAAAAATAGCTTTTGTTCGGTCGCTCAGCATACGTCTCACTTGTTGCGCCTTGGTAAAATAGGCATCGAAATACCCGGCACTCAGTACAAAGCTGCCCAACATGATCCGGCGCTGTACTTCTTTGCCAAATCCCTGGCTGCGGGTGGCTTTATACAGGGCTGTAAGGTCCATATCCTGACCGGGAGCACGATAACCGTATTTTACGCCGTCGTACCTCGATAGGTTGCTGGATGCTTCTGCAGTGGTGAGTACGTAATAAGTAGGTACAACGTACTCTAACAACTCAAAATCAACGGCTTCAACAGTATGACCGGCATCCACCAGCTTATTAATATAGGCTTCGGTTGCCACTTTGATTTCCGGGTCCAGCCCGGGATGCTCCAGTGCTTCCTTGAAATAAGCCAGTTTGTATCGCTGAGTATCCGATGTTGCTGTCAATTCCTGAACATAAGCTGGTACCGGTTGTCCTGAAACCGTGCTATCGAACACATCGGCACCGGCAATTACTTCCAGCGTCAGGGCTGCATCTTCAATGGAACGGGCAAAAATACCTATCTGGTCAAACGAGGAAGCATAGGCAATCAGTCCGTAACGGGATATCCTGCCATAAGTAGGTTTCAGACCAATGATACCACAGAAATCCGCCGGCTGTCTTACAGAACCGCCGGTATCGCTGCCCAGGCTCACCATACAAAGACCTGCCTGCACCGCTACAGCCGATCCACCCGATGATCCACCGGGCACCCGCTCTGTATCAAGGGCATTCTTCACTGTCCCAAACGCCGAGTTTTCATTACTGCTGCCCATCGCAAATTCATCACAGTTCTGGCGGCCAATAATAATGGCCCCGGCTTCCAGTAATTTTTCTACGGCAGTGGCGTGGTAAATGGCATTGAACCCCTCCAGGATGCGCGAGGAGGCTGAAACAACATGGCCCTTGTAGCACAACACATCTTTCAATCCTACCACTACTCCATGGAGTGCTCCCGCCGGTTTACCTGCGGTACGTTGTGCATCGAGCGCAGCTGCCCGCTCAAGTGCCTCTTCTTCGTACACTTCCAGGTACGCATTCAGAGAAGCCGCTTCACGGATAGCATCTACATAAAAACGAACGGCCTCCACACAGGTGGTATGGCCGTTCTGTAATGCATTATGGTAGTCTTTGATTGTGCTGAAACGAAACAAAGGCCTGAATTGCTTTTAGAGAGAAGAAATGATGTTTAGTTGCTGGCAGGAGTCTGGTCTTTTTCCTTCATGCCTTCTTCCAGTTCTTTCTTCACATTGTTCTTAGCATCATTGAACTCACGGATACCCTTACCCAGGCCCCTCATGAATTCAGGAATTTTTCTACCACCAAATAATACCAGCACAACAACTGCGATCAATAAGATCTCTTGGAATCCGAGATTACCCATAAAATAATGTTTTGAGGACATCAAAGGTAAGACTAAAACAATAGCCCACCTCCATAAAATTTGATTAACCTTTCTAAGACCTAACAAAAAAGCGGAAGTTTAGTTTTACCTAAGCTTCCGCTCTGCAATATTTTCTTAAAAATATTTAGAAACGTTTTTCTTTGATACGGGCACTCTTACCGCTTCTCTCACGGAGATAGAACAGTTTTGCGCGACGTACTTTACCTGTTTTGTTCAACACGATAGAATCAATGTTGGGTGACAGCAGAGGGAACAAACGCTCTACACCTACACCATCGGAGATCTTACGAACAGTAAAACTAGCGGTAGCACCCTGGCCCTGTAACTTGATTACATCACCACGAAAATCCTGGATACGCTCTTTACCACCTTCGATAATCTTATATTTAACAGTCACATTATCACCGGCTTTGAACTTCGGATACTCTTTTTTAGCTGTCAACTGGTCGTGTACAAACTGAACTGCTGCGTTCATAACTTTAAATTTTAACGGACGGCAAAGGTAATAGGTCTCAGGGAGAATCCCAAATAAATTTACCTCGCTACATTCACTGCTCTTTTCTCCCTGATAACGGTCACTTTGATCTGACCCGGATAGGTCATTTCTGTCTGTATTTTCTGGGCTATTTCAAAACTGAGCTTATCGCTGTCGGTATCAGACACTTTTTCTGCCTCTACGATCACCCTCAACTCCCTGCCAGCCTGGATAGCATAAGCTTTTTCCACGCCAGGATAAGCCAAAGCCAGGTTTTCGAGGTCCTTGATACGTTGAAGATATTGCTGCATGATCTCGCGGCGGGCACCGGGACGGGCACCGCTGATGGCATCACAGGCCTGTACAATGGGGGAAATCACATATTGCATTTCCATTTCATCGTGGTGGGCGCCGATCGCATTTACTACAGCCGGGTTCTCACCATATTTTTCAGCCAGCTTGGCTCCCAGCAAAGCATGGCTCAGTTCGGTTTCCTCATCAGGCACTTTACCTATATCATGCAACAGACCTGCGCGCTTGGCCAGCTTGGGGTTCATGCCCAGCTCAGAAGCCATGATCGCACACAAATTGGCCGTCTCGCGACTGTGCATGAGCAGGTTTTGTCCGTATGACGACCTGAAACGCATTTTACCCACCATACGCACGAGTTCCTTGTGCAACCCGTGAATACCCATTTCAATAACGGTACGCTCTCCTATTTCCATCACCTGCTCTTCCAGTTGGCGGCGGGTCTTTTCTACTACTTCCTCAATACGGGCAGGGTGGATACGGCCATCGGCTACCAGCCTTTGCAGGCTCAAACGGGCGATCTCCCTTCTCAAAGGATCAAAAGAAGAAAGTATAATGGCTTCGGGAGTATCATCTACAATCAGGTCAACGCCCGTTGCCGCTTCAATGGCACGGATATTACGCCCCTCACGGCCGATGATCTGGCCCTTGATCTCATCGGTTTCCAGGTTGAAAACAGTAACGGTATTTTCAATGGTCTGCTCTGCAGCCGTACGCTGGATCGACTGGATCACAATCTTACGGGCCTCCTTATTGGCTTTCTGCTTGGCATCTTCAATGATTTCCTGCTGCAAAGCCAGGGCGCGGGTATGCGCTTCCTGTTTCAGGCTCTCCACCAGCTGTGCACGCGCCTCGTCGGCACTCAGTCCGGCTATTTTTTCCAGCCGACGGATATGCTCTTCCTGGTGTTTTTCAAGCTCGGTACGCTTGAGATTCACGACCTCTATCTGGCGGTTCAGGTTCTCCTTAATGGTCTCATTTTCCTTCAACTGCTTGTCCAGCGTCGTTTCTTTCTGGTTGATAGAGATTTCTTTCTGCTTGGCGCGGTTCTCTGACTCACCTATCTTACGGTTACGCTCCAGCACCTCTTTATCGTGCTCGGCCTTGAGTTGTACAAAACGTTCTTTGGCTTCGAGCTGTTTTTCTTTTTTGATGGTCTCGGCCCTGAGTTCGGCCTCTTTCAGAATGTTTTTAGCCTGTACTTCCGCTTCTTCGACTTTTTTCTGTGTGTTCTTGGCGAAAATCAGCTTACCCGCTATAAGGCCTGCGATCAATGCAACAATTCCAATAATTATCGAGACAACTGTCTGGTCCATGTTTTTGGCGATTTTTAAAATAGTTCACAATCCTGTTGTGTTTATCACATCTCATTTTCCTGCAATAAGTAAATGATAGACGGCGAAGATAAGTAAGATGTACCTTAAATCTGGTTTTCAGAGAGGGCTTTATCCAGCATTTTTTCGAGAGATGAGAGGCCAGCGGCTGCTTCGCCCCATTTTACCAGGTCCATGCCCGACTGGTTCTGTTCGGTAGCAAACCATAAAAGCACCATGGCTACATAGTCCTGCATGTCCTTTCCCGCAAGGTTGCTGCGGAATTCGGCTATCTTATCGTTGATCAGTGCGGCGGTCTTCCGAACCGATTCCTCGTCCTGTGCCTGTATGCGAAGACGATAACTACGATCGGCAATAACAATATTTACGGGGATCAGTTCTGGCATGACTTAAGCATTCAGTAAAGCAAGACATTTATCGATCTCTTTCAGGTAACCGTCGATTCTTTTTTCCAATGCGGTTCTTTCTTCTTCGCTGCGCGATGAGGAGTTGCCCAGTTTCAAAGCATCCATCTGTTCTTGCAGCAGCATGGCCAGGTCTTCTTTTTCCTGGCTCAGTTGGGTTGCCCTGTCTACCTCCCTTCTCAGGCGCTGGTTCTCTTTCTGCAATAGCTGCTGCTGCCGCAACAACTGATGCAACTTCTCCTGTACGTTTTTAATCTGTGACTCAAGATCAACCATCTCTCTAAGTTACTTCCAAATAATCGGGTTGGGTAGTTTTATTTTCTGATCTCAGCGCCCAATTCTTTCTCCAAACCTTGTACCAGTTTTACTACCATCCCATCCACTTCTTTATCGGTCAGTGTTTTTTCATCATCCATGAAAGTAAAACTAATGGCTACAGACTTTTTCCCTGCACCCAGTTTGTCGCTCTCGAATACATCGAAAAGCTGCATGTTTTTGAGTCTTGGCAGTTTCAGTTTGTGCACCACTGCTTCCATTGCTTCGTAAGAAGTGGCACTGTTTACCACCATGGCCAGGTCGCGGTGCATGGCAGGGAACTTATTCACTTCCTTATACACGATCTTTTGCTTACCAGCTGTTTTCAATAAGGCCGCCAGCTCGATATCAATAAAATATACATCCTGTCGGATCTCAAAAGCCTGTAATTTCTTCCGACTCACTTCTTTCAGCGTACCCAGCAATTGTTTGCCGTAATAAAACTCCAGCAACAAGGCACCGTCATCAGGCCTGGTGAAACGCAAATCGGTCAGTCCGCAAAGCGCCATCAGCGCCGATACCACTCCTTTAGCCGCATACAGGTCGAGTTGAGAAGCCCTTGCCCTCCAACCATCTTCACCCTGTTTACCCGTCAGGTAAAGACAAAGATGTTCCTGCTCCTGGTAAGTCCCTGCCGCATCTACAGCATAAGTCTTGCCAAATTCGAACAAACGCAGGTGGTTGTTTTTCCTGTTGATATTATACGCAATGGTTTCCAAACCCGTTTCCAGCATCGAAGGCCTGAGTGCATCCAGTTCTGCACTCAGGTTGTTCATCATTTTCACCGTCGTAGCCAGGGTGGCTTCATCAAAATACTTGCTGCTGGTAATAGAATTGGTGAGGATCTCCGCAAAGCCTTGTCCCACCAGGTAATTGGCCATCTTGTCTTTCCAGGCTTCCTTTACACCCAATGCATCCACAGCAGGACTGATCGTAATTGATGAAGGAATAGCGATATTGTCCAGTCCGTCTATCCTTACGATCTCTTCCACGATATCAGCGGGAATACTGATATCGGGCTTGCTGTATGGCACCGCCACCAGCAATTCATCCAGCCCTTCTTTCACGATCTCAAAGCCCAGGGCGGTGAGTATTCTTTTTACTTTATCGGGATGGTAATTTTTACCACTCAGTTTTTTCAGGTAATGATTCTTCAGCGCCACTTCTGTTTTGGGCAGGGGCTGGGGATATACATCCACTATGTCGCTCGCTATTTGTCCGCCTGCAATTTCTTTGATCAGCAAAGCCGCCCGCTTCAGCACATTCACCGTATTGGAGATATCCACCCCTTTTTCAAATCGGGTAGCGGCATCGGTCCGCAGGCCGTGTCTTACCGATGTTTTGCGGATACTAACGGGGTTGAACCAGGCACTTTCCAGGAAAATAGCCTGTGTATTTTCTTTCACCCCGCTTTTCAGGCCACCAAAGACACCTGCGATACACATGCCCTCCTGCGCATTACAGATCATCAGGTCTTCTGCACCCAGTTTACGTTCTTTCTCATCCAGCGTGGTGAACACAGTACCCTCCGGCAGGTTTTTAACGATCACCCTATTACCGGCGATCTCTGCTGCGTCGAATGCATGCAGCGGCTGGCCTGTTTCATGAAGAATGAAATTCGTGATGTCTACAATATTGTTGATGGGCCGCTGGCCGATGGAAACCAGCCTGTCTTTCAGCCATTGCGGCGATTCTTTCACTGTAACGCCGGTGATACTCACCCCTGCATAACGGCGGCAACTCTCTGTATTTTCAACCACTACCTGAATAGAAAGTGACTGCTCATCTGCTTTCCAGGTATCGGCAAAGGGGCTTACCGGCCTTACTTCGCGGTGATGGTGGCTGAGATAGGCGCAAACATCTTTTGCCACACCAAAATGACTCATCGCATCCATACGGTTAGGGGTGAGGCCAATTTCGTAGATCCAGTCGCTGTAAGGTTTGAAATAATCAACAGCGGGCGTACCCGGCACCAGGCTGTTGGGCAATACCAGGATACCATCGTGACTGCTTCCCAGTCCTATTTCGTCTTCCGCACAGATCATACCCAGGCTCTCCACTCCCCTGATCTTGGCTACCCGCATGGTCATCGGCTCGCCGCTAACGGGGTAAATGGTGGTTCCTACGGTAGCCACTACCACTTTCTGGCCTGCTGCTACGTTTGCAGCACCACAAACGATCTGTAAGGGGGCTTCTCCTCCGGTATTAACAGTGGTAATTTTCAGTTTATCGGCATTCGGATGGGGTTCGCAGGTCAGTACTTCGCCAATAACCAGCCCCTGGAGGCCGCCCTTGACACGCTCATAGCGCTCCATACTCTCCACTTCCAGTCCGATAGAAGTCAGGATTTTCGATAATTTCTCAGGTGCCAGTATCTCTGCCATACCTGCTTCAGACATGGGCAGGTATTCACTCAGCCAATTGTAACTAATCGTCATATTGCTCGCTCTTTTCGAGCGTCAAAAATAGGCAAATAGGCCGTCTTCTCAATTACGGTTTTTCGGAATCATTAGGCCCGTTTTTTGTATAAATCTTTACGCACATCCCCCTGTGCATTTCCCACCGCGGGGGTCGGAAAACTTTTGATTTTGGTGGATAACCTTAGTAAATTGTGTGGACAGGCCCCTGGATACTGTGCAAAGGAATGTGAAAAGGTGTGGATGAATATACAACCAAAAAAATTTTTAGAACCCGATTTCTTACCTCATATTCGCTCCCCCTTACTTCGTTGGTAACAATTCCGTAACATGGGCGAGGGATCGAAGTAAACAGGCTAACGGACAAATACTTACTGACTAAAAAAATTGAGGAAAGACTACGCTATGGACCTTACAAGTTTGAATAAAGACCGGAAGAGGAGAAAGCCTTCGATCGACATGAGTACCATGGTGTACGGGAAAGTACCGCCCCAGGCAAAAGAGCTGGAAGAGGCCGTGTTGGGTGCCATCATGCTGGAAAAAAGCGCTTTTGACACTGTTACCGAGATCATCAAACCCGAGTGTTTTTACGTAGAACCGAATCAATTGATATTCAGGGCCATGCAGAGCCTGCAGCAAAAAAGCATGCCCATCGACATCCTCACGGTGGTGGAAGAGCTGAAAATGCAGGAAAAGCTGGATATCGTGGGCGGCCCCTATTATGTGACCAAACTCACTAATGCCGTTGTATCCACCGCCAATATCGATGCACATGCCCGTATCGTACTGCAGAAATTCATCCAGCGCGAACTGATCCGAATCAGCGGAGAGATCATTGGAGATGCTTACGAAGACAGCACCGATGTATTCGATCTGCTCGACGACAGCGAGACCAAGATGTTCAACATTACCAACAATTACCTCAAAAAGAACTTTGAAGATATTGGCAACGTGCTTGCTAAAACCATCAACCGCATCGATGAACTGCGTACCAAGACAGATGATATTTCAGGCGTACCCAGCGGTTTTAGCACACTCGACCGCGTTACTTACGGCTGGCAGAATACCGATCTGATCATCCTCGCTGCACGTCCTGCCGTGGGTAAAACGGCATTCGCCCTTAACCTGGCGCGAAATGCCGCATTGCATCCCACCAAACCCACACCGGTAGCTTTCTTTTCATTGGAAATGGGTGCCGGTCAGCTGGTGCAAAGGATATTGAGTGCCGAGAGCGAGATCAAAATGGAAAAGATCAGCCGGGGGAAACTGGAAGAATACGAATACCAACAATTACATACCAAGGGCGTAAAGAAACTCGAAACAGCCCCCATCTATATCGATGACACGGCCGCGCTGAACGTGTTTGAATTCCGCGCCAAAGCCAGGAGGCTGGTAAACAAACACCAGGTTGGACTCATCATCATCGACTACCTCCAGCTCATGAGCGGAACAGGTGATAAAGGCAGCAACCGTGAACAGGAGATCAGCACCATTTCCAGGAACCTCAAAGCCCTGGCCAAAGAACTGAATATTCCTATCATTGCCCTGAGCCAGTTGAGTCGTGCCGTGGAAACCAGGAAAGAAAGCAAGATGCCCCAGCTCAGTGACCTCCGTGAATCGGGTGCCATTGAACAGGATGCCGATATGGTAATGTTCATTTACCGACCCGAATACTACGAGATATCCAGTAATGAGCAAGGCGAAAGCACCCATGGTGAAACCCATGTACGCATTGCCAAGCACCGGAACGGTTCCCTCGAAACCATCAAGCTGCGCGCCAAACTGGAGATACAGAAATTCGAAGAATGGGAAGACGATGGCGGCGGATTTGGCGGTGGCAGTTGGAAACCCGTTGCCCCTCCGGGCGGTGCACCAGGTGCCGCCGGTGGCGGAAACGATGGCGGCAAATTCTTTATCCAGAAAGGCAGTAAAATGAATGGCGGTAACTTTGACGATGGCTTCGACAATGAAGCTCCTTTTTAACCCATGACCCTTCCTTTTTTTTATGAGCCTTCACTGGCCTCGTCGAACGGTCACTTCCAACTGAGCGAAGAAACCAGCCGGCATTGCGTACAAGTGCTGCGCATGAAATCCGGCGAACAGCTGCAACTTACCAACGGTAAAGGGGCGCTGTTCAAAGCACGCATACTCAGTGAAGACAAAAAGAAAGCCGTAGCGCTGATAGAGGAAGAACTTTTACTGCCTCGTCACCTGAAAAAAATAAGCATCGCCATTTCATTACTGAAAAACGCGGCCCGCTTTGAATGGTTCCTGGAAAAGGCAACCGAGATCGGAGCAAGTGAGATCATACCCATAATCTGCGACAGAACAGAACATACCCGTTTCCGCACCGACCGGATGAAGCAAATACTGGTATCGGCCATGTTGCAAAGTCAGCAGGTATGGTTGCCGGTACTGCACGAACCGGCTCCTTTTAAAGAAGTGCTGGTATCTTCCGCCTATGGGCTCAAGCTGGTGGCACATTGCGAAGACGATATCAAGAACAGCATCGGGCAACTCCCCCCCTTCAGCGAGGCCCAAATACTCATTGGTCCGGAAGGCGATTTTACCCCCACTGAAATCAAAGCAGCAATGAGCCATCATTTTCTGCCGGTCACCCTCGGAGAAACCAGGTTGCGCACTGAAACGGCCGGCATCGTGGCCGCCACTTTACTGGTGAATAAATAGCCTGTTTTTACATGTTAAGAATACATATATTCAATGTATGAAGAGTAATGCGATCCTGGCCCTGTGCCTTTCTGTGCTGGTTTATGGAGGATGCCGTAATATCCGTAAGAAAAAAAATCCTGTTAACAGGGATACCAGTATCACCCATATCACTTCGTTCAATACATTGTTTCTTGAAAACAGAGTATTGAATCATTTCTTTGAAGCCAATCCCGCCTATGCTGCTTATACCGAGCAGTTCAACGATTTTTACAAACACCGCAATTACGAATTTGCGTGGTTCGACTCAACAGGACTTACTGAGCAGGCGTATAATTTCATTAACCTGCAAAACAATTATATCAGCCAGTTCAGCGACAGCACGCTTTATAACGCCCAACTCATACAGCTGTACAATAGCTTCATCAATAAAAAGTTTTATCCTCAGCACAGTGATTCACTGGTGATGAAAACCGAATTGCTCCTTAAAGGTCAGTTCTTTCAATTTGCAATCAAAGTGTAAAAGGGAAGGAATTATAACGGCGACGACCTTGGTTGGTTAATCCACCGTAAAAAGATCAATATAACCGCTTTACTCGATTCGGCTATCCGTAACAAGTCTGCCGAAACAGAAGCATATGCCCCGCTCAACCCACAGTATCAAAAACTACAGCACTTCCTTTCTGTCTATTCGCAACTCAGCAAAACGCCGGAACCCGATTCCATCGTTTACCTGAAAAAACCATTGCACAAGAATGAGACAGCGGAAAGCATTTTGCAAATCAAAGCACGGTTGGCCGCGTTCGGCGACCTGGCACAGAACGACAGTACACCAATATTCGATACAACATTATTGCGCGCTGTAAAATCTTTTCAGCGGAGAATGGGACTCAGCGTTGATGGCGTCATCGGCAATAAAATGATTGAAGAACTCAATGTGCCCATCAAACAACGCGTACGACAATTGCTGGTAAACATTGAAAGGGTTCGCTGGATGCCTCCCGAAAAAGATACCAATTACATATTGGTGAATATACCTGAATACAAGATGCATGTATTCGACAGCGGACATCTGCAGTTCGACATGAACGTGATCGTGGGAACAGCCGCCAACAGTACCGTTATTTTCAACGGGCATCTGAAATACATTGTGTTCAGTCCCTACTGGAATGTGCCGGAAAGCATCGTCAAAAAAGAGATCCTGCCCGCGATCAAAAAGAATCCGGACTACCTCGCTAAAAACAATATGGAAATCTATGGCAAACCAGGTCCGGTTCCCAATATCCGTCAAAAGCCGGGAAGCATCAATTCATTGGGATTGGTAAAATTCCTGTTCCCCAATAATTACAATATTTATTTCCATGATACGCCGAACCGCGAACTCTTTACACAATCGAGCCGGAGTTTCAGTCACGGTTGCATCCGTTTGGGCGAACCCATGAAATTTGCACAATACCTGCTGCGTTCAGATACCAGCTGGACTGAAATAAAGATCGATTCGGCCATGCATCTGCCTAAGGAAAAATGGGTAACACTTAAAAAAGGTATTCCTGTATTCATTACCTATTTTACTGCCTGGGTAGACAAAAACGGACAACTCAATTTCCGTAAAGACATATACGGGCATGATAAAAAAATGGAAGAGAAACTTTTCCTGTAACAACAAACACTACTTCAGTACATTCGCCAAATACAATTGTTCAGTATAAATTTCCGCCCATGCGCCTGGTAGAGGTAAAAGACAAAACGGCGATCAACGATTTCCTGAAGGTAAATGCCCTGATGAACCAGGGCAATCCCTGTTATATCAGACCGCTCGACAACGAAGTGAATGATGTATTCAACCCTGCTAAAAACAAAAATTTCAAATATGGTGAAGCCTGTCGCTGGGTATTGAGGGATGAGCAAGGCCAACCCATTGGCCGTATCGCAGCTTTCACCAACACAAAATACATTAACAAAGGCACGGATTTTTCTACTGGCGGCGTTGGCTATTTCGATTGCATCAATAACCAGCAGGCAGCCAATCTCCTGCTCGATGCTGCCAGAACATGGCTGCAAAGCAAGGGTATGGAAGCAATGGACGGTCCTATCAATTTTGGCGACAGGGATAAATGGTGGGGGCTGATGGTAGAAGGATTTAATAAGGAGCCCATGTACGGCATGTCTTTCAACCCGGCATATTATGAGCAGCTGTTTGAAGGATATGGTTTTCAGAATTATTACAACCAGTTTTATTATTCCATGAAAGTGGATGATCCGCTGCCGCCACGCTTTCCGGAACGTCATGCTAAATTCAAGGCCAAGCCCGGATATGAAGCGAAGCACGTCAACCTCAAGGAGCTTGAAAAATATGCAGGTGATTTTGCCATTGTTTACAACGCAGCATGGGCGCAGCATGGAGAAGGAAAAGAGATCACCAAAGAACAAGTGATTAAATTGTTCAACTCGATGAAGCCCATCATGGACGAACGGATGGTATGGTTTGCTTACTATAAGGAAGAGCCCATTGCCATGTTCATCAATATTCCCGATGTAAACCAATACTTCAAACATTTCAATGGCAAATTCGGGCTACTACAAAAATTGCATTTGCTGTGGATGAAGAAAAGAGGCGTCAACAAACGGTTGACTGGCCTCGCTTTTGGTGTTGTACCCAAATACCAGGCACTCGGCATCGACAGCTTTATGATCTACGAATCGGCTCTTCTTGTTCAGAATAAAGGCTGGTATGAAGAATACGAAATGGGATGGGCCGGCGAGTGGAATCCCAAAATGCTCAACATTTATAAAAGCCTGGGGGGCGTTCAGAGCCGAAGGATGATAACTTATCGTTATCTATTCGATCGTACCAAAAAATTTGAGCGCCATCCGGAGATGGAGTATAAGGTTTAAGTGTAGGCTTATTCTTATCTTGCACCTTGCCTATGGATAATAAGTTCATCGTTTCAGCCAGGAAATACAGGCCGCAGAATTTTAATACTGTGGTGGGTCAGTCGCATATCACTACCACACTTAAAAACGCCATCCGCAACAACCAGTTGGCGCATGCTTTCCTGTTTTGCGGTCCGCGTGGCGTGGGCAAAACCACTTGCGCCCGTATCCTTGCCAAAACAATCAACTGCACACAACCAACGGCTGAAGGAGAAGCCTGTAATACTTGCGCCAGCTGCGTTTCATTCGATGCAGGTACTTCTCTCAACATCCATGAACTCGATGCCGCCAGTAACAACTCGGTAGATGATATACGTTCACTGGTAGAACAGGTGCGGTTTGCACCACAAGCGGGCAAATACAAAGTGTATATCGTGGACGAGGTACACATGCTCAGCGCCAGTGCCTTCAACGCTTTCCTGAAAACCCTGGAAGAGCCGCCTTCTTATGCCATCTTCATACTGGCCACTACAGAAAAACATAAAATACTGCCTACCATACTCAGCCGATGCCAGATATTCGATTTCAAGCGCATCACCAACAACGATACGGTAGAGCACTTGCAGGAGATCGTTGACAAAGAAGAGATACAGGCCGAAAAAGCAGCACTTCAGGTGATTGCGCAAAAAAGCGAAGGCTGTATGCGCGATTCACTGAGCATACTGGATAAGATCGTAAGTTTTACCAATGGTACGGTTACTTACCAAAATACCCTCGAGCACCTCAATATCCTGGATGAAGATTATTATTTCAAAATGCTCGATTGTATGCAGCAACAAAATATGGCCGGTGCCATGTTGCTGTACGACGAGATCAACCGAAAAGGTTTTGAAGGTGACCTCGTTCTGAATGGCTTTGCTGAATTCATCCGCAACCTGCTGGTCTGCAAAGACCCTAAATCAGCTGCCTTGCTGGAAGTAGTGGAAGGCATGCAGGAAAAATATACAGCCACTGCAACCAAAGTGGGCATCTCGTACCTCGTAAGTGCGCTGAACATATTGAATGAGGCGGAGATCAATTTCAAAATGGCGCGCAACAAACGCCTGCACGTTGAACTCACCCTCATCAAACTGAACTTTCTGCAACAGGCCATTGAACTGTCGGCAGACAATGGCGCCGTCGTAAAAAAAAAGCGCATTTACGGACCGGTTGCATTCCGCATTCAATCGATAGCGCCTATTTTGCCGAAAGTGAATGAGCCTTCCTCAGCCGGGCCTAAATTATACATCGAGCAAAAGCAACCCGCCCCTGCATCAGCTACTCCACCAGCCGCGAATGTATCTCCCAGGCCTGTAGCACCCGCTGTACCTGCTCCGGCAGCAAGCACTCCCAGACCGGCGCCCAAAACTATTCCGTCACAGGGCAATAAAAAGAACCTGCTCGATGCATTGAGAGAGAAATATGGCGACCAGTATGCCATTGAAGAAGTAAAAGAAGCCGAGATATTGAATATGGATAAACTGCGTGAGTGTTGGAATGCTTATACAGTTCGATTGGAAGGCCAGCAAAAACAATCCTCTGTTGGCACTTTTAAATTAGCGGTACTCAACATTGAAAACGATATTCGTTTTACTGTATCAGTACCTACCCTGGTGTCTCAAAAATTTGTAGAACAGGAAAGAATGATGCTTATCGACTACCTGCATCAGGCTTTCAATAACCGCAGCATCACTTTTTCCATATTGATAGATGCTTCAGAAAAAGAAGAAGTGCCGGCCCACCTGCGGATGAACAGCAAGGAAAAATTCGAGCGTATTGCAGAGCAATACCCACTGGTGAAAGAATTGAGGGATAAATTAAAATTGGAAATAGATTATTAACGTTCAGTAATCCTGACTCATATTTTTTTGCTTTTCACAAAACCATTTTTCGTCAACCACTGCAGCACTTTATCTCTTTGATCGCCTTGTACAATGATCTCTCCGTCTTTCGCGCTTCCACCTGTTCCACAGAAATTCTTTAGTTTCTTACCCAGGTCTTCCAGGTCTGGCAGCGTACCAATAAAGCCGGTTATCAATGTTACTGCTTTCCCTGCCCGTTGCTTGGTATCCAGTTTTATCCTCAACAATTGTTTCGCAGGCCCCTGTGTTTCCAGCGCTTCTTT
>JACXTT010007569.1_pt1 | contig 15273 bp, 13 predicted proteins | sample 9270951 | NCBI WGS metagenome assembly JACXTT01 (sample SAMN15532306, study PRJNA645909) | rock metagenome | isolation source: weathered quartz diorite | place: Puerto Rico | collected 2017-06-21 | reverse complement strand
CTGTGGCGTAGCGAAGCCGAGCAACACCATCGACACAATCGTAAGAGCAGTCACGCTCTGAAGAAGGCAAGTCGCGCGCCCAACGATATGATGGAGTATCCGCAACCTTTTCAACGGCCGCGCCGCCTTTGCGGGTCGTGAGCTCTATCCAGTCCGTTAGAATTGCTCAAACCAAATGTGCTCTGCATGGCTTTGCAAACTGTAGCAGCGGTCTGCGACCGCCGACAGTGTTGAAGAATAACGATCGTCGGCGGTCATAGACAGCCGCTACAGCACGGTCAGTTCGTTTGGTGCGCAATTCTATTTCGCTGGATCGTCGCTTCCGCCCATCATCGACAGGAGCTTTCCGGTGGCCATTTGACCGGTCATGAACATCCCGCCTTTGGAGCCGTCTTTCATCGGGCGATAGTTGATGGTGATTTTGTCGCCGTTTTTCAGCGTTGTTCTGGTCCAACCCCGGCGGGCGAGGAAATTGGGACTCATTCCCTCGAAACCGAAGGTGTCGGCGCCGCCCTTGTCGTTCGGCACATCGATCCAGAGCCAAATATGCGGATTGGTCCAGTCGACTTTATTGACTGTGCCGGTCACGGTCTTTTGAGTTGTGATGTCGAAAGCAGCGAAAGAGTGATGCGCAAAAGAAGGAACGACGGCGGCCAATAGAGCCGCCGCAAGAAGTGCGAAGGAAAATGAATATTTCACGGTTGTACCTCGCTAGTCCTTTTTACCGGGGACGGTCAAATTAATTCCAGCCTTGCCGGTTGGATCGACATAATTCCGATTGTTCTCTTCACAAACATATTCCGCAATCGTCCAGTTGCGATGACGTCTCAAGGTGCCGGATGTAGTGTAAGGTCCCGTCAAGACGCCTGGATCGGTAATTGTCGTTTCGATCGTCATCGTGTCCGGGTCCGTGAGCCGGAACCGCTCGACGATTTTCATCTTGTCGCCGTGTGGAACGCCGCGGGCAAGCTGCACATGTTCGTTGAATCCGATAGTTTCGGCGACCAACGTATCGCCTTCCCAATGTCCAATCGAGGTGCCGAAGAATTTCGGATCGGGGTCTTCAGGCAGCGGCCTGCGGTCGGTATAAATGTGACGGACCTCCGTGTACGCCTCAATGACGATCGTCACCTTGCCGGGTGTCAGTAGGAACTCCATGGGATAGGGCTGCGTCATAATCCCCGGCATTCCAGGCGGCAGACAGTTCGCCGTGCTGTTGTCTTCCGGCTGCGGCGCGCGAGCTGCGGCTTGTCGCATCGCTTCGGACTGAGCAGTGAAGGATGGACCGCCTGCACCACCGCCACGACCACCTGCTCCTCCGCGGCCACCTGCTCCGCCTCGTTGCGCAGGCGCAGCACCTCTGTTCGCGGGAGCCGGAGCCGGCACTCCGCTTCGATTGCCGGTAGTTGGTTGGGGGCCGAATGCGGTGTTGGTATTGCCACCGGTCCCAACGCCGCCTCGTTCCCAAACTCCACTGAAATCGGGGAGCTTGGCGAGTGCGGCCCAATCCGCCGGAGTCGGTGCTTTGTAGACGTACTGTTGTGCGCCGCCGATCGAAGCAAGAATCGCGACGAGGAGCACCGCACCGAAGATTTCAAAACAGATTCTGAATTTGTTCATGGTCCTCATTAGAAATTGAGCCGAAGTTGCGCCTGGAACTGACGGTGCAGAATCGTTTTTCCATTGATCGTACCGAAGGCGGTATTTGTGATCGCCAATGTTGGAGTATTGAGCTCGGGATGATTCAGTACGTTTCGAGCGTCCATGCGGAATTGCAACGTCTTCGACTCACCGACCTTGAACGATTTCTGGATATTCGCGTCAAAGCGCCACTGTCCCGGCCCCTCAAGCGTGCGTTGGCCCAGAGTACCCCGCGTTCCGGGCTGAGGATTTTGAAGAACAACTCTGCCTGACGCATCCGCGACTGCATCAATCGTGCACTGTGTGTTGAGGCCTTGCTGCGCCGTCACCCGCCCGCATTGCGGGTCGAGGACGACGTTGTAGGCTCCCTTGCCGACGTAGCTCCAGGTTGTGCCCGTATCGTATTGGGCGTTACCGGTCCTTAAATTGAACGGTCCGACAACATCCGCTGTCCCGTTGGCATAGAGCATATTCTGGGCCGCGATGCTCATCGGTTGTCCACTGCTCAGGTTGACGATCCAGCCCATCTGCCACCCTTCGCTGATTCGAGCCACAGTGCCCGAACTCTTACCAAACAAGAGCTTGTTGGGCCCGATCGGTAGAGCGAACACTCCGTTGGTCCGGAAGTCGTGCGTGCGCGAGTCCGACTGCAGAGAATAGTCGGCATGCCTGTCGGCCAGGTTTGTAAAAGATGCTCCGAGGCCGCCAGCCTGTCCAGTACCCAGGTTCTTGCTCCATGTGTAGGTCGACTGAAGACTAACGCCGTGTGTTGGCCGTATCGTGACCTGGGTTTCGAGAGAGTGGTAGTTGTTGCTGTAAAGCGTCGTCATATTCTGAACGCCACCAAACTGCGGGTTCGTCACGATAAAGTTCTCCGGAAAGCCATTCTGCCGGAGCACGGCGCCGACCACGCCCGACGGAATGACCGGCAACGTGGGATTCGTGGCAGCATCGTAATTCAACGTGTTGAGCGAGGCCGCCAGCGCGGAGTAGTTCCCATTGGCAAGATTTTGCCGGAGCGTCGTGTTTGCGCGTAGGTGCATTCCGGCGGTCTGCAGAACCCCGTTGACTGTCGAGCCCACCGGTCCGAATCCCGCTGCCGCAGACATGCCCGCAACGTTTATTCCTCTGAACATGTCTTCGAGCACCTTCAGCGCCGGGCTGGAATCGTTGCCGGCGCGCGCGGCGTCAAAGGCCTGCAGTAAGCCGTTGTAAAGGAAGTTGGGCTGATTGATATTGACGACAGGGTCCCATTGCTTTCTGGACAGAGTTCCGATGTAACGCACATCCAGGGTCAGATTCGATCGGATGCTTCGGGTAACCGATAGCGTCAGGTTCTGAGCGTAAGGGGTCTGATTGCCTGGATCCGGAATATAAATCTGTTGGTTTCGCGGTCCCGTCAGGAGGCTCGGCTGCAGGGGTTTGAGCGGGGCGCCACTGGGCGTGATCGTGCGCACCGGGAAAGTGAACGCTTTCATCTTGACGAGATCCAGGTAGGGATCGTTGTTGGCGGGCACATAGGTGGCGATATCGCTGAAGCCGGGTGCATTAATTTCCTGAATGATATTGTTGCCGGACTGGTTGATTTGATACGTCATCTGGTATCCGCCGCGAACGGTGGTCTTTCCGGCACCAAACCACGGCACTTGCCACGCAAAACCGACCGCTGGACCGAAATTGTTCCAATCGTTCGGATACCAAGGAATGTTGGGATTCGGGGAGCCCTTGCCGACGAACTGGAGCACCGTTGGATCTCCGCGTTGTCCCGGTCTCATCCAACCGTCCCAACTTCGTCCAGAAATACCAAACATGGCGCTGCCGCCACCGACTGGAAGCGGCATCAAACCACTCGATTCCCAGGGCACGGAAAAGTAGGCCCAACGTACGCCGATGTTGAGCGTGAGACTCTTGCGCACCTTCCAATCGTCCTTCACGAAGATGCTTGCCTCATTTTGATTGTGCATGTCGCGGATCCGATGGTCGAAGTTCTTGAAGTCGGAAAAGGTATCCTTATTGTTCGGGTCCGTGATCCAACTCCCCTGGCCCAAACTGGCTAGCGACCCTGAGAAGAAATCCAGCAGCTGCCGCATCCTTTGATTGTTTCCGGAGGTTGGCGTGCCCGCCAGCCCGGGGATGAGTGGACTGGCGATAGCGGTTGCCGGTATGGCTGCCAGTTGGGTTTCGCCGCCGTTCGCCGCCGGCATCAGAGCATTGATGGCATCTTGTCCCAGAGAATGCCCCTTGCGGAGTTCCGCGCCGACTTTGAATGCGTGCGTGCCTTTGGTCCAACCGACCGAGTCGCCGTAGGTCCACAACGACGTGTCGTCAAAGTAAGTGGACTGGCCGCTGGCGATGGGAATCTGGACGCTCGCTGCTGCTCCAGGAGTGGTTATGAATGTTTGCAAACCAATAATGACCGGATATCCGTTCTGGTTGGGGAAGAAACTCAGAGCGTCCTTGCCCGTGGCGGGATTGTTGAATGCGCTGTAGCTGCGCCCTTTGGTTAGCCGGTACCCCAGACGGGCTTCATTGAGAAGCGTAGGCGACAGCGTCGATGTGAAATTGACCGATAAGGTCTGAGGCTTTCGGTTGACCGCGCCGCGTAAGCCATCCGGGACGATTTCGAAGCCGGCGTTGCCCGCCGAGACTTCATACGTGTAGCTCACCGCCGCTTTGTGTTTCGTGTTGAAGTTGTGATCGATCTTCGTGTTGATCTGCTTCCGCCCGAGGTTTCCACCAAATGCGAATATGCCTTCGGAGCCGTCTCTCTCGCTGCGGGTCCACCGGTAGCCTGCGGTATTCAGGCCGTCTCCGACTTCGTAGTTGTTCGGCGTCGGCATCTTCCCAAGGACTTTGTTGACGAAACCCGTAGGATCCACAGCCGTGCGGTAGGTGTCCCAAGTGCGCGTCGCCGTGGAGGCCGCACCGATTTGTGCGTCGGAGCAATCCGGTTTTGTGGGGATGTTCGTGACCGGCCCGAACAAGCTCACGTATCGAAGCTGACCCGTAAACGGATTACTGGCATCCTGCGCCCCGGGATTGTAAGCCGGCTTGAACGGATTACCCACCCCGTCGACGACCTGAATGGTCGGCGTCGCCCCTGTGGCCTGAAGGGTCTGGGTTGTGTTTCCGTTATTCCAGCCATCAAAATACCGAAAAATGCCATTCCGGGCGCAGGGTGTGAGCACCGTCGGGTTTTGCGTGGTTCGCTGGTTGACAATCAGTCCATTGAATAACGCAAAGAAAAACGTCTTGTTTTTGACGATCGGACCACCCAGGCTCGCGGTGTACTCATGTGTATTGGTCCAATTCGGTACGGTGGGCTTCCAGGCGCCCGTCTTGGAGTCGACCGTTCTATTGTTGGTCCAGGTGTTGGCATCCAACGCGGAATTTGTAGCGGACCACACCAGGCTGCCGGTATACCGGTTCGTTCCCGATCGTGTCAGGAATTGAATCTGTGCATTACCCCGCCCGAATTCGGCATCCACGGGAGCCAGGATCATGCGCATCTCGCCAATCAGGTCGGGGTTCATAAACGTGGCCGATTGAGCGCCAGCTTGCACCCAATACGCCGAACCACTCGCATCGACGCCGTCGCGTTGCATGTTGACTTTGTCCGCAGACACGCCGGCAAACGTTCCATTCACGCCATCGTCGTTGATCCGAGCCCCCGGCAACAATCGGAACAGATCCAAAACGTTGTTGCCGACCAGCGGCATGTCTCGCACTTTTTGCTCGGGCAGGACTTCGCCGATCGAGGAACTCGACGTCGCCAACAATGTATCCGCCGCGACCGTGACTTCCACCGACTGGGCCTGCGTGGCGACGTTCAGCGTGAAGTTGAGGCGCACCTGCTCTCTGTTTCCCAGTGCGACGTTCGTGTATGTCGATTTTTGAAAACCGGGCAATTCCGCCGAAACCGTGTAGGTACCCGGCAGAAGGCTCGGCGCGTTGTAGGCACCGGCTTCATTGGTGATCACCGTCGTCATCACGCCAGTCGCATTGTTTGTTGCAGTAATCGAGACGCCGGGTAAGACTGCTCCACTGGGATCCGCGACAGTCCCACTCACTGTTGCGTATGTGGATTGAGCAAAGGTTGGTGTAGACAACGCCGCAAAAAGCAACACCGCTGCGACAATCGAGAGTTTCTTCACGACATCCTCCTTCGTAATTCATCCCCAATTCAGTTTCCAAAACACATGGGAAAAGTGAGTGTGACCGTAAGCCGACCGCTCGCTCAAAGTCAAGCCATTTGCGGGTTCTTGGCTGTTGGAACTGTTAAAAAGAATTGCCCAAGAACGGCAACATGTGCCCGCAGAAAAGAACAGCGATCCAGATCACGATTGCGGAAGCGGCGACGAGTTTGGTTCCTATCGAAGCGTCGGCACCTTCGCCGATCGTCCAAGGTTCTTCGAGCAGCATAAAGTAGAGGACGTTGATCGCTCCGAGCACCACGAAGACCATTTTCAGAAAGAACAGAAATCCAACATATTGGTGGGGAGTTGCCACAAAGAAGGCCATTCCCGTGGTGAGATTGATAGTGAAACCCAACATGCCGATCGGTAGAAGTTGAAATAACGCCGGGAACGAAAGAAGGCTTTTCCCAACACCGAGCATTCGAAGATCAACAGTCAAAACAACGCCGAATAACATGCACAGACCGACGAAGTGAAGCGTTTCGCATGTCGGCCATACCCACGAATGCATTGCAACGTAAGCTTCCCATTCACGTGCAATTGTCGGGGCCGTTTGGAGCACTATTCTGTCCTCGATGCCTCCGATTTCGGGATGCCGGATTTCACCGCCCATGTTGGCAGCTCTTGCCATGAGTACAAACGCCACAATCGCCAGAACGAGAATGACTGCCAGGTTCCAGTCCGGCACGCGCGAGATTCGGCGACGCATCCATAACGCGAGCCACGAGAAAAAGCCGGTCGCTTGCATAAATGCAAATGCGACCAGTGCTGCACTTTCGTGCGCGCTTATTAAAGATGTTGGCAGGCCGGGCGTGTCCTTGATCGACTCCTGAGCGTCACTACCACTGACGTAGGTCGTAATCGTCAATGCAGCGGTAAGGAAGAAAATGACCAGACTTACTCTTTGCAGGTCTCCAGGCTTTGCAACGAGGGATACGAGAAACAATCCAAGCCCGATGCTGAATCCGACGGTCGGGAAGTGATTCAACAAAAGATGAAGATACGTAGGAGTCATGATTGCTCCTATTTTGCGGCTCCGCTGCCGGGGCCGACATATGCGAGCAAACGACCCGACGTGATGGCGCCGAGCCAAAAGATCAGCGAGGTGAGCGCTAGAATCTTGGCTTTGCTCGACGGAGGAAGTTTGTCAATCGAGGGATCACGAAATACATTGCCTCTGAGCATGCGTAGGTTGATAAGGGCAAGCGCGATGAACGCCATCTTGATGTAAAAGTCCACGTTCTCGAGTTTGTTCACCGCATCGATCGCCAAAAGAATTGTCCCGGTAATCGTATTCACCCAAAAACCGAGCCATAAAACTGGAAAGAATCGCTCCATGCCGGCGATTCGCACCGCGGGAGCAAATCCGAGGACGCGAAGGTCGATGCAGGCGTTGATGCCAACCACAAATCCCATCCCGATGGTGTGAAGAAGAAGGATGCCGGAATAGGAAAATATCGAGTCCGATTCCCGGATCCATTGGGAGAAACCGCTCTGCTGGATTTTGAGTAAGAAGTCCATCATTCAAACACATTCCTTGAGCATAGTTACGGCACTAGCCACATGGTTAATGCCGTATGTCACGGTCTATTCATCTATTCGGAGCAGCGGTGCCCGACCCGAATAGTGGTTTGTAATCACGATTATTCTCACAGACGAATTCCATGATTCTTTTCAGAGGCGGAACATTGAACCGATAAGTTCGTGTTTCCGTCCACGGGCCGACGAAGACGTTCGGATCTTCGATCATCACTTCGTAATCAAAGCCTTCGTCGGTGCGCTTGAACCGTTCGACAGTGTGGAGTGCTTCGGAATGGTGGTAACCGCTCACTTCGGTTTTATCGTTGTAACCGATCGTGTCGACGACCAACGTGTCTCCCTCCCAACGGCCGATGGAGTCGCCCATCCAGGATGGATCGGGATCGGGCTGATGCGGCTCGCCATCGAGAGGAATGATCCGAAACGTGCCCGGATACTCATGGAGCAAAACAAGGACATCTTTGTTTTGGACAATTTGAAATTGATACGGCACGCCGAACGCATCCGGGGGACTCAAGGGCATACAGTCCGACGTTCGTCCCGTATCTTGAGGTCCTCGATTCACGCGATATTTTTCCGCGCCCGGCTTGAGAGTCGGCACTCGAGCGATCCCACCCGGGGCCGCGTCTGCATTTCCACGCCCGCCGCGCGCACCGCCTCCGCCGAATGCATAGACGCCGGAGAAATCGGGTTTGCCGTCGGCAGTACGTGCGATAGGTTTCTTGGCCGTCTGATCAGGAGAAGAAGTTCCAGCGATAGGAGTTGTTCCAGCAACCGTGACGGTAACGGAACTGGTGACCGGTGTATTGTTCGCACCACGCATCGTCAAAACGTACGTGGTTGTCGCGGCGGGTTTCAGTTGCTTACTGCCTCGCGGAGTCACCGCGCCGATGCCGGGTTCGATCGTTAGTCCCGCGGGATTCTCCGTCTGCCAGACCAACAGCGTCGATTCCCCCGGTCGAATGGAAGACGGTCGCGCTTCGAATGTGACGATGCGCGGAGCCGGTCCGGGTTGGCCACCTCGTCCACGCGGCGGCGCAGGCGTGACTTGCGCGAAGGCTGCGCTCGACGAGAGGATCAAGCCGAGCGCCGCGGCGATTGTCGTTCTCATGTCGAATCTCCTGGCGGCTACGATCGGATTTCGCGGCCGTCGGCGAGCTTCATGCGGTTGCTGATCATGGAAGGAGCGCCACTCTTCGCCGGCGATCCCGTGCAGGAAATCATATCGCCCGCTTTCACGGTCTTGCTCGTCCAGCCATATCCGCGCAGGTGATTCAAACTCATCATCTCAACTTCCCATTCGACAGCGTTGCCTTTGTCATTCTTGACCTCGAGATAGATGAATGCATGAGGATTCGTCCAGTCGAACTTCTTCACGACGCCGGTTACGGTGACTGGATGTTCACTGTCATACATTGCCGTTGAATGATGTGCGGTTATGGGGCCTGACGTGAGCAGCAGGCAGAATGCTGCGAGCACGATCGTCACTTGCCACTTCATGTTTTGCCTCCAGTTGGTTATAAATGCCGAATTTGCACGCAGAAAATATCACAACTGTTGTGATATTTTCCGCATGCATCGTAGGAGGTTCCTGTGAGAACTGCCTTTGCCTTGCTTTTCGGAGTGCTGATCTTCGCGACGAGTCCCGCACTGGCGCAACGCGGTCGTGGTGGGGGACCAGAGCCACGCATCGTTACATTTGAGGCGCGGCCCAGCTCGGTACGACCGGGTGAATCTGTCATATTGGTGTGGGCCACGGAGAATCCTTCGGGTATCACGATCGAGCCGGCTATCGGGACAGTAGCGGCGCGAGGAACGAAGCAAGTGACTCCAATGGCAACCACAACGTACACGCTCACAATCCGCGGCGGACCTTCGAAGAGCGTAACCGTCACCGTCGCGGGTACCAGCGCCGCAGCCGCTGTTTCAGCGCCGGCAGCAAACAATAAGAAGGATGCGCGAATGCCCGATGGTAAGCCTGATCTTTCGGGTGTGTATAACTTTGCGGGACTTCCAGCCGGTACGCCAATGCCCGTGCTGAAACCTGGAGCCGAGAAGTACAGAATCGTACGCGGCCCGAACGACGTCCGGGGCCGGACGACTCTCGGCACGGATTGCAAGCCTCTTGGTGTGCCGCAAACTTACGTCACACCATATCCATTCCAGATCGTTCAGACGCCAAAGCTGTTGGTCATGATCTATGAGTATCCGAATACGTTTCGCATGATTCCTCTCGATGGGCGGCCGCATCCCGTCGATCCGGATCCCACCTGGATGGGCAACTCCGTCGGTCATTGGGAAGGAGACACGTTAGTTGTCGATGCGATCGGGTTCAACGACAAGACCGAAGTGCACGGGTTCATGCACACCGAAGATCTGCATGTTGTCGAACGTTTCAAGCGCTTGGATAACGGATCCTTGCAGTACGAGGTGACCATCGAAGATCCGAACGTCTTCGCCAGCCCCTGGACGATTCCGGCAAGAACGTTTCCGCTTCGCCCGGAAGCAGAATGGGTCGAGGAATTCGTCTGCGAAAGTAACGTGGACTACAACAAGTTGTTCAAGCAGTAGGGAAAGAGTAGAACTCGCTCAGTCGATCTTGAGCGCTTCCACTGGATCCACGGATGAAGTCCGCCGCGCAGGTATGTAAGTTGCAAGCGTTGCCGCAACCAGCATTAGCGCCGATACCGCTACAAGTGTGAGCGGATCGAGTGGCCGAACACCAAATAACAGCGACGACATGAGCCGTGTGAGCGGCATCGATCCAAGAAGGCCTAGGACGATTCCGGCGCCTGCCAGCATCAATCCATGTCCGACAAATCTCCGTTTGATTTCGCTCTGCAGTGCACCGAGTGCGATTCGGATTCCGATTTCTCTTTTGCGTTGCGACACCACATAGGACATCACGCCATACATTCCGATAAGTCCGAGCGTGAGCGCTATCGAACCCGCGATCCCCAGCATCAGGAGCGTGAACGACGTGCCTGCCATCGAGCGCTCGTAGACCGTGTTTAGCGTTCGAACCTGTGCCAACGGGAGATTAGGATTCACCGCCCACACCGCTTCGCGAATTTTCGCAAGCAGACTTTCGGTTCCGGTCAGGCTGCTGCGGATCGCAAAAGTTGCCGATCGCGGTGCGGAGCGCGGTCCTGCCGCAATCCCTTCCTGCACGCCCGCGCGCCAATACACCATCGTGGGAGGTTTTTCCTGGACGCCGGCATCATAAACATTGCCGACAACACCGATAATTTCGCGCCACGCGCCAATGTTGCCGATGCGAAGGTGCTTGCCCAACGCGGCGGACGGTTCCTGCCACAGCGCGCGCGCCATGTTCTCGGAAACGATTGCGACTTCTCGCCGTGAGTAAATGTCATCCCATGTGAAATCGCGGCCGGCGACGACCGGTGTGCCTTGCGTCTTAAACAGTCCCGGTGCGATGGACTTCGATGCGCGAACTTCTCCAGTGCCGGTTCGTCCTTCAGCCATGACGAGGTTTGCATTCCGAAATTCCTCCATCGGCATTGCGGTTGCGAACGATGCGGAACTCACTCCGGGAATGGCTGCGATTCTGTCGAGGATGTCGTTTTGAATCCGTATCACTCGCTCGGGTTCTGTGACTTCCGCCTCGGGAATCGAGATGCGGAGCATTTGAATCTGATCCGGTTGACTGAATCCCGGCTGGACCGCGATCAATGCGCGGAAAGTGCGAATCATCAAACCGGACGCCACGAGCAACACCAGAGCGAAAGCGACCTGCAGAACAACGAGCGTGTTTTGCGATCGATGGCGTTCCCGGCTGTGCGTTGATGTGCGTGTACCGCGCATGAAGTCGGCGACGGGCGCTGCGCGGTACTTCAACACGGGAATGAGGCCAAAGAAGAGTCCGGACAAAAGCGAGACGACGACAAGGAATACGAGCACCCACAGATCGATGGAGATTTCGCCAAGCCGAGGCAGATTCGGCGGACGAAGATCCACAAGCAGGCGCAGACCGGCGCCGGCCAACACGAGCCCCAAGGCACCGCCCAAGGCGCCGAGTATGAGACTCTCAATCAACAGCTCGCGGGCAATCCGTGCCCAGCTTGCACCTAATGCAGCACGAATCGCGAGTTCCTGCCGGCGTCCTACGGCACGTACGAGTAGCAGGTTCGCTACGTTTGCGCAGGCGATGAGAAGCACAAGCCCAACCGCTCCCATCAGCACCCAAAGCAGCTTGCCGACATCGCCCACGACGTCCTGCTTCAGTGGACGCAGAGCCGGAGCCATCTGCAGGAATTTCGCTGCGTTTGCGTTCCATATCGGAAGCATGCGGGCGACATCGGCGTTCGCTTGCGCGAGCGTAACGTTGGGTTTCAACCGCGCGATGCCGAAGTAAAAGTAGTTTGAATCCGTGGCCGCGAGGTTGCCGCCGAAGCGCTGCGGCAGAATCACTTCGGGATTCGCAGCGAGGAATCGGAACTTCTGGGGCATTACACCGATGACTTGCCGTGGGCGCGAATCGACCATGATGGATTGTCCGATCACTGTCGGATTGCCGCCGAAGCGCCGCTGCCAATAACCATAGGTCAGGATGATTGTTTCAGGTGTGCCCTGCTTGTCGTCATCGCCCGAGAACCACCGGCCGAGAGCGGGAGGAACTCCTAACGCCGGGAGAATTCCTTGCGTAACCACCAACGTCCGCACCTGTTCGGGATCTCCTAAACCTGTTACGCTCGCTGCACCGCCCGACCACACGCCGAATTGTTCGAACGTTTGATTCGCGTCGCGATACGTCACGAACATCGGCGGTGAGAAATTCAAGCCGCCACCCCCTGGCCCCCCAAGACCGCCTGACAAATTCGTTGAATGCCACACAGCGATTAACCGATCCGATTCGGGGTATGGCAACGGCCGAATCAGCACGCTGCTGACGACCGTGAAAATAGCCGTCGTCGCGCCGATGCCTAGCGCGAGCGTAACCACTGCTGCCATGGCGAAGCCGGAATTCCTGCGCAACCCGCGTAGCGCGTATCGAACGTCTTTCATGTCGCGTATCCTTTCGATGCAGCAATAGACACGAAGCACGAACAAAACGATGACTGGCGTTTGAGTCCCTAGTCGACGCTGACGGTGCCGCGGACTGCCCACGAGCGCGCGGGCAGGACAAAAGAGACGTCTTCTCGGGGAACGGAGAGTCGGCGCCTCAATTCGCTTCGCAACCGCTGTAAGGTGGTGGAATCAAGACTCGACGCGTATGCTCCCGCGGGCCCTTGCCCTAGAAGAAATGGGCGCCAGTAGTCTTCGAATGAATCGAATCGCATTTCGATATCCAGCGGCTGCTCGTGGATATTTATTAGCCCGACCTTCTTCCATAGATGTGCGAGTTCGCCGGAGCGACACAGCGGCATGTGCGCTTCGTCAAGCTTTTTAGCGGTGTCATCGATGCTCGCTGCCGCATCGCAAAAGATTCGGAGCATTCGCATGTCCCCACCATAATCCCAGACTGCCGCGGCGATAAGACCTCCTGGTTCGGTGACACGGCATGCCTCCTTTAGCGCTTTTAGCGGATCAGTAATGAAGTTGAAAACAAGTAATGAAAGGCTGCTGCTAAATGTCGCGTCCGCGAAACGCAAACGTTGAGCATCGCCGGTTTCGAAGTTAATCCGATCACGGGCAGGATTTAAGCTGCTTGCGTATGCAACGTATTCTTTCGACGGATCGATACCTATAACACGTGCCTTGGCTTTCCGTTGGACGATTGCAAACGACAGTGCCCCAGTGCCCGACCCGATGTCGAGCAGTTGTCCTTCATCTGGAACATTTGCGAAATCCACGAGCCTCAGAGCTATCTGACGGCTCCAGCGACCCATGAATCGCTCGTAGGATTCTGCATTGGCAAACATACTGAACAGAATTCTAGTTCACAGTCTCGAGGAGTCGCCCCTTACATTGTCAGCGAATTCTTTCGATCTCCTTTAGTACGCACATCCATGAATTTAGCGTTGCGAGTGGGACGCCTTTTACCTATTCTCCGCTGCGGTGTTGAAGATCATTACAGGGGCGTTCCGAAAATTCTTCGAAGATGACGGCACATTCCTCGCGAGCGGGCTGGCTTTTGGGCTGCTGTTCTACACGGTTCCTTTCACGTTATTGACGGTTTCTGCGCTTGGCTACACGGCGGTGAAGTCCGACACGGCGGTCGCTTGGATTCGCAGAATTTCTCTCAATCTCGTTCCGCACTCACGCGATCTCTTCGATGCCTTTGTCATGGACGCTGTCGCCAGGCGAGGTGTGCTGGGGTTCTTCGGCTTCATCGCATTTTTGTTCGCCAGCAGCACGACCTTTGGGTCGGTTCGACTCGTCCTCAATCGCGTGTTCGGAGGCCGCGAGCATCGCGGCCTGGTTCGCGGCAAGGTCATGGAAGTCGTGATGATGTTCGGCACATCGTTGCTATTCTTCGTGATCATCGGCGTGGTGTACGTCATCAACCTCGTGCATAGCTTTTTCGAGCATCTTTGGTTCGAAAAATACCTTCATCCGGAAATCGTGTTCACGACCTGGCTTGTCGGTTTGGCTTCCACGTTCGCTCTCTTCCTGTTCCTTTACCGGTTTTCTCCGTCGGAAACGCTCAACCGCCGCGGCCTCCTCATCGCTTCCGGCACCGCGACGGTTCTCTTCCAGATTTCGAAATGGGCTTTCGGCATCTATCTGCAGTACGCGCAAACAACCACCGCGATTTATGGGGCACTGAGCGCCCTCGTCTTCTTCTTCCTTTGGCTCTATTACGCCTGCACTATTTTTATTTTTTCCGCGGAAATAGGATCTGTTGCCGGCAAGACTTAATAAAGTGAAGATAGTTATATGCCGCTAATGGATCGGAAGGCATTTGAGAGGCTGATCGATGAAGCCGTTCAGGAACTCCCGGAAGAGTTTCGAGGAAGGCTGAAGAACGTCGCGATCATCGTTGAGAACTATCCGTCGGAAGAATTAATCCGGCAATTGGATCTTGGCGATGACGACACGCTGTTCGGACTTTACGAAGGCGTTCCGCTCACCGAACGCGGATACTTTGATCAACCATTACATCCCGATCGAATTTTGATCTTCCAGGGGGCCATCGAAGACGAGTGCCAGACGCAGGAAGAAATCAAAGAGGAGCTGAAGATCACACTGGTCCATGAAGTCGCGCACTTCTTCGGACTGGGCGACGACTACCTCGAGGACATCGGCTACGGGTGAGACTTCCTCGGATTGCTGTGATACATTCCGGGCATGCCGAAGCGAGTCATTATTCTATGTGCTCTGATCGTTGGTCTGCTCTGTCCGGTGGCGAAAGCCCAGAAGAGAGAGCCGGCGCCAAAATTTACGGCGACGACAATGGACGGAGAAAAGTTCACGAATGCTTCGGTGAAGGGAAAGGTTGTTTTACTGGAGTTCTGGACGACCTGGTGCGGTTACTGCCTCGCTGAGGCTCCTTTCGTTGAAAAGATTCACAGGGAGTACGATGAGAGTGGACTGATCGTGCTTACCATCAACGTCGGCGAGTCGAAAAACACCGTTAAAAAATATCTCGAAAAGCATCCCAAACTAAGCCATGTCGTCCTCATGAGCGACACGAATCTCGCTGCGATGTTTCAGGCCAACGCCTATCCGATCTATGTCGTCATTGATAAGGATGGGAATATCGCCGCGACTCAACGGGGAGCAGCTGGGGAAGATAGCCTCCGGGACATGCTGGAACTCGCGGGCCTTCGTTCGAAGTAAGGTAGGCGCGGGCTTAAAGGGCGTGTTGCCGAACACAGCCGCGTAGCGGCAAGACAATTCTAGCCACGGGCGTAAGCCCGTGGTCGAGCGAAAACATATGCGATCCGTCCCGTAGGGACGGCACAAAGCTAGAATTCGTGCTGTTTCGTCCCTA
>JACXTT010007568.1_pt1 | contig 15273 bp, 10 predicted proteins | sample 9270951 | NCBI WGS metagenome assembly JACXTT01 (sample SAMN15532306, study PRJNA645909) | rock metagenome | isolation source: weathered quartz diorite | place: Puerto Rico | collected 2017-06-21 | reverse complement strand
CGCTATGCCGCCTTTCGCGGCCTTAATCTTACCTTCGAGGTGCGCGAAGGCATCATCAAGCACTCCCACGACTACTCGGTCGAGCAGTTTCCCGAACTGGCGGAATATCTACTCGATCAGCGTCCGCCGCTTGAGGCGCAGATTATCGACCTCGCCGACGAAATTGCTTACGACACCGCCGATCTGGACGACGGCTACGAGGCTCGCCTGCTCACGCTCGCACAGGTTCGCGCGGGCGTTCCCGCCTTTGACGGTTTTTATGAGGATGCCGAGCGCGCCTATCCCAACGTCATCGAGAAACTGAAGTTCAACGAAGCGCTGAAACGGATTCTCGACCGAATGGTTGGCGACCTGATCCGCAACCTCAAGAACCAGATCAAGGCCGCCGGCATCCGCCGACTGGAACATGTGCGCGTATGTCCGCAGCGGCTCGCCATCTTCAGCCCCGAGCTGGAACAAGAGCGGCGCAGCACGAAGCAGTTTCTCTATAAGAATCTTTACTTCAGCGCTGCGCTGGATCCCGAAAAGAACGACGCCGAGCGCGTGATTCGTCAGCTCTTCGATTTCTGGATGGCGAAACCGGAAAACCTGCCCCACACCTATCAGGAAAAGGCGGCACAGGAACCGCTGGCCCGCGTGGTGTGCGACTACATCGCAGGCATGACGGATAACTTCATCTACGAGCAACACGAAAAGTATTGTGGGAACAACTGATCCATCTGCGATCTAAAATGACCAATCGCTAACCTCTTTACTTCTCCCACGTCACCCGGTATACCACCCCCGCCGAATCGTCGCTGACGTACATCGCCCCATCCGGTCCAACCACCAGCCCAACCGGCCGCCCCATCCACACGCCTTTCTTCGTCTCACCCGGACGGATCCATCCGCTGATGAAATCCTCGGACGGCCCTCGGGGCTGACCCTTGTCATCTAACTTTATGCGGACCACTTTATAGCCGGTCGGCACGCTGCGATTCCAGGAACCATGTAACGCTACGAACAAACTCCCGCGATAGTCCGGGGGAAACATGGCTCCGTCGTAAAACAGCAGCCCCAGGGGAGCCGAGTGAGCCTGGATCAACGCCTTGGGGGCAATGGTTTTCGAGCAGTCATAATCTTTGCTCTGCGAGCGATCGGCCACCCGGTCACCATAGCAATACGGCCAGCCCGCGCTGCCGCCGCTTGCGCCCAGGTCGTTAATCTCCTCCGGAGGCAGATCATCGCCCAACCAGTCACGGCCGTTGTCCGTAGTCCAGATGGTGTTGGTGCTAGGATTCACCGCCAGCCCGACTGCGTTGCGCAAGCCTGAGGCAAAAACTCGTTCTCCGCTTCCGTCTTCGTTGAACTCGATCACCGCCGCCCGGCGTTTGTCGTCTTCCTGGCAAACATTGCAACTCGATCCCACCGCCACGTACATCCTTTGGTTGGCGAAAAGAATCGTGCGCGTCGAGTGCCCGCCACCACTTCCTGGAAGGTCTGCGATTTTCTGCCCGTCCCCCGCATGCAGCTGTGCTTCATCCCACTCAAACCGCCGCACTGCGTTAATCTCCGCAATGTACAACTTGCCATGGTGAAACGCGATGCCGTGCGGAGCGTTCAATCCGGTGAGTACGGTGGCTGTCCGCTCCATGCGGCCCGTATGTTTGGCATCGGGAAAAGCCAGCACGGTGCCGTCGCTCATGTCCGTGACCAGCAGTACACCGCCGGGGCTGAAGGCCATCTGGCGTGCATGCGGCGCCTCGGCGAAGACCGCAATATGGAAGCCCGGCGGCAGTTTCAGGCGGCCCAGATCGAGCTTTTCCGCACGGCTGCAAGACAGCAGGAACAAAGGAAATAGCGCAAAAACGAAAAGTCGAACCGGCACCTTTTGGAGAGATCCGGGCGGGGGATCATTCAATCCTGAACTGGCAACGTAGTGGAAACCGTGGGCGCTGGTTACTGGATTACCGCAATTATTTGCAGTCATTTCGCCGCTGCGGCACACGCAGTTTTTATATCAGATTTCGCCAAAATTACCCGAAGCGAGCACTTTTTCGGCTGCCGCAGCAGGCTGTCGGCGGTACAATGTCTTGTTAGGCAATGACTTAGATTTGCCGCAGTTTGGCATTCGACCTGTTATATACAAGGGCAGGCGTTGGCAGTTCAGGAACGCCGATGGTTTTGGCTTAATGCTGGAGCGGAGCCCAATGCTCCCCCACTTTTGGAGGATTAGAAATGAAGAATCGCATCTTCGTAGCGCTGCTTCTGGCCGGTGTGATGGCGCTTCCCGCCCTGGCACAGACCAGTACCACAACTCAAGACCAACCTGCTGCTGCTGCTGCCGCTTCGGGCGCCAGCGGTAAGCCCGCTTTGCAGCCGGATACCCACGAGGGTTTCTGGGGCAAGATCAATCCCTTTGCCCGCAAGAAGTACGTACAGCGGCAGACCGCTCCCATCCGTGATCGCGTGAACGAGTTGGACGACCTGACGGCCACCAACAGCAAGAACATCAAAGACACCGATTCGCGTGCTCAGCAGGGGATCAGCCTGGCCAGCACCAAGGCCAACGAGGCCGATCAACACGCCATTGACGCAGGCAACAAGGCGCAGATGGCGCAGCAGACCGCGACCCAGGCTAACACCCGTCTGACCACCGTCGAGCAGGTTGTCGGCAATATCGATCAGTACAAGGCTTCCACTCAGACCGAGATTCGCTTCCGCCCCGGCCAGAGCGTGCTCAGTAAGAATGCCAAGGCTGCACTTGACGACATGGCCACTCCGCTGAAAGATCAGCGCGGCTACATCGTCGAAGTGCAGGGCTTCTCCTCGGGTCACGGCCAGGCCGCCATCGCCACCTCGCAAAAGATGGCCGACGCGGTCGTCCGTTACCTCGTGCTCAACCACGACATTCCGGTCTACCGGATTTACGTAGTTGGAATGGGCAATGCTCCGGTACAGAGCGCTAACGCCGATGATGCCAAAACCAAGCACACCAGCGGTGGTCGCGTGGAGATCAGTCTCCTGAAGAACGACCTGGAAACCCTGGCCTCCACCTCGGCGGCCCCGGCTCCCGCAGCTCAGGACCAGCCAGCACCTGCGAAGTAAGCTAACCTGGGTCGAACCGAAAAGCCTCCTGCACCTGAAGGAGGCTTTTCTTTTGAATTTCAAATGGCTCAATTTAGAGGAAACTGCCAGCTGATCCCTGACAACCCCCCCGCCCATCTGCAAATCTCACATCACCAATCTGAAATCTGCATTCGCCCCGTATAATCCATCCCTTGTCCTCACCCGCCAAGTCCGCCCTGCGCAAAGCCGGACTCTTCTACTTCGTCTGGGTCATGTTCTCCTACTGTACCGGAGGTCCCTTCGGATTGGAGGACATGATCACTACCTCCGGTCCGGGGATGACGCTGCTCTACCTGCTGATCATTCCCTTCTTCTGGTGCATTCCCGTGTCGCTGGTCTCTGCTGAACTGACCACTGCCATGCCCGTCGAAGGCGGCTTCTACCGCTGGGTACGCGCCGGCTTCGGCGACTTCTGGGGATTTCTCGCCGGCTGGTGGAACTGGTCCGCCTCATTCCTGTTGGGCAGCGTGTATGCGGTCCAGTTCGCGGACTACCTCGGCTTCTATTTTCCCGAACTGGTGGGATGGAGGCACTGGATCGTTTCTCTGGCCATCGTCGCGGTAATCACCTACATCAACGTGCGCGGCATTCAGATGGTGGGAAAGTTTGCCACCGCCCTTGAACTCTTCATCCTGCTCCCGGTACTGGTGTTGGTCGTCATCGCACTGACGAAGTGGCACCACAACCCGTTCGCTCCAGTAGTGCCTCCACACCAGCCTCCCTTCCGAGTCTTCGGAGTGGGCCTCGCCATCGGGCTCTGGCTCTATTCCGGCTACGAACAACTCTCCACAGTTGCCGAAGAAGTGGATAACCCACAGCGCAGCTATCCCCTGGCCCTGGCCCTGGTCGTGCCCATGTCAATCGCCGCATACTTTCTGCCCACGCTGGCTTCACTCGCGGCATTAGGTAACTGGAGCAGCTGGCACACCGGCTTTTTCCCGACCGCAGCTCAACTCATCGCTGGCCCCTGGTTGGGTGCGTGGATGACTCTCGCCGCCATGATCACCCAGGTCGCTTTGCTGAATGGAACCATCCTCGCCTCCACCCGCATGCCCTTCGCCATGGCAGAAGATGGATATCTTCCGCACGTCCTCACCGGCGTCCACCGCCGCTACGGAACGCCGTGGACGGCAATCGTCACCTCGGCCGCAATCTACGCTCTGCTCGCCATTCATTCCCTTTTGCAGCTGATCGCCATCTACAACTGGCTAAGGGTCGCCACCACTGTGATGACGGTCCTGGCCGCCTGGCAACTCCGTCGCAAGAAACCGGACATGCCGCGCCCTTTCATCATCCCCGGCGGCCGCACCGGATTGATCTACTCGGTCGTCGCCGTCATCGTCATGAGCGCGGTGGCTGTGCTAGGCAGCGACCGCTACGGGCTGATCTGGGGACCGGTCGCCCTGGCCGCGGGACCGGTGGTGTATTTCGCGCTGCGGCGCAGAGGCATCCAGAGCGCTTGATCTGCGGCCAGCGCCGTAGTCGGCAAGAATTACGCAGGGACAGTGTCCTGGACTGCCCGGCCGGGCAGAGCGCGGCGGATGGCGGTGCATTCCGCGCGGATCAGAGTGCTTCATCTGGAAACCGATTCCGGTTCCCCTCAACTTACCCAGTCCAGAAATTTGTACCACGCCCCGGCAAATGGCAGGAACCAGGGCTTCCCGTTATAGAGACCCAGCGGCGCTCCGGGGAACGGGATGTCGATGAACGGGTTCTCCGGTTTGTCTCCGGCGATCAACTCCGCTACTTTCTGGCCTTGCCAAGTGGCCATAGCCACGCCGTGACCGGCGTATCCCACCGCGTAATAAATGCCACCCATCTGCCCAGCGTGCGGCATGATGTCGAAGGCGAAGTCGAGCGTGCCTCCCCAGACATATTCCACCTTCACATCGCGCAACTGCGGATAGACGTCGATCATGCCCAGGCGAAGAATCTCAGCGCTCTTGCGGATGGAGTCCGCGGTTTCGGGAAAGAACGCCGCCCGCCCGCCGAACAGCATGCGGTTGTCAGGAGTGAGCCGGTAATAGTACAGATAATTCTTTGAGTCGTAGATCATCCGATTACGCGGGCTCAACTCGCGCGCCACCGCTTCTGGCAAGACTTCAGTGGTGATGATGTAGGATCCGATGGGAATGATTTTGTTGCGTAGCGCTGGAGTCGCTGCACCTGTGTAGCCGCTGGTGCCGGCGAACACCTCGCTTGCGTGGAGAACGCCGCGAGAGGTCGTCACTCGCCAGGCTTGCGCGCCTTGGCGGGTTTCGCGCTCGATGGCTTGCACCCTTGTCTTCTGAAAGATCCCAGCGCCCGCTTTGGCCGCCACACCGGCCAAACCGGCCACGTATCGCGCCGGATTCAGGCCGGCGCTGACTTCGTCTACCATGCCACCGTAGTAAATCGCCGATCCGATTTCGGTTTTCAGTTGGGCGCGTGGAACGATGCGCAACTGATGATTGAATTCGCGGGCGATCACTTCCACCTGACGGGCATAGTCGTCGAAGTGCTTTTGCTTGCAGGCCACTTCGAGATGGCCGCAGCGGTAAAAATCGCACTCGATGCTCTCTTCTTGAACCAGTTGCTCGACACAATCCATCGAGGCCACAGATGCGGCGTACATGCGCTGCGTGCGCTCGCGTCCGTACATCGCAATCAGTTGGTTCACACCCAGCTTGAGCCCACTGAGCACCATGCCCCCGTTCCGTGAACTGGCGCCCCATCCGATGGTTTCCCCCTCCAGAACGGCGACCTTCGCCCCGCGCCTTGCCAGGGTTCTTGCCGCCGACAGGCCAGTGAACCCCGCACCGATCACGGCTATATCGACCGTTTCGGGCAGGGGCTGCGCCGGAATCTCTGGCATCGTCACCGTGGTTAACCAGAAATTGTGTTCCTGAATTCCCATAGTCGGATCCATTCCGGCCTAGTCGTCGGTCATCAGTTGCCGGTTCAGCGCGATCTCCGGACGGCGGAAGACCGAAGCCGGGTGACTCATTTCTCGTCTCTTCAGGCCGTCTTCGTAAACCGGGCACGGCCCATCATAGGCATAGCCAGCGTGGGCAATGCCCGAGCATTGTAGTGCATGAAAGCGGTAACTTGCGATCGGCCGCGACAGTGCTAGGATGCGCCGGGTGTGTTCGCAAGGATGGATCGGTTTTTCTCAGCCAACCCGGAATGGTGATCGCCAGCCAGGGCGCCAACTCTGCCTGCCTTGAAGCCTTTTCCCGGTCGTCTTAAACTAAAGCGATGCACGTGCATGCCAACCACAGCGGAGGCGAAAGAACCTCGCGGGTTCTGCGGGTTTCGCTGGTCGTAACCGCCGCTTACATTGTGCTGCTGGTTGTGGCTGGCATTCGCGCTCATTCACTGGCTCTGCTCTCCGAGGCGGGGCACAACCTTTCGGACTTTTTCGCACTCCTGCTTTCCCTCACAGCGGTGTACCTGCAGTCGCGCCCGCCCAGCTCCACCAAGACTTACGGTTATCACCGTGCCGGGGTGTTGGCCGCGCTGGTCAACGCGGTCTCCTTGGTAGTGGTGTCGGGTTTCATTTTTTACGAAGCCTTCCGCCGGTTGGCGCACCCCGAGCAGGTGCATGCTGGAGTAATGATTTGGGTGGCCGCGGCGGGTGTGGTAATGAACGGAGCGATCGGGCTGATGCTGTACCGTGCGGGCAGCGATGTCAACATCCGCAGCGCGCTGTTGCACGAAATCGGCGACACGCTTTCGACTGCGGCAGTCATCGCTGGCGGGTGGGCCATCCTGGCTACAGGCCGGTACTGGATCGATCCTGTGCTTTCGGTGGCGATCGGTGTTCTCATCCTGTGGTCGGGATTCGGCATTGTGCGCGAGACGCTCAACATTCTGCTTGAAGGCACGCCGCGTGGCATCAAGCTGGAGCAGGTCGAAGCCGCCATGCGCGAGATTGACGGGGTGAACGACGTTCACGACCTGCATGTGTGGAACATTGGATCGGAGACGCGCGCGCTTTCCTGCCACATCTCCATCGCCGATATTCCACCGTCGGTCAGCGAGCGGATCTTGCGGGATTTAAAGGAATGCCTGCACCATAATTTTCAGATCAGTCACACCACCATCCAGTTCGAGAACGTGGACTGCGAAGTGGCGCATGGGTGCGTGATTCCGGTGGCGGAGGCAGAGCATCACCATAAGCGCTGAAGAGTTTAGGATTGTCGGATCGGGGGATGGTTGAATTGATCGCCCGTGGATTCGCCTCCTGCCATTCGTTAATTCGGAGATCCTAGGATCCGTCACTTCCTATTTTGCTTTTGGTAAATCTGCCTGGCTCGCTCAATTGTGTCGACTTCTTCCGGGAGCTTGTCGGGACGCAATCGCACGATCCTAGGGAAGCGCAAGGCGTACCCGCTCGCATGTCTATCGGAGCGCATCATGTTATTGAAAGCCACTTCGAGTACGTTCTTCGGCTCGGCTACTCGCCGGAAGCCCTGATCCTCGGTGGTGTGCTTCAGGAACCACTCGGTCATCGCGAGGATTTCGACGTCGGTCAGGCCGGAATAGGCTTTGCCGATGTTGACCAGCTTTTCCCCATCACGCACCGCGAAAGTGTAGTCGCTTAGCACCCCAATGCGCTTGCCGTGGCCGTACTCGGCGGCCGTCACTACCACGTCCAACGTCGCCAGTTCGCGCTTGAGTTTGAGCCATGATTTGCCGCGCCGTCCTGGGGTGTAGGCCGACTCGGGGTCTTTGATCATGAGCCCTTCGTTACCTCGCGCCTGGGCGGCCTCGAAGAGCTGATCAAGTTCCTGTGGCGTCGTGGCGAGAAACACCGCAGCGCGGATGACTTGTGACTCCGGCGGCGCGATTTCATCGCCAAAGGCAAAACGGGTCTGACCGCCGGGGGCGCTTCGTGGCAATGGGGGATTCCGGGTCGCTGCCAGCAACCCATTGAGGATGCTCTCCCGCTCCTCGAGAACGCGCTCCAGCAGCAGCTCGCCCCCGGCATAGAGCACATCGAAGACGAGATAGGCGACGGGCACTTGCTGCATCAGCGTTTCGCTGACTTGCTTTCGTCCAAGGCGTTGCTGTAGTGCGCTGAAAGGGAGCGCACGGCCCGGCTCGTCGCCCGCATAGCTCCACGCCACGATTTCGCCGTCGAGGATCGCGTCCTGCGGCAGACTCGCAAGCGCTTCGGGCAACTCGGGAAAAGATTCGGTAATATCATCGCGGGTGCGGGAGAAGATGCGCACCTCGCCGTGGGAGCAATGGGCCTGGGCGCGGATGCCGTCGTACTTATCTTCCACCAGGGCATTCTGGAAATAGCTAAGCGCTTGCTCGGACGACTCCGCCGGGCTGGCCAGCATGAATCCCAGAGGGTGGAAGAGGCGCATCTTCGCTTCAGCCAGCTTGCCGGCGGCGGCCAGCGTCAGCATTTCCCCAATGTCGCCCAAGAGCAGATTCGCCCGCTGTAGTTCGGTTAGGGTTCCGCCGTAGGCCTTGGCGATCGCTTCCTCGACCAGACTTTCCTTCAGTCCGATACGCAGGTCGCCGGTCATGATCTTTATGATGTACTTGGTTTCTACCGGGGCGGCCTTGGAGAGGAGCTCGCTTAATAACCTGGATTTGGCTGCCGGCCCGTGTGTCTTTGCGATCTCGCGGAACGCGGCCGCGACGTCTAACACATTCAACCGTGAACCACCGGGCTGACCGCCGCCCGGGGCCCCGATTCCCTCCTGGGTTGTGGGGGCCGCCGCGAGCACCGCTTCCGCGACTGCGCCCAGGTCTCCATGCTGGCGGTACGCCGCCGTGAGTTCAGCTTCACTGGTCCGGGAAAGCTCAGCCACGATCCTCCACAGGACCCTTCCGCCGACCTGCAGAGTAGTCTCTTCCCAGACCGGAAACGGTCTTCCGGAAAGAAACACCGCCGAAACCGAGGCCTCCTCCCGAGTGCGCGATCTCAGATACTCGGCGACGATGGCGGTCTTTTCGAGTTTCTTCGTCGTGCCTGCAATCCGCCCGCAGGCTTCAGCCAGTTTGATCATACGATAGCCCGCGTCTGGGGAGAGGCTCCCTTCGTGTTCGCTTAGGGCAGGTTAGTCTGTTGATTTGATTTGGGCTCACTACCCCGCTAGCCGGCACCGCCAGACCCTCCGCCCAGCACGTCACGTTTCAAAAGCGGCGCACAGAAGGGTCCGTCCCACACATACCAACCCTCATCCCTTTAGTCACTTAGCGTCGACCTTGCCCATCCTAAATGAATTGGCCTGTGGTATGGTTATGCATTGAGCCTTGGGCAAGGAACGGGCATCTAACAATCATGCGTTTTTGGCAAACTGGTTTGCGGACATGGACGCGTTTCCTTGTGGCGGTACAGCTGTTACCCGCGCTCGAGGGCGGCGAGGAAACGTTGGTCGGCGGCCAGGCTGTGCTTGAGGGGGTGATGATGCGCTCTCCGCACGCCTGGGCCATCGCTTGCCGCAAGCCTTCCGGCGAAGTTTCTACCTACAGCGAACCGCTCGAGCGGCTTTCGGAAAAACGCAAGTGGATGGCTTGGCCGGTGGTTCGCGGCGTGGTCACGCTTGGGCATGCCATGACGCTGGGCTTCCGGGCGCTGAAGTTCTCCGCCAATGTGGCTCTCGACGAGCTGCAGCCTCAACCTGCGCCGGACAAGAAAAAACTCGAAATCAGCGGTTGGATGGCGGCCGTGAACATCGTCATCTCGGTAGGTTTTTTCGTCTTCATGTACAAGTTCTTGCCACTGCTGGCGGCCACGGAACTGAAGCGCGTGAACCCACTGTTCGGCGAACAGATCATCTTCAACCTGGTGGACGGCATCATTCGCATCGCACTGTTCCTGTTTTTTATTTGGGGAGTTTCGTTGTGGAGTGACATTCACCGGGTGTACGAGTATCACGGGGCGGAGCACAAGACGGTGTATGCGTTCGAAAACGGCGATCCACTGGAAACGGCCGCCGTACAGAAGTATTCGACGTACCACCCGCGTTGCGGCACCAGCTTTTTGATGACGGTGATGATTATTTCCATCGTGGTATACACGCTGATTCCGGTAACCACGTTCTGGGCGCGCTTTGGCGTTCGCATTGCGTTGCTACCGGTAATTGCCGGGGTCTCGTATGAAATCATCCGCTTTGCCGCGAAGCATCGCGGATCACTGTTCGCCTTGATGACGGCGCCGGGCCTTTGGCTGCAGCGCATCACCACGCAGCCTCCATCGGACGCTCAGGCCGAGTGTGCCATCGTGGCCCTGGATCGGGCGATGGAGTTGGAGAAGCAGCACGGCGGCGAGTTAGTGATTGCTTAGAACCGGTCGTTCGAGATCGGCCTCCTGGCCTGACCCTCCTTTGGCTTGTGCGTCGCATACTTCCCGTCTAGCGCCACCAAGGCAAACGCTGATCACGTCAGGAAGCCCAACTGAAGCTGGCGGAATTAGAATATCTGTCGGTGACGGACGGGCGATTGGTTGGCCGACGACCAACCACTGGTTTGAAAACAGCAACGACTGAGTTTTATGTTTGAACGACTTGACCAAATCGAAGCACGCTACGAGGAGCTGACACAGGCCTTGGCCTCGCCAGAGATCGTGGGCGACTCGGCCCGATATCAAAAGACGGCCAAGGCGCACAGCGAAGTCTCGTCGATCGTGGAGAAATACCGGGAGTACAAGGATCTGAAACGCGGCATCGCCGAAAGCAGAGCGGTGCTGGCGGATGAGAAAGACGTCGAGATGCGCGCTTACGCGCAGGAAGAACTCGACAAGCTGGAAGCCCGCGTGGGCGGAGTGGAAGAAGAACTCAAAGTTCTGCTTTTGCCCAAGGATCCGAACGACGAAAAAGACGTGATCCTGGAAATCCGTGCCGGTACCGGAGGCGACGAAGCAACGCTTTTCGCCGCGGAGATGTTCAGGATGTATACCCGTTACGCGGAGACTCAGGGTTGGAAGGTCGAGGTGCTTTCGACTTCCGACTCTTCGGTGGGCGGGTTGAAGGAAGTCATCGCCATTATCGAAGGGCAGCGCGTTTTTTCGCGTCTGAAATACGAGAGCGGAGTGCATCGGGTGCAACGCGTTCCTGCCACCGAGCAGCAAGGGCGCGTACACACCTCGGCGGTGACGGTTGCGGTGCTGCCCGAGGCCGAGGATGTGGACATCAAGATCGAAGCCAAGGATCTTCGCATCGACACATTCTGTTCTTCTGGACCCGGGGGCCAGTCGGTGAACACGACTTATTCCGCGGTGCGCATCACGCACATTCCTACCAACACCGTGGTCAGCTGCCAGGACGAAAAGTCGCAGATCAAAAACCGCGAGAAGGGGATGCGAGTGTTGCGATCGCGGCTGTATGAAATCGAGATGCAGAAGCAACAGGATGCGCTGGCCAAAGAGCGCAAGGCAATGGTGGGCACTGGCGATCGCAGCGAAAAAATACGGACGTACAACTTTCCTCAGAACCGTGTCACCGACCACCGGATCGGACTGACCATTCATCAACTGGAGCAAGTGATGGATGGCAAGCTGCAGCCTCTGATCGAAGGTCTAGTCACGCACTACCAGGCCGAAAAAATGAAGGCGGAAGCCAGCAGCGTGGTGTGACAGGTATACCGGTGACCCTGCGTGAAGCTCTGACTTCGACCGTTTCCCGCCTCGCCGCCGCGAACGTTCCTTCCCCTCGCATGAACGCCGAGCTTTTGCTGATGTTCACGCTGGGCTGCGATCGCGCGTATCTTCATGCCCATCCCGAGCGCAAATTGACGGACGACGAGCAGGGCCGCTATGACCAGTCGATAGGCGAGCGCGCTCGCGGAGTGCCGGCGCAGTACATTACCGGTCATCAGGAATTCTGGGGCATGGATTTTGTTGTCACGCCGGCGGTGCTCATTCCGCGACCTGAGACTGAACATGTGGTCGAGACTGTGTTGCAGTTAGAATCGGGGGATGGTGGCGCCCGGTCCCCGCGGGCTTTGCGAATTGTCGATGCCGGCACCGGATCGGGTTGCATCGCCGTGGCCCTGGCCAGGGAATTGCCGCTGGCCGAAATCCATGCTACCGACATATCAGCCTCCGCGCTTGAAATCGCACGAGCCAACGCCGCACGGCACCAGTTCGATGGCCGGATTCAGTTCCATGAAGGCGATTTGCTGCAGGGGCTCGAAACCGGTGGGTTCGATATCGTCGTTTCCAATCCTCCCTATGTTGGAGAGTCGCAGGAGGATCAGGTACAGCTCGAGGTGCGCAAGTTTGAACCCCGCTGCGCCGTTTTCGCCGGGGCCACGGGACTGGAAGTCATCGCCCGTTTGATCCCGCAGGCTCATGACAAGCTGAAGCCCGGGGGCTGGCTGGTGATGGAGATCAGCGGCACGATGGGGGATGAGGTGCGGCGCCTACTGACGGGCTGGGACGAAGTGCGAATCACGAACGACTTGCAGGACATTCCGCGCGTGATGTCGGCTCGAGCGGCGTAGCTTCTCTACCTCAGATCGTCACTTCTGACAGTGACTTCTAAATGCTTTGCCTTCCCAGACCGTTACACGTCGATTAGACTACGGCATTCGATGACGCGACACTGCAAGCCCTGGCTTGAGGTTCAGGTTTTTATGCGTAACAGTTCTGTTTTCTTGATCGGATTGATTGTGCTAAGCACGATCCTCCGCAGCGGTGCAACCGCGCAAACGGCGGTGGATGGCATGCTGCGCGATGCTGCCGGCAAGGGCGTAGGGGGAGCCGACGTGGTTTTGCGGCGAGCCGAAGGCAGCATCGCCCAGCAGACCACCAGCGACCCGGCGGGGAGATTTCACTTTGCGGCAGTGGAGGCTGGGGGGTACGGATTGAAAGCGGAGGCCTCGGGTTTCTACCCGGCCAGCTACGATTTTGTTCTCCGCGCACGCCAGCCGCTTTCGCTCATGGTGGAACTACAGCGCAAGGCGTCGATCCAGCAAACGGTGGAAGTAAAAGCGGGATACATGACCGTCGACCCGGAAAAGACCGGTAGTTCATATACTTTTACCCAGCAGGACTTGGAGAAGCTGCCCGATCCCCTGATCGACACCACGAATGACCTGGTGAATAACCTGATGCCGGGCGCGAGCGACAGCCACGATAATTTTCTGGCGGTGCGCGGCACCGAGTTTTCTCTGCACGAGTTCATCAATGGCATTTCGTTTCTGGACAACACCCAGCCTCAGTTCAGTCCGGGGATGAGTCCGCAGATGTTTGAAACTGTGGATCTGATGACCGGGGGGTTCACGCCGGAGTACGGCAACCGGTTCGGCGGCGTGCTCGACATTACAACGCGCTCGGGGGCCGATCTGGGCGGCCACGGGGATGTGAACTTTCGCGGCGCCACTGTCGACAACTACGATCTGAACGCGGACTACGGCGGGCAAACGGGCGGGCTGGGATATTACGTTTTTGTCGACGGATTCACCTCGGGCCGTTTTCTCGACCCGCCGGAGCCTCACGAACTCTACGATTTCGGAAAGGGCGCGCGCGCGACCGTGCAGTTGGACTGGCGGGCAGGAAACAGCGACAGCCTGAAGTTGCTGCTGATGGGCGGAGGCGATAACTTTCAGCAGCCCAACATCAGCGACGATCAGGAAGTCGGGCGCGATGCCCAGCGGCATTTGCGGCAGCAGACCGCGATCTTGACGTGGCTGCATACCTTCTCACCGGAGACTCTGCTTTCGACATCGCTGTACGAGCGCACGGGCTCCGACCGGGTCCTTCCCACGAGCGACCCGATCACGCCATTTTCGACCGCTTCGCGCTCGCCACTGACGCTGGGGATCAAGAGCGATCTCTCCCACTACTGGCACGGGCATTTCCTCAAGGCAGGCGTGGACCTGGTTCGCCTGCGGGAAAACGAAAGCTTTTTCTTTGACAGCCGTGGCGATCCCGACGTATTCCCTAGCTTCAGCGGAGGACTGCTCGGAGGACAGGCCAGCGCTTATGTGCAGGATCACTTCTCTCCGCTGCGCAATTTGGCCGTGGACTTTGGGTTGCGCTACGATTACTTCGACCTGGTGAATACAGCCGTGCAGGCCAGTCCGCGGTTGGGTCTGGCCTACCACTTCCCAAACACCAATTCCGTTCTGCATGCGGCGTACAATCGCTTTTTCTCGCCGCCGCCGATTGAGTATTCGCTGCTGGCCAGTTTTATCGGCAACCACGCCGTCGATCCCGGACAGCGGGTAGGCGAGGTACGAGCCTACACGCAGAATTATTTTGAGGTGGGATGGGCCGAGGAACTTCGTCCGCGGGTCAGCCTGGAAGTGAACGCCTATCTGCACACCGGACATAACAGCTTCGAGAACCACGAGATCAGCATCAGCCGTATTTTCGTGCCCATCAACTTCCATACCGCGCGTTCCGAAGGAGTGGAGGCGGTGCTGAATTTCCGCCAGTTGGAGCGGCTGGGCATCAGCGGACGAGTGCAGTATGCGCTGGCAAAGACATATTTTTACGGACCCATTACCGGAGGATTCGCCGGCGACGAGCCGCTGAAGCCGGGTCAACGAATTGTCCCTGCCTTTGACCAGACCCACACCGGCACGGCGCAAATTTTCTACCGCAACCGCTGGCGCGGGTTCTGGGCGGGCAGCGCCTTGCGCTATGGCAGCGGCACCATCATCGAGGGCGGCGCACGGTTGCCGCCGCACTTTACCAGTGACTTGGTCACTGGCATCAACCTTTGGACGGCGGAATCCCGCCGCCTGGATCTGGAGTTTGATGTGACGAATGTGTCGAACAGTATTTATCGGATCGCAAAAGAGAGCGAGGAGATCCCCATCCAATACGCAGCCTCACGTACGGTTGGCGGGAGCTTGAAATTTCATTTCTAGGATGGCTTTCACCCGGACACGACGTTACGCGCAGGAAATCCAACTGGAGTCTCTTCGCGCCTAGGACTCGCCGATGGTAGCGGGAAGAATTTCCTCCACATCTACCCATTTGGTGGGATATTTGCCGGTGTAGCAGGCGGTGCAGTAAGTGGTCTTGTCCCCGTCGGCACAGGCCGTCTTCATTCCATCTAGCGAAAGATAAGCCAGGGAGTCGGCGCCGATGAATTCACGAATCTCATCCACGGATTTGTTGGCGGCAATCAATTCCTTTTTGGACGGCGTGTCCACGCCATAGAAACAAGGCGAGACGGTGGGTGGGCAGGACACTCGCATGTGTACTTCTTT
>JACXTT010007567.1_pt1 | contig 15275 bp, 13 predicted proteins | sample 9270951 | NCBI WGS metagenome assembly JACXTT01 (sample SAMN15532306, study PRJNA645909) | rock metagenome | isolation source: weathered quartz diorite | place: Puerto Rico | collected 2017-06-21 | reverse complement strand
AACCCCTGCGCGAACCACATGGTGGCGGTGGTCGCCGCCGCCCGGGCCACGTGGGGAAACGCGAGGACACGACTCGCGCCAAGGGCGATCGACCCGCGGAGCACGGAGCGCCTGCTGAGATTGGCCATTGTTCTCTCTCCTCCTGGGCGGGAGTGCCCGGGCACATTGCGACGGATCGAGAGACGAAGGGCTCCCGGGCCCCGAGTACAACGCAATGCACTGCGTGTCAAGGGGGGACGGCAACTCACGATCCTAGCTGTGGCTGGGGCCGGCGGTATCCTCGGCGCGGACCGAGATCTTCCCGCGCAGGAAGTCGAAGTCGCAACGCTTCGCCCCGCGCGCCGGGCCCATCGTCCGAGAAGCCGCGGCGCGCTTATGGGCGGAAGAGAAGGCACCGGCGGGGCGGCCGCGTCATCGCACAGGCTATGGCGCAGAGTTATTTGTCCACACCAATCCACCGTACTAAATGGCCGTGAATTTAATCACTTGCGATCAGCTGTGCAAGAAATTCACTTGACAGATGATCCGGTCCTGCATAGGTTTGTCGCTCTTGACGCGTCCGCGCGATCACCGGGCCGACCAAGCAGGGGACGCCCATGACTCGCTCATCGGCTGAACAGACGTTCCCATTCGAGCAATCTGGAGTCCTTCCTCCGCGAAGTCCTGGACAGCGGCGACGGACACCGCCTGGTGCCCTTCTCTGCAAGCGACGCGGCTTCTGTCCCAGCTGTGCCGGGTGGCGCATGGCCGAATGCGCCGCCTCGCTCGTCGGAACGGTGCTCCCGCGGGTGTGCCAGATCGTCAAAGTCAAACCGCTATAGCCTCCCCCGGGGATTCGAGCGTGTCAACGCAGAGGGCCGTCGTTTCAGGGCAAGCGCACGCGGATGGAGCAATGTCGGCCTCGTTGCGCTGAATGAGACGCCAAGAGGAGGAATGAGAAGTGCTACACGGCGTGCTCGCGCATATTGAGTTCCTGCCTCACGGGATGTGTCTGCTGTGGGACCAGTGGCTGGTGCTGACGCGGGTCGTGGCCGATTCCGTCATTGCCCTGGCCTATTACTCGATTTCCGTCGCCCTCCTCTATTTCATTTCCAAGCGTAGGGACCTGGCCTTCCGGTGGATGTTCTTGTTGTTCGGCGTGTTCATCTTCCTGTGTGGCACGACCCATGCGATGGACGTGTGGACGCTCTGGCATCCGGACTACTGGCTCGAGGCCAACGTCAAGGCGATCACCGGGGTCGCCTCCGCGATGACGGCCGTTCTGCTGTGGCCCATGATTCCCGCGGCGCTCGTCCTGCCCAGTCCCGCGGATCTGACCGCCAAGAATCGCGAGCTCACCAGGGAGATCGGCACGCGCAAGGAAGCCGAGGCCGCCTTGCGGGCGGCCCAGGCGCAGCTGGAAAGCCGAGTCCAAGAGCGCACGAGAGACCTCTCGCGCGCCAACGTGGCCCTCCAGCAGGAGATAGTCGAGCGGAAGCGGATCGAAGAGTTGCTGCGGGCCAGCGAGGCACGGCTGGCGGGAATGCTCGTCACTGCGGAGGACGCGATGATCTCCATAAAGCTGTATTCGGAAGCCGGGATCCGAAGCGATCGAAACTTCGAGGACATCATCGGTAGGAGCGCGGCCCTGCGGCGTGTCTTGAAGCAAGTGGAAACCGTGGCGCCGACCGAGTCTACCGTGTTGATCTACGGAGAGACCGGGACCGGAAAAGACCTGATCGCGCGCGCCATCCACAACCTCAGTCCTCGACACCCGCAGGCATTCGTGAAGCTGAACTGTGCCGCGATTCCGACGGGTCTCCTGGAAAGTGAACTCTTCGGTCACGAGAGGGGGGCCTTTACAGGTGCCATCGCGCAACGCATCGGTCGCTTTGAGCTGGCCAACCGGGGCACGGTGTTTCTCGATGAGATCGGCGATATCTCGCTAGAGCTGCAGCCGAAGCTGCTCCGCATGCTTCAGGAGCGGGAGTTCGAGCGGTTGGGCAGTGGGCGGACCCAGCGGTCGGACGCGCGGCTGATCGCGGCTACCAATGCCGACCTGGGGGCACTGGTGGAGGGGCAGAAGTTCCGGGCCGATCTGTTTTACCGGCTGAACGTGTTTCCCATTCATGTCCCGCCGCTTCGTGAGCGCGCGGAGGACATTCCAATGCTAGTCTGGCATTTCGTCCAGCATTTCGCGCGGCGGATGAATCGTAGGATCGACACGATCAGTTCGGACACGATGGAGCGCCTGACCCGATACCCATGGCCGGGTAACATCCGCCAGCTGGAAAATCTCATCGAGCGCGCGGCGGTCCTGTCGGCGGGGCCGGTCCTGCGGGTCCCGCTGGAGGACCTGTCGGTCCGCGTTGCCCTCAGCCACGTGACTGCGAATGAGAAGTCTCGCACGCTGGAAGAGGCCGAACGTGAGCACATCCTGGCGACGCTGAAGGAGACGAGGTGGGTGCTCTCGGGGCCGCGCGGCGCGGCGACGCGGCTCGGAATGAACCGGTCGACCCTCCACTTTCGAATGAAGAAGCTCGGGATCGTGCGGCCCGGCTCGTGAGTGTGGCCGGCGCTCGAGGTCCCATGGCTCGTTGACGACCGCGAAGATGAGGGGCTGCCCTCGAGCGGCTACTTCTCGCCAAGCAGTGCCTTCTTCGCGGCGGCGAGCGCCTTCAGCTTCTCCGGACCCACCTCGGGATACGTGAGCCCCAGCGAGGCCAGAGCCCCGACGATCGCGGCCGCGACGATGACACGCGTGAACCATTTGTTGTCGGCGGGCACGACGTACCACGGGGCGTGCCTGGTTGCGGTGGCGCGGATGAGCTCCTCGTAGGCCTGCATGTAGTCGTCCCAGAACTCACGCTCCTTGATGTCGTTGGTCGAGAACTTCCAGTTCTTCTCCGGATTTTGGAGTCGCTCGAGGAAACGCTTCCGTTGCTCCTTCCTCGAGACGTGGAGAAAGAACTTGCGGATGACGACGCCGTTCCGCGCCAGGTAGTGCTCGAAGTGTCGTATGTCCTTGTAGCGATCCTTCCAGATGTTTTTGGTGACGAGCTCCTGCGGCAGCCTCTGCCGATCGAGGATTTCGCGATGAACGCGGACGACGAGCGTCTCCTCATAGTAGCTACGATTGAAGATTCCGATGCGCCCCCGCTCGGGGAGCGACGTCATACACCGCCACAGGTAGTCATGGTTGAGATCCTGGGCCGATGGCGACTTGAACGAGAAGACCTCACAGCCCTGCGGGTTGACCCCCGACATGACGTGCTTGATGGTGCCGTCTTTGCCGGCCGCATCCATGGCCTGGAAGATGAGCAGCACCGCCCAGCGGCTCTGGGCGTAGAGCATGTCCTGCAACTCGGCCAGCGCGTTGATACCCATGGCGAGAGCTTCCTTGGACCGGGGCTTGTCCTCCGAGTCGAACGCGAGCGTGTCCGCGGGGTCGATGTCCTTGAGGTGGAACTTCTCACCGTCGACGACCCGGAAGGGCTTCGCGAGCTTGTCGGCGCGCCTTATGACCTCTTTGGTCTTCATGGGTATGGTTGCCTCGCTCTCTTGGCTTCGCGGCGTTCTCTTCCAATGGCCTACGGGTGACCTCGCGGCCGTGTCCCCCCCGAGCCAAAGCGTCTCATGGCTCCTCCTGCTCCTCTGCCTCAAGTCGCGATCAGACTCGGCGGCGTCGCTTGACGCGCAATTGGGCCAGCGAGCGAGCGAGGGACGCGTTCACGGAAGCGAGTTCTTCGCCCGAGAGCTTTTCGCGGAGACGGGCTTCGGCGCGCTGCCGCGCTTCTTCGGCTTTCGCCTCGTCAATGCGGTCAGCCGGAACGGCAAGGTCCGTCAAGATGGCGACGCGGCGGGCGGTGACTTCGATGAGTCCCTCGCCCGTCGCGATAAACAGTTCACGGCCGTCCTTGCGCACGATCATTTCCCCCGGGACCATCTGCGTGATCAGAGGGACGTGATGGGGATAAACCCCCATCTGACCCGCCACGCCTGGTAGGGTGACCATCTCCACGTCTTCGGAGTACACGGTGCCCGCCGGCGTGACGATCTCCAACTTCACCGTGTCGGTCATGTTGAGCGTGACTCCTCAACCCGGCTTGACTTCATCGATCCCGCCCTTCATGTAGAAGTCGCCTTCCGCCGCGGCGTCGTGCTTGCCGGCGAGGATCTCCTTGAAGCCGCGCACTGTTTCGGCCACGGGGACTTGCTTGCCCTCGTGCCCCGTGAACACTTGAGCCACGCTGAACGGCTGGCTCAAGAAGCGTTGAATCTTGCGGGCGCGGAGCACCGTGAGCTTGTCCTCCGGCGAAAGCTCGTCCATGCCGAGAATCGCAATGATGTCCTGCAGGTCTTTGAGTCGCTGCAGCACCTTCTGCACTCCACGCGCGACGTCGTAGTGCTCCTGGCCGACGATTTCGGGGGCGAGGGCACGGGAGGTCGAGGCGAGGGGATCCACCGCCGGATAGATCCCCAATTCGGCGATCGCCCGCTCCAGCACGATGGTCGCGTCCAGGTGGGCGAAGGTCGTGGCGGGTGCCGGGTCGGTCAAATCGTCGGCCGGCACGTACACGGCCTGGAACGAAGTGATCGAGCCGTTCTTGGTCGAGGTGATGCGTTCCTGGAGCGCGCCCATTTCCGAGGCGAGGGTTGGCTGATACCCGACGGCGCTGGCGGTGCGGCCGAGCAACGCGGACACCTCGGAACCGGCCTGCGAGAACCGGAAGATGTTGTCGATGAACAGGAGGACGTCCTGCTTCTTCTCGTCTCGGAAGAATTCGGTGATGGCGAGGCCGGCCAGGGCCACGCGCAGGCGAGCGCCGGGTGGCTCATTCATCTGGCCGTACACGAGGGCGATTTTCGACGCGGCGAGGTCGTCCTGCTTGATGACCCCCGCCTCGGACATCTCCTTGTAGAAGTCGGCGCCTTCCCGCGTACGCTCGCCGACCCCGGCGAATACCGACACCCCACCGTGGAGCTTGGCGATGTTGTTGATCAGTTCCATGATGACGACGGTCTTGCCCACGCCGGCCCCGCCGAAGGCGCCGACCTTGCCGCCCTTCAGGAAGGGGCAGATCAAATCAATGACCTTGATGCCGGTGGGGAGCACCTCGGGAGAGGTCGATTGGTCCACGAGTCGGGGTGCCGGGCGGTGGATGGGATAGTATTTCTCCGCCTTGACCGGCCCGCGCTCGTCCACCGCGTTGCCGCACACGTCGAACACGCGCCCGATCACCCCCGCCCCGACGGGCACAGAAATGGGCGCCCCGGTGTCGATGACCTCGTAACCGCGTTTGAGACCATCGGTCCCGGACATGGAGACGGTCCGGACCCAGTTGTCGGCGAGGTGCTGCTGCACTTCTAGGGTCGCTTGGACGGGCTGGTCCTGAACTTTGTATTCGACGGTCAGCGCGTGGTAGATGGCGGGTAGGGTGTCCGTGAATTCGACGTCTACCACCGGACCGACGACTTGAACGATCCTGCCTTTGTTCATCTTCGCACGTGGCTCCATTGTTCTGCTACTCGTTGCCCAGTTGGCCGCCGGCAATTTCCAAGAGTTCGTTGGTGATATTGCCCTGGCGCAGATGGTTGTAGTGGAGGGTCAGATCCCTGATCAGTCCGGTGGCGTTGTCGGTGGCGCTTTTCATCGCCACCATGCGGGCGCTTTGCTCGCTGGCCTTGGCCTCCAGCATGACCAAGTAGACGTAGATGTTGAGGTAGTGTCCGAAGAGATATCCGAGCACCTCCTCCGCGCTGAATTCGAAGAGGAACTCGGTCACGTCGGCGGCGAGGTCCGCTTCGGACTCCGCGCCCGGAATCTTCAGTCCTCTGATCTCGCCGATCGGCAGGAATTCGACCACGACGGGTTGCTGGGTCAGCGTGGTGATGAACCGCGTCGCGACGACCTGGACCTGATCCACGTCGCCTTTCAAGAACAAGTCGCGGGCAAGAGCGGCAATCGGACGCGCCTCGTCGAACTGCGGCGAGTCGGTGAAGGTGAACTCCGCGGCCAACGCGCGGCCGGTACGTGCGATGAACTGGGCCGCCTGCTTGCCCGCAGTGATGAAAACGGTCGTGGCGGGATCAAATTCTAGAGCCAATCGAAACAGGTTGCTGTTGAGCGTCCCGCACAAGCCTTTGTCCGTTCCGACCAGGATCACGGCCCGTTTGCGGACTTCGCGCGCCTCTAGCAGCGGATGGGTGAAGTCGCCGGCGTGAGTCGTCGCGCGGCGCTGGATGCGATAGAGCAGCTGCGAGAAGGGCCGCGTGGTCAGCGCGGCTTGTTGCGCCTTGCGCATCTTCGATGCTGCCACCATCTGCATCGCCCTCGTGATCTGCGCGGTGCTGGTGATGGACCTGATCCGCCGGCGAATGTCACGAAGGCTGGGCATAACCCGCCGAGTCGGTGTTCATTTCCACGTCTGCTTGAATTCGTCGGCGACCGCCGTCAGCGTGGCTCTCAACGGATCGTCGAGCGCTTTTTTTGCCTCGATCTTGGCGAGCAACTCGCCTTTCCGCGTGGTCAGGAAGTCCGTGAACTTGGTTTGAAACTCCTTGACCCGCTCCACCGGCACCTGATCCAGGTACCCGTTTTGCACCGCCCATATCACGGCCACCTGGACCTCGACGGGAATGGGGTCGTGCTGCGGCTGCTTGAAGATCTCCATGACGCGTTTGCCGCGGTCGATCTGCGCCCGCGTCTTCGCGTCGAGGTCCGAGCCGAATTGCGCGAACACCGCCAGTTCCCGGAACTGCGCGAGTTCGCCCTTGAGTTGTCCGGCCACCTGCTTCATGGCTTTGATCTGCGCCGCCGAACCGATGCGCGAGACCGACAGGCCGACCGAGATCGCGGGGCGCACGCCCTGGTAAAAGAGATCGGTTTCCAGGTAGAGCTGTCCGTCGGTGATCGAGATGATGTTGGTCGGGATGTACGCCGAAACGTCGCCGGCCTGCGTTTCGACGATGGGCAGGGCGGTGAGCGAGCCGTTGCCGTACTTCTCGCCAACCCGCGCGGCTCGTTCGAGCAATCGGCTGTGCAGATAGAACACGTCGCCGGGATAGGCTTCACGCCCGGAAGGCCGCTTCAACACGAGCGACACCTGCCGGTAGGCCACCGCGTGCTTGGAGAGGTCGTCATAGACGATCAGCGCGTCCATGCCGTTGTCCATGAACCACTCGCCCACCGCCGCGCCGGCGAACGGCACGAGATACTGGTTGGCGGCCGAGTCCGAGGCCGGGGAGTCCAGGATGACGGTGTACGGCATGGCGCCGGCTTCTTCGAGAACCCCGATCACCCGGGCAACGGTGGACTGCTTTTGACCGATCGCCACGTAGATGCAGTAGAGGGGCCGGTACCTCCTGTCGCCGGCCGCCTCAGCCGCCTTGTTGAGTCGGGCCTGGCTGATGATCGTGTCGATGCAGATGGTGGTCTTGCCGGTCGCACGGTCGCCGATGATCAATTCGCGCTGTCCGCGGCCGATCGGGATCATCGCGTCGATCGCCATGATGCCCGTCTGCACCGGTTGGTCGACCGGCTGGCGGCGGATGATGCCGGGCGCGATCTTCTCCACGGGATAGGCCATGTCGCTCTTGATCGGCCCCTTGCCATCAACGGGTTCGCCCAGCACGTTGACGACGCGTCCCAGCAGGCCCTTGCCCACCGGTACTTGCAGGAGCTTGCCGGTGGTGCGCGCCTCGCCGCCTTCTTTGAGTCGGGTGTAATCGCCCAGGATGACCACGCCGACTTCGGTCTCCTCGAGATTCAACACCAGGCCGGTAACGCCGTCGCCCAGGTCGATCATCTCGTTGAGCATGGCGTCGGTCAGGCCGTCGATTCTGGCCACGCCGTCGCCAAGCTCACGGATGATGCCCACGTTCTGCTTGGCGGCCGCCGTCTTTGCGCCGGCGATTTGCGCTTCGATCTCCCTCAGCAGGTCACCCATGGATCCCTCGCTCTAAAAGCTTTTCTCCAGCGCCGCCAGTCCGGCCCGTACGCTGCCGTCAAACACGTCACTGCCCACCTGGATGCGCATTCCACCGATCAACGCCGGGCGCTCGATGAAGGTGGTGGTGAGCCCCGGGCCGTACCGGCGCGCGAGACCGGCCTCGATGTCAGCCCGCAGATCCGGCGGCACGAGCGTGGCGCTCTCGATGGTGGCCGTGTGCCGGGCGAGCTCGAGTTTCACCAACCGCCCGAACTGCGAAAGGATGGCGCGGCCATTGCGGTGATCGGCCGCGACAGCGCGTCGCACCACTTGCCGAACATGGTTCTCATCGAGCAAGCCGTTCACCAGACAAAGGCGAAAGAGCTCCTTGGCCTCGCGTTGCGCCCGTTTGTTGATTTTCATGACTACGCCGCAACTTGCTTTGCGGTCTCCGCGGCCAGGCGGCGCTGGTCTTCCGACGTCAGAATCTTGCCGGTCACCGTGGTGGTGGCCTGCACCACCAATCGGCCGACCTCACGTTTGAGCTCGGCAAGCATACGGTCGTGTTCTTGGACGGCGGCTTCGCGGGCCTTGATCATGATCTGTTCCCCGGCCGCGATGGCCTTCTGGGTTTCCTGCGCCCGCACGCGGGCGGCCGCCGCCCGGGCTTCCTCGATGAACTGGTTCGCCTGGGCATTCGCCTGCGCCATCACTTCCTGGCGCAGGGCTTCGGTCCGGGCCAGCTCGGCCTCTATTCGCTCGGCGTTAGCCTGCCCGAGCGCTATTTGTTGACGCCGCACTTCCAGCATCTTGAGGACCGGTCGATAGGCGAACCGGTAAAGGATGAGGCACACGATGCAGAAGCTGGCGACCTGGGCGAGCAGATGAGTCCAGTCGACGCCGAAGGTCGTGACAATCCGCTCGAAGGGTCCGCTGTCGATTGCTTGTCCTTGCGTCAGCGATATCAGAGCATTCATCTTTTGCGCTCGGCGGCCGCCGATGTCTGCTCTATCTCACCAGGAAGAGGGCATAGAACACGATCGCTTCCGCGAAGGCAATGGCTAGAATCGACTGGACCAGAATCTGCGTTGCGGCGCCGGGATTGCGTCCCACTGCTTCCGAAGCTTTCATGCCGATCAAGCCAACCCCAATGGCCGCGCCGAGCGCGGCCAGACCGATATGAAGACTCCCAGTCATGTAGTCCCCCTTTCTTTCTCGCTGACACCGCGACTGAGCATCCGCACCCCACCGACAAATTCTCATCCTGGCGTCCTCAACGGTGCCTTCTGCTCAGGCGGACACACCAGCAGAGTGAAGACCGCGCACAGCAACATGAACACCAGCGCCTGCACCAAGCCAACCAGCAATTCCATGAAATAGAACGGAATCGGCAGCAGCCATCCGAGGGCGGGGACCACCCGGGACATGGTCTCCAGCATGTTCTCCCCGGCAAAGATGTTGCCGTATAGACGAAAACTCAGTGATACCGGCCGAAAGAGAATGGAGACGATCTCCAGACAGCCCGCCGCGAAGAAAACGACGATCATCAAGACTTTCAGGAGCCCAGTGCTCGCACCCTTGGGTGCGAACAACTCTCTTAGGAATCCACTCATGCCCACTTCCTGGAGTGCCCAAATGATCCAACAGGCGAAGAACACGAGGGCCATGGCGAGAGTCAGATTGAGATCGGCATTCGCCCCGCGAAATAGCGGTTGATCGACCACGAATCCGGTGGGGGTCTGGTGCCCCCACCCAATCGTTCCGGCCCCGGGGATGAGGCCCACCCAATTGGCGGAAAGAATGAAGATGAAAACGGTGGCGAGAAACCAGAACGTCCGCTTGACGAGACGCGGGCCGATGATGCGCTCGAGAAAATCGTAAAGACCCCCGACGAGCCATTCGAGGAGATTCTGGGCCCCGGCGGGAACACGTTTCATGTCCCGGGTGGCGAGCCGGGCAAAGATGATCAGCCCCACCGCCACGATCCAGCTCACGACCATCGAATTGGTGATCGGGAAGCCGAAGGGCCGGGCGATTTCGACCGCCTTTTGAGGTAGGCCGTGTTCCGGTTCAGCGATCGTCGCAGGCAAACTGCCCGCTTCGGCTGCGTTCCGCGCAAACGTCAGGTCGGCGTCTGGGCTGATGCACAAGGTGGCAAGGAGCAATACTGCCAACGTAAGGGTTCTCGGGATAGAGCTCTCGGTGAGCGTCGCGCGGGCATAGGGCCCCAGATCCCGTAGTCCCATTGGCATCGGCCGCCTAGGCCGGACGCACCGCGACGTGACCGATGCAGAGCCGTGCCTTGAAGCTCAGCGTCCTCATGCGTCCTCTGGAGCGGATCTGGCGTGCGTCGTGACCTTACGGTAACTCGCTTGCTTCTGGTGTCCGGCACCCGTGCTCCCATCAGGGCAACGGTCATGCCAAACGCGGCGACTCGCCGGTCACTGCGAATTCGCCGCAGAGACAGTCACTTCCCCGCGAGTACTGAGCCGGAGGGAACCGAGATGCCAGGCCACGCTGTTAGCCGGCCACCACGTGCCCAACGGGCTGGCATTCATCAGCGCTGGGATGGGCCCAGGGCCGTGTCGATCGCGGGCTAGGATTCGCGGCGACCCCGAGTGCGTCCCGGGCCTCGGTAATCCGCGCGAGCAGGTGTCAAGCGGCTGGCGACCGATAGCCGGTTAGCAAGCCGACGTTGGCGCGGTGGATGCGTATAGCCCTTCACTCTTCGAAGATGATCCCGTTCAATCAGCCACTTGGGATGGCGGGGCGCCTTCCGCGAGACTGGCACACCAGTTGCTGTCTCGACGGCGGCGGACAACAGCAATGCGAGGATCCAAGGACGCGATCCTGGTTCTCAATGCCGGCTCGTCGAGCATCAAGCTCGCTGTCTTCTCCGAGCGAGCCGGCGAGCTCGCGCTCCAGATGCGAGGGGAGGTGGAGGGGCTCTACGCAGCACCGCGTTTCGTCGCGCAGGACCCGTCCGGGCGCGTCATGGCGGAGAGGTCATGGGCCAGAACGAAATTCGGTCACGATGACGCGATCGAGTTTCTCAGAGAGTTCCTGAAGCACCAGCTCTCGGATGACCGGCTCGTCGCCGTCGGTCACCGGGTCGTCCACGGAGGTCTGGAGTATACCGCTCCGGTGCGGGTCGAGGCCAAGACGCTCAAGGCGCTCGAGCGCTTGACCCCGCTCGCGCCCCTGCACCAGCCGCACAACTTGTCGCCGATCGCCCTGTTGCTCGAGCGCGCGCCGGAACTCCTGCAGGTCGCGTGCTTCGACACGTCGTTCCATCGGACCAATCCGGCCGTCGCGCAGCGATTCGCGCTGCCGGCCGAGCTCCACGACGCTGGCGTGCAGCGCTACGGCTTCCACGGCTTGTCCTACGAGTACATTGCCTCCGCGCTTCCGCGCTTTGATGCGAAGGCGGCCAAGGCGATTGTGCTGCACCTTGGGAATGGGTCTAGCATGTGCGCGATGGAGGCGGGACGGAGCATCGCGACGACGATGAGCTTCACCGCGGCCGACGGGCTGCCGATGGGCACGCGCTGCGGCGCGCTCGATCCCGGCGTGATCTTGTATCTGCTGGACGAGCGCAAGATGGATGCGCGCGCCATCGAGCGACTCATCTACCACGAGTCGGGACTCCTCGGAGTATCGGGCATTTCCAGCGACATGCGGACGCTCCTGGCGAGCGCCGACCCGTCAGCCAGGCTCGCGATCGACCTCTACGTGTACCGCATTGGGCGCGAGCTCGGCTCGCTCGCCGCCGCCCTCGGCGGACTGGACACGATCGTGTTCACCGGCGGAATCGGCGAGCACGCGCCCGCGATCCGCGAGCGGGTGTTCCGCGAAGCGGCATGGCTTGGGGTAGAGCCCGACGCGGTGGCCAACGCCCGGGGCGGACCCCGCATCAGCGCGGCCGGTAGTCGGGTCAGCGCGTGGGTAGTGCCGACCAATGAGGAGCTCATGATCGCGCGTCACACGCAACGGGTGCTGGAAGGGAGCTGAGGGAGCCCATGGGAACCGATGCGATGTCGGCCGTCTCCGCGCCCCGCGAGGCTGGGAACGTGGAAACGGAAACGGTCTATCGCGATCGGCTCGGCGAGGCGGAGGCCTGTCGGCCACGAGTCCGAGTCCGACCGCTTGGTCGCGCGGTTCGGGTGGTGCACCGGGAACGCATGGTGGCAGGGTGAGCGGGGTTGTTTTGATCGTCGCTCGTGCAAGGGAGGAGGTCTCATGGCACGTCTAGTGACTCGGGCGGGGCGGACGTTGGGAGACGGGCGGAATGTCGTGACGGCCGAGCGACTATCGAAGGAAGATCTTCAGAAGATCAATGCCTACTGGCGGGCCTGTACCTACCTGGCGGCCGGCATGATCTACCTGCGCAGCAATCCTCTGCTCCGTGAGCCGTTGAAGCCGGAGCACGTCAAGCAGCGTCTCCTGGGGCACTGGGGTACGAGTCCGGGCCTGAGCTTCATGTACGTGCACCTCAACCGCCTGATCAACAAGTACGACCTCGACGCCATCTTCCTCGCCGGCCCCGGCCACGGCGCGCCGGGTGTGCTGGCTCCGGTCTATCTCGAGGGCACCTACTCGGAGGTATACCCGAACAAGGGCGAGGACGAGGAGGGGATGCGCGAGTTCTTCAAGGAATTCTCGTTCCCCGGCGGTATCGGCAGCCACTGCACGCCCGAGACTCCGGGCTCCATCCACGAAGGTGGTGAGCTCGGCTACAGCATCTCGCACGCCTTCGGCGCCGCCTTCGACAATCCCGGTCTACTGGTCATGGTGGCGGTGGGCGATGGGGAATCGGAGACGGGGCCGCTCGCCACCTCCTGGCATTCCAACAAGTTCCTGAACCCCGTCCGCGACGGCGCGGTCCTGCCCGTCCTGCACCTCAATGGCTACAAGATCAACAACCCGACGCTGCTTTCGCGAATTCCCCCCGAGGAGCTCGCGGACCTGTTCACCGGCTACGGGTGGACGCCCTATTTCGTCGAAGGCGACGATCCCGAGCGCATGCACCAAGAGATGGCCGCCACCCTGGAGGACTGCGTGCTGGAGATCCGGCGGATGCAGCAGGAGGCGCGTGCGAACGGCACGCCCCGCCGCGCCCACTGGCCGATGATCGTGCTGCGCACTCCCAAGGGGTGGACGGGCCCCAAGGACGTGGACGGTCACAAGGTGGAAGGCTTCTGGCGTGCCCACCAGGTGCCGCTCGCGGGCGTGCACGAGAATCCGGCTCATCTCAAGCAGCTCGAAGGTTGGCTGCGTAGCTATCGGCCCGAGGAGCTGTTCGACGAGAAGGGGCGGCTGATTCCGGAGCTGAAGGCCCTCGCGCCCAAAGGGACGCGGCGCATGAGCGCGAACCCTCGGGCCAATGGAGGGTTGGTGCGCAAGGCCCTTCGCATGCCGGATTTCCGAGACTACGCCATCATGGTCGACAAGCCGGGGCAAGCGAGCGCCGAGAACACGCGGCCCCTGGGTCGCTTTCTGCGCGACATCATGCGCGAGAACATGACGAACTTCCGCGTGTTCGGCCCCGACGAGACCACGTCCAACAAGCTCGATGCGGTCTACGAGGCGAGCAAAAAGCTGTGGCTCGCCGATTACCTGCCGGAGGACGCCGACGGCGGGGAGCTGGCACCGGACGGACGCGTCATGGAGATGCTCTCCGAGCACACGCTCGAGGGCTGGTACGAAGGCTATCTGCTCAGCGGCCGGCACGGCTTCTTCTCGACGTACGAGGCCTTCGCTCACGTCATCGACTCGATGTTCAACCAACACGCCAAGTGGCTGGCCATCTCGCGCGAGCTGTCCTGGCGGGCACCGGTGTCGTCGCTCAATCTGCTGATCACGTCAACGGTCTGGCGACAGGACCACAACGGCTTCACGCACCAGGATCCTGGATTCATCGACCTGGTCTTGAACAAGAGTCCCAACGTGTGTCGTGTCTACCTGCCGCCGGATGCAAATTGTCTGCTCAGCGTGGCGAATCACTGCCTGAAGAGCACCAACTACATCAACGTGATCGTTTCGGACAAGCAGAAACACCTGCAGTACATGACCATGGAGCAGGCCATCGAGCATTGCACCAAGGGCCTCAGCATCTGGCCTCAGGCGAGCAACGACCAAGGCTCGGAGCCGGACGTGGTGATGGCCAGCGCCGGCGACATCCCGACCAAGGAGGCGCTGGCTGCGGTCGTGATGCTCCGGGAGAGCTTCCCCGATCTCAAGATTCGCTTCGTCAACGTCGTCGACCTGCTGAAGCTCACACCCTTCACGGAGCACCCGCACGGCCTCTCGGACCGGGACTTCGACAGCCTGTTCACAGTGGACAAGCCCATCATCTTCAACTTTCACGGGTATCCCTGGTTGATTCATCGGCTGACCTACCGGCGCACCAATCACGGCAACCTGCACGTGCGCGGCTACAAGGAGAAGGGCAACATCAACACGCCGCTCGATCTCGCAATTCGGAACCAGGTCGACCGCTTCAGCCTCGCCATCGACGTCATCGATCGGGTGCCGCGCCTGCGGGTGGCCGGCGCGCACGTCAAAGAGAAGCTGCGCAACATGCAGATTGACTGCCAGAACTACGCCTACGAGCACGGCGTCGACAAGCCGGAGATGGATCAGTGGACGTGGCCATGAGCGGCGCGCTTCCGGGCGTGTACCTGGCGAGGCACGGTGAGACCGCCTGGACCATCTCGCACCAGCACACAGGACTGACCGACTTGCCGCTCACCGCGCAAGGGGGGGACCGAGGCGGTCAGCCTCGGAGAGCGGCTCGAGGGCCTGGCCTTCGCGGGCGGCGGCGCTCGACCCTGACCTGCTCGAGTGGGCCTAGCTGTGGCTGGGGCCGGCGGTATCCTCGGCGCGGACCGGGGTCTTCCCGCGGAGGAAGTCGAAGTCGCAGCCCTCGTGGGCCTGGAGCACGTGATCGAGGAAGAGGCGGCCGTACCCCCGGGTGAAGTGAGGCGGCCGGGGCTTCCACTGCGCGCGTCGATGAGCAAGTTCACTATCGGGAACCCGGAGGGTCAGCCGGCGGTTGGGTATATCCAGCTCGATCAGGTCGCCGTCCTGCACCAGGGCGAGCGGGCCGCCCGCCTCGGCCTCCGGCGAGACGTGCAGCACCACGGTGCCGTAGGACGTCCCGCTCATCCGCGCGTCCGAGATCCGCACCATGTCCTTCACGCCCTTCTGGAGGAGCTTCTTCGGGATCGGCGCCGCGCCCCACTCCGGCATGCCGGGCGCGCCCTTGGGGCCCACGCGCTTGAGCACCAGCACGCACGTCTCGTCCACGTCGAGCGCCGGGTCGTCGATGCGCGCGTGCAGGTCGGCGTGGTCCTCGAACACCAC
>JACXTT010007566.1_pt1 | contig 15276 bp, 6 predicted proteins | sample 9270951 | NCBI WGS metagenome assembly JACXTT01 (sample SAMN15532306, study PRJNA645909) | rock metagenome | isolation source: weathered quartz diorite | place: Puerto Rico | collected 2017-06-21 | reverse complement strand
TCTACTTCGGCAGCCCGTTCACCGCCACCGTTTTCATGACATCGACGAACCTATCCAATTCATCAATCGTCGTATAGACATTCGGCGTGATCCTAAGACCCCTAAAGTCGTCGAGCGCGAATGTCGTCGTGTAGATCTTGTGCTTATCCATCAGGTATCCCGCCAGTGCCGCTGGGTCTATCCCGATAATCTCCACATTCCCGATCGCACAAGATTGTTTGTCGTCAAAGGAGGTGTTGATCCGCACCTTCGGCACATCTTTCAGCCTTTTCATCCAATACCTGGCCAGATACCTCAGCCGGGCTTCCTTCCGTTTCGCCCCAATGCCCTGGTGAAACAGAATCGCCTCCCCGATCGCGAGCTTCGGCGCTGCGCTGTGCGTCCCTATCTCTTCGAATTTCCGGATGTCAGACGACTCTTTCTCTTCCGCCGCCATCAAAGGCCAGATTTTGTCAATCCTGTCTTTCTTGACGTACAGGAATCCCGTCCCCTTCGGCGCGTACAGCCATTTATGGAGACTCGTCCCAAAGTAGTCGCATCCGAGATCCTTCTGTTGAAAGTCCAGGTGCCCGAACGAATGAGCCCCGTCGACCACTACCTCGATCCCCTTTGACCTCGCAAGCTCGCAGATTTGTTTCACGGGGGTGATCTGTCCCGTGCTGTTGATAACGTGAGAGACGAGAATGAGTTTTGTCTTCGGAGATATTCCTTTTTCGAACACGTCGACTATATCGTCCATGCGCTTCGCCGGCACCGGAACTTTGACCAGTCTGAGGACCAGCCCGTCTCGGCGTTCACGTTGACGGAGCGATGTCAGCATGCGTGGATAATCCTGCGTCGTGGTCAGGATCTCATCCCCCTGTTTGAAATTCATTCCCATCAGGAGTATCTCCAGCGACTCTGATGCATTCCTCGTGATCGCAATTTCTTCCCGGTCGCATCCGAACAGGTCCGCGATCCCCGTTCTGATGGTTTCGCACTGCGGCTCGAGGACATGCCACATCGTGAACGCCGTCAGGTCTTCCTGTTCCCAAATGTACCTTACCAACGCTTCTGTCACTAGCCGCGGTGAGGGGGAAACTCCTCCGTTATTGAAATTCGCAGTTCCCCGGGTAACAGTAAACGCCTGCTGGATGCCAAACCAGAAGCTTTCTGCGGATGCCGAGGCCTCAGGCGTCATGTGCTCAACTCTCTTTGCCGCAGCACGGACATCCTGCAGGAGTGCCCCGACTGATGCATACGAGAGGGCTGCCAAACCGAGGCCTTTTCCGGCAGACGACAGGAATTCCCGCCGTGATCGCGCGCGGTGTACCGACACAGGTAGCTCATTCATGTATCAATCCTTTCGATTGGAAACTGGCTGGCACTCTTGACCGCCAAAATAAAACACTATTCCATTCGCAATCCAAATGAACAAACTAATTGACAGTCGGTGGGATTTTCTCTACTTTCATAACACCTTTATCCAGGCCATTACACCCGTCACCCGTATGCGGAGGTATCCGATGAACCATCTCAGACTCCTTTGTGTCTCAGGACTTTTGCTCGCCGTTGCGATTACCGCAGCTGTGGCAGCGATCGATGTACGCGGCACCGTCACAGATCAGTCCGGCGAAAAGCTCGTCGGCGTCAATATCCTTGAAAAGGGGACGAAACGAGGTACGACGACGAACATCAACGGAGAGTATTCTTACACCTCTCAAAACGACGATCCTGTTTTGGTTTTCAGTCTTGTCGGGTACAAGAGGCAGGAGATCCGTCCCGCCGGAAAGACCCAGGTCGACATCGTCCTGCAAGAAGGCCTGACGTTGAGCGAGGTAACGGTAGTCGGGACACGGAACCCGGATCGCTCAGCGACCGAAACCCCCGTCCCGGTCGACGTGCTCGATGTTTCAGAACTGACCACCCGTGAAGGACAGCTCGACGTCAATCAACTCCTTCAATATGCAGCCCCCTCCTTCAACGCCAACCGGCAATCGGGGGCAGACGGCGCCGATCATATCGACCCCGCGACGCTTCGCGGCCTCGGCCCCGATCAAACGCTCGTGCTCATCAACGGCAAGCGCCGCCACCAGTCATCGTTGGTGAACCTCTTCGGGACACGGGGACGCGGAAATACCGGAACCGATCTCGACGCGATACCCGCAGCCGCCATCGACCACATTGAAATCCTCCGGGACGGTGCTAGTGCGCAGTACGGCTCCGACGCGATCGCTGGAGTCGTCAACATCATCCTGAAATCAGACGTTGACGTGTTCAATGGCGGTGCTACATCGGGAGCCCATTCGGCGCAATTCCGTACCGACCGCGATTTTGACGGAGAGGAATTCCAGAGCAGCGGGAATTACGGGGTTCATGTTGGAGACGCAGGTTTTGCGAACTTTACCGTTGATTACACCCGGAAGGGAAGAACAAATCGCCCGACTCTCGCCTCCTCACTCCCGGCATACCGGCAGCAGTTCGGAGATGCAGAGGAAACCAACCTGTCGACGTTTTTCAACACAGGAGTCCCGATCGGTGAACAATCGAAGTTCTACGCCTTCGGCGGTTTAAACTTCCGTCACACCGACGCCTATGCATGGACGCGCGATCCCGGAAGCGAACGGAACGTACTCTCGATTTATCCGGACGGCTTCAATCCCCGGATACTTTCGGACATCATCGACCCTTCACTTTCCCTCGGCTGGACGACCTCGTATCACAACTGGAACATCGACTTTAATAACACCTACGGCAAGAACCGCTTCCACTACTTTGTGGATGGAACGCTTAATGCCTCGCTGCTCGACAATTCGCCCACCCGATTTGACGCGGGCGGATTCGCGCTGTCGCAGAACACGACGAGCATTAATTTCGTGCGGGCGTTCGAACATGTGATGAGCGGTTTGAACGTTGCGTTCGGCATCGAATACCGGATCGAAAACTACGAGCTCTTCGCGGGGGAGGAAGGGTCCTGGAAAACCTACGGTCCCGTCGTGTTCAGCAGGGATACGACAAGGGACAGTGTCGGCAACGTGGTGAGCGTGGATTCCACGCTCCGGCCAGGCGGCTCGCAAGGTTTCCCGGGATTTCGCCCGGAGAATGTGATCGATGAAAACCGGTCGGAGATCGGGGCCTATTCTGATCTCGAGCTCGACCTCACAAAAGAATGGATGGTGGACGGCGCTGTCCGATACGAGTCTTACAGCGATTTCGGCAACACCATAAACGGCAAGATCGCGACCCGGTACAAGGTCAATGACCAGCTTGCTTTGCGAGGATCCGTGAGTTCAGGATTTCGCGCTCCCTCGCTCGCGCAACTCTACTTCAACGCGATCTATACCGACTTCGTAGCGGGTCAAGCGATCGACAAGGTCATAGCGAAGAACAATAGTCCGATAACGCGCAAGCTTGGAATACCGCCGTTGAAGGAAGAAACCTCGACCAACTTCGGCCTTGGATTCACGGCCACTCCATTCAGCGGTCTCATGGCAACGGTCGACGCGTACCACGTCGAGATCAAAGACCGGATCGTCCTCACCGGCGCGTTCGATCAGTCAGACCCGGATATCGGGGCAGACCTTGTCGCTCTGAACGTCGGAGCGGCCCAGTTCTTCACCAACGCCCTTGATACCAAGACGGATGGAGCCGACATCGATATCAATTATGGATTCCGGGTAGACCGGAACCAGTTCAACCTCTCCTTTGCCGGTAACTTCAACTACATGGAACTGAGCGACATACATACAACCCCCAAGCTCGCGGGTAAGAAGGAAATATACTTTTCGAGAAGAGAGCAGCATTTCCTCCTCGCGTCGGCTCCGCGCGACAAAATGAGTCTGTCGCTGGATTATGGAATCGACCAGTTCCACAGCAATATCCGGTTCACCCACTTCGGACAGGTTGTCCTCACCGACTACGATCCGAAAGAATACACGTACGATCCACAGGTCACAACAGACATCAGCCTTGGATACGACATCATGAAGGGCCTATCCCTCATCGTGGGCGCTGCCAATGTGTTCGACGTATACCCCACGAAGCAGGATGATTCTGAGACCGAGACCGGGGGAGCCTGGGACGCCGTCCAGATGGGCTTCAGCGGCCGGTTCATGTTCGCAAGGCTGAATTTCAAGGTGTATTAGCGAACGCAAATCGTCGACCCGGGCCGCATGTCCGAACATGTTGGCCCGGAGTCGCGGGGGTGTTGGTCGGGGTCTCGGTTCATATCCTCTCGTTGACTCCTCGCGTATGATTCGACTTGTAGTACCTGCAAGCATATTCCGCATCCGGCAAGCCGCCCTATTGGGGCTCGCCTGCCTTTCCAGCCTCCTCGGCGTAATTTCCACCCGATCCCAGGTCATGCCGTACCACTACTACACTACGCGGGATGGATTGCCCTCAAATCAGATCAACGCGCTGTATCAGGATTCACGGGGCGTGATCTGGATCGGAACAAGCAACGGCATAGCCGTTTTCGATGGCATATCATTTGCCAGATACTCTACCCTCGACGGTCTCCCGAACAATTACATCATGGATATCGTAGAAAGCGGAACACATCCCGGGAGCGTGTACGTGAGCGGGTCGACGGGAGCACTCTGCCGAATCTCGGCCGGGACTGTCACACGCGTTCCGACCGACAGCGCCGATTCTCGTTACGCCATCCAGACTCTCGTCGCCGATGAAAGAGGCGAGGTCTGGTGTATGACGAAAAAGGGGGTCTATCTGGCGCAGGATACTGTGCTCACGCTGGTGATAGCGCGCACCCGATCCGGGAACGCATCAAACTTGTTGGTTGTCCGGAATGGTAGGCTTTGGATTGCATCTGACAACCAATTATCAATCTGCTCCAGGGGCCCCGACGATACGTTCTCTCGGGAGCGAACAGTTCAATTCGGTGCAAATATTCTATCGTTATCGGGGGGTCATGACGGTTCTATTTGGTTGGGTTCGGCGGACAGCGTGCTTTTCCAATTTCGCGATTCGACGATCGTTCACAAACGAAAACTCGCCGAAGGCTTGCCGAACGGCATCGTGGACGACGGAGCCGGAACGCTCTGGATCTCGTCGCGGAGAGACTTTTTCAAGCTTGCAACCGGAGCGATCGAGAGTGATTCGGTCGTTCTCTATTCCAGGGAGAACGATCTCGTGGATCCCGTAAATGGTTTTCCCTTTTTCGACCGCGAGAATGACTTATGGATTGGAACCTGGTCGAGGGGCATCATTCTTGTCCCAAACAAGAACCTGGCCCGCATCTTTACCGACCGCGATAAGGTGAACATGATGGCTGTCGCGGACAGCGCCGGTCATCTCTGGGTTGCCTCGGAAAACGGAGTGTGGGAAATCTATCCCGCTCGAGGAAACCAGTGGCTCAAGTTTCTGCATCACTTTCCCGATGATGAGCATGGGGGGATGTATTTTCTCTACGTCGACCCGGATGGAAATCTCTGGGTCAATGCCAACGCCCGTCCCGGCATTCTCGACTGTTACGCTATCACGCGTCGCACCAACCAGGAGTCTCTCCTTAAGCTGTCGAGGAGGGTGACACCGGGTCCGGGACCAGGCGAAGCGCACCTTCACGGCATGCTTATCGACCGCCAGAACAGATTATGGTGCGGCGTATTCCCGACGGGTATGATCGTTCGCGACCTGAAGACCCTCAAACTGTTGCGGAGCTACACCCTCGAAGACGGAATTCCCGATAACGCCATCCGTTTTCTTTTTCAGGACCGCGAAGACAACGTGTGGCTTGGTGGGTTTTATGGTGGTTTGTCTGTGAAGCTTGGCGGCCAGCCGCTCAGCGCGAAACTGAAGAAGTACACAGTCGCCGATGGGCTTCCTGACAATGGTATCAGGTCGCTGTACCAGGATGATCAGAACTACCTTTGGATCGGGACGCGATATGGGGGGGTGACCCGCTTCTCCAACGGTCACTTTCAGACTATCTCGACGAAGGAAGGCCTTCAGAGCAATGCTATCTGGTCAATCTCTGAAGATAATCAGAAGCACCTGTGGCTGGGGACTGACGTTGGCCTCGAATGTGTCGACGAAGCGACCGGCAATCCGGTGCGAACCCAGAAGGATTATCTCGGAAACCGTGTCCTCTCTTCCGGCATTTATGGAAATACGTTTCTCTGGTTCGCCACTCTCGACGGAGTCACGATCGACGACTTCCGTCTGGACGTCCCCGACACAATCCCACCGCCGATAGTCCTTAGAAAGTTTCAGGTGAACGGCAAAGACGTGCCGTTGAATAATGCCTCGACACTTTCCTATGATCAAAATCTTTGCACGGTTGAATTTGCGGGGCTGAGCTATAGGGATCCCCAGGCGGTTCGATACCAGTACAAATTGGAAGACATCGAAGATAACTGGGCGCCGCCAACCCGCCAGCACAGCGTTTCGTACGCGACACTCCAGCCCGGATCCTACACATTCATGGTGAGGGCTATCAATAGCGAGGGCATTGTAAGCCGGTCGCCCGCGACCCTGACCTTCACGATTCTCCCCCCGTTCTGGCAGCGATGGTGGTTTTATTCTCTCGTGGTCTGCCTTCTCGCCGCGGCGCTCTTTTCACTCTACCGTTATCGCATCAACAAGCTTCTGGAGATGGAACGGCTGCGGGTCCGCATCGCAAGCGATCTTCATGACGACGTCGGCTCGAGCCTTACAAGGATCGCAGTCCATTCCGAGGTCATCCAGTCCACATCAAATCCGGCGAGGGTGGCTGCCTCATCGAAGGAGATCGGCGCGATGAGCCGCGAAATAGTATCGACTCTGAGCGACATCGTCTGGTCTATCGACGCGCGTCACGATACGCTTGGCGACCTCATGGACCGGATCCGATCATTTTCACTAGACGTCCTCTCCGCGAGCGATGTCCAGGTCACAATTGAATCCTCGGGGTTGCTGCTTTCGAGAACTATCCCGGTGGATGTGCGGCAGAACATTTACCTCATCGTGAAGGAAGCCGTGAACAATGCCGCTAAACATTCGGCGGCGACGAAAGTCGAGATGAAACTTACGCAGGATCGTGATGTCCTCACGATTTTCATATCAGACAATGGCACCGGGCTTCCTCCGGAACCCAGAGACTCCGGGCATGGGTTGGCCAACATGAAGATGCGGGCGGAACGGATCGGCGGGAACATCACCTTTGAGAATAATCATGGACTTGAAATCTCATGCAGAGTCAAACTCTGACAGCAGGCGATAGGTCAGGGGGGATATACCACGTTTATGGTATTTACTGGAGGTCATAATTAACCTTCATTATTGGAGATGATCAGCGTCGGAATAATTGAGGACGATGAGGCGATCCGGGGAGCGATCACGGAGTATCTCAATTCTCAACCGCGGATGTCTTGTGAGCTTTCAGAGTCTTCGGTTGAGTCGTTTTTGTCAAAACTCTCCGCAGAGAACCTGCCGGATGTCATCCTCACCGACATTGGCCTGCCCGGAATGTCGGGCATCACCGGCATCAAGCTTATAAAGGAGCGGTATCCGGAGACGGATATTCTGATGCTTACCGTTCACAATGATTCGGAGAAGATTTTCCAGTCGTTATGCGCGGGAGCTTCTGGGTACCTCCTTAAGAACACCCCTTTTCCCAAACTGCGCGAGAGCATCGAGTTACTTCACGAGGGCGGTGCGCCTATGTCGCCGGAAATTGCCCGCAAGGTCATCGAACGCTTCCGTCCCACGACGCTGTCTCCTCCTGACTCGGGCCTAACCGACAGAGAGAAGGAGATCGTGGGGGGGCTGGTGGACGGCCTGAGTTACAAGATGATCGCCGATAGGATGATAATTTCCATCCACACGGTGCGTGTACACATCAAGAACATTTATAAGAAGCTTCAAATCCACAGCAAAGCAGAGGTGATCGGAAAGTCGCTCCGCGGCGAGATCTGAAAACCTCCCCCTTTCTCGTTTCCGGCTCATTTCTCCTTTCTGGTTCCTTCCTTCTTTCTGCCCTTCTCACCCCTCTTGCTTTCTCGTGCCTTTCGCTCCCTCCCGAACCTCTCCAATCCGCCTGATTTCCCGCTTTCTTCACGCCGCCAATATACCATCAAGATGGTATTGTTGACCCCCCCTGGGCCGGATATATTGACTCCTGAAGCATGTTTTCTACTCATCCGACAATCAGGAGCTTGGCAATATTATGAACCGGATACGATTGTTTGCCTGCATCGTCACGATCGCGGCGTTGCTTCAACATTCCTCTCTCCACGGGCAGAAGCGTCTCGGCAGCCTGATAACAACCACCCCCTCCCAGCCCGGGGCGATCAAATCGCAGACATCGTCATTCGCCGATCAGGAATCAGAATCCGAACCCGATCCTGAGAAACAATTCTCGCACGGCAACAAGATCCCCCCTGCGAGGTACAGGGCAGCGTATGAGGCGATCCAAAAAATGCCCTCCGAAGAGGATGCTGTTTCGGGAAAACAGAGGCGCCGGACGATAGAGAGCGGAAGCACCGCACAGTGGGAATGCATTGGTCCCGTTCAGGTCCGCAACAATTCCAATGCATCGATCGTTTACCACGGACGAATCCGCGCTTTCCACTGGTATTATAATACCGGCGCATCCCAGTGGGAGACGTATGCGGGCGCATCGAGCGGCGGATTGTGGTTCGGTCAGAATGCAATCGTCTCCTATGTTTGGACCTCCCTTGGCGACAATTTGCCGAACCCTTCTGTCGGGTCCTTCGTCATCCATCCCGCTGATCCGAACACCATCTTCGTCGGGACTGGGGACTGGTCTCGGGGATACGGAGGTTCGGGGCTGTATGAGACAACGGATAGGGGTGTGTCGTGGAATCACGCCAGCTTGCCGTTTGACCCGAATTACATCACGTCTGTGTTCTATACTGTCGGCGCATCCATCATGTTTCTATCCTCTGACTCGGGCGTCGCCAAGTCCACCGACGGGGGAACAACGTGGAGTCTTGTCCCTGTCAACGTCTCGGCTCCGCGTGCATCGGTGTACAATCTGGTTGCCGCCAATCCGAGCCAACTCTATGCGACCCTTTCAAAAGATGGCATTTACCGTTCTACAAATGGGGGCGCGTCCTGGGATAAGCTCATAAATGGCCTTCCCTCCACCAATATCGGAAAATCGATCGCCCTCGATGTGAGCAAAGCAAACCTTGAAGTTGTCTATGCTGCGTTCGCCGATTCCAACAACAACACCAAGGGCATTTATGTCTCGAGCAACTCCGGAAGCTCGTGGACACAGACTGCGGCCCCTCCCAATTATCTTACGCTCGGCCAGGGTCACCACGCCCATGTCCTCCGCATCCACCCGAATGATCCCTCCACCGTCTATGTGGGAGGCGTCTCGCTGATTAAGACAACCGACGCGGGTGCTAGTTGGGTCACGGTGAATGGAGGGCACTCCGACTATACCGCGATCGAATTCAGTCCGATGGACCCAAACCTCATCAAGATTTGCAATGACGGGGGAATCTTCGATCGCAATGATCAGGCAAACACAATAACCAATAGGGTACACGTCTTCCTGCCTGGTGCTCCAATCCAGCAATATGGGATGGACTATGCCTGGTCTGAAACACCGGTTTTGCTCTCGGGAACTCAGGACAACGGGGCGATCATGACGACGTCTGCCTACGATCCGGGAGCTTTGTGGTGGCAGATCTCAGGGTGTGACGGACCGAATGAAGTTACAATCGACCCCCTCAACTCTTCCCAGTTCTTCTATAATTCCTGGTGCGGCGCAACATGGCCGCGATATCGGTCGCAAGATCAAGGAACAACGATCGATAACATCGATGATGGTATCGGCGAAATATGGTATACACCCATACGCCTCAGCAAGGGCGGAGGAGGTGTGCTCTGGACCGTTTCGAGCGCTGCGCTTTACTACTCGTATAATAATGGGAATAGCTGGTCGCGGGCAACGACCTATCCAAACGATTTTAACAACATCGGGGTGAAAGGGGTGACGGTTAACAATTGGGCCCCTCTTAACAATAAGACTCTCTACGTGACTGCATACGATGACAAACAGACCGCCGTTGACGAGTCGGCAACCTTTTACGCCGCCGACGGCGCCCCGGGTTCGATGACCTGGCGATCAGGCAAGCTCTCTTTAGGAGAACCAGTCGGGGGATTGATCCCTGATCGATGGAACCCCGACCGGGTGTTTGGATTCACGGGTAAGGCTTATTACAACTATGTGTTTGAATCCGCCGATCGCGGACAATCGTGGACATATATTGGCTACGGCCTTCCACCTGACCTGCAATTCGACGATATTGTTAGAAGCCCCTCGGACACCAATGTGATATATCTGGCGACGAATATGGGAATGTTCAAAACGCTGAACGGCGGGAATTCCTGGTTCAAGTTTCAAACGGGTTTACCGATAGTGGCAGTCGGCAACATTTCATACATACCCGGGACTGCATACGACACTCTCAGGATCGGCACCTACGGCCGGGGTTACTGGCAGCGGCTGGTGAAAGACGTTGCTCCCAATTACTCCGCAGACGGAATGCCCGGCCAAAGCGGAAACGACGTCTCGGCCGGAGCGGAGAACAGCATGATCGTAGGCGACTCAGGAGCGGTGAGCAACTCGACCGATAACGGGAAATCGTGGCATATCACCCATCTTGCTACATTGAATTCGCTCCACCGGGTGAAAGTCTGGGATGCGAGCAACGCGATCGCAATGGGCGACGGCGGAACTATCGTCCGTACGACGGACGGCGGGGGGACGTGGAACCCGCTACCTGCCGCCACGGCGGAGAACATCATCGATATCAGTTTTACTCCAACCAGTAGGGGATGGTTCATCACTCCCTCAGGGAAGCTCTTCAAGAGTACGGATTCCGGTGTCGACTGGCTGATGCAGTACGATTTCGGCGCCACTCTTCAGGCATGCAACTTCCCCGACGACGTTCATGGTTGGGTAGCGGTGAGCGGCGGCATCCCTTTGGGGGGAAATGCCTTAGCTCTGAAAACGACCGACGGCGGAATGTCATGGAATTCTCAATCGCTCCCTGTAAACAAGGTAAACAGGATGCAGTTCATAGATCCCCTGCACGGATTTGGCGTGTGCGACAGCGGTAAAGTTGTGAAGACATCCGACGGCGGCACAAACTGGACCCTTCTTAATAGCGGAGTTACTGTGCCTCTGAATGGGTGCTTCTTTTACGATTCCACCAACGGATACGTATGCGGCGACAGCGGGAACCTTCTGACGACACAAGACGGCGGCGACACGTGGCAGCCGCAGGCGAGCGGCGTTACCAACAAGCTCTCGGGGATGGCATTTGCGGCGGGAACACTTTTCCTTGCGGGGAACAATGTCGCCCTGACGTCCGATCAGCTCCAGATGAACACAGTATTTTATGATCTCGATGCCCACTGGAACATCGTGTCGATTCCGGTTCACGTGCCGGACTCGATGAGGACAACTCTATTTCCCAAAGCCAGCGCGGGCGCCTACGCATATGACGGGGCGTATAGCCAGTCTCCCTCCCTGAGCCCTGGAAAAGGATACTGGATGCGCTTCGACCAGGCGCAGGTCGTGTCTGTGCTGGGGACTCCGGCCGACATGCCGACACTTCACGTCAAGGCAGGTTGGAACTTGATCGGCGCGCCCCCCACCTACGTGAGTTCAGCCGCGGTATCCAGCATGCCCCCAGGGATCATGACATCGAAGTTTTTCCAGTTCAACAACGGGTACTCGGTGGCCAACACACTGACTCCGGGGCGAGGATATTGGGTGAAAGTGAGCCAGGATGGCGAGATAGTCTTCCAGTCGTCGACGGCTGTTCCAAAGCGCGCGGAGCAGATTTCGCCGCTGCTCACCTACGAGCGAATCACCATTACCGACGCGCAACATTATTCGCAGACGTTGTATTTCTCGGACTCTCCCGCTTCTGGAAGCGTCGACGCGCAATATGAGCTACCTCCCGTTCCCCCAGAGAACGTCTTTGATGCCCGCTTTGCATCCGGAAGGTTTGTCGAGGATCTTGCGAAGCGGCCGGGCCACGCCGAGAGCATCTTTCTCTCGACCCTGCATTACCCGGTGACGATTTCCTGGAACCGGAACCGTACATCTTCCCTCGGGAGACTCCTTGTCGATGACAAACAGTATATTCTCGCGGATTCAGGGAAGGTGCAAGTAACTTCGGCGCCTTCAAAACTCGTCGTCGCTCTTGCTTCTACCCCTCTCACTCAGCGACCGGTCGATTTCAAGTTGGAACAGAACTACCCTAATCCGTTCAACCCCGCAACGGTGATTCGGTATGACATACCCATCGATGCGCATGTTGTCATCGACATCTATGACGTGCTGGGGCGGCGCATATCCTCGTTGGAAGACAATTACAAACCCGCAGGATCATACGTTGTACGCTGGGACGCGTCCGCTCTGGCAAGCGGAATCTATTATTACCGAATGGAAGCGACCGGCACGGTGGAATCGACAAAACGGTTCACTCAGGTAAAGAAGATGTTACTGTTGAAATAGTTTGCACACATTAACCCTCCTGTAGTCCGCAGTTTTTCCCTGATCGGGCGGTCAGGCCGTAACGGCCTCGCCGCCGGTTCAATCACATACCTGCTCCCCTCTCGCTGATCCGCCCTTCGACCTTGAGGAATTAGTTCCCAACTATCGGTATATTTAGGCGTCGGGCTAAGCTCCCGCACCGGCATTAGGCGTTCCACTCACTCAAGGAATTTCTGACTTGATAGGTCAGTCGGTCCTGCAGTATAAGATTCTGGAACAACTCGGCGAGGGCGGCATGGGTGTCGTGTACAAAGCCCGCGACACCCGGCTCGACCGGACAGTCGCCCTCAAGTTTCTCTCGCCGCGCCTGTCGGGCTCCGAAGAGTCCAGGGCCCGGCTCCTTCAGGAGGCTCGAACCGCCTCAGCACTGAACCATCCCAATGTCTGTACGATCTACGGGATCGAGGAGCATCAGGGACAGATGTTCATCGTGATGGAATATGTAGAAGGGGTAACACTTAAGCGGCTGATCAATGGATCACAGTTGCCGATCGATCGAGTCGTCAGCATCGGAACGCAACTTGCAGATGGCCTCAAAGCCGCCTCTGACCGGGGATTGATTCACCGCGACATCAAGACCGAAAATGTTCTCGTGACTCCCGATAGTCGCGCGAAGATTATGGATTTCGGCCTTGCGAAGGTCGGCGGTGACGCCGGCGTCACGAAGGCCGGAACGACGGTTGGCACCCTCTCGTATATGGCTCCCGAGCAAATCATTGGCGAAGAAGTCGACGCCCGGGCAGACCTGTGGTCATTCGGGATTGTCCTCTACGAAATGCTGACGGGAAAACCTCCATTCCGGGGCGAGCACGAAGCGGCCGTGATGTATGAGATCCTGAACCAGGACCCTCCCCCTGTCACGTCGATACGGCCGGATGCCCCCGGGCATTTCCAGCCCCTCATCGCCGCCCTTCTCCAAAAGGATCGGAGCAAACGGACGATTACCGCAGCTGAGGTTATCGAGCAACTGAAGGCTCGACAGCATGCTGAGCCAAAAGAACATGAAGAGAAGTCGATCGCGGTTCTCTATTTTGACAACATGAGCTCAGAAAAAGACAGCGAGTATTTCTGTGCCGGCATTACCGAAGACATCATCACGGATCTCTCACAGATCAAAGAACTGAAAGTCGTATCGCGAACCGACGTCATGCCCTTCAGGAACAAGGAGGCAAACACGAGGCAGGTCGGGGAAGCCTTGAGGGTGAATTACATCCTCGAGGGGAGCGTGCGCAAAGCCGGTAACAGAATCCGGATCACCGCGCAGCTCATTGAGGTCCAGAACGGTTTTCATGCCTGGGCCGAACGCTTCGACCGCCTCGTGGAGGATATCTTTGACCTCCAAACTGAGGTCTCGCAGAAAATCGCCGACGCTCTCAAGATTACGCTGAGCGACTCGGAGAAGGCGTCACTCGCCAGGAAGCCGACGAATGACATGCGGGCATATGATTTCTATATGAGGGGACGAGAATACCTTTCGAAGCGAGGGCGCAAGAACAACGAAATGGCGATCTCCATGTTCGAGAATGCGCTTGCGATAGATCCGGATTTTGCATCAGTCTTCTCGGGCCTCACCGAAGCGTACTCCTACATGTATATTTGGTATGACGGTAATCCGGCGTGGCTCGGAAAGACAATCAGTCTGAATGAACGAGTTCTCGCACTCGATCCCGATTCTGTCGATGGCCTTTTTGGCTCGGGGATGATCCAGTTTCATCAGAAACGCTTCGGTGAGGCGAAGACAACATTCGAAAAGGTGGTCAAGCTCAAGCCCGATTTTTACGAGGCTTTTCGGTGGCTGGGTATCATCTCCGATATTATGGGAAATTTCGACGAAGCCATCGCGCACCACAAGCGCTGCGCCGCCCTCAAGCCCTTCAGCGAGGAGCCGTGGATGCATCTCGAGATGACATACAGGAGAAAAGGAAACCCTGAGGCCGCAGATAAGGCTGTGAAGACCCTCCACGATTTGGGTCAGGCAAAGCTGGACATTAACCCTGAGGATGTCACGACGATCAGCAGGATGGCCGGTGCCTATGTTCGATTGGGCCAGCCCGAAAAAGCCCTCGAGGCGATTAAGACGATCCAGCGGATCGCACCAACCGATGGGCTTGCCTTATACAACGCCGCTTGCACATACGCCTCCATGGGAAATAAGGAGGAAACCCTCGTATGCCTTCGCGGAGCGCTCAAGAACGGCTTCAAGGGCGTTGTTGAGTGGGTGAAAAGCGATGTCGACTTCGCCCAAATGCTCAATGACCCGGAATTCATAGCGCTCCTGGGGCAGTTTGGGTGATCACGATTGCGACAAGTTGACGTAATCTTTATTACCGAACGCCTGAGCAGTCGATGACTGCATTCCTCAGTGGACGAGCCATCGGTGTTGCCGCTTCTTTGGTTGTCATCGTTGCAGTGTTTATTGTTGCAGTCTTATTCCTCAGCGGGGGTAGGGAGGGAGACAGCGCGGAGAAGAGTAGTATATCCTCCATCGAAACACACCGGCCGTCCCCCCACAAGGCCATCCTCGAAACCCCCAAAACTCGGTCAAGCTCCGAATATCCGATAGGTTACAATGTGGGAACTGTCGACCCACGCTTTGGATTATCGAGGGAGATCTTGTTGAAACTCGTCGACGAAGCAGCGCAAGTGTGGGAAACGCCGATCAGCACTCCATTGTTCCGCTACGATACGGCCGCTGAGTTGACGATCAACCTGATCTTTGACGAACGCCAGGCAAAAGCAAACGAGGCGAGTCG